>Ga0208824_1001593_pt1 | contig 19695 bp, 19 predicted proteins | sample AD_JPNTR3_MetaG_FD_184447 | JGI IMG/M metagenome (GOLD analysis project Ga0208824, IMG submission 184447) | Active sludge microbial communities of municipal wastewater-treating anaerobic digesters from Japan - AD_JPNTR3_MetaG (SPAdes) (version 2) | ecosystem: Engineered > Bioreactor > Anaerobic...
AAATGATATACGGGCATGATTACATGACTGAATATATCCTTCAAAGCTTTTTAGCTTTAGCGAATTATTATAAACTATATATGGACGCTTCACCCATGGTAAAATCAGAATTATTAGTTAAAAACCTGTGAATTATCCACGGAGAAACTTGTCTCCAATTATGATTTTCAGTCTTCTTTATGCCATCAATCTAGCACACTGAACGTTGAAATTAAGTAACAACAACATAAACGTGCCTTTTAGACAACGTATACAATGATACAATGATACATTGCGCATTGCTTCGGTAGTGTAAAGTTATAGTAGGTGATGGGTAATTTGAACAACGACCATTTCCTATCCTATAATTATGAATAGATTGCTCTATACATAAGAAGCAGGGGATACTGTATCATAACTTATGTAGGCTCCATGAGGAGAAGAATCCCAAAGAGGCAGAAGAAACTTATGCCAATGCCTTGGTCAGAAGCGAAAAGTACTCACATAGGAATTAATTGTACATTATAATCGTATTTGAAGATCAATCTAGGAGGTTCACAGCTATGAAAGCAGAAATTCGGCTTGTAGAAGGCTTGACGATGATGGCGAAAAGCGAATCAGAGCAATGGGTAGTATTGGATCCCGGGGTATCATCAGGAGGGACGGGCGGTGCGCCTACTCCTATGGAATTCGTTCTTATGGCTTTCGGAAGCTGCGTAGCCATGACTGCAACCGCACTACTTAGAAAGAAAACCTCCACACTCGAAGAATTATCAGTAGAGCTGGATGCTGATCGGGCTGAACATTCTCCAAGCGCATTCACGCATATTACAGCCAAATTCATAGTACGCGGCGAAGGCCTCAAAGAAAGCGATGTTGAATGGGCTATTAAGCAGGCACATGCAAGGTTCTGTCCTGTCGGTGCCATGCTTGGCAAGGCTGTGGAAATTGACTATGAATGGGAAGTCAATTAAATCAGCGTAAGCCGGTCTATAGACAAAGGGGGAGACATCTCCGGAGACATGATAGGTAATACCAACACGGACAACTTCAGCTCACTTGGGGTAATTCCCAAGCCTATTCAGGGACTTACCAGCCCGGCTCACGGTATACAGCAAATAGCGGACGCAGTGGCTGCAGCCATGGGTGTAGATGTGACAGTAGCTGATGATAATCTGCTTCGCGTGGCCGGAACCGGACCTTTTGAGAAAGACCTTGGCAAAAAGGTTCCGCAAGGATGTGTTTTCGAGCGTGCGTTAAACCGCGTTGAAACGGTTATAGTCGAAAAGCCGCGGGAGGGATCGCTATGCATTGACTGCCATGGTCGGGACAGATGCCAGGAGACCCTAAGCATATGTACACCCATTACCATCCAAGGCAAGGGAGTAGGAATCCTTGCCATAGTTGCATTCACTCCGGAACAACGGGACAGGATCTACCCGTCCCTTCCTTCGTATATCGCTTTTTTGGAGAAAATGGCTGAACTTATAGCCACCAAGATAACAGAACACAGCTTAATGCTTGCCCTAGAAGGACGGAATCGCGAGCTTGAGGCTGTTGTTAACCATATTCACCAGGGCGTAATCTGTGTTGACAGCTCTCGTCTGATCAGGCAGATAAACACTCGTGCAGTGGAGCTGCTCAAGCTCCAGGCGAATGTACCTGAACCCGGCGACGATCTTAGAGCTATCTGGCCTGATTGCCTTCTGCTCCGGTGCATGGAGAACAGAGAATCGTACATTAATGCCAGTGAAACATACCGTACTCCCGGGGGCAAGCAGGTTCGGTTTTTGTCATCAGCGAAAGCGCTTATACTCGCAGACAAGGTCATCGGCGGTGTTTTGACGTTCAGCGATCTTGAGAGCACCCACAAGGACGCTTTTCGAGCCATTGAACACGGAACAGCTTTCACCTTCAATGATATCATCGGCACGAGCCATGCTATCACTCAAGTGAAGCAACAAGCCCTCACCGCGGCTAAGTACGATTCCAATATTCTTCTTACAGGTGAAACCGGCACAGGCAAGGAGCTGTTTGCCCGGGCAATTCACAATGCAAGCCCAAGGCGCGACTATCCGTTTGTGGCTGTAAACTGTACAGCAATACCGGAGTCGCTCCTTGAAAGTGAACTTTTCGGTTACGAAGCCGGGGCATTTACAGGCGCCAGCAAGAACGGCAAACCCGGCAAATTTGAGCTTGCTAACCATGGTACGCTGTTCCTTGATGAGATCGGCGACATGCCTCTATTCTTACAGGCAAAGTTACTTCGCGCAATCCAGAATATGGAGATCACACGAGTCGGCGGGCTCTACCCAAAGCGCATAGATGCTCGAATCATATCAGCAACCAATCAAGATCTGGAAGAACTCATGCGAACTCACAGATTCAGAGATGACCTTTACTATCGCCTTTGTGTGGTACCTATTAACTTGCCGCCGCTTAGACAGAGGCCTGACGATATACCCGTTCTGGCAGACTACTTCATCGCCCGGTATGCCCATCAATTCAACAAAGCAGTCCACGGCCTGACTGATAATGCCCTTGATCTGCTCATGGCGTATGACTGGCCCGGAAACGCGCGAGAGCTTGAGAACGTCATAGAATATGCCGTCAATTTTGCCACAGACGAATGGATCACTGTTGAGAAACTACGCGATCGCATACCGTCATGTTCCTCTGGCAAGCCAGGATTCGGATCTACCAAGGATCTCAGGACTGCAGTTCGTAGTTTTCAGAAGCAGTTGGTGAAGGAGGCTATTGAAAGGCACGGCGAAAATCCTGCTGCCAGAGAACTCGCCGCTCAGGAATTAGGTATTAGTAGAGCTACCCTCTACCGTATCTTGTCTCAAAACTGACAATTTGGTCTCAAATATGAGACAGACTCATCTCTGCGTTCTATGGCTCCCTATGGTATTCACAAGTAACATAAATTCCTGTTTTGCCTGCGCCGGTGTCCCGTGCAAAAGTTACGGCTTCTGTTGGCATGCAAATTGCAACTGTATTTGAGTAAATTAGGTACAGTGAGGAACAATCTAATGGAAGTTGCAAGTTTAGTCTCAACACTCGATAAAGAAATCGTACCGGCAGTAGGTTGCACCGAGCCGGTGGCAATAGCGTTGACTTCTGCGGCAGCTATGAAAGCAGTCAAAGGCAGGTTACGTTTACTTGAGCTGGTTACAAGCATAAACATCTTCAAAAATGCTCGTGCAGTAGGCATTCCAGGTTGTGTTGAGACAGGCATAGAGCTTGCAGCCGCACTGGGTGCCGCAATAGCACGCCCCGAGGCAGGGTTGGAGATCTTCTCATACGTTGGAGCCGAAACGCTGAGAGAAGCCCAACTGATGCTGGAAACTGCAGAATTCCAGTCCAGCATTGATATGAATCGAAACGATATCTATGTTCGTTGTCGTATAGTTACTGATATCGGAGAGGCAGTAGCGGAAACAGTGGAGAGACACCATAACGTCCATCTTGTCTCTCTTAACGGCAACGAAATAGATGTTCCACACGATGCCGAGCATAACGGAAACAGACGTCGGTTGTTAAGAGAGGAGACATCATTCCGTGAACTTGTTGAAGCGGTATACGATGCTCCCTGCGGCACTTTTGATTTCCTGATACCCAAGGCCAATATCAACCTCGAGATGGCTGATTCAGGCTGCAAGATGATGCATGGTCTTGGAATAGGTCGCGTTAAAGACACCTCTCCCAAGAGCTATGCTGATTATGCAGCTGCAGCATGCGATGCCCGTATGTCCGGTGTCCAAAAACCCGTGTGCACATGCGCAGGAAGCGGAAACTTAGGAATTTCTGCAACAGTTCCTGTACTTGCAGCAGGGAGAACGGAAGGCGCTCCGCTGGATCCGGTCGCTCGCAGTTTAGCCCTGAGCCTTGCAGTAACGATTTACGTGAAGGAGTATTTCGGACTGTTATCTCCTGTATGCGGATGTGCGGTGGCAGGTGGAGCCGGCTCTGCAGCCGGTCTGGTCATGCTTCACAAAGGAGATGCTTCCGCTGTTGAAAATGCAGCTTCGGCAACCCTGGCAACTCTTGCCGGTATGTTGTGCGACGGCGGCAAAGCAAGCTGTGCACTAAAAGTCTGGACTGCAGTTAGCACCGCTGAAAAATCAGTCTCTCTTGCTCTTGCAGGAGGCAGTATTCCTCCGGGTGACGGCATCGTTGGACGCACTATTGATGAGACTCTGTCAGCCCTGGAGCACGTGACCAAAAAAGGATTTTCCCATCTGGACCGCGTGCTCGTTGATGTCATGCGTTGACGTTAATTCCGCTTATACATGATCGGGCGACATAAAGCAAATTCAAAACAAACCGGATTCACATCGGAGTCGTTTGTGAAAGCAGTTGTGTCATTTTGAGAACCTAAACGTAATAATATCACCGTCTTGAACAGTGTAGTCCTTACCTTCCAGCCTGTAAAGGCCTTTTGATCGGGCTGCGCTGACAGAACCGCTCTCCTTGAAGTCTTCAAAGGAGATCACTTCAGCACGGATAAAACCTTTCTCAATATCCGAGTGTATAGCCGCTGCCGCCTTCTTCGCTGATGTTCCCTGTGGAATTGACCAGGCTTTTACCTCATCCTCTCCTACAGTAAAGAAGGATATTTGACCCAAGGCCCGATAGAGCATCCTTGAGAGTTGAGCTATAGCAGGCTCCTCTATTCCATATTCTTTAAGAAAGACGCTCCTATCCTCACTGGGAAGGCCAAGTATCTCCCATTCAATTTTGGCGGACAGCTCGACGACAGGCAGGTTGCTGTCCTTACTGTAATCACTGAATTCCTTTCTTCCCGGATAGTCGTGGGCTAAGAATTGATCCTCGCTGAGGTTGCCTACTAAGATTACCGGCTTCAGTGTGAGAAACGCGTATCCCTTTAGCATTTCCACCTGTTCCGGCGTAAGGCTAAGAAGGTCAAGTCTCCTCCCATCTGCAAGATGTGGATACGCCTCTTCAAGGAGTTTGAGTTCTTCGCGTTCGAGATCGCTCATCTTTCTTGAATTCTTCAGTCGCTCTATCCGGTTTTCCACGACTTGCATATCTGCAAGAACAAGACTGAGGTTTAGGGTATCCACCTCGTCTACCGGGTCAATCTTGTAATCCACAGGCAATGCGCCTTGTGCAGTCTGAAAAGTACGCACCAAATAAATAAACGCGTCAACAGTGCGAAGGTAGCTTAGGAAACGTGTCATCTCGGCTCCCGCCCCGTTCCCCGAAGGGGAAATACCGGGAACATCGCTTATCTCCATCTGGGCATACGTGGTTTTCTTAGGCTTATAGAAATCAGAAAGATACGCGATTCTCTTATCAGGCACCTTGGCCATACGGAGTTCTACTTCAGTGGCATTGCCGGGTAAAAAACCACCGTTTCCACCGGAATCGTTCCATGTTGAACCTGTAAGTAAATTGAACAGGGTGGTTTTCCCTGACGCCGGCAATCCAACTACCGCTGCTCGCATGTTGCTACGTCTCCTTCACGCTCAATCGTAGGTCATATAGCTATGAATTCAATCTACATCTATTTTTGCATTTTACACCTGCTTCAGGCAGAACGCAACCTTCTATCTAACCTGACTCTCAAAAAGCCAGGCTCTATCGAGCCTCTTAACGATGATTCTAAGAAGCGCGTAATCAATTATCATAAGAATTACTCCGACAGCAAACAGGATTCCTGTGTCAAGCAACATGAATCCTGTGAACTGCCCGATCATGACTGCGACTAACGGCAACACAAGAATACCGCCAAGCTGGTATCCGGCTTGAAACGTAGATACACGTGTACTGATGAATACATTTATGAGTATGGCAAAAAGACTTACAGCAGGCATCACCAATAACACAAGAGGCGCCCAGTTTATGTGCGGAAAGAAGACTCTGCCAAATAACGGCCATGCAGATACGTTTGCACAGATTGCAAATAGGACGAACGAAACCAGCGAGACCCCTATAGCAGGCAGAAAAGCTGCCAATACCTTTGCTGCAAAAATGCTCAACATATTGACAGGCGCCAGCAGTAAACCTTCGAGAGTGCCTCTTTCTTTCTCTCCCACAAAGCTGTCAATACTGACTGTGCTGGCAATCATTACAGGGATTATCAAAAAGAACGGAGACATTAAATAATTAAACATTATGTAGACTATTCTTTGCTGATCAGTCCTGAGTGAACCCATAATCCTCTTCAGCGAAGACTCGGGTAGCTTCTCGAGCATATCGAGGATTATCTGCATATCACTGACAATGTCACCTTTACTTGCTCTTGCCGCAAAGACTACGATGATAGGGAGCAGTACGGAGAAAAAAATCGGAATCATGACCATGGGAAGCCATACCTGGATATTGGCGGTAATACTTCTAATGTCCTTGCGGGTAATGGCTATGACAGCTCGCCTATTCATCTTGTGTTCCCTCCGTTAACCTGAAGTATACAGATTGTAAATCCTCGCCTTTTAACACCACAGAATAGACTGACGCATTTTGCGAAAGTTCACGAATAAGTCTGGGGACTTCGTCCCTGCTCGATAAGATAAACCGGGTGTGGCCTGTAGATAACCGTGTTGCCGGAACGCCACAATAGACATCTCCGTCAAGATCATAGTCCGTATCAACCTCAACCACACAAGGACCGGGATGGCTTTTTGCCAGTTCACGAACGGTCCCTTGGGCTAAAACTTGGCCTCTGTCGATAATCACATATCTTCTACACACTGTTTCGAGCTGATGCAAGACATGAGAACACAGCACTACCGTCACACCTCTCTCCGTGTTTAATCGCTCAATCTCTTCAAGCACCATGGCTATCCCCGCAGGATCCAGCCCTGACGTAGGTTCATCCAAGAGAAGGATTGACGGCTTGTGCAGCAAGGCCTTGGCAAGACCGAGTCTTTTCTTCATCCCGGTGCTGTATGTGCCGGCTTTCCTGTTCTTGTGCTCACCTAACCCAAACTCTTCTATTAGTTCATCGGGCCTACCGGGATCATCCACTCCATACAGCTCCGCAAAGAAACGGAGATTCTCAATACCGGAAAAATTAGGGTAAAGCGCAGCGGTTTCAGTCAAAACACCGATTCCGGAACGAACTTCATCCCCCTGCTCTCCGGGATCATAACCCGCAACCCTAACTTTACCCGCGTCAGGCTTCACAACACCGCACAGTATTCTTATAGTGGTAGTCTTTCCTGCGCCATTGGGTCCGATAAGACCGAGGATCTCCCCGTCTGCGACTTGAAAACTAAGACGATTAACAGCCGGTTGCTCCCCGTACCGTTTCGTTATATTATCAACTTGAATCATAGCAGCACACCTTTACTCTGGTTTTACGTTGCTTTCTTTGTCTTTCAGCTTCAAGAGATACCTTACTTATTCTTCCTTCCGCAATGTAGAATATGGCTATACCAAAGAATCCTACTGCTTGCAGGCCTATAAACGCCTGAGAATTCCAAGCCGGAAGAGGACAGTTATTGAGATGCTTTGTAATCTCTGCTTTGCTTAAGCTTGTTTTCTGTGTTGTCAGACCGTCTGAGTCAAGTTGATTCTAAATAGCTCTTCCATAGCATTTTTGTCGTTTTGCCTGGCACGGCGCACGAGAGATCGCTCATCAGGCATCTTTAGTCGTCACCCCGTTCCTCTCACTAGTTAAACACAACCGGCTCATGAATAGTTCGGTTCACAACCGGTTCACTGCAAAAATCACACGTGGCGATTATGCAGATTTTCTCTTATAGAGCATTGACTGCATGCGTAGTGCTATTCGTCAGTGTCCTGGGCCAATCCTTCGAGAATTCATAAAATCAGGTCTCATAAGCTTATCGCGTGGTATAGACATTCCGACCGTCTTCCCCGGATTAGAATGAGCTATGGCAGATGGATATAAAGTACGGATACGTAGAAAAAACCGGACAATTTCTCTTTTGACTCTCAGCAATAAAGGTGTATTCGATAGGGTGTGTATCAAGCTACTACCTGGGGCTGAAATGGACCGCATGTGAAAAGGGATTCGAGAACGCTTAGACGAATAACTTAATATTAAGCTCAGTCAACCTCAGAACTATTTCTGCATACAGTCAAGCTTAAAAACACATCTAACATCAACTTGATTGATCATGCACATAGGAAAACCTCTGTGACATGAGCCGAATTGGAGAAAGAATGCGCCTTGAGGAGGCTGAAATTCCAATGATATGGACTCATTAATAACTGAGTAATTGAAAGTATCTGGAAGAAAAGCTGAGTGAAGAATTCGATATCGTATACTCAAGCGGCACCCTTACATACCTTCCTCGCATCTCACCTCATTAATTCGCTTATGTCACGCATGAAATCCCACATTCCACACAGTGTAACCTGCCTGGGTAACGGAATAATAAGCCTTCACATCCCTGAGTTTTCAAACAGAGCAGTCAATTCAATTGATATCGGAGATATCCAATTCCGCGATGATTATGCAGTAATGGCTCTAAAGGAGATAGAACTGGATATTTTGGCCTGTCCAATGCGGTAAATGCTAGGGCATGGATAAAGAAGCCGGAGCTCATGTTCATGTGCCTGAAACACCCCATGATGCCGGGTATGGGCGTGAACACCCATCGGACGATAGCACTTAAAGCGAGGGCGATAGCTGATTCCGTCTCCTGCCTCAAGCAATAGTTCTTCTACCTGACAAAGCGCAGAATGGTTTCTCAATTACATGTCTTCTTGGTCTGCATAGAAAGCTTCCATAAGCAACTGGCAAATTTGCTGACCTGAAATGCGAGGTCTCCCTTGAAAAAAGGAGATTGTACTTCCTGATACTACTGTCATAAAACTCAGAGAAAAGTTTTTGGAAGCACTGAGAAGGATTCTGGAAACCAACATGGAATATTGAATATCAAAAGAATATAATCATATATGTATATATAATTATAGTTATTCTACGTCTATTTCCCGGAGCATGATGTACTACATGCAACAATTTCTCCCGCCCAATCCCGCAGCAGATACAAGCACACGACTGAAAACGCAAACTGCTGATAATCTCTGTGATTTTTGTATTAAACATTGAGAAATCCGTAATCAAGGGTCTACGAAAGATCGGTGGTTAGCAATGGAATCACAACTCATAGACAGGTCAAAACCTGTGCCTCTGTACCATCAAGTGAAAGATTCCCTGAGGGAGCGTATCGACGCTCATGAGTGGGAACCGGGCATGAAGATTCCCACGGAAAAGGAACTCGCAGAAGAATACGGAGTAAGCCAGATCACTGTGAAACAAGCGCTCTCAAGGCTTTCCATGGAAGGACTTGTAGAAAGATATCAAGGCAGAGGGACATTCGTCTGTCAATCTCCGCTTGTACAGGACATTCTCACTCTTGCCGGATTCTCCGCAAGCTTCGCCCAAGCAGGTATTGAAATCGAAAGCCGGCTAATAGGCACAGCAGTCATTCCCGCAAGCGAAGGAATCTCACGTAGATTGTCAATTGACCCGGGTGAATCCGTAATCGAGGTCAGGCGCGTCAGGCTTACGAAAAACGTTCCTGTATGTCTTCAAACATCCTATCTTCCTTACACGCTCTGCCACTCGATCCTGGACCGAAACCTCGCAAAGGAATCCCTTTTTGAGTTGCTTAGAGAGACATGTGATCTGGACCCGGCGCGTGCTGAGGAGGCTTTGAATGCCGTGTCAGTGGATGATTATGAAGCAAGGATTCTCATGGTCAACACAGGAAGTCCTGCATTTCTTATCAGGAGGACAACTTTTGACCAATCCGGAGTCCCGATAGAATTCGCCAAGTCCGTACTGCGAGGTGATAGATGCAAGTTTACAGTGTCACTGAACGCTGACGCAACAGTGAACGGAAGAGAAGTCAAAGAAGGTTTGATAGGCATCAAGACACAGGTATCATGATGTACATATCCTGAGACGACAAGCACATCTTTAAGGGGAGGTGCGTTCCATGTCACGAGATCCACAAATAAAGGAAGGCGATCTGAAAAAGACGTATTGGACTCCTAAGCGTGTGGCTCGAATGGCAATCTTTGTGGCGCTTAGCGCAGTAGGGGCGCTCATTAAGATCCCAAGCCCTACCGGAACTGTTGCGCTTGACTCGTGCCCCGGATACTTCAGCGCAATAGCCTTCGGCTGGCTTGAAGGCGGTATCGTAGCAGCAATAGGCCATATATTCACTGCTGCCACCACAGGCTTCCCATTGAGTGTCCCGGTTCATATCCTCATCGCTGCTGAGATGGCAGTCTTTGCAGCAGCATTCTGGTGGATTAACAAGAAAGCCGGGATTGTACCTGCTATAATCGCTGCAACTCTCCTAAACGGCATCGTCGCTTCATTCCTCATGGTCCCCATCGGTGGGATGGGATTGGCTCTTGGCCTCCTTGTACCCCTCTTAGTGGGGTCAGCTGTCAACGTCATTATCGCAGGAGTAGCGTACGTAATCGTAAAGAGAAGCGACATGATCTGACTAAAAGCCAAGGGGGCGGGAAAGAACCATGGATTCATTAGACTCTGCTGTCCGTGTATATAATGACCTTCTGGAACTGGCAGGCACCACTGATACAGACAGCGTTCAGCAGGCACTGCGCAAACGCTTATCACGGCGGCGCGATCTGACGCTGGTCAGGCTTGCAGGTACGTTTTACCTTGTTATAGCATGCGATTCCGACGGAGGAATCGGTCCTAAGCCTAACGATACTGTCCCCGCCCCCCCTTTACTACTGGGCAGATTCGCTGCACGTGTCCCGCTCATGGAGATAGTCGCCTCAGGTGCACGTCCTTTGGTGCTCGTGGACACCCTTAGCGTTGAGATGGAACCAACAGGCAGGCAAATCATCGAAGGCGTTAAGGTTGAGGCGCATTTGGCAGGTATGGTCGGTGAGAATGTGGTCACAGGAAGCACAGAAGACAATGTCCCTACCACTGCCACAGGAATAGGGGTGACAGTGATAGGAATTGCAGAGGAGAGGCGGCTTAGGCAGGGAAAAAGCAAGCCCGGTGATGTCATTGCATGTGTAGGCATCCCTAAAAGCGCACCCCATGATACAGTGACAATCGACGATCCTGAAATCGCGGATATTCCGACAGCAATTTCAATCTCGCAAATGCCGCATGTCCGTGACATCCTGCCCGTAGGTTCCAAAGGAATACACTATGAGGCCTCGCAGATGGCGGAATCCGCTCACCTGGAATTTAAGCTGTCTTCCGAATGCAAGCTTGACACGGCAAAATCCGCCGGACCGTCCACCTGTATTCTGGCCTCTTTGCCTGAGGGTTCGCTCTCCGAGTTCCGGGACGCTATGGACAAGCCCGTGTCAGTCGTCGGGCGCCTAATACGTCCCGCACAGATAGAGTAAAGATTGAGTAGCCAAAAACGGGAACAGTTAGTACACAATGGGGGTTAACGCCTTGACAGATGCGAAAGCAGTCCAAATAATTGAAGTTGACTCTCTTTCGTACAAATACCCGAAAGGGCCTGATCACAGCTTAAGAGACATCGACTTCAGCGTGGATTCTCCGAGATTCGTGGCGATCATGGGCCCGACAGGCGCAGGCAAAACAACGCTGGCAATGACACTTAACGGTCTCATCCCTCAACTTTTTGAAGGAGATATGGCAGGATGTGTATCTGTCATGGGTATGGATACACAAAGATTTCGAGTCCAGACCCTTGTATCCAAAGTCGGCCTGGTAATGCAGGACCCGGAAACGCAGATATTCGGTATTACAGTCAACGAGGATGTGGCATTCGGCCCGGGGAATATGGGGCTTGATCCCGAAGAAATTCAAAAACGTATTGATAACTCGCTCAGGATCGTGCGGCTTACAGGATATGAGGACAGGTTCACAAGCGAACTTTCAGGAGGCGAGAAACAAAGGCTTGCGATAGCAGGCATCCTCGCTATGCATCCTGAGATCCTGGTCTTAGACGAACCTACCTCGGAACTGGATCCCTTGGGACGCGAGGAGATATATAAGGCCATAGACAGCCTACAGCGCGAACGGAACCTTACGATCTTAGCTGTGGAGCATTCCAGTGAAGACGTGGCTGAACGGGCTGATGAGGTTATCGTGGTGAATTCAGGCTCCATCGTCTGGCGCGGATGCCCGCGCGACCTCTTCTGTAACGTCCCTCTTACGCGCGAGTTTGGGATTAGACCTCCCCAGGCGTGTGAGTTCGGATGGAAGTTGCATGAGCTAGGCTACATTTCATCTTCGGATGTGCCTCTTACTGTAGCTGAGGCAAAAGAACTTACAAAAACCCTCCTCAAAGGAAAATCCTTAGCATACCAAGGCGAGCAGGATCGATTGCAACCGCGTTACGGCTCCCGGCAGACTGCTGCTCCTACCCTGCAGTCGCCTGCAGTTTTGGTAGAAGGGCTCGAACACGATTACGGCAATATCAAGGCTATCCGCGGCGTCAACCTCCGGATTGAAAGAGGCGAATTCGTAGCGCTTGTAGGACAAAACGGGGCAGGAAAGACCACATTGGTGAAACACTTCAACAATCTCCTAAAGCCTACGCAGGGTAAAGTATACATAGACGAGACGGACACAGCAGGCCAAACCATAGGAAGCTTGTCAAGGCGTGTAGGTTATGTATTCCAGAACCCGGATCACCAGATATTCTGTTCCTCAGTGAGGGAAGAAGTAGGGTACGGGTTGCGCCATTTAGGTCTTTCTGAAGCGGAAGCTGAGGAACGAGTTCAAGCCGTGCTGGAATTCGTCAGTCTTCAGGAAGTGGCAGATCGCCATCCATTTACACTGGGAAAAGGCGAGAGACAACGTCTCGCAGTCGCATCTGTCCTAGCTATGCACCCCAACATACTTGTGATCGATGAACCTACGACAGGACAAGATTGGATCGGCGCAGAGCATATGATGGGCTTAGTGAAGAGTCTTCACAACAGTGGCCACACCATAATCATGATCACCCATGATATGCGTATCGTAGCCGAATATGCCGAGAGGGTCGTGGTAATGCATAAAGGCCGGATCGTAGCAGACGGGACGCCCTCTGAAGTGTTCAGTAAGGAGGATGTGCTCCGAGCGGCCCATCTTACTCCACCCCAGATCTCACAGCTCGCAACTGAACTTGAAGGCCTCGGCATGCCCTCCGGCATAACTACAGTAGAAGACGCGGTAGCTGTGGTATCTGCGGCTCTTTCAGGAGGACTCTCAGGATATGGAACGCCGGAGACTTGCGGAAGGATTGATTGAATATGTTTCTTGAGTATATTCCAGGGAAATCCCCGGTCCACAAACTTGACGTAAGGACAAAGGTAATAGTGTTTATCTGTCTTATCATTGCATTATTCCTGTTCAGGCACCCGGCATATAACGCCTTCATACTCCTATCCGTGGTAATCATCGCTCTTTTTGCCCGTGTGCCTTTCCGCAGGCTGTGGGGCATGTTAGCACCGCTTGTCCCTGTGTTCGTGATGATCATGATCATAACCGGATACACCTATCCTGCCTCAACGTTCTCCAGTCCTTTCGCCAGGCAAATCCTCTTCTACTCATGGCCGGGCAAGCGTCTTCCTGTGTCCACAGGAGGAATCCTATACGGCTTTACCCTTCTTTTACGGATTGTTACCATGGTTGCCTCGTCATCAATCCTCACCCTCACAACTCCGCTTGGAGATTTTCTTCAGCTTCTTAGGATCCTCCGCGTACCATATGAAATATCCTTCGTTATCACAACAGGGATTCGCTTTGTTCCGACTATGGAAGCAAAATCAAGAATGGTTCTTGATGCCCAAAGATCCAGGGGTGCGATGATTGATACAGGCGGGATGGTTCAACGTATTAAGGCCTACGTACCTGTAATGGTTCCCATGATTGTGGACTCCATCCGCATGTCTGAGAACCTGGCCTGCGCAATGATGAACCGCGGTTACGGTGCAACCCGCGATTGGACAACTCTGCAGAAAATAGAGATGTCCTTCAGCGACTATGTGGTCATAGGTGCAGCCATTATCATCACAGGGATGGCTGTGATGATGGCGCAGCGCGGGTACGGAGTGCTCTAAAAGATTCGGCTCATTACATTTATCTTTCGCATCACATGTAGTTTATGCATTGGAAAGGGGTTGCTCATATTATGGGGATTACTGACAGCAGGCTTTTTGAACACGCATACGGATGCCTCGTAGGAGTCGCGGTGGGAGATGCTATGGGAATGCCTTCTTCGCTTATGACACCTGATGAAATCCGTAGCCAAATAGGGCACATAGAATGGTTCCTTCCGGCACCCAAAGGCCACTATATACACGATGGCCTCGCTGCAGGCAGCACCACGGATGATACAGCTCAGACCCTGGCTGTCGCGCAAGCCGTCATCTCTGACAAAGGCAAAGTAGTGCCGGAAAGCGTTGCCTATAAGATCCTGGCTTGGGCAGAATCCATAGGTGCGTTGGAAGAAGGCGCGCTTGTACTCGGTCCCAGTTCCATGCGGGCCTTATCCCTTCTGAAAAAGGGTGTTTCACCGGCTGAAGCCGGGAAGTTCGGGGAAACCAACGGGGCACCGATGCGCATAAGCCCTATTGGGATAATCAATGCCGGGGATCTCACCGGCGCAGTGAACGACACAGAGCTTTGCTGTCTGCCGACCCATGGTACAAGTGTTGCTATCTCAGGCGCTGCTGCAGTAAGCTGCGGAATAGCAAAAGCCCTTGCCTGCCCCGGATCAATCGAAGACGTAGTGGACGCAGCAGTTTGGGGAGCTGAAGAAGGGGCTGCGCGAGGCCGTACAGTAGCAGCCCCGTCCGTAGCCAAGCGGATTCAGTGGGCTGTAGACTTAGCACTGGCACAGGATAGTGAAGATATAGCTTGTAAAGTCCTATACGATCTCGTAGGAGCAACCGTAGCAACCACTGAAACTGTACCCATTGCCTTCGCCCTCTTCGTTCTCTCTGACGGCGATCCGATGAAAACAGCGATCCTTGCCGCCAACCTCGGCGGCGACTGTGACACTATCGGCGCAATAGCATGTTCGGTAGCAGGGGCGTATTCCGGAATCTCCGCCTTCCCCAAGGAAGCAATTCACCTGGTCGAAGAGGTCAACGAACTTGACCTTAAAAGCGTCACAATGGCATTGCTGAAATCACGGGCTGCATGACGCACAACTATAGTTCAGCCACGAGGAACCTTAAGGTCTCTTGGAATAAGGTCATCTCCCAGTCATGTCTATTATACGTATGGTCCGCGCCTTCGATCATTACTGATTCAGCGCGTTCCCCCAGAACTTCATAATAACGGCGAGCTGTTGCACAAGGGACAGTCTCATCTTCTCGGCCATGGACAATCAGAGCTTTCCCTTGGAACTTCGCGATCTCGTTATAAGTATCCCAACGTGTCAGGTCATCATAGAAGTCAGGATTTAACCATAAACCACCGATATCATAGAAGCCTCTCTCATCACAAAATGCAGCTCCGGCCGCTTTCTTCGCCTTGAAGATGGTCTTCATAACTTCAATATCCGCAGCTGACCAAAGGACCAGTGTCTTTATGTCATGGGGATTTCTGCCTGCTACAACAGAGGCTACAGCTCCGCCCATGCTAAGCCCGAGAAGTCCGATCCGCCCGGGATCCGTTGTAGAAAGAGAACGTATATGGTTTAATATTGCCTCTCCTTCCCTGACTTCCCCGGAGAATGTCATCTCTTCAAAATCACCGTCACTTTCCCCTGAGCCGCTGAAATCAAACCTGGCGACTGCGATACCTTTCGCAGACAACAACCTGGAGAACTTCACGAACATACGGTGTGACTCAAGCTTATGCCCGGTAAACCCATGAAACATAATAACTGTGGGAAACATATCCCCTTCCTTAGGCAGATGGAACATCCCGCGCAGGATCTTCCCCTCAACCTCCAATTCCATTGCCTGTTGAAGCCTTCTTATTCCTCGCTGCATTATTATCACCTTCATTTCCACAGCTTCGACGATAGTTAACATATTATCCGTCCTTGGCTCTTTCTCCTTTAAAGGTTTTTGAAATCCTCAAACACCTAAATCCCTAAAAGGGAAACTAACGAGGTTAGTCGAATGTTAATAATCAACCGGATTGAAATCTACATTCCATATGGGAAGGAAGAATCGCCTACGACAGGAGGTTATTGATTATGAGAAACCTCATCAGCCTTGCATTGAGATCCCACGGCGCTGATTATGTTGAAATTCGCATTGAAGACCATGAACGAACCAGAATCTCTTTCCGAGGCAAGCAGGTGGATGAGCTCTCCACTGCACGCTCTATCGGAGGATGCGTCCGCGCATTGGCAGGCGGTGGGTGGGGATTTGTATCCTTCAATGACATCACAAATCTAAGAGATCATGTGAAGCTTGCTGTAAGCCAGGCAAAACTTGTCGGAAGCAGCGGCACCATCCTCGCGCCCATAGAACCGGTGGAGGATACGGTTACCCCGGAGCTTGTCAAAGATCCAAGGGGAATCAGCCTAACAAAGAAGAAGGCTTTGCTTGAGGAATACAACAACATCATGTTGAACTACAGCCCGAAAATACAAACCACCGGCGTGGTTTATATAGACAGGTATTCAAAGAAGTACTTCGCTAACTCAGAAGGTACATTCATTGAACAAGAACATTGTGATGTCGGCGCCAATTTTACTGCATTCGCCAAAGACGGTGACAATGTCCGGCAAATGTTCACGACCGCAGGAGGTATAACTGGATTCCAGTCAGTGGAAGGGTTACATGAGGATGTGAGAGATGTAGCAAGAAAGGCAGTGGAATGCCTGGACGCAAAACCTGTAAAAGGCGGCCAGTACACTGTGATTCTTGATCCTGCGCTTGCAGGGGTATTCGTTCACGAAGCCTTCGGTCATTTAAGCGAATCTGACTTTATCTACGAAAACGACAGGATGCGCGATATTATGGTGCTGGGCAAGCAGTTTGGCGCACCTATCCTCAATATCGTAGACTCCGCAGCCCTCCCCGGGCAAAGGGGATCATATAAATACGATGACGAGGGAACCCCTTCATCCAAAACCTACCTGATAAAAGACGGTATCCTCGTCGGGAGACTGCATTCCCGGGAAACCGCAGGAAAGCTGAGAGAGGCGCCTACTGGGAACGCCCGCGCTGTTGATTACAGGCATAGTCCTATTGTCCGCATGACTAATACCTACATTGAAAACGGGACCTCAAAATTTAAGGACATGATCTCAGACATAGATGAAGGCATTTATGCCGTTGACGCATACGGTGGTCAAACCACTATGGAGATGTTTACTTTCAGTTCAAAAGAGGCATTCATGATTCGCAACGGAAAAATCGCAGAACGTGTCCGTGACGTGGTATTGACCGGAAACGTCTTTGAGACCTTAATGAATATCGACGCCATAGGAGATGATCTTAGACTCAGCGGCGGCGGAACCGGGGGATGCGGGAAAGGCGGCCAGTGGCCACTGCCGGTCTCTGACGGCAGCCCGCACATAAGGATCAGAAACGTGGTTGTAGGAGGTAGGTAGCAATGGAGGGTCTGCTTAAGAAAGCTGTGGAACATGCTGACGCGGCTGAGGCATATTGCATCAGGAGCGAAGAGATTCCGGTATCATTCGAAGCAAACAGGCTGAAATGCTTGGAAACCAAGAAGACTACCGGACTTGCCCTACGCATCATTAGGCAAGGACGAATCGGACTGGCTGCATCTACAATAACAGATAGTGCCGGAGAAGACGACTTAGTCAGAATGGCTGTGGAGTCATCAGAAATCGGCGAGGCAGCCAAGTTTGACTTTCCAGGCGCTAAGCCGGAGGGCTCCCCGCGGCCTACTCCTCAAATATATGACCCGTCTGTCGCAGAAATAGGCGCCGACGAACTCGTAGGTATCGGCAAGAACATGATACGCGTGATAACCGACTATGATTCTGAAATCCGCTCAGACGCTGAACTCGCGCGCGCAGTCGAAGAAGTGACAATTGTCAACTCCAATAGCGGCGGAGGCACCTATCGAAAGACAGTGCTCTTTGGCTCACTTGCAGCAACAGCCATCGACGGTAACGACATACTTACCGTTTACCGGGGTATAGGCTCATGTCGCAGCGTCTTGGACTTCGAGGCCCTTGCCGAAGAAATCGTGGAGGTATTGAAACTCGCCAAAAGAGTAGTCCCTGCTGATACAGGTCAAATGCCTGTTCTCTTTACTCCTCGTGGGGTCACACCGCTCCTTTTGGCTCTTAGGGCCGGATTCAACGGCAAAACAGTCTTCGAAGGCGCATCTCCGTTAGCAGGAAAGATAGGCCTTAAAGCCTTTGATTCCCGGCTCTCAATATACGACGATACTACCTTGGATTATGCTGTTCAAAGCTGTCCGATAGACGGCGAAGGCGTTGTTACGCAAAGGACTCCGCTTGTTGAAGAAGGAAGAGTAAAACACTTCTATTATGATCTTCAGACTGCGGGACTTATGGGAACGGAAAGTACAGGAAATGGCTTTAGGGCTACACGCTCGGGCGATGCTTTTGAAGGCCCTCCAACCCCCACAACAACAAATGTGATTATACTGCCCGGAGATACGGATCTTACCGATATAATCGCAGGCATGGATCGGGGAATTATTGTTGACCAGACAATTGGAGCAGGACAAGGCAATGTTTTGAGCGGTGAGTTCTCCATCAATGTCCACCTGGGATATAAGGTCGAAAAGGGAAAAATTATAGGAAGAGTCAAAAACACAATGGTGGCAGGTAATGCCCTGGAAGCACTAAATGATATAGAGGCTATGAGTAGAGAGACTGAGTGGGTATACGGACAATACTCATCGCCCTGGTTCTTGTTCCGATCTTTGGGCGTGGCTACAAAAGGAAATTGAGTTTCCCGACGCTCCCGGGGTTATTGATGATTATCAGTATTTACAAGGTGATTTTACTGTGCAAATCGACGCTGTTAGAATGACCCATAAATATCCTTTAGCTTTTAAGAAATATCCGACTGACGCAGGATATGACATGTACGCCATAAGGTCTATGGTCCTTTGGCCGTTCATACCAAGAAAAATACCGCTGAATATCAGAGCGAACATCCCGGAAGGGGTATTTGGACGCATTTGCGGAAGATCCAGTTTAAATGCTGAAGGCATATGTATATTGTCAGGAACAGTTGACTCAGGTTATGTCGGCCAAATGTTTGCAGTCGCGGTAAATCTGACACTGATACCGCGCAGAATTCGAGAAGGGGATCGCGTCGCGCAGCTTATCTTCATTCCTTTCCATGCTGCCAAGATAAGAGAAGTCGATGACCTACCGTCCACTCCCCGTGGAGATTCAGCATCAGGCTCGACAGGCAGGAGATAGTAGGAGGATGTTTTAAGCCCGGCGTACTGAAGCAAGCCCCGTCTTTCGACGGGGCTCATTATTCTGCTATCACTTTATCACTTATGGCTTTCTTATTCACACAATGCTATGACCTTGATTTCAACCTTGACGTCCTTCGGCAGTCTGCTGACTTCAACACAAGCTCTTGCAGGAAGAGAATCTCCCAGAAACTCCCCGTACACCTTATTAATCTTGGGGAAATCATTCATATCCTTAATGAATACGGTGGCTTCCAGTATTTTATCAAGGGATGAGTATAATGCTCCCGAGAATTGAGACATGAAAAACGTGAAGGAACCGAATATAATGAAGCCATGAAAAGAAAAAAGAATGCCTATAAAGCTGAATTTAAATCTAAAGTTGTGATGGAGCTACTTACTGG
>Ga0208824_1001596_pt1 | contig 19660 bp, 17 predicted proteins | sample AD_JPNTR3_MetaG_FD_184447 | JGI IMG/M metagenome (GOLD analysis project Ga0208824, IMG submission 184447) | Active sludge microbial communities of municipal wastewater-treating anaerobic digesters from Japan - AD_JPNTR3_MetaG (SPAdes) (version 2) | ecosystem: Engineered > Bioreactor > Anaerobic...
CACCTAAATAAGTGAAAATTTTTTTATCGGGCAAGCCCTGAAACTCTTTTTTTACAGGGCTTCCCGATTTTTTAACATTCTTTGATGCGGATTCGAGGTAAAATTGTTTTTATATAATTCTCATACATTTGCTCATTGAAAATATATATATCATTGAACATGTTGCATAAATATTTATACATTTCTTTTTCTTTTTCAAACTTTTTTTCTATCACTTCATATTCTTGAGGATTGCTTAATGAGGTGTGTCCATATCGATAGGTTGAAGTAGAATCAGGCAAAAACGCAATTTTAGTATAATTAGAAAGTATTAACCATGTAGGCCAATCTTCAATAGGGAATTCATATTTAATAAAATCTTCTACAGGGATATATTTATCAAATAAATATTTTCTAAACATTACAGTAACAGTTAATGCGGGAACTTTTCCTTCAAAAAAAAATTTCGTTAGGTTTGTTCCTTCATAGATTGTTTTTTTTGTTTTTTTTAACCAATTCTGAGTCAATTTTCCTGTATTTGTGTTATACCTGTCATAATCGGTATAAATTAATCCATAATCAGGATTTTTTTCAAGAAAATCAACTTGTAATTGTAATTTATTTGGATTGTGCCAATAATCATCTGCAGCACAAATAGCGATATATTCAGATTCAGCTTTTTGAACGCAGTTAATAAAGTTATTGACTACTCCTACGTTTTTATCTTGAAAGATAAGTTTTATTTTCTCTGGATATTTATTTTTATAATCTATACAAATAGTTCTTGTTCCATCATGACTAAAATCGTCTCCGATAATAATTTCATAATCAAAATTGCACGTTTGAGCTAGGATAGAATTTAATGTTTGAATAATTGTATCTGCTTGATTATGGGATGTGACAACTATCGAACATTTTATGTTTTTCTTCATTTTTTTGTTAGTTTATTTGTTAAATTCTAATCCATTCATTTGGTACAATATAAGGAGCTTCGAAAGTATTGAACCATTTCTTAGGAGCAATTACAATTTTATTATTGTTATTATTTAACCATGCTCCCCACCAACTAAAAGAACTGTTGGCAATAATATTATGTTTACAGTGACTCATTAACATCATGTCTTGCCAACTATCTTTACCATTATTCCAATCAATAATAAGTGAATTTTCCAAAAAAGAAAAATTATTTTTAACCCATTCTGGTTCATCAGAAAATATATAAAAAAATGGCGAAGTAATGACAGAGTATATATATTCAATTGCTTTTTGATAGTACAACAGATTACAATTGTCGCCTAAAATTTTCTTCGCATTAATATTATTAACATAATCACCTCTTCTAATATGTATAGAGATTGAATTTCGTTTTTTTATTTCTTCAAGTATGTTTTTATTTTTTTCTGAGATTTTATTATCATTAAATTTAAATATTTCTCTTATCAAAGGACTGATATTTTTAAAATAGTTTTCAGATTGCCAATACCCATTGTAATAAATGATAAGTTTATTACGAGAAGTAAATATTTGTTCGTAATTCAGTTCTCCCTTTTCGATTTTTTTTACCATATAATGTTTAAGTGTTTTTTTTAAAAAACCAATAAAATAATAATTTTTAATTTTATTCTTTTTAATATTGAATACTTTATTTAATTCATATCCATTGTGTTGTTTGTATTTTGCTATAAATATTTCATTATAATCATCTGGGAAAAATGTATGTTTTATTCCTAAATAAAAAGCATATTGAAACATTTGATTGCCTAAACCACCTTCAATAGAAACTATATTCAATTTCATAAATTTATAATATTTTTTATTCTTTTTTTGAGAGCAACTATGAAGGGATATATTTTCTTCATTTTGTCAATTATTACAATTTTCAATACAAAAGGAGCATATCTTTTGAAAAAATCTAAATTTATATACAGTTGATCTCCACTATCATTGTTATTAGCAGTATCAATTATTTTTTTAAAATGAACAACTTTCATAAAAGTTTCTATATCTTTCTTTAAAGGTTGTTCAAGATAAATTGGAGCATTTTCTACTTCTAACCAGATTACTTTTACTTGTCTTATAAAATTATCTGCTCCTTTTAAAACCTTTAATTCCGCTCCTTGAACATCCATATGTATAAAATCAATAATTTTGATATTGTTTTCTTTACAAAATGAGTAAAGAGTCTTACATTCAACTTCTATTATATTATTGTATTTTAGCCATGACAATTTCTTATAACCTGGGTTTGGAGGGAATAAAGAACTTGATTTGTTTCCATAGTTCCAATCATCATTTTCTGTTCCATCAGGTTGTCCTGAAGATACATAAAATTTTTCAAAACCATTTTTATCACTTAAAGCGTAAGGATAACATTTAATATTTAAGTAAGGAAATTTATTAAAATTATTTTTACACATTTTGAAATTATCAGGCAATGGTTCAAATGAATAGATATTTACATCTTTAAATAATAAACCATATCTTATAGAATCTTCTCCTTCACAAGCTCCAATGTCAAATATATTACTTGGAGTTTCTTTCTTAAAGATGGAAAGTAATTCTTTTTTTATTGGTAAATCAGCATTTATATATTCAAAAAATTTATTCATACTAAGTGGCTTTTTCTTAAGTTATCTAAATTAGATTATTCAGTTATTATATATATTTTGTATTTTGTCAATCTTCATTTTCTTGCTTTTTTCCAACTGCAATATTTTATTTTCCATTTTTCAAATTTGAACAGTACTCTTTCCACGAACCAGACACAGCGATACAGAAACGGATATTTTTTCAACCGTTCCATTTGGTCGATATCGAAACCGTACAAATCGTAATCAGCCAAAATGCGTGGAGGCAAGATGGTTTCCAACACCTTTCTTCGTTCGGCTTTGTCCAATGTCTTGTTTACACTGCTGATGCCGCCGGTATCGAAACAGGAAACATACAAGGGCGTGAAGCAAACGCCGGCATTATGCCATCCAATCACTTCGAGATACCATTTCCAGTCCGAAACAATTTTCAAACTTTCGTCGTAATTGCCGTATTTTTCGAACAGTGAACGGCGAATGTAAGCAGAAGTGTGTTCAATGGTGCCGCGGTAAAAAGTCAGCATGGTTACCGGTTGTCCGGAGTTTTTTCCTTTTTGAACTTTTCCGTCTGGACGAACTGCAATTTTGTTTCCCACATAAATATCGCAATCAGGTAAGGTAATTTCGCAAGCAAATTTATTCTTTGCCTCATTTACATACCATTTTTTTGGAGCTATTACACATTTGTCAGGATTTTCGTTTAACCATGCTCCCCACCAACTAAAAGAAGAGTTTGCCATAATGTTATGCTTGCATTTGCTCATTAATAGTATATCAATATAGGGGCATTCTTATTTGTATTTCCTGTAATAAGTTTATGAGTGGCATCCATTTTCATTTCATTTCTAAACTATTCAGGATCACCTGTAAAAATGTTCAATGGCTTTATTGTAATAATCTGGTGAGTAAACTTCAACAAAACCATTAAAATATTGAAGATTTAAGTAGTCACTTCTGTGAATGTATATACTTATGTTGTTGGTGTTTTGGGCTTGTCCTGTTATTTCCAAAGTTTGATGAATTTTTTTGATAAAAATTTATACAAAATGCAACGAAGAGATTCTTGAACTTCATCAAAATAAAAAGGTAATAAAAAAATAGCAGGCTTGTAAGCCGGGTTCTGTACTTTATTCAAAGTGTTTGTCATTTATCTGAAACAAATGTCACCATTTGTTTTAAGCGATCTACCCCCCGACATCGGACGAGCCACCCTATATACGTCGGTATATTCGATCTTGCAACCCATAAGACATACGGCTATAATTGTCACCATTTATACCGGTGAGCTCTTACCTCACCTTTTCACCCTTACCTCATTAGAATGAGGCGGTTATTTTCTGTTATGTTCCTCTACCTTTGCAGATAGCTTCCCGTTAAGAAGTATGGTGCCCTGTGTTGCCCGGACTTTCCTCTTTTTTAAAAAAGCGACAAACCTGCCTGCTATTTTAATACAAAAATACATGAAAATCTATGTATTTCCAAACGTGTGAAAATAAAAATCAAGGCACAAAATTTTAAAGGCTTACCGTACCGTGCTTGCGAGCACAAATGTTACCTTTGTAAGTTGGTTTTTTAATAACCAATGAAATAAACTAATTGTTTAACAATTTAATTCCGGTAATTTTATGGAAAAAGTATGTGCCCTTGACGTTCACAAAAATAGCATATTTGCTTGCATTTTAAATGAACAGGGCAAAAAATTTTAGAAAAATGTTACGGAACGCTCACCCCTAATCTGATAGCCTTGCGTAATTGCATTGGTAGAGGAAGGTTGTGGAAATCTAACGATGGAGAGTACCAGTATTTATTGGATACCGATATAGCAGGTTCTTCAATCAGATTTTTCGGTAAAACTGGCCAATCCTTATTTTATCAAACAGTTGCCTGGTCGAAAAAGTGATATAAAGAATGCGCAGTGGATAGCAGAATGTCTTCAGAAAGATTTAATCAAAGGCAGTTTTGTGCCCGATAGTGTATTACAACAGATGCGTCAACTGAGCCGACAAGTGCTCCGTTTGACCAAAAGCCGAGTTCGGCTTGGGCAACAGATGGACAATCAGTTGCAGCGATGCAATATCCACTTCAGCAATTGTGTTTCCAATCAAGGAAACAATGTATGGATTTACTCCGAAAAGTTTTTCAAAGTTAGTTTATTTTTTTGAGCAAAGACAAAAATTGTTCTTTATAATTAGGAAGCAACTTGGTATAACTTTTATCGTTTTAATATTTATTTAGGTGTTTGTCAGGTGCTAAAATGGAAAAAAATTTAATATGGTAGAATTCAAAAAAACTTATTCCAACTTACCTTTCAATTTTTTCATGGTTCTTATAATGTTTATTGAAAAATCATTCATATTTTTGTAAATCAATTTTCTAATTTTTATTATTGTTTACCTTAAATTTGCCTCATATTTGTATAATAAATTTGTATGTTGTTAATTTACAGCGGCAAACACTTTTGAAATAAAAAAAATAATTTACTTTTTTATTGTCTTTTATAAGAATACTATAAAGGAGCAAGAAAATTTTCAAGGATATTACTATATTTAAATAAAAAACTTTTGAAGAAATTCAATTTAACATCTTTTGTCTTGATGTTGATGTAAAATCAAATACGTTGATTTACCAGATTCGAAATTACACAAAAATCTAGAAATTTGAATATTTTTAAGAATAAAAATGATATGAAAAAACTTGTTTTTCCTCTTTGTTTGGTAGCTCTTTTTTTTCTTTTTGCCTGTGAAGAAGAAAAATATGCTGACTGGAAAATTTTAAATGAACAATGGTTGCAAGCTCATAAATCTGACTCAGGTTTTGTGTGTACCCAAAGCGGACTTTGTTATAAAGTGATTCACCAGGGATACGATCGTCGCCCAAATCCATATAGTTGGGTATCTGTACAATATAAAGGTTATTTAATTGATAGTACTTTATTTGAAAGAGGTATGTATGAATATTATTTGTCGAATGCCATTCAAGGGTGGATAGAAGGAATTACTAAAATGAATGGAGGTGGAACTTATATTTTTTATATCCCTAGTTCATTAGCTTATGGGAAAGATGGCTCTGGACAAATTCCTCCTTATTCAACATTAATTTATGAGATAACACTTCTTTCATCTACGTATTAATTTCGTATAAAAATTTCGTTTAATAATGAAAAAATTGTTTGTCTTTTTCGTTGTTATCTGTTTAATGGGAATGGTTTCGGCTAACGAATATACTTTAAAAACAATTCCTAATCCTAAAACTATAGACCAACACAACTATGTGAGTAATCCTGACAAAATTTTGAAAGACGAAACTGTTTATGCCATTAATAATATTTTGGATTCACTTGAAAAAAAAACAGGAGCAGAAATTGCAGTAGTAGTTGTAAATTCAATTGGGGGTGAAGAAATAAAATCATTCGCTACGCAGCTTTTTAATGAATGGGGGGTTGGAAAAGCAAAACAGGACAACGGCTTATTGATATTATTTGTTTTGGACCAACAAAAAGTTACTTTCGAAACGGGATATGGACTGGAAGGAATTTTACCGGATGCCATTTGTAAACGTATCCAGAGGCAAACGATGATTCCTGAATTCAAAAAAGGAAATTATGATGCGGGTTTTTTAGCTGCAATAAAAGAAATAAATTCTATTATTCTTCATGAACCTGTTCCTGAAAAAATTGTTGAACCTGTTCATTGGAATGAAATTTTACCAATGGCTTTAATTGTTTATTTAGTATTAATATCAATTACTTGGTTGTGGATAGAAAGTTCCATTCGTAAAATTAGAAAGAATGCAAAACTAAAGACTAACATTGCTCGTTACGTTGCCATTAAAAATGAAAAGAAAGGAATCATTTCCTTAATGTCAGTGTTACCTCTTATAATAGGTTTTATAGGTATTCTTATTTTTTCACAACCAATTTTTTTGTTATTGCTGATACCTATTCCTTTAACAACTTTACCTGCAGCTATTTATGCAAATATAAAAATGCGAAAAATCAGAAGAGAACCAATTCCTTGTAAAGTGTGTGGTGGTCAAATGCATATTTTATCCGAGAAAGATGATGATGCTTATTTAAAGTTATCTCAGCAATTTGAAGAACAACTTCATTCAATAGATTATGATGTTTTTGTATGTGATAATTGTAAAAATGAAGCTATCTTTTTACTGGATAAACCAAGTGCTTATACTAAATGCCCCAAATGTGGAACAAAAGCATTTATTTTAAAAGATAAGAAAATTATTGTATCGCCTACTTATTTACATCCTGGAACAGAACATATTACGTATCATTGTCTTTATTGTGGTTACGAAGAAAATCAAAATCGACGACTTCCTCGTTTGACCCATTCACGAAATACCATTATTGCGGGTTCTATTCCCGGAGGAATTTTTAGTGGTGGTGGAGGTTTTGGTGGAGGAAGTTTCGGCGGAGGTATGTCAGGTGGCGGTGGTGCTACCAGTGGCTGGTAAATTTAGATAAAAAACAATTGAAAATTGATCAAAAACAAATAAAAAAATTATTTTATGAAAAAGAATGTTGTTATTATTTTAATTATTGTAGCAGCACTCGTCTTATGGGGTGTTTCTATGTACAACAGTTTGGTCTCTTCTGAAGAAGCTGTTTTAAGTCAATGGTCGAATGTAGAAAATCAGTACCAGCGTCGAGCAGATTTAATCCCTAATCTTGTTGCAACGGTTAAAGGTTATGCTGCTCACGAAAGAGGAACATTAGAGGAAGTAGTACAAGCTCGTGCTAAAGCAACTCAAATTACTGTTGATGCTAATTCATTAACGCCTGAAAAACTTCAACAGTTTCAACAAGCACAAGGAGAACTAAGTGCGGCTTTGGGCAGATTATTAATGATTGCTGAGAATTATCCAGATTTAAAAGCCAATCAGAACTTCATTGAATTGCAAGCACAGTTGGAAGGAACAGAAAACAGGATTGCAGTGGAACGAAATCGCTTCAACGAGATGGCTCGAAATTACAATGCATCTATCCGGCGTTTCCCAAAATCAATTATTGCTGCGTTATTTGGTTTTGAAAAGAAACCTTATTTTGAAGCAGAAGCTGGAACAGAAAAAGCACCCGAAGTTGAATTTTAAAATCAATTTAAAAGAAAAACAAAACTATGACAGATCCTCTTTATACTCCCAATCCTGACCGATATATTCATTCCGTAGGTTATCGGTTTTGTGGAAAAAGTGGGCTACAATTACCAACCATTTCTTTAGGTTTATGGCACAATTTTGGGGATATGGACGATTTCCAGGAAGCTGAAAAAATGATAAAATTTGCTTTTGATCATGGAATAACTCATTTCGATTTAGCAAATAATTATGGTTATCCTCCTGGAAGTGCTGAGAAAAATTTCGGGAAAATCCTGAAAGAAAATTTTTCTTCATATCGCGATGAAATGATTATCAGTACAAAGGCTGGTCATGAAATGTGGCCGGGTCCTTATGGTGATGGCGGCTCCAGAAAATATATGATTGCGAGTCTTCATCAAAGTCTGAAGCGAATGGGACTTGAATACGTTGATATTTTCTATTCGCATCGTTACGATCCAAACACGCCTCTTGAGGAAACGATGGGAGCATTGAGCGATATGGTAAAACAAGGCAAAGCTCTTTATGTGGGTATTTCAAAATATCCTGTTGAGAAGGCAAAAGAAGCTTTTCAAATTTTACGTGCCAATGGAACACCTTGCTTGATTTATCAGGATAGATATAATATTTTTAGTCGTAACGTTGAGTTTAATATGTTTCCTATTCTGAAGCAAAATGGCGTAGGATTTATTGCTTTTTCTCCTTTAGCACAGGGAATTTTAACTGATAAATATTTGAATGGTATACCTGAAAAGTCAAGAGCAGCCAGTCCATATGGGTTCTTACAAAAAAGTCAGATTACACCCGAGGTGATTGCTAAAGTAAAGGAATTAACTATCATTGCTCAACAAAGAGGTCAAACACTTGCTCAAATGGCTTTAGCGTGGTGTTTGAGATTGCCTGAAGTTAATTCTGTCATTGTTGGAGCAAGTTCTGTTAATCAATTACAAAATAATATTGAAGCAATTAAAAATATTTCTTTCACTGATGACGAACTTTGGAGAATCGGTGAGTGGGGTGCTTAATCGACTAATTTAAAAAATGATCAAAGAAGAGTTAAGGAATTCCGAGTTTTTGAGGTGCGAGTTATGAGGTTCGAGCGAATGAAGGAAAAATCTCGGTATCCCATTTTTCGGCGTAGCCTCTTGGCTACCTTGCATAAAAAATAAAATCTTCTGATTTTAACTGCTGATAAAATCAAACATTTTGCTAAACAAATATTTATCATAAAAAACTTATCGAGAATCTTTAACCTTCATAACAGGGAATGTTTCCTCCAGCTTACAATTTTGTCACCTTATTGGATTATTTTCTATTTTAATCTTTCCCGCTTTTTTTATTTTGTTCAGTTTTTAATAAGGTTAACTTTTTTGGAGGATTTGTTTTGTTACTAAGGTTTAAGCAAAATGAGGTTGAATAAAACAACGTCAAAACAGGTTTGGAAGAGATAAGACCTATTCATTTGAGAAAAGAAAAAAGAACCAGAGGACATGTTTTTGTTTGTATGCTCGCCTACAAAATTCTATTCCATATCTGGCAATACTTTAAGAAAGATTTATTACTCACTGGCAAGCTCAGAGGCACTTTCACACAACAATACATTTTAGATTGTTTAGATAAAATAAACTATGTTGAATATCAATTTGAGGATAGAACCCTCAAACAATTACCTAAAATATTAAATAAAGATCAACAATACATTTTAGATAAATTGAACATTAAGTTACCACATAATTTGTAAGCAAGAAATTTTTTTAGGGAGATCATGTAAGTAAATAATATCCAACTTATTATAAATAAATTACAATTTTTTATAAAGGAAAATCCGTTCTAACAGAGCCGGATAGGGATGAATTCAGCAATGTTTGTTTTGTTTTGGAATAGAAAATCGGACTTTTGTCAAGTGATCAGAATTTATATAAAGTAAACACGGTTTCTGCCAAACCAAGGTTTACATTTCTATTTGGAATGTTCGGAATAATATCGGCACCATTCTTTCAAGCCACATTGTTCACATTTAGGTTTGCGAGCCACACAAACATAACGTCCATGTAAAATAAACCAATGATGGGCTTTTGGAAGAAGTTCGGGAGGAATATGCTTTACCAATTCCTGCTCAGTTTGCAAAGGGTTTTTTGAATTTGTTGTCAACCCAAGACGTTCAGCGACTCTAAATACATGGGTATCTACTGGCATCACAGGTTTATTGTAAATCACAGCAGCAATAATGTTAGCCGTTTTCCGTCCGACACCTGGTAAAGTTTGCAATTGTTCCACATCATCGGGGACTTTCCCTCCAAAATCTGAAACTAATTTTTGAGCCATTGCCACCAGGTTTTGTGCTTTGCTGTTAGGAAAAGAAACACTTTGAATATATTTTAAAACATCCTCGGGAGAAGCTTTTGCCATGGCTTCGGGTGTAGGGTAAGCAGCAAATAGTTGAGGAGTTACCATGTTAACTCGTTTATCTGTACATTGGGCAGAAAGAATTACAGCAACCAACAATTCAAAAGGATTGTTGTAATGTAATTCTGTTTGAGGATTGGGCATGTTTTCAGAAAACCATTTTAAAATATGCTGATAACGTTCTTCTGTGGTCATTTTTATTTGAAGTTTTGAGGAAATCAGAATTATTAAATATTACTTGTTGTTTTGAAAGTGTCAAAAAAAGATCATTCTTTTGCGAAATATTTTCAACCTTGCAAATTTAAACCAAAAAATGGTTTTTCATCTCTCTTTTTGTTATTTTTGCAAAAGAAATGAATAAATTTAGAAAAGAAAAAGAATGTTATTATTTTTTGAATAAATCCTTGAAGTTTAATTTATTATTAAATGGCACCTAAAAAACCGATAAAAAATAGCAGCAAATCCACTTCAAAAACTCATTCTTCTTCTCCAAAAAAAGAGAATAAAATAAGTTTATGGAAAAAAATAAATTATTTTATCAATAATGAACGAACTCATTTTATTTTGGGGCTACTTCTTTTGTTGATCATGCTTTACTTTTTATTGGCTTTTGTTTCTTACTTTTTTACCGGATATGCTGATCAAAGTAAAATTGACCTTTCGTGGAGCGAATTGCATCAAATGCGGAATTCTATTCAAAACTGGACTTCTGTACTCGGGGCAATTGCGGCTGAAACTTTTATTAATTGTTGGTTTGGTGTTTCTTCCTTTTTTATCCTTTTTTTTGGAATAGCGGTAGCCCTTCGTTTAATGAAGGCAGTTAAACTATCTCTGTGGAAAACTTTTTTTCATTGTGCTTTCTGGTTGATCTGGCTATCGGTTACTTTAGGGTTTGTTTTTTCACCTTTTAACGATGCACTTTTTTTCTCATTGGGTGGTCAGCATGGCGATTCTACCAGTCAATGGTTGACTTCCTATATTGGAGTACCAGGAACATTAATGGTAATCATTGGGACTTTGCTAATATATTGTATAATTTCGTTCAATAGTGCTCTTCCTTTTCTGAAACGAATTTTTTCAAAAAAACAGAAAAAACAGCTTTCTCCTGACCAAAATATAAATGTTGCTATTGGCACAGAAATAGTTCCTGAAGAGTGGTTGTCAAAAGGAGTAGATGAAAGTAATGAGTATTTTAGCGGACAAGAGATAAGTGACGTTCCATTCGAAATATATCCAATTGAAACAAGTGACGAGAACAAGCCTCTCCTTGAAGAAGAAAATCGAGTTAGGGAAGAAGAAAATGCTGATCCCAATTATAATTTTGAAAAATTAGGTAAATATGATCCTACACTGGAATTAGCTCACTATTGCTTTCCTACACACGATTTGCTTAAAGTTTACGGTACCGATAACAATGCACCCATCGATATGGATGAACAAATTGCCAATAAAGAAAAAATTATCAGTACCTTACAAAATTTTGACATTGAGATAGAATCCATAAAGGCAACTGTTGGTCCTACCATTACACTTTACGAAATTGTACCCAAAGCAGGAGTCCGTATTTCAAAAATTCGTAACCTCGAATCGGATATTATGTTGAGCCTTGCTGCAATTGGTATTAGAATTATTGCTCCTATTCCAGGGAAAGGTACTATCGGTATAGAAGTTCCCAATAATGATCCTCAAATTGTATCCATGCATTCTGTTATTGCTTCAAAAAAATTTCAAGAATCAAAATATGAATTACCTATTGCTTTTGGGCGAACCATTACCAATGAAATCTTTATGTTTGATCTGGTAAAAATGCCCCATTTGCTGGTAGCTGGTGCAACGGGACAAGGAAAATCAGTAGGTTTAAATGCCATCATTACTTCATTGCTTTATAAAAAACATCCTGCTGAATTGAAATTGGTTTTGATTGATCCCAAAAAAGTAGAATTCAATATATACAGCGGAATTGCAAAACATTTTCTTGCCAAACTTCCCGATGACAGCGATGCCATTGTCACTGATACAAGTAAAGTGGTAGAAACACTTCAATCACTTTGTACTGAAATGGATAATCGTTATGATTTACTTAAAAAAGCCCATGTCAGAAACATTAAAGAATATAACGAAAAATTTATAATGCGTAATTTGAATCCTGAAAAAGGACATAAATTTTTACCTTATATTGTGGTGATTATTGATGAGTTTGGTGATCTGATCATGACTGCTGGCAAAGAAGTAGAAATGCCAATTGCTCGAATTGCCCAACTTGCCAGAGCTGTAGGCATTCACATGGTAATTGCCACACAACGACCTTCTGTAAATATTATTACGGGTGTTATCAAGGCAAATTTTCCGGCACGAGTTGCATTTCGTGTTTCGTCTATGATGGATTCACGCACCATCCTTGACATGCCAGGAGCGAATCAACTGGTAGGTCGTGGTGATATGCTTTTTTCGCAAGGAAACGATCTGATTCGTATCCAATGTGCTTTTGTTGATACTCCTGAAGTTGAAAATATTGTTAATTATATTAGCAAACAGCAAAGTTATCCTACCGCTTATTATTTGCCAGAATACATAAAGATAGAAGGAGATGTTTCTATGGGCTCCATTGATATGAGCAAACGAGATCCTTTGTTTGAAGAAGCTGCTCGCTTAATTGTTGCCAATCAACAAGGTTCTACTTCGCTGATTCAACGGAAATTTTCAATTGGATATAATCGAGCAGGGCGTATTATTGATCAATTGGAAGTGGCTGGAATCATTGGTCCTTACGAAGGGAGTAAAGCCCGTCAAGTCTTAGTAGCCGATGAATATCAATTGGAACAAGTTTTGAAGCACCTTTAATAATTTCTTTTCAATATCTCTTTTTCAAGTTATAATTTTTTAAAATCTCTGGAAATGAAACAATTATTTTTTTCACTCACTGCATTGATAATTTCAATCAACAGTCTTTTTGCTCAAAAAAGTGCTGATGCTGAGAAAATTATAAACGATTTATTTTATCTTTTTACAAATAATACCATTTCTTCAAATTTTAAACTTACTATTAGTGAAAAAAATAATATAAATTCTCAAACGATTAACGGGTCCTTCTTTTTAAAAGGTAACAAATTCATGATTGATATGAGTGAAATGAAGGTGTGGTATAATGGAGAAACGCAATGGACTTATTCTCAACGAAATAATGAAGTTACAATTACAGAGCCTACCGCTGAAGAATTGATAAACACCAATCCAATTACTTTTTTATCGGCTTATAAAAACAAATTTTCAGCTCAGTTTTGTAAAAAATCCTATTCCGAATTATATTGCATAGAAATGTTTCCCAAAGCAAAAAATGAGTCCATTCTCAAAGTAGAATTAAAAATCAATAAAGCCACAGGCGATCCAATTTCTTTAGAAATAAACGAAAAAAACGGTTCAACTTCTCTATTGACATTAATTAATTTCAAAAAAGACATCAAAATCAATGATGATTTTTTTGTTTTTCAGTTTTCAAAATATAATGATGTTTATATTAACGATTTGAGATAAATCTTCAAAATAAATTAAAGCTCATCTTTAAGAAATATTTTAAAAAATTTACTGATAAAAATGTCTGAAAAAGTACGTTGTTTGATCATAGGTTCAGGACCAGCCGGATGTACCGCAGCTATTTATACTGCACGAGCCAATCTCTCTCCAGTATTATACCAGGGATTAGAGCCGGGCGGACAGTTAACCCTTACTAACGAAATAGAAAATTTTCCCGGTTTCCCTGAAGGAATCAGTGGAGCAGAGCTTATGGATAAGATGCAAAAACAGGCAGAAAAATTTGGTGCTATTGTAAGATTTGGATTAGTAACTGCTGTCGATTTTTCTTCAAGACCTTATAAAGTTATTGTTGATAATGAAAAAGCCATTGAAGCTGAAACTATTATTATAGCCACTGGAGCAAAAGCCAAATATCTTGGTTTACCTGATGAGCAAAAGTTTGCAGGAGCTGGAGTTTCTGCATGTGCCACTTGCGATGGATTTTTTTATCGAAATAAAAAAGTTGCTGTGGTTGGCGGAGGCGACAGTGCTTGTGAAGAAGCTCTTTATCTGGCCAATATTGCCAGCAAGGTTTATATGATTGTTCGGAAGCCTTATTTGCGAGCTTCCAAAATTTTGCAAGAAAGAGTGAAAAATCATCCAAAAATTGAAATACTTTTCGAACACGAAACGGTTGGATTAACAGGAGAAAAAGTGGTTCAAGGTGCAAATTTAGTAAAACGTCGCGGGCAACCTGACGAAGAACAAGTTCATATTGAAATTGATGGTTTTTTTCTTGCTATTGGTCATCAACCCAATTCAAAAATTTTCAAGCCTTGGCTGGAAACAGACGAAACTGGTTACCTTAAAACCATTGCGGGTACACCATGCACAAAACTCCCTGGAATTTTTGCTGCAGGCGATGTAGCCGATCCTCACTACCGACAAGCGGTAACCGCAGCAGGAAGTGGCTGTCAAGCAGCCATTGAAGCTGAACGATTCCTGAGCAATCAAGTGTAAAATCTGTAAGAATTTTTTTTGATTTTTCATTGATTACTCACGATTATATGATGTGGTATTTTAATTTTTTATTTTTGAAAATTATCTGGTGTTATTTGATGCTCAGGACGAAGCAAGTCCATAACTGTTTTTACAGGATTAAAAGTTTCCAATGGTACTTCAACAAAAATTGTATTCCAGTCACTCATCGCTCCATTCCATAATCCTGGAAGTTCCAGTGCCTTTAATTTTTTCCCATTTTTTGTTTTAATAGAAATAAACCCTGCCTTTTTATCTACATAGTTTAATAGATTAAATTTTTCTCCCTTATAGTTTTTTACAGCACATACCAGATCCACGGGATTAAAATGGGTAGAACGTTCCATTTTTTCTTTATCAGCAGGATTTTGTATATTAATTTGTGTGCTTTCTAAAATTTGAAGAGAAATGGTGCCATCCGCATTGACGGTAAAAAAAGGTCCGCCTCCTGGCTCTCCTACATTTTTTACCATGCCACAAACTCGTAAAGGTCGGTTTAGTTTGGTAATTAAATAATTTTTAAGAGAACAAATATCGAATGCAGAAATATTAGGATGATAAATATTTAAGGTCTTTTCAGTAAATTGTAAAATTTCATTTAATTTTATTTCTGAAATGTTTTTATTTTCGAGCTCGTTTAAATATTGGAAACATTGATGTTGAATATTGGTCAGAAGTCCAGCCAGAATTTTTTTGTAAGTTACAGTTGGTCTTTTCAAATTATCAGGTACTACATTGTCAATGTTTTTTATAAAAATAATATCACTATCAAGATCATTCAAATTTTCAATCAAAGCTCCATGTCCACCAGGTCTGAAAACAAGTTTCCCATTTTCACGAATCGGTTGATTGTTCATGTCCACAGCAATGGTATCGGTGCTGGGTTTTTGTTCGGAAAAACTTATAGAATAACGAACATTAAATTTTTTCTCATATTTTTCTTTTACTTCACTAATATGTTGTTCGAATAAGGCTTTGTGTTGAGGAGAAACAGTAAAGTGAATGTTTACTTCTTTTTGAGCATTAACTGTGTAAAGTGCACCTTCTACTAAATGTTCTTGAACTGGAGTTCTTTTTTCGTCAGGATAAGTATGAAATAACAACAACCCTTTTGGTAAAGAGCCATAATTTAATCCCTTTTCATTCAATAAATTTTCAATAATGATTTTGTATCTTTTTTCATGTATTAGCGTTTGAATATTTTTACCTGTGTTTTTTATACAAGCTTCATTTAATAGTTCATAGAAAGCAAATTTATCAATTTCAGAAAAGAATTGACGAATAACTCCATTTGAAGGAATTTCTTCTTTACTTTCCAAAAATTCATACAAATCCTTGAACATTCTGCTGGCAGCACCCGATGCAGGAACAAATTTCATTATTTCTATTTTGCTCTGTTGCAAATATTTATCCCACAATGTTATTAAATTTTTCTTCTCGTTTTCTTGGATTTTCAAAATTCCGTCACTTACTGTTGCGGGTCGTACAATTTCTAAGAAAGGAAAACCCGTTTCAAAAAAGCGGAGCTGTTCTTCAATTTGGGATATGGTTAATCCTTTTTCTCGTAAAGTAATTTCATCAAAAGGTGACAAGTGAATCATACGCTATTTTTTGGAATGTTATATTACAAAATAAGATATTCTTATATTCTTTAACAAAGTATTATTCGCCTAATTGAATTTCTAATTGTTCGATTTCCTTTTTTCTTTTGATCAATTCATTTCGATAATTTGAAATTCTGGTAATAGTTTCCTTATCTACTGTCGTTACATTTAAAAATGATTTTAGCGAAAGGGTAGCATATTCAATAGCTTTATCCAAATCGCCAAGAATTTCATAAGCTATAGCTATATTGTTGGCTGCTTGGGCTTGTAATTTTGTGTTTTTGGTTGTTTGAATCGCTTTATCCCATAATTGAATGGCATCTTCCCAATTTTTATAATAAACAGAATCCATAGCCTGACGCATCAATTTGTTTCGGGGATTGAAAAAGTAACGATCTACTTTTTCCCAGTAAGGTACGAAACGTTTTACACAATTTCTTCCTGCATATAAAGCTGCATCAATTTGAGCATCAATTTTATTTGGAAGTTGAGCTAAAGCAGCCTGACGTGAATAATTTTCTGATTCCCAATACATTGAATCTTTAAATTGTAAGATTGTAAAATCTGTCTTATCAGGATAATGAATACTCCAGTAGGTTTCTATAAAAACTTCAAAAGTGGAAAGAAAAGAATTCTCATCTTCTACAAAATATTCTGTTAAAATATCTGTTTCTTTCAGTTTGTTTAAAGCAAGAATTGCATCACTTTTATAATTGGAACAAAGTTGGGTTACTACTTCTGGTGTCAAATAATAAATAGACGTATCATTTTGGGTTTTATTAAGGGAATTTAATTCCAGCAAAACATTCTGAAAAAAACCTCGATTTATCAATTCTTCTGTGAGAGCACTTAAACAATAAATTGAAAGGCTATCTTTGGTAAATGATTTTTTTGATGGTTGAATAGAATCTTGGGGGGTATTATTTACAATTAATAAATTGTTTATTTCTGGTGGAAAAGCTACCTGAGCAGGTCGTAATACGTCCAGCGTAGTAAATAATAAGCTGGAACACGAGCTTAGCAAGATATTTATGAAAATAATAATCAGCACGTAACTATACTTTTTCATTTTTATTAAAGTTAAGTTAGTTTATTTCAATTTCTAATCCATCATAAGCAAGATGAATATGGGATGGCAAATGAGCTTCCACATCAGCATGTTTTCCCATGTCGTGGCTGATATGAGTAAAATAAGTTTCTTTTGCGTTGATTTTTTCAGACAGCTCAATAGCTTCTTGCAACGACAAATGAGATATATGAGGAAACTGCCTAAGAGCATTGATCACGAGCAAATCTAAATATTGAAGCTGTTCAATTGCTTTATTGTCTAAAGTTTTTACATCTGTAAGATAAGCAATGTTACCTATCCGAAATCCTAAAATAGGCAATTTAGCATGCATAACTCTCACCGCCTGAATTTCAACCTGATCAATATAAAACTTTGATTTTTCTGTGATTTCATGCAATTGCAACATCGGAACCCCCGGATAAAGATTGTCACCAAAACAATAAGGCATGTTTTTTTGAATAATATTTAAAACTCTTTTTTCAGCATACAAATGAGATTCTCCCAGTGGACGTAAATCATCAATTCCCCCGATATGGTCGTAATGTTCGTGTGTGAGCAATATCCCGCTTAGTTTGCTAATTTGATAAGTTAATAATTGTTCTCTTAAATCCGGTCCCGCATCAATTAAAATATTGGTTTTCTGCACATTTACAAGTAGCGAAGCTCTTAATCTTTTGTCTTTTCTATCGGTGGATTGACATGTTTTACATTGGCATCCAATTTGGGGAATTCCCGTTGAAGTTCCCGTTCCTAAAAATAGTAATTTCATATATCTATCTCTGTTCTTTCCTCTGTCAAATTTAATGATTAAAAAGTGAATATTTTTAATAATTTTTTCAGCAAAATTTCTTACGTGAAAAATATTTTATTTTATTCATTGATTTTCATTCTAATACGCCATTCGTTTGGGTACAAATTATTGTAACGATTACCCAGATTTTTTAGCCAGCCCAACGGTTGCCCGGTATAAGTAAGCAAAATAAAACCTTTTTTAAAAAAATCAATTATTAAAGGTTCTTTCTTTAAAAATTGAATAGCAGTTTGGTAATTCACTTCAATTTTTTCTACTGTATTCAAATTTAATTCTTTAGACAAAGCCAATTGAGCAGAAGGAATGAAATCCTCATTTTTTATTTCACCGAGCTTTATTTCAGATAGAACACAAGAAAAAGTTTGTTGAATCAGTTGAATCTCTTTCCATCTGTTTTTTGGATAAGCTTTTAATTGCTGATTATTTAGTTCAAAGATCCAATTTTCAGGACGTTTTAAAGAAATTGAGGGTAAACTTATTGGTTGCATTTTTGAAGTTTCTTTCTTTTTTAATGAATAACTCCTTATGGGCGTTTTTGCAGTTTTTCTCAAAATAGAAAGGAAAAATCCTTCACCACGAATTTTGTGAGGATAAAAACGATAACCACCATCACTCACTGTTATATTTTTCCAGCGAGAAACATCAATATCTAATAATTCAGCTCCTAATTCCTTGCAAATCCAGAAAACATTTTCTTCATTTTCTTCCCGATTGTAAGTACAAGTACTGTAGACCAAAATACCACCAGTTTTTAATGCATCCCATATATCCTGAACAATTTTTCTTTGCCTGACAGCACATTTTTGAACATTATCAACTGACCATTCCTGAATAGCAACAGGATTTTTTCGAAATAAACCTTCGCCAGAGCAAGGAGCATCTACTATTACAGCATCAAAAAAACTTGAGAGTTTGTTGAAATCAGCAGGTTCATTGTTGGTAACAATTACATTGGCATTTCCCCATTTGATGACATTTTCAGCAAGAATTTTTACTCTGGAATGAATGATTTCATTACTGACAATCAACGTATCATTATCAAAAGATTGAGAAAGCAAAGTGGTTTTTCCACCGGGCGCAGCACAAACATCCAGAATGTTTTTAGCTTCAGGGAAATGCTGATTAATAGCTTGCTGCAAAAACATCGAACTGGCTTCCTGCACATAATAAACTCCCGCATGAAAAAGAGGATCACTTGTAAATGAAGGTCGTTCAGGCAAATAATAACCACTTTCGCACCATGCCACTTTTTGAGAAGAAGGGACATAATTCATTTTATCGTTTACACGAATGCTGGTGGGTGGCGTTTCGTTGAGTGCTTTTATGAATGCTGGATATTCTTCACCCAAAAACAATCTGGTCCTTTCTTCAAAAGCAGTTGGAAGTTGCATAAAAATTATTCTGAAATTTGAATGCGACACAAAATTAGTAGATTTGTCTGAATAGAAATACAAAAAAAGTAAAAAGATTGTTGTACTTTAACCGTCAAACTATATTGACACAAAGAAATTGGGATTTTTTTTCTTTTTAAAAATTTATTTGTTTT
>Ga0208824_1001604_pt1 | contig 19633 bp, 11 predicted proteins | sample AD_JPNTR3_MetaG_FD_184447 | JGI IMG/M metagenome (GOLD analysis project Ga0208824, IMG submission 184447) | Active sludge microbial communities of municipal wastewater-treating anaerobic digesters from Japan - AD_JPNTR3_MetaG (SPAdes) (version 2) | ecosystem: Engineered > Bioreactor > Anaerobic...
GAAGATCTCAGGGACGTTTAGAAGTGTGGAGGGGGCATCTAACTTCTGCAGGGTTCGGGGGTATATCTCAACGGTGAGGAAGAATGGAGGGTCGGTAATCACGGCCATCCGGAGAGCATTCGAGGGAGAACCCTTCATACCAACTGCGGCTTACAGGTATACCTGACCAGTTACTCCGAAAATAACCGTTGAAGCAAGAGAGTACTCACAACGGAACTAAGACTCTTTTTCCAACAAAATCAGGACATGTAACTAATTTGCTTATGGTAGCATCCCGCTCGGCATCTATATCGTCTATCTGATCCGCAGCCACCTTGCCGGGGAGTGGGTCGACGCATGCGAGGAATGGTTCGATCTCGTCGATCCGATCTTCTACGGCGTGACACTCCCTGCGGCCCTGAACGTCCGACTCCTCGCGTCGAACCGGGCGTTCGCCTTCTCCAACCCTGCCCTCTGTACCAGGAGCACCTTCGCCTCGCTCGCCCACGGCAGCGTGCGGGAATGACCGTCGTCACTCCTTGACGCAGTAGACGTAATAGACCCGGCGCCCCTCCCTCGTAACGACGTCCACGCCGTGCACATCGCTCTCAAAACCTGGAAACATGGCGTCGAACTCCTGGAGGATCTCGAGGTAATCCACAACCGCCCGTGTCTCCTGGCCGCACCGCTCCCCGGGCATTATGACCGGGATCCCTGGCGGGTAGGGGACGACCATCACCGCCACGGTTCGCCCTTCAAGCGAGGACACGGGCACCTGCATCACCTCTCCACGCACAAGGCGGCGGTATGCCTCTGCCGGCGTCATCACCGGTTCCGGAAGCCTCGAATAGACGTTCCGGACAACCACCGGGATTGACTCCGCCCGGAGGAACCCGTGCATCTCCCGGCAGAGGTCCGCAAGCCCGAGCCCCGCATACCTGGCGGGATACTGGCGCACCAGGTCTGGAAAGACCTCCTCGATCGGGCTGTTGCCGTCGTAAAGCGCTTTGAACCGGAATAGTTCCGCAAGCAGCGTCCCTGACTTGCCCTTCGTTATACCGAGCGTGAAGAGGACAAGAAACGAGTAATACCCCGTCTTCTCGACGACGATCCCGCTCTCCCGGAGGTACCTCGTGACGACGGCCGCCGGGATCCCCCACTCCTCCATCTTCCCGCCCGGCCCGATCCCGGGGGTGAGTATGGTCACCTTGACAGGGTCGAGCATGGCGTAACCCTCCTCGATCCCGTCAAACCCGTGCCAGACCTCATCGGGGTTCAGGAGCCAGCAGCTGGCGTCCTCCTGGAGCACCTGATCACCTCTCTCCGTCTCCTGGTCCATGATGCAGTCAGGCTGCCAGACGGTGAACCACCAGTAGTTCTCAGGGGATAGAGGGCTTGCCCGGATCTCTTCGGCCACCGCCACCATCTTCTTTCGGAAGACTATGGCTTCCTCGAGCGCCTCCTCAACCAGGAACTTCCCCGAGTGTCCGGCCATCATCTTTGTGGCAACGTCCAGGGATGCTATGATCGTGTACTGGGGCGACGTGGAGGTGAGCATCATGAACGCCTCGTTGAACCGGGCGTGGTCAACAGCGCCCCGCCCCTGCCGGACGTGGAGCATCGAGCCCTGCGAGAAGGCGGCCAGAACCTTGTGGGTGGACTGGGTGGCAAAGACCGTCGGGTCGGCAGGATCTGTGCTTCTGCGCATCCCGAATCTGCCGGCGTAGATGGGGTGGAACCGGGCATAGCCCGACCACGCCTCATCAAAGTGAATGTACTCGACCATCTCCCGCAGACTCTCCTCGATCCGCTCCGTGCTGTAGCAGATCCCATCGTAGGTGGAGTTTGTGATCGCGGCCAGTCGAACCGGGTGCGATGCGGGATCCTCAACGAGGGGGCATCTCCTGATCTTCTCAGCGATGATCTCCGGACGAATCTCGCCGCTCCTGATGGGACCGATGATCCCGTAGTCGTTCCGGGCCGGCATTAGGTAGACAGGGATGGCGCCGGTCATGATGATCGCGTGCATAACCGACGCATGGCAATTCCGGTCCACAAGGACGAGGTCTCCGGGTGTGACGGTTGCAAGCCATACGATCCTGTTCGCGGCCGACGTGCCCCCTGTGACAAAGTAAGTCCGGTCGGCTCCAAAGACCTCCGCAGCCTTACGTTCGGCCTCCCCGACAACTCCGGAGTGTTCAAGGAGCGACCCGAGTTCCGGGACCGAGACCGAGAGGTCGGCCCGGAGGGTGTTCTCCCCGAAGAAGTTGTAGAAGATTCGGCCTGCTGCGTTTTTCAGGAACGCGACCCCGCCCATGTGGCCCGGGGTGTGCCAGGAGTAGCGGTAATCTTCAACATAGTCCATCAATCCCCGGAAGAACGGCGGGAGGACGTCGGAGAGGTAGTTCTTTGCCGCACGCTTGATATGCCCGGCGATGAACGCAGGTGTATCCTCAAGTTTCCAGATGTAGCCGTCGATCCTGGATATGACGCCGAGCGGTATGGCGGAAATCGCCAGTTTCTCAGTGTTCAAGAATATCGGGACCTTCGGGTTACGCTCCCTTATGATGGCGGTCAGGTCTGCAGCGGTGAGCATGCCGTCGGCAGGTTCAGGGGTGAGGTCCCAGTCGATGATTATACAACTTACATGAGGGTGCGATAGGAACGCATGAAGACCGTCGCGGGCGGTAAGCGCTTCGATGACCGGGAAATCCTCATCTTTCAGTTCTTTTACTATCTCCCGCGAAGCCCTGCCTTCCGCGGTATCCGAGTGCAGTTCGTCATCGATGAAGAGAACTGGAAACTCTTCCAGGTAGTCCATACAGTAAACACTTCCTGGAGGGTACTCGGGAGAGGTATGCTTAGAATGTTGTGGTCGGGGCGGGTATGGATCGTCAGCCGACCTCAAACGAGGTCACGCCGAAGATCTCGGCAAGTGGCAGGTCAGGGATTGCCTTCGTGTAGATCCGGGCCGTCTCAAAGACGGCGACCATTCCGTGCCTGCGGGCAAGCGCCACGGCTTCGGCGTTTGGTTCAGGCGTATCGAGGCAGATCGCCTCGCCCGGCACCTGCGCAGAGAGGGTGAGGAAGATCTCCTCTGCAATTTCGGGCGTGTCAGCAAAAAGCGGCCCGAACTTATAGCCGCTACGGCATTTTCGGATGACGCCGTATCCCGTGATCATTCCGTTGTCATCGAGAACAGCCCGGCCGCAGGTTCCTTTCTGCCGGATCCAGGCCGCAAGGAAGCGGGGGCGCGGCGCAGGAAAGTGGCGGGCGTCGTACGCGGCAAGCCGGTCAAACGGCACCTGACCGAGGTCGACCGAGCCTTCGGGTTCGCTGCCGCCGCCAGTGCCCTTGAACCTGATGTTTCTGTATGCAAGTGTGAACGCTGACCGCGCACGGTATTTCTCCTGCATCGCAACGACACCATCGCCACCGATGTTGCGATTCCCTGCATGAGCCATCCCGGCAGCAAACAACCTGCTCCCGTAGCCCCGGTTCCGGTACTCCGGCTTCACGATATACAGGCCGGCGAAGGCAAACGCCTCGCTGTAGTTGACGACCGAGATCGATCCGATGGGTTCACCATCGAGTTCCGCGATGAAGAACCCCTCCGGATCGGCGGCGTGGAAGGCCTCTGCATCGTGAATTCCAGGATTCCATCCCTCCTGCTCCGCCCAGTCAACGGCAATCTCAACCTCCTCCCGCCCCATCCTCCTAACAAGAAATCTATCGCGGCTCACACTGCTCCCCCCTCTGCGTTGTGCGGTTTTTCCATTTGATTCTATCCTGAAAGAGGATAAAGGAGCGGGGGCAGAAGGCTGTTTCGATCGTTTCTGGATGTGACGTCGGATGCATCAACCAATGCTTCCCGGGTTTGATAGACCTCTCCATGGATGGATATGTCTCCATGTGAGACGCAGAGAGAGGGGGAGAGGGTGATTTGGGGGAGTGTAAAACCATGAGTGAACGTTGGTTTGATGTGGCCATATCCGCCGAATCCTCCGGGCCTCCAGGGATCGGGGAGGGGCGGAGGATTGGCGACATTCGTATCAACGACATTTATATGTACGGAAAGGGCCATCTATCTCCAATGAAAAGCGAGGGGCAAACACCACCAGCAGTCTGCGCGGGATTTGATATCCATTACCCCTGTTATATCAACCCGGGGTTTCGAACTGGTATTGCAAAGGGTTTACATGACCAAAAAGAGGGTTATTTTGACCCATACCTGAAGGAAGACCTGGGTGTGGTCATCGACCGCTCCTTCCAGCCGGCAACAGAGATCCTGATCGACCTCCTTGAGGCGGGGTTCGCATGCGCTCTCAGCATCTCCGGCACCGTCGTGGAACTCCTGGAAGCGTGGTACCCGGATATGCTCGATCTCCTCTCTCGTGCGGCAAAGCACAGGAACGTCGAACTCCTTGGAGAGACCTACTACCACAGCGTCGCCGGCCAGTTCAGGAATCCCGGAGAGTTCGAGGCCGAGATCCTGATGCACCGCGACCTGATGAAGGATTACTTCTCATCTGTGCCGACCACCTTCGCTCACACCGACTACCCCATCACACCGGCCACCGCGGAGGTGCTCAGGGATAACGAAATCCGGGCAGCCATCATCGAGGGTGACAGCGGTCCTGCCCTCGATAGTGACCCAAACCATGTCTACACCTACAACGGCCTTCCCATCCTCATAACCCACTGCAATCTTGCCGACGATATCGCCGTCAGGTTCTCCTGGCGTGATTGGGACAGATGGCCGCTCACGGCCGACCGTTACGCGGAGTGGATCTCAGTCTCGCCGGGCGAGTGCATCACGCTCTTCCTGGACTACCGCGTATTCGGCGACACCATCGGAGCCGAGACGGGCATCCTGGAGTTCCTGCGTGCTCTTCCCGCAGCCCTCTCCGCAAAGTGGGTGGATAGTATACACCCATCAGATGCCGTCACCAGGTTCTCGCCCCGCTGCGATATCGGGGAGATGGTCGACGCCGATAACCAGCAGCGAACCATCCTGCAGCAGTCCGCCCTTCAGGCGCTCGAGGATGCGGGAGCCCTTGTTGTGGACAAAAAGGCCTGGCGCCGTCTCCTTGACACCGAAAACCTTCGCAGGATGGCGATGCGATCGACCCCCTGCGGAAAACCGTATCACCCAACCAGCCAGCAGGCTGTCCACGACCATTTCGCCGCCTTCATGCGTGTCCTCTCGGACATGGAGGAGCGGTCAGCTCCCGCCAGCCGCTCACCCGGGGCGGTCATCTCGCTCCGCTGCGTCCCGCCGGAGAAGGCTTTCCACTTCTCGTCGCAAGAGCGGCCAGCCGGTTACGCCGCTCACAGTCTGCAGGAGTTCGTAAATATCCTGGAGTTCGCCCCAGACGAGGTCGTCAACTACCACCTGGATCGCGGAGATTTCACCCGCTGGATCGAGTTCGTCATCGGCGATACAACCCTGGCAAAGAAGATCTCGGGCATATCCGACCGCAACGAACTCCGGTCAACGATCCAGAAGAGGATAGACAGTCTATGGAAACGTATAAGATAGCATTCTTCTGCTGGGAGTCGCTCCACTCCAGGTTCAAGGTTGGCGGGCTTGCACCAGCGGCAACCCACCTTGCCGAACACCTGGCGGCAAGGGGGCACGACGTCCACTTCTTCACACGGGGCGACGGGGAGGATGCAGCCATCAACGGTGTCCGGTACCATTACTGCCTGCCATACGGCGACAACATCGTCGACTACTGCAGGACGATGAGCAACATGCTTCTCGACGCCTTTCGGGCTCATGACACACCACCGTTTGACATCCTCCATTTCCACGACTGGCACATGGTTGAGGCGATGCACGTCCTGCGCGACCGCAACACCGTTCTCTCCTACCACTCCACCGAGTACGGCCGCAACGGCGGAAACTTTGGTGGCTGGTGGGAGTTCCGGGAGATATCAGGCAAAGAATGGTATGCCGGCTACATCGCAAAAGCGGTCACAACGGTATCAAACTCGACAAAGACCGAGGTTATGTGGCTGTATGGCGTTCCGGAATGGAAAGTCACCGTCATCCCGAATGGGATCGACCCCGACGCCTACCGCATCCAGGTCGACCCGGGCGAGGTTAAGAAACGTTATGGCATCCATCCCCTTGCACCCGTCGTCCTCTTTGTCGGCCGCCTCACCTACCAGAAGGGGCCCGACCTCCTGGTTCAGGCCATACCCGCGATCCTCGCCAGACGCTGGGACGTCCAGTTCCTCTTCGCAGGTACCGGCGACATGCGCGACAGTCTGGAGAAGATGGCTACCGGCCTTCCCGTTCAGTTCCTGGGCTACGTCGCCGACGAAGAGCACCTCCAGATCCTGAACGCCTGCGACCTTGTAGTCATACCAAGCAGAAACGAGCCTTTTGGACTCGTCCTTGCAGAAGCCTGGAGCGCTGAGCGTTGCGTCGTTGCGACAGATGTCGGGGGGCTCGCCGAGAACATAGAGAATTTCAAGGACGGCATCAAGGTCCCCGTCCGTCCGGAATCGATAGCCTGGGGAGTATGTCTCCTCATCAACGACCCTGCCCACATGCAGCGACTCGGGCGGGCGGGGCGGCGGAAGGTGATGGAGAGGTTCCGGTGGAGCGTCGTAACCGACCGGATGCTCGATGTCTACCGGAAGGTTGTTGCAGCAAGCCGCGACGACGGCGTCAGGGAGGGATGAAAAGCGTGCAACAGAGGTTGCCCGATATCACAAAGACGGGGAGTCTCATAACCGATTACGACGTCTACCTCTTTCGGCAGGGGACGCACACACACCTCTACGAAAAACTGGGGTCGCACATCGCTATCTCCAGCGGCGTTAAAGGGACATTCTTTGCGGTCTGGGCGCCAAACGCCGAGGAGGTCTCGGTCATAGGCGACTTCAACGGCTGGGTGGCCGGGAAAAACCTGCTAAGGGCGCGGAGCGATGGGTCAGGCATCTGGGAGGGTTTTATCCCGGGTGTCGGCCACAGGGATCTCTACAAGTACTACATCAGGAGCCGCTACAACAACTACTCGGTGGAGAAAGGCGACCCTTTCGCCCACTACTGGGAGGTTCCGCCGAAGACCGCTTCCATAATCTGGGACATCTCCTACTCCTGGCACGATCGGGCGTGGATGCGGCGCCGGGAAGAGTATAACAACCCCACAGCTCCGATCTCCACCTATGAGGTCCACGCCGGGTCGTGGCGGCAGCCGCATGATGGGGTGAGACGGTGCATGAGTTACCAGGAACTCGCAGTAGAACTCGCAAGTTACATGCTCGATGCAGGTTTCACCCATGTTGAGTTCCTCCCGATCATGGAGCACCCGCTTTACGCCTCCTGGGGTTACCAGACTCTCGGCTACTTCGCCCCGACGAGCAGGTACGGCACCCCGCAGGACTTCATGCATCTCGTCGACCACCTGCACAAGCGCGGGATCGGGGTGATCCTGGACTGGGTGCCGTCCCACTTTCCCTCCGACGGCTATGGACTCTCTTACTTTGACGGCACCCACCTTTACGAGCACGCCCTCCCCGCCCAGCGCTACCACCCGGAGTGGAAGAGTTACGTGTTTAACCTGGGGCGAAACGAGGTTCGATCGTTTCTTATCAGCAGTGCCGTATTCTGGCTCGACCGCTACCACGCCGACGGTATCAGGGTGGACGCGGTCTCCTCGATGCTCTACCTGGACTACGCCCGTCGTCCCGGCGAGTGGACGCCAAACATCTACGGCGGACGGGAGAACCTGGACGCGATAGGATTCCTCCGGAAGTTAAACGACACCGTTCATGCAAACTACCCTGATACGCTCACCATAGCCGAGGAGGCTACCGCCTGGGCGGGGGTTACCGCACCGGGCGCTACTGGAGGGCTCGGGTTCGACCTGAAATGGAACATGGGCTGGATGCATGACACGCTCGACTATTTTGCGCTCGACCCGATCTACCGGAAGTACCGGCACGACCTCCTGACGTTCAGCATATGCTACGCCTTCTCCGAGCGCTACATCCTCCCCCTCTCGCACGACGAGGTCGTCCACGAGAAGAGCGCGCTCATCGGAAAGATGCCTGGCGATGAGTGGCAGAAAAGAGCGAACCTCCGTCTCCTCTTCGGGTATATGTTCACGCACCCGGGGAAGAAACTCCTCTTCATGGGCGGAGAGTTCGGGCAGTGGTCGGAGTGGAACCACGAGACCGGGCTTGAGTGGCACCTCCTCCAGTATGCGCCGCACCAGGGGATCCTCCGCTGGGTCACCGACTTAAACCGCCTGTACCGTCGCAAAGCCGCCCTCCATGAGTGTGATGCCGACCCTTCAGGGTTTGAGTGGGTTGACTTCTCGGATGCTGAGAAGAGCATCATAAGTTACCTGCGGCGCGGTCGGTCGGTCGATGATATTGTCCTTGTCGCCTGCAACTTCACCCCGGTACCACGTTACGGCTACCGGATAGGCGTCCCCTTCGGCGGGTTCTGGCGAGAGGTGCTCAACAGCGATGCGGTTGAGTACGGCGGGAGCGGTGTGGGGAACCTGGGCGGGGTGGAAGCGGAACAGGTTCCGGCGCACGGCCGGGCGTGGTCGCTCCCGCTCACGCTGCCCCCTCTTGCGGTCGTCATCTTCACCCCCGAGGGGGCGTAAACCGGATGAAGAAGCGTGCCGTCTGCATCCACGGCCATTTCTACCAGCCACCGCGGGAGAACCCCTGGCTCGGGGAGGTCGGCATGCAGCGCTCCGCCGCCCCCTACCATGACTGGAACGAGCGGGTGACCGCAGAGTGTTACGCCCCGAACACCGCCGCACGCATACTGGATGCCGACGGGCTGATAGAGGAGATCGTTAACAACTACGCGCGGATCAGTTTCACGGCCGCACCGACGCTCTTGTCCTGGCTCGCCCGCCACCGCCCGGCGGTCTACGAGGCAATCCTTGCAGCCGACCATGAGAGCCAGGAGCGCTACGCCGGCCACGGGTCGGCGATTGCATGCTGCTACAACCACATCATCATGCCGCTGGCGACCCGGCGTGATAAGCGGAGACAGGTCGTCTGGGGCGTCCGCGACTTTGCGGCAAGGTTCGGCCGGATGCCCGAGGGGATGTGGCTTCCGGAGACCGCGGTCGATCTCGAGTCGCTCGACCTGATGGCGGAGGCCGGGATCCTCTTCACCATCCTTGCCCCCCACCAGGCGGCGAGGGTGCGGGAGATGGGGACGGCAACCTGGACAGAGGTCACTGGTGAGACCCTGGATACGACGATGCCATATGTTTGCCGCCTCCCCTCGGGCCGAAGGATCGCGATCTTCTTCTACAACGCCGGGATCTCACAGGAAGTCGCGTTCGGTGACCTTCTCTCAAACGGGGAGCGGTTTGCCGAAAGGCTGGTCGAGGCGTTCTCGCCCGGGGGAGAGCGCTCAGAACTTGTGCATATCGCGACCGATGGAGAGACTTACGGCCACCACCGCAAATTCGGGGATATGGCGCTCGCTTACTGCCTCCGATCGCTCGAATCGCACCAGAACGTCAGCCTCACGGTCTATGGCGCCTACCTGGCCGCCAACCCCCCCACCCATGAGGTCACCATCCAGGAGGGGACGTCCTGGAGCTGCCCCCACGGCATCGAGCGCTGGCGGGAGGACTGCGGTTGCAGCAGCGGCGCGCACCCTGCGTGGTCACAGGCCTGGCGCGGCCCGCTCCGGGAGGCGATCGTCATGGTCCGGGACACCATCACACCCCGCCTGGATGAGGCGCTCGCTGAGATCCTCGATGACCCGCTGACGGCCAGGGACGATGCCGTCAGCCTCGTCCTGGGCACCTGGTCAGATGAGGCTGTGGAGGCATTCATCGCCAGGCACACCACCGGCAACCTCTCTGCGGAAGAGAGGCAACGGCTCCTGGCGCTCTTCGAGATTGAGAGGCAGGCGAACCTTATGCAGACAAGCTGCGGCTGGTTCTTCGATGATATTGCAGAACCGGGGAGCGTCCAGGTCATGCGCCACGCAAAACGGGCAATTGATCTCACCCGGCGGGTTCTCGGCCTCGATCTCGAACCGGCGTTCGTCGAGACCCTCCAACGGGCCAGGGGCAACGACCCCGGGCACGCAACCGGTGCTGAGGTCTACGACGCCCGTATCAGGCCGCGGGTTTTCGATCTGCCCCGGATCGCGGCCGGGGTCGCCCTCTACGCCCTCTTTGGCCTTGAACACCCAGCGGCCACCTCCGGGATGCATGCAATCCAGGTGGAGTGGCCATACCGCCTGAACGCCGGTGATGGGCGACGTATCCTGGGGAGGGTTCACCTGCGGTCCCGCGCTGCGGGAGAAGAGGGGGCCTATGACACGGCCGCACTCTTTGACGGGATCGATCGCATCGTCCTCGGGGTGAACGAACCCGGCGGCGATGCGGCGATCCGGGAGGCGCTCGCCGGCCCGGATCCGGCCGGGGCGATACCGGCGGGTTTCAGCCGGCTCTATACCGCAGCAGACCTCTCCGACGAGGAGAGGTGGGCGATAGCCCGCGAGATGATACCGGGGATCGAGGAGGCGGTCTGCGGGGTCTACCTGGATGGATCAACCCTGATCCGGACGCTCAAAGACCTCGGGGTCCCGTTACCCGGGGCCGCAGCCCACCTCGTGGCGTATGCCGGGAGCAGGTGCCTGGCCTCGATCTTCGAGGAGGGGTGCCCTGACCCAGGCCGATTTCTGGCGATCGCAAAGGAGGTGGAGGCCCTGAACGTTGCGCCCGATATACCCGCCCTGGCAGCGGCAGCGGGGAGGAGGATCGAAGGGTCTATCCGCGCGGCGGCGGCCAGACCCGATGACCCCGCCCCCCTTGAAGAGATTCCACGCATCGTCGGTTGCGCGAGGCTGCTTGAACTGCCTCTCGACCTCTGGGAGAGCCAGAACATCTGTATCAGGCTGCGCGGGCACTACACGGAGATGTGCGGGCGTGCCGGACGTGGAGATGGCGGTGCAGAACGGTGGGTGGAGGCCTACAGGAGGGCGGCGGTATCCCTGGGCGTGCGTGCTCTTCAGGGGGCGAGACGGGGATGAACCGGCGAGGAAGCGGGGTTCTGCTCCATATAACGTCTCTCCCCTCGGCATACGGGATCGGCGACCTGGGTCCCGCGGCACAGCGGTTTCTGGATATCCTCGCTGGTGCCGGACAGCGCTACTGGCAGATCCTCCCCCTCAACCCGACTTTCCCGGCGTTCGGCAACTCACCCTACCAGAGCAACTCGGCGTTTGCCGGGAACACCTGGCTTATCAGCCCGGAGCAGATGGTTGCAGACGGTTTTCTCGACGCCGCTGATATCGCAGATCCGCCCCGGTTCCCGGTGGACCGGGTCGACTACCCCCGGGTGATCGACTACAAGAACAAACTCTTTGACCGGGGGTTTGAGCGGTTCAGGGAAAGGGGCCGCGACTACCGTTACGAGGAGTTCTCGGTTGATAACGCCTCATGGCTCGATGATTATGCCCTCTTTGTGGCCCTGAAAGAGCACTTTGCCGGGCGGGCGTGGGGAGAATGGCCGGTCGCCGTCCGGGACAGGGAGCAGGAGCCGCTGGAGAACTGCGCCGCGAAACTTGCCGAGCGGATCTTAAGGGAGAAGTTTCTCCAGTATGTTTTTGACAGACAGTGGAAGAGGTTCAAAGACTGCTGCCGTGCCCGCCATGTCCAGGTCATCGGGGACATCCCGTTCTACGTCACCTACGACAGCGCCGATACGTGGTCAAACCCGGGACTCTTTAAACTCGACGAGCAGAAGAGGCCGACTGCCGTCGCGGGTGTACCACCGGATCTCTTCAGCGAGACCGGGCAACTATGGGGAAACCCTGTCTACCGCTGGGAGGCGCACAGGGAAGAGCGGTTTTCGTGGTGGGAGAGCCGGATCGAGCGCGCCCTCGCTCTTCTCGACAGGCTGCGGCTCGATCATTTCCGGGGGTTCGTCCAGCACTGGGAGGTCCCGGCCGGTGCGGCGACGGCGCAGAACGGCCGCTGGGTCGATGCGCCGGGGCGTGAACTCCTGACGCACCTTGTCCGGAGCAGGCCGTGCCTCCCGATCATCGCCGAGGACCTCGGTTACATCACCCCCGATGTCCGCGAGATGATGGCACTGTTTGGGTTTCCGGGGATGAGGGTCCTGCTGTTTGGGTTTGACGGCGATATAGCAGAGAACCTCCACGCACCCCACAACATCGGCCGAAACTGCGTCACATACACGGGCACACACGACAACAACACCGTCCGTGGGTGGTTCGAGCACGAGATCACCGATCGCCAGAAAGACCTCCTCTTCCGCTACATAGGAGGGTCGGTGAGCGCCGACCAGGTGCACAGGATCCTTGTCCGCCTCGCGATGCTCTCGCCCGCAGAGACGGTCATCATCCCGATGCAGGATATACTGGGTCTCGGGCGGGAGGCACGGATGAACCGGCCGGCCACAGCAAAAGGAAACTGGGAATGGCGGCTCCGCCCGGAGCAGATGAGGGAAGAGGCCATGCAGGAGTTTGCGGGGATGGCAGAGGTCTATGGGAGAAGTTGAAAAGACCACAAATGACTCAATAATTTCGATATCATCTAGATATGGAGAAGATATCAAAAGGAATATAATAACTGTGAGAAAAACTACACCAGCAATCAGAGGACAGGGTTCCATGGAAGATTCCATCAGCGATCAGTTCGATCATGTCCCGGAACGGATCTCCGGACTTGTCGACCTGGCATACAACCTCTGGTGGAGCTGGAACCAGGAAGCCCGGATACTCTTCAAACAGCTGAACCATCAGGCGTGGAGGACAAGCGCCCACAACCCGATCCGGATGCTTCGTGAGATCCCGGTTGAGTTCCTGAACCGGGCGGCAAATAATCCAGCTTACTGCCACCGCTACGACATCATCATGCACCGGTTCAGGGAGTATATGAACACAGCCGGAACATGGTTCCCAGAGAACTACGCCGACCGCCCCCCTTTGACGCTCGCCTACTTCTCGGCGGAGTACGGACTCCATCATTCGTTACCCATCTATGCAGGCGGACTCGGGTTCCTTGCCGGCGACCACTTGAAGGAGGCAAGCGATCTCGGGATACCGCTGGTTGCCGTCGGGTTTCTCTACTCCCAGGGCTACGTATGCCAGCAGATCAACCCGGATGGCTGGCAGGAGGATATCACCCAGCCGCTCGACCACGATGCTGCGCCGGTCACCCGCGTTCTCGATGCCGAGGGCAATGACCTTATAGTCCGGGTTCCCAATATCGATCCGCCCATATACGTCGCCGTCTGGAAGGTTCAGGTCGGCAGGACACCGCTTTACCTTCTGGATACAGACATACCCTGCAACGATCCAGAGAACCGCGGCATATCAGCCAGGCTTTACGCTGACGGCCTGGAGCAACGCCTCCGCCAGGAGATTGTGCTCGGCATCGGCGGGAGGAAGGTGCTCCACACCCTCGGTATCGAGTATTCAGCGGTGCACCTGAACGAAGGGCACCCGGCCTTTGCGCTGCTTGAGCGGATCAGGGAACGTGTTGAGGGGGGGATGGCGTTTGAGGAGGCACTCGAAGAGGTGCGGGCGACCACCATCTTCACCACGCATACCCCGGTCCCGGCCGGCCACGATGTCTTCCCCATCGACCTGATCGAGAGATACTTTGCGTCCTATTACACTGCGCTCGGGATCGACCGAACCCGGTTCCTGCACCTGGGGGCCAACCCCGAGCAGCCAGACTCCGGTTTCAACATGACCGCGCTCGCGCTCCGTCTGTCGGCGCACCACAACGGCGTCTCGCGGGCAAACGGGGCTGTCGCCTCCGACATGTGGAGATCTCTCTGGCACGACGGGCCAGGAAGAGATGAGGCGCCAGCAGACTACGTTACAAACGGTGTACATCTTCCAACCTGGCTGAACACCCGTATGCAGGGGCTCTACAACCGCTACATCGGCCCCACCGCACCCGGGTGGCTGGCGGAGCACGACAACCCGCTGGTCTGGGAACTGATAGACGAGATCCCCGACGCTGAACTCTGGAACCTCCACCTCTGGCTGAAGGCAAAACTTATCAACCGGCTCCGGGAGCGGGAGCGGCTCCGGTGGACGATGCGAGAGGTCAGGGTGACGAACCCTGGAAACGGAGGTGCGTTTCTGGACCCGTCGGTCCTGACGATCGGGTTTGCCAGGCGGTTCTCGACCTACAAACGGGCATACCTCATATTCGAGGACCCCGACCGGCTCAAACGCATCGTGAACAACCCCTGGTGCCCTGTCCAGATCATCTTCGCCGGCAAGGCTCACCCGGCCGACACCGAAGGTAAGCGGATGCTCCAGCGTATCTACCAGCATACGCAGGACCCCGGATTTGGGGGGCGGGTTGTATTCATAGAGGATTATAACAATCATGTGGCCCGCTACCTGGTGCAGGGCGCCGATGTCTGGTTGAACAACCCGCTGCCGCCCATGGAGGCAAGCGGGACAAGCGGTATGAAGGCAGCGCTCAACGGCGTGCTGAATCTCTCAATCCTTGACGGCTGGTGGCTGGAGGGCTACAACGGCAGGAACGGCTGGGCGTTTGGAGGGGAGGCTGCTGACTGCGACTCAAGGGACAGCATCGATGCAGCGGCGATATACGACCTTCTTGAGAGGGAGGTTGTCCCGCTCTACTACGACCGCTCCATCGATGATGTCCCGCACGGATGGGTCAGGATGATGAAAGAGTCGATCCGGAGCAATGCCCCGACGTTTTCGTCACGGCGGATGGTTAAAGAGTATGTCGGCCGCTACTACCCTCTCCTCCTGAAGGCGGCCGCAGGGACGCCATGTGCAGTGAGCCTGATAAAAGACTCTCAGGCTCAGGCGTGGAGGGATCTGACAGAGAAGGCGGGAGTAAACGACCTCTTCTCCCACTGATTCACAATTATCACGGAAAACCGACTGAAAAAACTACATGATGCCCACAAGGCCACAGGCATACCAGGTGAAAATATCTCGAGGGGCCATTTTCATACGAAAAAAGTGGGCCCGTCGAGATTCGAACTCGAGACCTCCGCCGTGTGAAGGCGACGTCATAAAGCCGGCCGTTTCTGGTTTAGTGGTCTTTAATCGGGTTTCTGATATTCCAAGAACCCTGCGTACTGATGAGAATACACCTCGAAGAAGGGGGGGATTGATATACTTTATGATCCCTGCAAAGGGCATGAGGAAGGATTAAACAAATTATGCAGCTCTGCAAAGATGTCGCACCAGTTAATTCGGAAGCTTTATTTACTGCTCCGTATCTCTAAAAATTATGCGTATCGAGTCCTACATCTCACGAATATTTCTTTTTATTGCAATATCATGCTTGCTGGTAGCAACAAACGCTTCGGCATATACTAATGACCCTTTGTGGGTTTTAACTATAAATGATAAGTACGACATCGATGTTAACACGGTGGATATTTCGAGGGATGGTTCGTACATTGCTGCAGGTACCGAAAATAATTATGTCTACTTAATTGACAAGAGTGGACAATGTCTGTGGAAATACTCTGCAAAAGGGGCTATTTATGAGGTGGCTATATCTGAGGATGGCCAGTACGTCTCTGCGGGTGGTTTCGATGGAAATCTATACTATTTCGAAAAGAGTGGGGAAATGGCTTGGGAGTCTCCAGGAGGGCAAATATATGAACTCACTATGTCGGATAATGGAGAATACCTTGCAATTTCAAGGTCGAATGGTAACTTAATTGGCATTCGTCGCCCGTGTACTATTGAATATTATAATAAAGAGGGGCTAAAGATATGGGACTATTCAACGAACGACTGGATTAGTAGCCTAGACATTAGTCCCGATGGATCGTACGTGGCTGCTGGATGTCACGACAACAATGTTTACTTTTTTAACCGTGAAGGGGATCTGCTCTGGAGTTTTACGACAACTGATGCTGTCTGGAGTGTGTCCATTTCTGCAGACGGGTCTTATGTTGCTGCAGGAGGAGATGACCAGAAAGTTCACCTAATAAGTAAATCAGGTCAAGAAATTTGGCGGAGTCCAATGTACGTCTATTCGGATTATTATCAAAGCAATAGGGGTACCCAGGTATTAGACGTTGAGATTATCCGAGACGGCCCAATGGTTTTAGCTGGCGGAAGGGGGCACAACGACCTATACTATCTATACAATGCTACTGGTTACTGTATGCATGCAACTTGTAAGGAGGACGTTTATGGTGTTCGGGATATCGAAATAGATGATAATGGGCGGTATTTTGTTACTTATAGTCCTACAACTGGAAATGATAATATTCGGGTTTTTGATACCAATGGAAGGAACCTTTGGAGTTTTAAGACAAAAAATTATCAGAATTGTATAGCCATATCCGGAGATGGTTGTTATGTTGTGGTGGGAAGCAATGATGGCAATATTTATTTCTTTTCCAACACCGTCCAGTCGGGCCAGACTGCTCCAACCTTCCCCGTGATTGGTATTATCTCAATTATCCTTGCTGCAGGTATTCTAAGAAAAAAGGATTTGAGCAGAGATAAAAGATAGGTGATGTAGTGGCACGTAAAAGCAATTACGATGGCCTCAGGTTACTGTTAGAGAGTTTAGATCAGAGTCGAATATCAATGGCATTTTCAGATATTGAGAGAGTCATTGGAAGAAAACTCCCACAAACGGCATATGCTCGAAATCAGTGGTGGGAAAATAATGATGATGGGCATACCCAAGCAAAAGCGTGGCTAAATGCAGGATGGCATGTATCGCATCTTATTTTGGGAAAACAGGTCACGTTTACGAAGAATTCTGATGAGTAATTCATATTATAGTTCTCGGCGCTACCCTTTTGAACCTTGACGTACCTGAGTTTTCATGACCGGGCGTGAACAGATCGCGATCGTGAGACACGTTCCCTATGCCGTTTTGAAGAAACGGATCAAGCACCACCACGGATTGCCCGAAGTGATGCCGCGCCTTCTGTTTATCCGGTTGCGGTATACGGGGGTGAGTGTTGTCAACGCCGCGGATGCCGTTGGGGTGTCCGGGCAGACGGGCTACAACTGGCAGGAGCGCTGGAATGCCGCAGGGTTTGACGGGCTGGTTCCGCGCTATGGCGGTGGCCATCCCTCAAAACTCACGGACGAGCAGAAAGCCGAATTGCTTGAGCTGTTGCGGGAGCACGATCACTGGACAACCGTTGAAGCGCAGTGTCTGATCCAATCTCACTTCGGCGTCGCTTATAGTCTGGATCAGGTCCGGCGGATCCTGAAGTCGTTTGGCATGCACTTTGCAAAACCCTACCCGCGGGATCACCGCAGACCTGCAGATGCAAAGACGCTCCTCAAAAAAAACTCCCGCGGATGAGCAAGCACGCGGTACTTGGGTTCCTGGATGAGTGTTCTCCACAGACAACCGCCAATACCCGGCGGATGTGGTCGTTCGACCACCCGCCGCTCGTGAAGAACACCACGAAGATCCGGGCCAACACCTTCGCTATTCTTGCCGTCAACGGCACCTCCATCATCACCTTCCGGGAACGCTCCAAACAGGAAGACATCCAGGAGGTGCTGAAAGAATATCGGCGGGCAAATCCAAACAAACGGCTCGTCATCGTCCTCGACAACTTCAGCTCACAGCATGCGGTTCTCGTCAGGCAGTACGCCGCTGGCAACAACATCCATCTTGTGTATCTTCCGCCATACTCCCCGGATCTCAATCCTATCGAACAGATCTGGCGAGCGATCAAGCGAGAGGTCTCCGCGACATTCGTCAGGGACTATGAGCATATGGCTGCCACGATTGCACGGGCATTTGAGAAACTGGCGATGAAGAGAAGTTACTGGGAGAAGTGGGTGAAGACATTCCTGAGTCCGAGGTATGCTTCAAAGCTGTTGAGCAAGTAACTATACTTGCCGGTTCCTTAAAACAATTTAAAAATCACAAACGATATTCAACCCCCTCCCGGTCAATCCCGATCTGCTTGAGGGTCTCCAAGAGCGTGTCGGTTGGGAAATCCTGCCCATGCATCTGGATGACAATCCGGCGCTTCACCGCTGAATTTTTTCCTTCAACAGCGCCCCCCTGACGCCTCTGGAAAATAGAGTGGCGAGCAGGGTCATCTGACTTTCCGCAGTAAGAGTTCCGGGTCGACTTTTTCTCACAATCCTCATGAAATCAGTCACCAATGCAAGGGCGTACGACTTTTATACCGCCGATGAAGCATAAAATTAAACCGCAGGTTGCATAATCTCGCCATAATTAATTAATTCAGGAGTTGATTATCTTACTGCGGAAGGTGGGGGTCATGAATGACTTCTCTACTAGATGACTTATTTTCGTGGTTTCTCTCCCCAAATAAAGAGGATTGGTGATGTTCTGCCTGCAGAATAGATGAGAAAGATAGGAGAAGACGGAGAGAATAGAAGAGAATATCTGGAGAAATGAGGAGAGTTCTCTTCTCTTTTCCAGAGATAATAGGAGAATACTCCTTGAGATTGTGTGTTACGGGCACATACGCTGGGGTAGCGTAACGAAAGTTCTGTAAAATTGAATTGGCCCTGGATCCAACCTAGATTTGGACAAAGGAGAAACAGGGCCATGGATCCCTTAGCGTTAATCGAAGATTATCTTTCCGATCAGGAGAACGGCATGAAGACGCTCATCACCTGGTTCCTCAACCAGGTGATGCTCCAGGAAGCTCTCCAGCAGGCAGGAGCCGCCCAGTACGAACGCACCGATGCGCGGAAAGCGCATCGAAACGGTTACAAGGACCGATCCCTCAAGACCCGATACGGGGAGACGATCCTCCGGAAACCGCAGTTTCGGGAGTTCCCGTTCGAGACACAGGTCTTTGGACGGTATGCCCGGGTGGAGAAGGCTCTGGTGAATGCAATCGTCGAATCCTACCTCCAGGGCGTCTCAACGAGGAGAGTCCAGGAGATCGTCAGTCATCTGGGGATCGATCAGCTCTCTCCGGCTTCGGTTTCCCGGATGGCCAAGGATCTCGACGATCAGGTGCAGGCATTCCTCCTGCGGCCGATCGAACAGGCTATCCCGTATCTCTTCGTGGATGCTTCCTACTACAAAATCCGGGACGGAGCACGGTACGTCACCAAGGCGGTCCTGGTGGTCGCCGGAGTGCGCGAGGATGGTTACCGGGAGATCTTGGGCGCGAGAGTCACCGACTGTGAGAATGAAGAATTCTGGTCGGGACTCTTCGAGGACCTCAAAGAACGAGGACTTGCCGGGGTTCAACTGGTCATCTCGGATGGGCATACCGGCATCCAGAAGGCGGCTGAAGCCGCCTTCCTCGGTGCATCCTGGCAGATGTGTCAGGTTCATTGTACCCGAGCCGTCTTGAGGAATATTCCTCGGAAACACCAGAAAGAGGTTGTAGAAGGCCTGAAGGAGGCCTATGGAAGTGAACAAAGGCTTCAAGATCTCGCCGATGACCTGAATGCCAGGGGGTACCGGAAAGCAGCCAATACCATCGAACGGTTCCTCCCGGGGTTGATGAGTTACACGGCATTCCCAAAACAGCACGGGAAACGGATCCGAACCACAAACCTGATGGAACGGGTCAATAAGGAGCTAAAACGAAGGACCAAGGTCGTAGGAGCGTTCCCGAACGAGGAATCCCTTCTCCGGCTGGTCGGATCTATCCTGATGGACATCAACGAGGAGTGGGT
>Ga0208824_1001610_pt1 | contig 19591 bp, 16 predicted proteins | sample AD_JPNTR3_MetaG_FD_184447 | JGI IMG/M metagenome (GOLD analysis project Ga0208824, IMG submission 184447) | Active sludge microbial communities of municipal wastewater-treating anaerobic digesters from Japan - AD_JPNTR3_MetaG (SPAdes) (version 2) | ecosystem: Engineered > Bioreactor > Anaerobic...
GCCTCTGCACTGTCATTTCTCATAATACTTATGCTCTTTATCCCCTGTATGCCTACAATAGCAGTGATGAAACAGGAGATGGGTAGCTGGAGATGGTTTTTGGCTTCATTTTTAACCATGCTCGGGGTATCTTTTTTATTCGGGCTTTTGGGATACCATATTGCCTTGGCTATTGGTATATGAGTAGTCTGTAGCATATTGTTTACAGCCTGTATTTACCCCACATTACCAGATCTTTTTGAATCTGTCTATCTGGTTTATATACCAACCCAACTGGTATTGAAATGTGTTTTTGATTCTATACTCAATTGTATGGATTGTCTGATATTATAGATTTATCGTAAATAGATAGCTCAGAGATATATCACGTCATCATAATGATAAAGGGAGAGAAATAAAAGGAGATAGTCTTTGAGATGACGGGTGATAAGAAAGTTCTGCCTTACATGTTCCTGTCCGTTTTTTCCAAGCCATGAGGCATATTCAGGGTTACTTAAAAGAAGCCTCAAGGCATAGGCCGCACCGTCTATGCTGTGACAGAGAAGACCGGTAAATTTGTTTTTAACCTGCAATTGAATGCCTCCCACTGCCGAGGCAACAACAGGCTTTGCCTTCCATAGAGCCTCTGTAACTGTAAGTCCAAAGCCCTCTTTTAAGGATTTCTGCATCACTATGGTTGCTGCCCTCTGAAGTGCATTTATCTCTATATCGCTTTCAGGCGGGATAAGTAGCACATGGATATCCGGATTATCTGAAGCCCTGTCCTTTACCTCTTCAAGGACCTTATCCGATTCCGGGTCATCTGTGGCTGTGCCTCCGGCAAGGACAAGCTGGCATGGGATATTCTTTCTTACCATCTCAAAGGCGGTAATGACGCCTATGGGGTCTTTCAGATAATCGAATCGGGATACCTGTAAGATAATGGGTTTTTCCATATCAAGGCCATATTTATCCAAAACCTTCTCTATCGTCTCTTTGGGCAGGTCTTTATTTTTGTCACTCAAAGGGTCTATGGATGGATGGATGAGAAACTGTCTGTTCGGGAGTTTTCTTGCAAAGTTCGGGGCAGAAAATACAGTGGCATCATAATCCACAACATATTGATACAGGAAATTCCATACATCGAGATCGGGATTGGATACATCAATATGACACCTCCAAACCCATTTTTCCCCTATTTCACCCTTCTTTTTTATAAGCACAACAGGTTGTGGGTCATGGATAAAGAGTATATCACCTGTTAGCTGCATCTCCTCCATATTTTTATTGCTCACCTCGAGAAAAAGGGCATAATCTTCAGGGGTTATATCCTCTCTCTTTCCATGGAGGGCATTGTGGAATTTTTTTGTTACAGTAAAGAAGCTTTCATTACCCTTTATCACCATCCACCTCGTATCAACACCAAGTTGATTTAAAAGCGGGACCATCCTCATGAGAATCTCTGCAACCCCACCGCCTGAAAATGTTGAGTTTACGTTCACTACAGTCTTTCCCGATAGCCTCTCTGCAAGGGCATATAGTGCCTCGATGGTTCCCCTGCCAACAATGGGGATGTAATCGTGAAGCCTTGCCTTTGTGCGGAAGATTGCTTCTTTATCCAACGGCATATTCCCTTTCTAAATGTTTTTCTACAATACCTATTATCATGGAACGAAGGCCTTCAAGGGTATAGGTATATGGATCAAGGACTGCAATCTCATCGGCAAGGTCCTTTTCACCGAGGCAGTCATTGATCCAGATGGAAAAGTCATTAACACCTTTGTGAAGCCTCAAACGGGATTCAAAGATATGGAAATACAGCGTATCAAGGCTTACTAGCTTTAATATCTCTATAAATTCTCTCAAATCGTGGGCAACATATGGTGTGGGTATTACCGCACTAATAGATCTTATAAAATGAAATTCCCTGCCAGAAGGGGCATTGTTAATATCTTGTCTCTTTGCAATCTCTTCTTGAATCACATCTATTATCCTTTCACGGAGGGCACCGATTGTGGAGAATTCAAATGTATCTATATTGGACAGCTTCTCACTCAGTACCTGATCTCCTAAGGCATCGCTTACCCACAGGGCAAAATCATTTGCAGGCTGAGGTGTAAGATACTGGAACTCTTCAATAAAATTATGGGTGTGATAGTAGATAACAGCATCATCTACCTTTTTCAACATATCTACAAGGTCATATACATTGGCAGCCTTAAGACCTGTTAATTCCTTTAGATGTAGCCTTGCAGAGAATCTGAAGGGTTGTGTTGCCTGTTTTAATTGTTTTTTTATTATTGTAACCACAGAACGGAGCATCCTGCTGTTGGGTATAAGAAGGATTTTGCCATCCGGTGTCTTTATATGGATATTAGTCTTTGTAATTTCATTTATATAACCTTCTTCCCCTGATTCAAGCTTTAAATAGTTGCCTGTTTTAATAAGATTATTTCTTGCTATCTCCAAACCGGAAAAGATGTTTATTATCTCGTCCCTTGCGGCAAATATGGCTATAAAGACAGCAATAAAAAGCATAAGCATAAGGGGGGTAATGGGCATGCCCCAGAGGTCGAGCATAATCAGTATAGCCACCACAAGAAAGGCGATCTTCAATCCATTGATAATTATTGTAATTGTCCCTGATGGAAAAATATCCATCTTTTTTAGATAGATATGGAGTATCCTTTCTAAAAGCACTATGATAGTCCATGTCAATGAGAGTATGAAGAGGCTACTTAAGATCTTACCTAAAAAGGCCTTTAGATTTAAAGGCAGTGGTGATAATTGAATGGAAATATAGGCGCCGAGTATTAAGCACCACTGGAGAAAGGGCGTCTTTGTTTTATCAAGAAAGGTCCTTCTTTCCTCCCAGCCCATCTGGGAAAAGACCCTCTCAAGATAACTAAAAAGCCTTTTTCTTGACCATATGGATACGACTATAAATGCGATAAAAACTATTATGGGGGCTGAAAGGGAAAGCCAGTTATTAAAAAGCCATTCGAGGACTTTTTGTATCATTTCTCAATTATAGCACAGATTTTTTTAAAAAAATCATATATCTCATGCTGATTTTTAAGATAATAGCGGGCGCTTGTCTTTTTTGACCTTCCGATCCTGATTGTTAACCCCTGATTATTTAAGGCAGAAAAGGCAGTCTCGTCGGTGAGATCATCTCCTATATAGATTGGCATATAATCCTCTGAAACATTTTTGAGGATTAGATGAACTGCCCTGCCTTTATCCCAATCTATAAAAGGGGCAAGCTCAATAACCTCTTTACCCTTCAATACCTTAAAAGGTATATTATAAAATTCCTTGGACAGGACGTGTTTAAATATAGATTTTGCCAGTTTTTTTCCTTCTTTGTCGGCCATCCTGAAATGCATTGTAAATGAAAGATCTTTGTCTTCCAGAAACACCCCGGGGATATGACTGATATGTTCTGAAATGACCTCTTTTGCGTATTTTATTGATTTAACAAAAGGCCTTACCTCGGGATGGATAAAGTCAAGATCAGGCCCGCTGATTTCAAGCCCGTGGTTTCCACTGTAATAGATGCCTTTTATATTTATCCTTTTTTTTATATCTTTTAGAGACCTACCGCTTAATATTGCAATATGGGCCAATTTACTATTTAAAATCTTTTTAAGATATGCCTTTATCTTTTTATCAGGCCAGCATAATGAAGGGTCATTTTGAATGGGCACAAGTGTGCCGTCAAAATCAAAAAATAGAAAGGGTCTTTTTTCTTTTATCCAGTCTAAATCTTCTTTAAAAAAGTACTTGGGGGCCAAGTTCATATGTCACATAGTTAAAGTCGGGTCAATTCAGTAATGAGGTTAGCAGCCCATCTGTAGATGTTGTTATCTACAATATTTTCTTTCATCTTCTTCATGCGGGTTTTCTTTTCTTCTTCATCCATGGTAAAAGCAAGATATATGGCATCGGCTATGGATTCTATATCATAGGGGTTTACAATAAGTGCATCCTTTAATTCCCTTGATGCACCTGTAAACTGACTTAATATCAGAACGCCAGAGTCTTCAAGGCATGATGCTACATATTCCTTTGCAACAAGGTTCATGCCATCATGAAGGGATGTGACCATGCACATGTCCGCTGCCATATAAAAGGGTATTATCCTTTCATGGGAGTGATTTCCCTTAAGAAAGACAATGGGTTTCCAGTTTTTTGTCTGAAATCTCCAGTTTATGTTATCAGCCATCTCCTCAGTTTGAGCAAGGAGTTCTCTATATCGTTTTATATGGGTTCTACTCGGTGCACCGAATTCGATAAATACAAATCTTTCTATAAACTGGGGATATTTTTCAAAAAACCTTTCAATGGCACGGAATCGTTCCAGAATGCCTTTTGTGTAATCAATCCTGTCAACACCGACCCCCATGTATGAGGCACTTATGTCTATTTCTTTTAGAAGGCTTTCCTTCAACGCACCCTTGCCCTGAGTACTGGTATTATTTAAGGAAAATTCAGGGCTTATACTTATGGGGAAAGGCTTTACATAGCTTATGTGGCCTTTTCTGCTTATGGAGAACTGTTCCCAGTCTATCTTTGATTCGAGAAAACGGTCAACTGTGTCAAGAAAATTATTGCAGTAAAGCTGGATGTGAAAGCCTATCAGGTCAGCCCCGAGCATTCCAATAAGCATCTCTCTTACCCACGGACATATACCGTATGTCTCAGGGTTAGGCCATGGGATATGCCAGAATATTGCCACTTTCGCATCCGGTCTTTTTTCTTTGATTAGATAAGGTAAAAGGGCAAAATGATAATCCTGAACCAGTATAAGGGGCGATTCAATATCTTCTATCTCTTCGAGGATGGCAAGGCCAAATTTTTCGTTTACCTTCTGATAGTAAGTCCAATCATCAAGGCGAAATATGGGTCTTTCATGGGTTATGTGACACAAAGGCCATATACCCTCATTTGCAAAACCATAGTAATAACCGTCTTCTTCCTCTTTTGTTAACCAAACCCGCTTTAATGTATATGAAGGATTATCCGGGGGCACTCTAATTTTGTTTTTCTCATCTACCACCAACCTGTCAGCCTCTCCACTACCATGGGCAATCCAAACGCCATCACATACCCTCATTACAGGGTCAAGGGCTGTAACAAGGCCTCCTGGTGGGACCACATATTTTATCCTGCCTTCTTCTTTTAAATGGAGGTAAGGCTCTCTATTGGAGATGACAAAGAGTTTTTTATCGCCCAGCTTTTCTGATATATAGGCCTTTAACTTATCCGCATTCCATAGAGATTCTGCATCCAATCTTATTCTTTCTTCCTCTACGCTTTTCTGAGCCAGAGTGAGGGTCTTGGCAAGGTGATTGATCTCTTTTATAAGAGGTGCAAAGACATCGCTATCTATGGTCTTTGTTTTTTTCTTTACTTTCTCATTGCCAAGCCTCATATCCCTTATCCATTCTGCTATCTGGGCAATGGGGCCTGTTATACTCCATCGAATCACAAGTAAAGTAATAACCACTATTACAACTGACAGGATAAGTAATCTTATGAAATTGTATCTCCATATTTCACTGAGTCTCACATCAATAAAAGAGGCATCCTGAAACAGACTTAGTGCACCGGCTATATTGCCTTCCTCATCTTCAAAACACTTTGTGTATATAAATACCTCTTTAATATCGATTTTTTTGAAACTATGAATTGCCCTTTTTTCGGAAATGGAATTTAAAACCTGGGGTAATATAAGCGGGGCATAACCTGAGATTGCCTTTGTCGACGCAATCGCTTCTCCATGAATGTTGTTTATTATAATCCCGAGTAATCTTTCCCTGTTTCCAAATCTTTCAACGAAACGGTTTAATTTTACAAAACTTTTAGATTGGACAAGGGGAATAACAGATTCCTCAAGGCTTTCTGAAAGAAGTATGGTTCTTCTTTCCAGTTCACTAACAAGCCTCTGTCTCTCTATCTTTACCTGATAATATGAAAATCCTATTGCAACCAGGGCAACAACGATTATCAGTGAAACTATAAGGCGTAGGGTTATCTTCATAATTCAACTCTACAATATTTTGTTTATTTTTAAAAGCAATTAAATATTTGAAAGTCAATAGGGTTTATTTCCCGATGCAGAATCTCTCGAATATGGTATTCAATATCTCTTCAGGGCAGGTCTCACCTGTTATAAGACCGAGATTATAAAGGGCATCGTTTAGTTCAAAGGCCACAAACTCAAGGGGTTCAGATTCTATAAGGTTTTTTAATCCCTTTTCTACAGAGTCCTTTGCCCTGACCAGGGCATCTCTGTGCCTGAGATTGGTTATTATAACAGGTCTTCTTTTTCTGCCTCTCCCCATAAGATTCTGATAGATATGTGTTTTGATGTTATCTATCCCTATATTTTTTAGGGCTGATACCTTTACTGGCTTTATACCTTTTTCAATCAGTGGGCCTTCGTTTAGCTTCTGGGGCAGGTCAATCTTGTTGATGACTGCTATGATATTCTTGTCTTTTATGGCATTATAGACATTATTATCTTCTTTTTTGTATCCCTCTGACCCATCGAGGACCCATAGAATAACATGAGCATCTTCAATCTTTTTCTTTGCCCGCTCTATACCCATATCCTCTGCTAAATTCTTCGGTCTTCTTAAGCCTGCTGTATCTATCAGCTTTATCTTTATCCCTTTTATATGGATGGTATCCTCAATGATGTCACGGGTTGTCCCTGGGATGGGGGTAACAATAGCCTTTTCCTCAAGGAGTAAGGCATTTAGAAGGCTCGATTTACCCACATTCGTCCTACCCAGTATTAGTACCTCAAAACCGCTTTTTATTGCCCTGCCTTCATAGAAAGAGTCAATAATGCTTGCGAGTTCTTTTTTTGTCTCTTTCAGCCTTGATATTATGCCTTTTAAGTCGATGGGTATGTCCTCATCGGAGAAATCAATCTGGGTTTCAATCTCTACGAGGGCATCTTTTATTCTATCTCTGATATTGTTAATCCTCTGAGATAGTATGCCTTTTAGATGGGATAAAGCAGTTTCCAGCTCAGTCTCTGTCTCGCTCTGGATAATATCAAGGACTGATTCTGCCTGAAGCAAATCAATCCTTCCATTAAGAAATGCCCTCTTTGTAAATTCACCGGGCTCTGCAAGCCTTGCACCACACCTCAGGATACAGGATAGTATATATTGCTGGACTGCAAGGCCACCATGGGAATATATCTCAGCTACATCCTCCCTTGTATAGGTGTTAGGTGCATCCATAAACACGGCAAACACCTCATCTATCTCTTTTTTGTTTATAGGGTCTATTATGTAGCCGAGGTAGAGCCTGTGGGAATAGAGCTCCCCCTTATCTCTTTTAAATCTAAATAATCTTTTGAGTATATCGTGGGCCTTGCTACCGCTTATCCTTATAATCCCTATGCCGCCTTCACCCTGGGGTGTAGATATGGCGCATATGGTGTCAACGCCGGTTTCCATTGACATGGGCACCCCTGTTCAGGGATATGATGACCTTTTTAGTGTGCCCCTCGCCCTCACTCTTTGTCTTTATGTTCTTGTTGTGTTTAAAGAGCGTGTGTATAACCCTTCTCTCATAGGGATTTAGAGGGTCTGTCTTCAATGGCCTCCCAATCCTTTTAACCCTGTCAGCAAGGCGTTTTGCCATTATTGTTAAGGCCTTTTTCCTTTTTTCCCTGTAGCCGTTGATGTCTATGAGGATCCTGAGACCCTGTTTATAACGTTTTGCAATGGCAAGCCTAAGGATAAACTGGAGCGCCTCAAGGACCTCACCTTCCTTGCCTATCAGGATATCGCCGTTGTCGCACTGGAGATAGAAAATAAGCCTTCCATTGGCATGTGCTGTTTTTGCGTTTATAGTGAGTCCCAATATCCTTCCAAACCCCTGTATAAACTCCATCCCGTATTCTTCCGGTGAATCGGTTTCTATAACGCTCTTTATATCTTTGGCTATCTCTTCAGCAATATCCTTTGTCTGTCTGACCCTTGCCAGGATTCTTATCTTTTTACTCCCAAGAAGACCAAGGATGCCTTTGGTGTCCACTTCCTTGACTTCTATCTCCAGGTCCTTTTCCTCTGCATTAAGGGTCGTTGTGGCCTTTTTAATTGCCTCTTCGTATGTCTTGCCTTCAAATTCTACAAAATCCATATTGCCCCCTCAAGAGACTTTTTTATTGATATAGTATTGTTGTCCTATGGAGATTACATTGTTTATAAGCCAATACAGGACAAGCCCTGATGGAAAACCCCAGAACAGAAAGGTAAAGAGTATGGGCATAAAAAGCATCATCTTTTCCTGCATGGGGTCTGCGCTTGTGGGTGTCATCTTCTGCTGTATTACCTGTGTGATGCCCATAATAAGTGGCAGTATCCTTATAGGTATGGTAAAGCCAAGGACCGTAAAAGAGAACAGGTCCTCTGGTGCAGACAGGTCATTTATCCACCAAAGGAAATGTGCATGCCTTAGCTCAATGGCACCGGATAAGGCCTTGTAAAGGGCAAAAAACACAGGTATCTGGATAACCATAGGAAGACACCCACCCATAGGGTTTATCTTCCTCCTCTTATATAACTCCATCATCTCCTGGTTTAGTTTTTGTTTATCGTCTTTGTATTTTTCCTTTAATTTCTGTATCTGAGGTTGTAGTTTCTGCATCTCCTTCATGGATTTATAACTCTTAAGGCTAAGGGGGTAGAATATAATCTTGATGAGGATTGTAAGAAGTATGATGTCTATACCATAGTTGTGGGTAACCTTGTTGGAATAGTTCATACCCCAGACAAGGGGTTTTGCAATAACATCAAACCACCCGAAATCTATAATCTTCTCTGCCTTTATATTCAGACTCTTTAGGACATCTGTCTGTTTTGGACCGAAAAACAGTGTTGCTGATGTGGTTGCCTTATCAGGTGAGATCCTTATAACAGGTATCTTTTCTGTCTTTAATATGGTTAATTCCGGTGCTGTCTCTTCCTTTGGAATCCATATAAATGCAAAGAAGCCATCATCCAGCCCGGCATATCTGTATGTCTTGCCTACATCTATATTCTTTTCAATCTTCTCTATCTGTTGAAACTTTTTCCCGTTAAATATAAACGGGCCCTTAAATGTATAGCTTGAGCCATTTTTATCCGATATTACGGCAAAATCTATCTGTGTCTTATCTGTCTTTTGTGACTCTACCTCTATGTTTATGTCGAATGTATAGGTATCAGGATAAAATGTATAGGATTTCTTGACCTTTGAACCATCTGCCATCATGCCGGTAAATGTTATGGTCTCTGGTTTGTCCTGGATATTAAGCCCTGTTTTATCCACCTTAAAATTCATCCTGTCATCAAAGGTCTCATTCCCCGATACCTTTGTAACCCTGGGGATATAGATATATGGCTTTATATTTTCTATCAACTCTTTTGGTTTGCTGTCTTTAACTGTCTCCTTATACTTTTTGAGCTTTACGCTCTTTATACCACCTCCAAAATCCATCATGGTGATACTCAAAAGAGGGGTCTCTATCTGTATATCCTTGGGCGGTTTTACCTCGATAACAGGTTTTTTCTTATCCTTCTTCTTGTCTGTTATAAGCCCTACCTGTTGTTTGTCCGGTGTCTGCCTGTCTTGTTCTGTTCTTGTTACCTCTGTCTTTGGAGGGGCAGGGGCCTTCTGGGGCTCCTTTGGTGTAAAATACATCTGAAAAAAGAAGATGATAATAGCTGTTAAGATTAAAGCAAATATTGTTCGTTTTTCCATTATTTACCTCTTTTTATTTAACCGGGTCATATCCACCCGGAAAAAATGGGTTGCATCTCAGGATCCTTTTTATACCGCATAGAATCCCCTTGAATAGACCCTTTTTTTTAATAGATTCCTCCATATAGACGGAGCAGGTGGGGTGATACCTGCAGTGTGTTGGAACAAGGGGGGATAAAAATAATCTATATAGTTTTATAAAAAAAATTACAATATTTTTGGTTAACTGTGCTTGTTTGAAAGCAATGTCTGCAATTCTGTATTTATCTCTTTCCATGTTATATCTTGGGGTATCTTTTTTATCCTTATAAGATGGTCACTGCATTCCATAAAGAGTGTCTTGTTTAATCTGTAAAACTCTTTTATCCTTCTTCTCATCCTGTTCCTCAACACTGCTCCGCCTGTTTTTTTCCTTGCTACAACCCCAATCCTTTTTATAGAGTAATTGTTTTTATCAATAAATAATGTAAAATTTTCTGTCTCTGAGGACTTATACCACTTCCTGTTTCTAAAATCACCCTTTTTTAGTCTTTCGGTTTTTTTAAGGGTATAATCCATGGAGTTTAAATTTTATTAAACTGTAAGCTGTTTTCTTCCCTTTGCACGTCTTCTTCTTATTACTTCTCTTCCCGATGCAGTCCTCATCCTTACGAGAAAACCATGTGTTCTCTTTCTTCTCTTATTGTGAGGCTGGTATGTTCTCTTCATGGCTTCACCTCAAGTTTACTTTAAGGTTATTACTTAAACATAAAAGACAAATGAAGTCAATAAACGAATTTGGACTTGAGTATATATGATTTTTAACTCTTGATTTTAATGCAAAAGACATGTAAAATTCACAGAATTTTATCGTTTTAAATATTCGGAAAGGAGACAATATGAAAAAGTATGAGCCTAATATAATCAGGAATGTAGGGATGTTTTCACATGGAGGTGAGGGTAAAACATCAATTGTAGAGGCTATGCTTTTTCTTGCTGGCGAGAATAACAGGATAGGCCGCGTTGACGACGGCACATCCCTTATGGACTATGAACCAGAAGAGATAGAACGTAAGATAACGATTTCATCCTCTTTAGCATGTTTTGAGTGGAACAAACACAAATTCAATCTCCTTGATACACCCGGTGACGACAACTTTATAGCCGATGCAAAGCTTTGTATGAAGGTTGTAGATTCTGCTGTGATTATTATGAGCGCTGTATCCGGGGTAAAGGTGCAGACAGAAAAGGTATGGGAATATACAGATGAATTCGGTATCCCTTCCTGTATATTTATCAATAAGATGGACAGGGAGAGGGCTGATTTTAATGCAACTGTTGAGGATATAAAGAAAAACTTCACTGATAGAACCATATTACCCATACATCTGCCCATTGGCAAAGAAGACAGTTTCAAAGGCATTGTAAACCTTCTGTCTATGAAGGCCTATATGTATAAAGATGATACATCCGGTGCCTTTGATGTTGTGGATATACCTCAGGACCTCTTAGACGAGGCAAATAACCACAGGGAAAAGCTCGTTGAGGTGGCAGTAGAGATGGATGATGATGTCATGGAGAGGTATTTAAACGGTGAGGGTATTACTAATGAAGAGATAGAGAGGTGTCTAAAAAACGGCATATGGAACAAAAAGATAGTCCCTGTATTGTGCGGTTCTGCATCGAAGAACATAGGCATACAGTTAATCCTTGACACCATAGTTCAATACTACCCACCCCCAACATTCAAAAAGGAGATAGAGGCAATAGACATAAAAACAGGTGAGACCATCATGAAGGGATTGGATCCAGACGGCCCATTCAGTGCCTTTGTATTCAAGACAATAACAGACCCATTTGCAGGAAAGTTAACCCTTTTCAGGGTCTATTCCGGAGAGATCCATCCTGATATGACAGTATTAAATGCCACAAAAGAACAGAAGGAGAGGATAGGTCAGATATTCTATCTGGTGGGAAAGAAACAAAAGCCCGCAGGGTTTGCCTCTTTTGGTGACATAGCTGTCCTTGCAAAACTTAAGGATGTAGGGACAGGGGATACGCTCTGCGATGAAAAGTCCCCGGTCAAATATAAGGCTGTTACCCTTCCCACACCCCTTATATCTTTTTCTCTCCAGCCCAAGGCAAAAGGGGATGAGGATAAGCTCAATTCATCGCTCACAAGGCTCATGGAAGAGGACCTCACAATTAGATATAAAAGGGATGAACAGACAAAGGAGTTTATACTCTCCGGTATGGGGCAGATTCATATAGAGGTCATAGTAGAGAAATTAAAGAGAAAATTCGGGGTTGATGTAGAATTGAAAGAACCAAAGGTCCCGTATAAAGAGACTATAAAAGGGACGGCGAAGGTGCAGGGTAAATATAAGAGACAGTCAGGTGGAAGGGGTCAATACGGGGATACATGGCTTGAGATATCGCCTCTCCCCAGAGGTGCAGGTTTTGAGTTTGTAGATAAGATTGTGGGCGGTGTAATCCCTAAACAGTATATACCTGCTGTGGAAAAGGGTATTGTAGAGGCAATGGAGCAGGGTATGCTTGCCGGTTATCCTGTTACAGATATAAGGGTATCTCTATATGACGGTTCTTACCATGAGGTAGACTCCTCAGAAATGGCATTCAAGATAGCAGCATCTATGGGCTTTAAAAAGGGTATGGAGGCTGCAAACCCAACCCTCCTTGAGCCTATAATGAAGGTAGAGGTTATTGTCCCTGATGAGAATATGGGTGATGTAATGGGTGATTTGAACTCGAGGAGGGGAAAAATCATGGGGGTAGAATCAAAGGGGAACAATCAGGTTGTAAAGGCAACAGTGCCCATGGCTGAGATCCTGAAATATGCCCCTGATTTAAGGTCTATGACAGGTGGCAGGGGGACATTTACAGTTGAGTTTTCCCATTATGAGGAGGTCCCAGCCCATATAGCAGCAAAGATTATTGAAAATGCAAAGAAGGAAAAGGAACAGGAGAAATAGGACAGATTCAATCCTTAATTTCAGATAGATATGAGGGCTGTATTACAGAGGGTAAGGCGTGCATCCGTGGAGGTGGATGGCCAGGTTGTAGGCACTATTGGCAATGGCCTCCTTGTCTTCCTGGGCATTGGTAGCCAGGATACAGAACAGGATATCCAGTGGATGGTGGATAAGATAATAAACCTGAGGATTTTTGAAAGAGAAAAGGGCAGGATGAATGAATCCCTCCTGGATATGGGTGGTGAGGTACTCGTTGTCTCCCAGTTTACGCTATATGGCGATTGCTCTAAAGGAAGAAGGCCTTCTTTTTCAGGTGCCATGCCTTCCCATGAGGCAAAGAAGGTCTTTGATACTTTTTTGGAGAGGATGAGACAGAGGGTTGACAGGGTAGAAAGCGGTATATTTCAGGCCTATATGGATGTGAATCTCATAAACGAAGGGCCTGTAACTATGATCCTTGACTCAAAAGAGGTTAAATCAGTAAGACTATAGGCATCGTCCATATCCTTGATCTATTGCCTTCATATTTACTGTATCATGGAAATCTGTTAATTTATAGCCCGTGGACAGGATATTCATAAAAGGCGCAAGGGAACACAATCTAAAAAATATCGACGTTGTAATCCCAAAAAACAAGATGGTGGTCATAACCGGCCCGAGTGGTTCAGGGAAATCTACCCTTGCCTTTGATACCATCTATGCAGAGGGACAGAGGAGGTATGTAGAATCCCTGTCTTCTTATGCAAGACAGTTCCTCGAGCTTATGGAAAAACCGGATGTGGATTATATAGAGGGTTTATCCCCTGCCATAAGCATCGAGCAGAAGACGCTAAGCAAAAACCCAAGGAGTACTGTAGGGACTGTTACTGAGATATACGACTATCTGAGGCTTTTATTCGCCAGGATAGGGCATGTTTACTGCTATAGCTGTGGAAAGGAGATAAAGAGTCAGCATGCCCCACAGATTGTTGATAATATACTGTCCCTTGGGCCTGATACCATGCTTACTGTCCTTGCCCCAATAGTAAGGGGTAGAAAAGGGGAGTATAAAAAAGATTTAGATGAGCTTAGAAAACAGGGGTTTACAAGGATAATGGTCAATGGTAAGGCATTTGACCTCTCTGAAGACATCTCCCTTGATAAAAACAAGAAGCATGAGATTGATGTAATAATAGACAGGATAAAGATAAGGGAAGGGGTAGAGCGAAGGCTCTTTGAGGCAGTAGAACTGGCATTGCAAAAGGCAGACGGTATTGTCAAGATTGATGTGGAAGGAAAGGGACAGACAATATTCAGTGAAAGGTTTGCATGTCCTGATTGTGGCATAAGCTACCCTGAGATAACACCGAGGATGTTTTCTTTTAATAATCCCTACGGTGCATGCCCCACATGTTATGGGCTGGGTGTGAAGGAGTATTTTGACCCTGACCTTATCGTGCCCAATCATGACCTGTCTTTAAGGGAAGGGGCAGTAATACCATGGGGCGAAAAAAACCCGGTATTTTTCCTTCCTTTTCTTGAGGGTTTTGTAAAACATTACAGGATTGATATAAGACAGCCATTCAGGGAGCTGCCCAAGCATGTCCAGGATGCCATACTCTTTGGGACCAATGGAGAGGAGATAGAGTTTTACTATGACAGGGGTTTTCAAAGAGAGGTCGTTAAAAGACCTTATGAGGGTGTAATAAGGGAGCTGGAGAGGGATTATAAAAGCGCCAGTGTCTATGAGAAAGACAGATATGAAAGATTCATAAATCTAATACCATGTCCTGCCTGTAATGGTGCAAGGCTTAAAAAAGAGGTATTATGGGTTAAGATAAACGGGATGAACATAGATGATATATCCAGGATGACCATATCAAAGTGCATTGATTTCTTTAAAAACATTGAATTGAGCAGCAAGGAACATGAGATAGCAAGGGTCATACTGAAAGAGATAAACTCAAGGCTCAGGTTTCTTATAGATGTGGGGCTTGATTATATCACCTTGAGCAGGAATTCTGCCACGCTGTCATCCGGGGAATCGCAGCGAATAAGGCTCGCCACACAGATAGGTTCCGGTCTTACAGGTGTATTGTATGTCCTCGATGAGCCGAGCATTGGGCTTCATCAGAGGGACAACGAGAGGCTCCTTGCTACCTTAAGGAGGTTAAGGGACATAGATAACACTGTCATTGTTGTTGAACATGACCATGATGCCATTGTTTCAGCAGATTATGTTATTGATTTAGGTCCGGGGGCCGGTGAGAACGGTGGCGGTTTGGTCTTTCAAGGTACCCCAGAGGAGCTGTCCAGACACCCTGATTCAATAACCGGTATGTATATATCAGGTAGGGAAGAGATAAAAGTACCTACAAGGAGGAGAAAACCAAAGGGCTTTATACGCATCAAAGGGGCAAGGATAAATAACCTGAAAAACATCGATGTAGCTATACCCTTAGGTGTATTTACTGTGATAACCGGGGTTTCAGGTTCAGGGAAAAGCTCCCTTGTGGTAGATACCCTGTATCCCCTACTCAAACAGAAACTTTACAGGTCAAAGGACAGGGCAGGGGAGGTAGACAGGATTGAGGGTTTTGAGGCCATTGACAGCGTCATAGATATAGACCAGTCACCCATAGGCAGGACACCCAGATCAAATCCTGCCACATATACAGGCGTATTTACATTCATCAGGGAACTCTTTGCAAAGCTGCCTGAATCAAGGATAAGGGGATATAGAGAGGGCAGATTCAGTTTTAATGTTAAAGGTGGCAGGTGCGAGACATGCGCTGGTGAGGGCTTTGTAAAGATTGAGATGCAGTTTCTACCTGATGTCTATATAGTGTGCGATGTGTGTAAAGGCAAGAGGTATAACAGGGACACCCTTGAGGTTAAATACAGGGGTAAAAGCATTGCAGATGTCCTTGATATGACTGTAACACAGGCAACAGAGTTTTTTGATTCCATACCCCATATAAAAAACAAACTAAGGGTCTTGAATGATGTAGGCCTTGGCTATATAAGGTTAGGTCAGGCAGCCACTACCCTTTCTGGGGGTGAGGCCCAGAGGATAAAACTTTCAAGAGAACTCTCCAAGAGGGAGACCGGGAGGACCCTTTATATACTCGATGAGCCAACAACAGGGTTGCACTTTGCCGATATAGAGAAGCTGCTAAAGGTTTTATTCGAGCTTGTGGAAAGGGGCAATACTGTTGTGGTTATAGAACATAATATGGATGTCATAAAATGCGCTGACTATATAATTGATTTAGGGCCTGAAGGCGGTGAAAAAGGGGGCAATATAGTTGCACAAGGGACACCAGAAGAGATAGTATTATGTAAAGATAGCCATACAGGGAGGTTTCTAAAGAAATATCTCTGATGGACAATGATAAAGGGTGTGAAATATAAAATTCTGGCAGGGTATAAAAGATGAAAAAGGTCATAGTCATACCGGCGAGGTATGCATCCACAAGGCTTCCAGGTAAACCCCTGATAGAGATTAATGGCAGGTCCTTAATCCAGAGGGTATTTGAGGTGGCACAGAGTTCTATGCTTAAAGATGCTGTATATATAGCCACAGACGATGACAGGATAAAGGACAGGGCTATATCATTCGGGGCAGAGGTCATAATGACAGGTAGCAACTGCTCCAGTGGCACAGAAAGGGTCTACGAGGCATTAAAAGGCAGGCAGGCTGATATAATAATAAACCTTCAGGGTGATGAGCCTTTTATGAGGCCGGAGATGATAGATATGCTCTTTGCTGAGATGGAGAGACACAGACACGATATGACTACGCTTTGCTCATTGATAAAAGACGAGAAGGAATACCAGGGGCCCGATACAGTGAAGGTGGTGCTGGACAGAGAAGGCTTTGCCCTTTATTTCTCACGCTCTGCCATACCCTATCTGAGAAACAAATCAGGTTTACAGAATCCTGTCTACAAGCACATAGGCATCTATGCCTACACAAGGGATTTTCTCGGTAGATATATACAGATGGAAAAAGGCGTGCTGGAAGAGGCAGAGTCACTGGAGCAACTGAGGGTCCTGGAGAATGGATATAAAATCAAGGTGCTGGTTACAGAATACGACGGTTTCGGTATTGACACAGAGGCAGACCTCAAGCGTGCAGAGGAATTTTTAAGCAGGTAGGGGTGAAAATGGTTTATACAGACTCGATAAGACTCAATACAAAGGGATTCAGTGATACCATTGACATAACAGGGAAGGTGGAGAGGATTGTGAAAGACTCAGGTATTAAAAATGGTATTGTCACGGTCTTCTGCCCCGGCTCTACAGGGACTATAACTACCATTGAATTTGAATCCGGGGTTATAAAGGATCTCCAGAATGCCCTGGAGAAGATCGTCCCTTCTGACATCCCCTATGAACACGATTACCGCTGGAGAGATGGCAATGGCTTCTCCCATGTAAGGGCAGCGCTCATGAAGCCGTCCCTTTCTATCCCCATTGTTCATGGCGGGATGACCCTGGGCACATGGCAACAGATAGTATTCATAGATTTTGATAACAGAAGCCGTAGAAGGGAAATTGTTGTCCAGATAATAGGGGAATAGAAGGCTTAAATATCAGTAGCCCAGCAATTTTGCTTTCTTAACCCAACTTCACCTTTAGCCCAAAAAATTAAGCTATATGAGAGGGTTGGGAATTAGTCTTCTCCATTTTAGTGAACACAGATTTTTTCTGCCAGAAGGCCCTGTCATTGAGGTCTAATACATAGTATATCTATTTCTTGTCTCCATGGTGGTGCTTAAAGGCTTCTGGGTGGACATGGTGTTTACAATATTTGACCAACATGTATACACAGGCTTTAAGGTTATGCCTTATTGTTGGAATGGCTCTCACGTAATCTGTAATACATGTGCCTCTTTTTATTCTTTCTATTGGGTGTGCAATTTCAAATAGTTATAGATGATATAAGGGCAGAAATGGGGTGTTATGAGGGGGGATGCGTAAGTTAGGTTAAATCTGAACCATAAAACAAGCTAATTGTAAAGAGTTGTTGACACGATATTGATGGTTTTATATTATGGTGAATAGACTTATAATGGACCTGCAGGCTCACTTATCAAAAAATTCAGGGATTGAAAGATTTTTATTTTCTCAATATCGATTTATTTTTATGCCAGAGGACAGAATCATCATGCCTTTTTCTGCCTCTGGTAAAGGTAATGTCATAAGGGGGGCATTCGGTACAACATTAAGACATCTTTGCTGCGCCAATCGTTATTCGGGGGATTGCAGTATATGCGATATAAGGCAGGAATGTGTTTACCAGATTATCTTTGACCCCGTTGAACCCTATGGACCGAAGAGGATGAAAAATATACCAAGGGGATTCATTGTAAAGCCACCGCTCAATAACGAGACAGAATACACAATTGAAAGACCTTTTGTTTTCGATATGGTTCTTATTGGGAGAATAATGGAATACATTCCATGGATTGTTGTGCCCCTCAACGAACTGGGAAGGCTTGGGATTGGTAAGGAAAGGGGCAGGTTTACCCTCAAAGAGATATTAAAGATAGGTGCAGAGGGTGAAACAACAAAGGTATACGATTCAAAAACAGGCACTTTCAGCGACAGCAATGAACCTATAACAGGTAGACAGATTTTAAAGAAGGCAGATGAAATAAAGACCAGAGAGATAACCCTTGAATTTTTAACCCCTACACGAATAAGATTCAACCCGGAGGGGAAAAAAGGCGAAAGCGTCATCATAAAAAGGCCTGAATTCCATCATATTTTAAGAAGACTAAGGGATAGGATAAGCACCCTCTGTCTTGCATATCTTGGTGCACCAATGGATATGGATTTTAGAGGTATTGTGGAACGGGCAAAGGATGTAAGGGTATTGGATATGGATATAAGATGGGTGGATGCGAAAAGAATAAGCAGAACACAGTTCAACCATTCAGGAGGGCATGCCGTACACGATAAAAGCGGCTTTGTAGGTAAAATCACATTCGAGGGCGACCTCAAAGAATTTCTGCCTCTCCTTGTCCTCGGGGAATATATACATGTGGGTGAAGATGCGGTATTCGGCAGCGGGTGGTACAAAATTGATTGTATCGAAAGAAAAAATCTATGAAGCATATCTATTTAAACCTTATACTTAATGCAACCCTTTTAATCACCCTTATGCATCTATATAGCCTGATCAGGAGGAGAGGAAGACAGAATATAAAGACAGTATTTGTCTTGGGTATTCTTTTTGGTGTGGTTACAATAGCGGGGATGAACCTGCCATTTCATTACAATAAAGGCATAATTTATGACGGCAGGTCTATAATCCTGTCTATAGCCGGTCTTTTTGGTGGCTGGGCCTCTACCTTGATTGCAGTGATTTTATCAGGCATCTATAGGATTTATCTCGGAGGTTCAGGTATTTTTGCAGGTGTTGGAACGATTTTTTTCTGTGCCCTCGCCGGGGCTATATTCAGAGAGCTTTTAAAAGGGAAGCCTGAAAAAGCAAGCATATGGACACTCTATCTTTTTGGGGTCTGTGCCCATATTATTATGCTTGCCTCCCAGATGCTGATCCAGCCATTTTCTTTAAGCCTGAAGATTATCAAAGAGATATGGCTTCCTGTTATGATAATCTTCCCTCTGGCCACAACACTTATAGGTCTTTTTTTGAGAAACGAGGAGATGAGGATAAAGATAGAGGAGGACCGGGATCTATCAGAGGAGAAGATAAAAAGACTGAATCTGGAACTCGAATCAGAAAAAGAGAGGCTCGAAAACATCATCGAGGCTACAGGTATAGGGACATGGGAATGGAATGTAAAGACAGGAAAGACGGTTTTCAATGAAAGGTGGGCAGAGATGATCGGCTATTCCCTTGAAGAGATCTCCCC
>Ga0208824_1001612_pt1 | contig 19573 bp, 39 predicted proteins | sample AD_JPNTR3_MetaG_FD_184447 | JGI IMG/M metagenome (GOLD analysis project Ga0208824, IMG submission 184447) | Active sludge microbial communities of municipal wastewater-treating anaerobic digesters from Japan - AD_JPNTR3_MetaG (SPAdes) (version 2) | ecosystem: Engineered > Bioreactor > Anaerobic...
TGGCCCTCAGCCGGCGATCCTGGGGCGGCGGCGAGGACGTGAATCAGCGCATTGAGCAACTGATTCTTGGCGAGGTCGATCGAGGTGAGGAATTTACGCGACATGGTGGTTCCCTTCGGTCAGTTGCACACCGCCAAGCCGGAGAACGGCGCGGTGAAGGTTATTTCGACCACGTTCTGGCTCGGGTAGTCGACTTCTCCCTCGCACTGCTCGCCGGCCGAGTCGAGTACCGTGACGGCCGGCTTCTTGTCGAGGTTGTGGGTGACGGTCCATACCGCGGACGGAACCGCCTGAACATGCTCGAAGTGCTTGTCCGCGCCGGCTGGGCTGATGCCTGCCGGCCCTTGCTCGCCGCGCGACAGGATCAGCAGCGCCGCGGTCGCCTCGACGTGCAGCGTCTGACACTCGTCGGCGACGACCAGCGCCGGTGCATCCGGTACGGTGACGATTGCCGGGGCTTCTGTGACGGTTTCGAGCAGCGCCATCGGCTACGCCCGCGTGACTTCTTCTTCGATGAGCACGTCGGCCGGGGCGAGCAGCGAAACCTGTCCAGATCCCGAGACGAGTTCGATATCGGCCACGCCTTGGGTCCAGTCGATCGCGGCGGTGGCGGCGTCGGTCATCTTGAGCGTGATCGTCTTGGCTGTGTTGTCGAGAACGATCCCGCTGTTCGTGGTGCTCAGATCGAGCAGGATGTCGGGCGAGGCGGCATCGGAGCGCACCTGCATCCGGGCCGAGTAGCCGGCCATTTCCAGCGGCGTGTGGTAGTAGATTTGCCCACCCGACTTGTAGGCCGAGTAGCCGGCCGAGTTGACCGCGTTGATCTCGATCGTATCGGGCGTGAGGATGGTCGGAATAAACCATCCGCCGTCGGGCGCCATTGCCCGCTCGTCCGAGTTGATCTCGGTCATGCCAGCCACGTTGGCGATGCGGAACGGCCAACCATCGACCAGACCATGCAGCGGCGCAGTGACCACGCACGGGCCGGCTTGCGAGACGCCGGTGATGTTGCGGTAGGCGATTCGCGACGTGCCGGAGCGCAGGACAAGAGCGAAGGTCTTGCCCTTGCGGATGACTATGCGCAGGCGGTCAGTTGAGGCGTCACTGCAGGCTGGCATGGCGGATGTCTCTCGTCGGTGGCTGGGCGTCGAATCTCGTCATCGTCATCGATTGCCATGCACTTATGCACCGACACCAGTTCGTGGGCAAGAATTGGCGCCCGCCTGGGTGCCATGAGAGTCCATCCCGGCCACGCGGAGGGGTCGAACGGGGTGACGGGCCTGTAGCGCCAGGCATGCCGGCCAGCGGCCGTGCTAATGGCCGTGTATCGGGTGGCCCGGCCGGAGTCGATGAGGCGCTTGAGTGCGTAGGTCACAGCCTCGATCGTGGTTCCCAGCGCCGCAGAGATGTCGTGAGCGAACAGGCCTTGGTGATCCGGCTCGTTCGCCCGCTCCACCATCAGCGCAAAGATGTCGTGCTGCCGGCTGTCTTCGTGGTGCCACGGCTTCTTGGTCTGTGACTCGGTTTGGCGCGGGGTGCTCATGACCGTAATCAGCCTTCTTTCCCGCCCGTGATGGTGAATGTCATTTCCTCGCCGTCATGGGTACGGATGATCCCGTAGTCCTGACCTTGTTGTTGTGGTTTGGCTTGTGGCCCGAGGTCACACCCGTATACGATCGGCGTCATCACGTCGCCGAACATGAAGGGGATGGCAGGGGCGCCGTTCGGTTGGTTGTCGTTTTCCATGTCTGCGGTCTCCGGTCAAAGCAGTTCGGTTTGTGGCATGGGTGGCGGGACGATCTTCCGGACGGTGACGACAAGCCTTCCATCGCCATCCGGCTCCATCCGCTCGGCGACCAGTCTGCGCACCCACTTGTCGTCGTCTATGACCACGTTCTTGATCGCATCGATGGCGACCTTGAGACAGTTGTCGAGGTCGATCGAACGCACGTCGTCGTCCCATGTGCCTGGGTTTTTGCGCGCGCGCTTGGCCCAATCGAGCGGGCGCTCGGGGTAGAGCTGGATCGTGAGTTCGATGCGGCCGGCAAGCGGCGTCGTGATACCCGCGTGCCGGGCGATCTGCTTCACCTGCGCCTTGTACGCCTTTGCCTGGTCCGACAGCGTGACGATCGGCCGCGTGTGGCCTTTCGGGAGGAAAGTGCGCCAGTAGAGGTTCGCCGACACGGGTTTCGGCAGGGTGAGGGTGACGCATTGCCCCTGGGCGGTTTCGGGCCTCTTCAGCACTTTTTCTGCGTGCTGCGCCGGCCCCGGAGTTGCCGCCTTTCCGTCCTGCTCTCGCGGTGGGGTATTGGTGATCGAGCGTTGCGGGGCGCGCGACATGTACTCCGCGAATTGCGCCTCGCTCATTGTCAAGTGACTCATCAGTGCAGATTCCTGTCCTCGCCGACCGGCTGCTCGGCCAGCACGGTGATCCCCTGGGCGGCTTCCCGGATTTTCCGCCTCGCCACGTTGAGCAGGGCACCCTTATTCCTGCGGAGCATTGTCTCCCATCGGGCATATGCTTCCTCGTCGCCGAACGTGGCAAAGATGGTCTGCGTTGGGTGGACAACAAAGATAATTCCGTCCACGCAAGCCGCCTCGAAGATTTCATCGGGGGTCATCGCGTCGATTTCTTGCGGCGTTGGATGTTGCTGCGGTTTTGTCATATCAGTTTCTCCCCCGTATACCGCTCCCAAGTGCTGCGCGCCATGTCCCACGCCCGGATGAAGCGAAATATCGAGTCGTGCATCTGCGCTTCCATTGCCTCGAAAGCTGCCTCCATCGAATCCGCCCGCTTCCTGAGCGCGTGCCCAGCGGGAAGTCGGTCTAGCGTCGCTCTGTCCCGCATGCGCACCCATAGCGCGTGGCGAAGTGGCGGGTTCGGGTTCCTCATGCCCATGGGTTCGGTTCCCCTCGAAGTGTCAGCTCGAGTCGTGCCAGCGCGCACCATGCCGCGTGTGCGTCGTGGTGCAGACCGCTCTCCTTGTCGCGCAGTTCACCCATGGCCGTGGCGAGCAGGTGGCGCAGCATCGCGTCGGTGTATCGCTCTATCCCGTTCGGGACCGACTCCCAGCCGTTGTCGGTGTACTTGTTCGCGCCGAACGTACCGACCTTGCCGACTTCTTCGAGCGCGCGCGCGAATCCCATGAGGACCAGCGCGAGGCGTGTTTTCCCAGCGTCCAACTTCGCGCCGGGTTCGGGCGGCGACTTGCCGTTCGGGTCGCGCGGTTCGACTGGATAGGCCGGATTCATGTTGCCTGCCCCAGCGCCCCTTCCGGCAGGATCAGCCCAGCCGGGTTCCTTGCCTTCTCTTCGGCAGCGTGCGCGAGTTCGGCGTGGTTGGCGATGATGGTTGCCAGTCCCAGCGCCTGTTCTGGCGTGAGTACCATGCGCAACGTGGTGAAGTTGAACCCGATTTCGACCATCGGCCCAACGTCGGCTACGCTCATCTTCACGTCGACCGCATGATCCGGACCCTTCATGCTCGCATCGGAGTAGAGCTTGCCGAGCAGCGCATGAGCGGCGTTCGATTTCTGCGGTATCTGGCCATTTGGCATGTTTTGTTTTCCTTCACGGTTCGAGAAGCGGGTAGCCCTCGCCGGCCACCCGCGTTCCTGCGATCGTCCCTGCAGTCCGATTTAGGCCGGCGTCAGCGGTTCGAGCGGGCCGACGCTGGTGGCCAGCGACACGGCATGCCCGCCGATCACGTCGACGTCCAGCACGCCGGTAATCGTCTCGACTCCTTCGCCGAGGTCGGCGTCGGCGGTGACGTTGATCTGCGCCGAGCCGACCGTGCCGGTGGCGTTCGGCCGCACGACAGCCGACAGGCCGTCAGCAGCCGGGGTGACGGTGACCAGATCGCTCGAAGCGGCCCAAACGGGCGTACCCTCGACTGCAGCGGCGTTGCCGGCCTCGTCCTGCGGCTCGACCGATACCGTGAATTGCTTGTCCAGCGGAAGCTTGATACCCATGATGTTGCCCTCTATGCCAAAGTAATTGATGAGGATGTGGGTGAAGACCATCCTCGGTGGTTTCTTCCACTCGATACAGCCGAGCAGGAAAGAAAGTAGTTCGCGCAGTGATTTCCTGCTTACGCATTTGCCATTGTTGCACTTGTGCATGCTGGTGCCCTCGTTAGCGGAATTCGTAGTCTTCGACTTCGCGGTGCCTGTTGAGGCCCGAATACTCCACTTGGCTTGCGGCTGTGAAGTTCTCGAACCTCGACTGCGACGCGTTGAACGTGAGGCGCGCAGTTCCGATCTCGCCCATCCGGTTCTTGCGAACGATCATCTCGGCTGTTCCGCGGTTCTCGCTCGAAGGGTTGTAGTAGTCGTCGCGGTATGCCATGACAATCACGTCGGCATCTTGCTCGATCGCACCTGACTCGCGCAGATCGGACATGACGGGCCGCTTATCGATGCGCTTCTCAACGTCGCGCGATAACTGTGACAGGGCGATGACAGGAACATCAAGCTCGCGCGCAAGCGCCTTGCACTCGCGGGAGATGGCCGAGAGTTCCTCGTTTCGGTTTGAGGTTCGGTTGGCGCCTGGGGCGCCCATCAGCAATTGCAGGTAGTCGATGACGATAAGATCTAGGCCGTGCTTGCGCTTATGGCGGCGCGCTCGTGCCCGGATTGCGACAATGTTGGGCGCGGTCTTGTCGTCGATCCAAAGCCTGGCCTGCGACATGCGGGCGAGTCCGCTTGTGATGCGTGGGAAATCGTCGTCCTGCAGCCTTGCGCTGCGAAGGCGACCTACATCTATGCGCCCCATGCTGGCCAGCGTGCGCAATGCCAGTTGAGTGCCACGCATCTCGAACGACTCGAACAGCACACCATGGCCCTGCATCGCTGCGTGCTCTGCGATGTTCAGCGCAACAGCGGTCTTCCCCATCGATGGACGCCCAGCGATGACAATCAAGTCTCCCGGTTGCATGCCTCCCCCGAGCAGATTGTCGATGTCAGCGAATCCAGTTGACAGACCGGTGGCATGTCCCCCTGTCTCATACCTATTCTGGATTTCTGTTACGACCGGACCCATGATGTCGATGATCGACACAGGCTCTCCTACGCCTGCTCCGTCCTCTGCAATTGCGTTGAGCAGCGCCTGGGCCTCGGCGACGCTATCCGTTGCGTCTGTCGCTCCGAACGCCATTGCCGACAGCCTGTCGCCTGCCGATAGCAGATCGCGCAGTCTGCGTTTCTCCCTCACCAGCCTGGCATATCCGGCGATGTTCGCGGCGGATGGGGTGTTGTTGGCGATCTCGCCGAGATAGGCCAATCCGCCGCACTGCTTCGCCTCTCCCATGGCTTCTAGCCGTTCCCATACCGTCACCACATCGGCCGGCTTCTTGGCGTCGATAAGGCCTATGATAGTTCGGTATATGCGTCTGTGCTCGTCGCGGTAGAAGTCGTCAGCCCGTATCCGCTCGGCGATCCGGTCATAGGCCGAGTTGTCGAGAAGCAGCCCGCCGAGCAGCGACTGCTCGGCCTCGATCGAGTGCGGCGGCAGGCGCAGTTCTCCGACATGAGCGGGCATCGGGCTAATTCCCATGGTATTTTTTCTCGATGACCTTGGTGAAATTTTCAGCTTTCAGAAGCCAAGGCAGGTCGGGCAGCCATACCGATCCGTCATCGCGCGGTATGCCCTGGGTCAGCTTCGGCGACTTGGCAACGTAGCGGAAAAACCGCTCCCAAAACGCCAGCCCGTCCTGCACCGTCCGATAGCCTTCAAACACGCCGTTTCCATGGGCGCAGTAGCGCCATCGCGCTCTCAGCAGAGCCTCACGCTTGGAATCCCAAATACGCGGCTTGCGTAACATCGGCAGGATCATCGCGTAGAGTTCGAGGATTTTCTCGTGAGGACACGGCGGTATCGGGTCATCGGGTGGCGGATCGACAGTCGGGAGCAGCGATTGCACTGGCTCACTGCCGCTGGCAGGTGGGGTTTCGGGTGCCAACTGGCTGGCTACCGCTATGCCGTTTGCCTGTTGTGACGAATCACCCCCCCCGCGGGTCGAAATTGCGTCAGCGATTTCGACAGAAGGGGTTGACTTTATATTTCCCTGTCTCTGTCTCTCTCCCTGTCTCTGTCTCTTGGAGCCAAAAATCTCGGGACAAGGCGGGGACGTCCCTGAGTTGTCCCCGGGGACAGGGACATGTTGTCCCGGGGACAAACCATTGTTGTCCCCGGGGACAAATAGCGCTTTTCCTTTGGGCCGTTCTTGCGACATCCACGTTTGGAATTCGGGTATCGACAGAGACAAACCGTAACGCTGGTTGTGCTTCTTGATGCGCCCACACTCAGTTCTCCACCGCTGCTCAAGTTTCGAACGCCATGCTTCGAGTACATTTTCAGCGACGACGTGATGGTAGAGTCGATCGTCGTTACACTTAATCCAGCCGTGCAGCGCTCCCTCGCGAATTTTCTTCCAGCTTTTCATGTCCCGACCAAGTTCGGCGAGCCGGCACAAGTCGATATCATCATCTGGCAGACTTCCAGCAGGCACTTGGTCATACGACTTTAGCCAGAGCGTTACGCCAGCGCGCCATTCACTGTCTGTAGCGCGAGCATGAAACGACGATCCGAATAGACGTGACCGAAAGATAGGGGTGAATCGGAAGTCGCGCAGATCACAATCTGGCGGCGTCAAGGGATCGGGCAGCGAAGACAGGTCCAGAAGATCGTCTTTCGTGCTAGCCATGGCCGACTTCCTCGGAAGGTATTCCGGCCCGCTCTGCCGCTGCGCGAACCTCTCTGTCGGCAGTCTCTCGGTCCATTCCTAACTCCTGCATCGCCAATTCGACGAACGATGCGATCGGAAATGGGACGTCTTGCAGGTCGACGTCGGCTGGAACAAGCGGATCAGGAAGATCAGACATTCCTGCAATCCTCGATCAGAATCACGCCGGCCTGCTCTGCCTCGCGCCTGGCCTTCTTTTCGGCATCCTCGCGGGACATGCCGAGTTCGGACATGCAGAACCGGATCAAATGCGCGAGAGAGATGTGCATGCCGCGCAGTTGCTCCATGTCGGACGTTTCGCGCATGGGAATCACAGAAACCACCCGACTTGCACCAAATCGCAAACTGACCCAAATGCGTGAGCGGATATCTGTGCGATCACGCTGGAAAACCCCCTCAAGCTTCCCGAACCCGAGCCGATAACGGCATGACAGCCGGTAATCCGGCCGGAGATGCTGGTCGGGTAGACGGGGCGCGCCTGGGCGCTCTGAGATGACATGGCGATCAGCCCGCCGTTTCGGTCGATTGGGGTTTCGGTGGGCTTGGGCGGAGGCGGAGAACTGACCATTCCACGTCTGCGCGCAACTGCTCGCAGGTGACCTCACCGTTTGTGAGCCGCTCGATCTTCGGGCAATGCTCGGCCGGCATTCGGCGCCCGCCTTTGACGATTTGATTGACAAACTGGACCGGAACACCAATGGCCTTTGCCAGAGATGTCTGGCCGCCCACCACTTCGCATGCGCGTTCAATTGGTTTCATGCCCTGAATTAAAGCACAGCCTGAATATAAAGACAAGTTACCCTTTATTGTCTTCTCGCTTACGCGGTACCGAGCCGAACTCCGCGACCAGATCGCGCAGTCTCTGCAGCCGCATCTCGGGAATCTTCTCCATGGACTGAACTCCTGTTTGCGTTGAGCGGACCCCAACGGGGTCGCTGGCGTGCGAATATTTTCGCACAAGACATAAAGCGCCGCTTGACTTTATAAAAGCGCCGCTTTATTCTTACCCCATCGCTTCTCACCCCGCACCCACCACCAGCCACCGGCTACAGGAGTGGGCCGACGGACAAGTGACCAGCGCGAAACCAAATAGGGGGATTTGATGGAAATCGAATTGCATGACATGGCCCTGCCGGCGCTTCTTGAGGCGGTGCGCTACGGCGCGCTCTGCACGATCGGCCGGGATCGGGCAGATTTACAGAGCGTCGCATTCCAGATCGAGTGCGAGATTGAGCGGATCAAGGAGGCCAATCCGCTTCCTGATCCTATTCACCGGATACCAACGGGCGGTCATTTCCTGCCCGGATTCGGATCGATACGGAGGCCTGAGTAATGGACTTCCTGACCTACGCCGATCGGGTAATCTCCGAAGTGCGCCGACTCAGAGCCGGTGCGTTCTGCAGCGCCATTCACCTGCGTGCGGCCTATGAGTTGAGGCTGGGCGTGCTCGAAGCAGCACAGCGGCTGGCCGACGGGGTGGGCGCATGACATTCGCCACCGCAGAACGCGCCCATGAGGCGCAGGAGCGCGAGGACTACTCCGCGCTGCACGACACCGACCTGGACCGAATGATGATCGAGGAACAGATCATCACGGGCTATCTCGCCGACGCTTGGGAAGGCTCGGATGACGACTGGATCGTCTGCGACAGCAACCGAACGAACGAATCAATGGCGAAAATCCTCGCCATCGTCCGCCAGCGCGGCGCGGAGCCGCGAGACCAGATCAACTCGATCCGCTCGGTAATCCTCGCCATGCAAGCGGCCGGGGCGATGGATCACCTTGAGCATCTTTCGGCCAAGGGGGTGCTCTGATGGAGTACGTCTGTGCCCTATGCGATAGACCCGGCAAGGCAATCATTTCCTGGCCCGGTTCCAACGGGCAGCAAAAGCATGTCGTATGCGTACCCTGCGGAACCAAGATATGGGACCAGATCAAGCGCGATTTCAGCGGGACAGCCGCATGCGATGGACTCTGCGTTGAGCACCTGCCGGTCGATAGGGGACTCTGATGACCCTGCAATCCCCAACCCCCGCCGAACTGGCCGACCTGCTCGCCGAAGCCCATGCCTATGTGCAGCTTCGCGCCGCGCTCGGCCTGCGCCCCGACCCGCTGTGCCCGCGCATGGTGGACCTGCGCGACGCCCTGAACCTGCTGCCGGCGATCGACCGCGCAGAGGAACATCGCATGCGCTTGCTCGCCGCGCGCACAGCGCGCAACCGCGCCGCGCTGCGGATCGTCACCGTCCTTGGAGCATCCCGATGACTCGCCCCACGCCATGGCCTGCCGGCCCGTACTCGGCCACCATCAACGAACACACCAACACCCACAACGTCCGTGGTCCCGACGGCGAACTGCTGGCCATCGTCGGCACGATGCGCAGCACAGCAGACCCGCAAATGCGTGCCTTGGCGATCCTGCTTGCGCACGCCCCCGAGTTGTTTGAGTGCCTGGAGCGGCTCACCGAATACGGCCGCCTCGAAACCCCGTGGAACGGCAAGATGGTGTTCCAGTGCCCGTGCTGCGGGGAGCAGGGCGAGGACAAGCATGCGCCCGACTGCGACTTCCGGCTCGCGTCCCTCGCTGTGTCCCGCGTGCGCGCCATCACGGCGGAAGTGGTCGAGGCGCCGGCATGATCCGCCGCCTCCGCATCATCTGGCTGCGCATGATGATGAGCCACTCACTCGACTGCGAGGCGGCGTATTCAAAGGCTGCAGCCGAATTCCGCGCCGCCGCCAGCGCGGCGATCCTTGACGGGCGCAACCCAGCCCCGTTTCAGGCTTCGGCCGCGCTCTACCACCGGCTGGTGCTCACAGAACAAGACCTGCAGCGCACCTACCGCGCCGAGTTGATCGGGCTGGGCGCTCGGGCGGAGATGCTGGTATGAGCGATCCTGTCACGATCCGGGCGTCGAGTTTCTCTGACCTACTCGACTGCTCCCTCCGCTGGTACGCCAAGCACATTCTCGGCATGCAGCGTCCGGCGAGCGCGGCGGCGCATCTTGGCACGTCCCTGCACGTTGGCACGGGAGCGTTCGACGCGGCGCGCCTGCCGGGTGGAAGCCCGATCACGCCAGACGACGCCGCTGGCGCATTCGTCGACGCGCTCCACCACCCGAAAGAGGAGGTCGAGCGGACAGACGACGATCTGCCGCTCAAGGACGCGGAGCGGATCGGCATCGCGCTCACCGCGCGGTACTGCACCGATTTGGCGCCCAAGCAAAAATACATCGCCGTCGAACACCGCTTTGAAGCATTGGACGTGCGGACCGAGCACGGCACGCTGCGTTTCTCCGGGACTACCGACCGAATCCGCGAAACGGCGGACGGCAAGCGCGGCATCGCCGATGTGAAGAGCGGCCAGCGCGCCGTCGAGGGGATCAAGACCACCCCGCGCGCCGTGACCGACAAGCACGGTCCGCAGATCGGCATCTACACGCTGCTCGCCGAGCAATCGCTTGGGTACGCGCTGGACGCACCTGGCCAGATTATTGGCATGCAGACGACAAGCAGCGCGGCCGTGGCGACGGGGGAAATCGAGCAACCAAAACTCGCGCTACTTGGGGACGACGAACATCCGGGGCTGATCGATCTTGCCGCTCGGATGATGAAGGAAGGCATCTTCATGCCGAATCCCGGATCGCTTACTTGCTCCCCTCGCTACTGTCCGTATTGGGAGAAATGCTGCTACCGCCCGCGCTGAATAACACAGGAGAAAAGACAACATCATGAACACCGTCAATGTCGCAGAACTGAAGCAACAGCAGACCGCCACGCGTCCGCTGGCAGACATGAAGCCCAAAGAGCAAATCGCCTATTTGCTCAACCAGAAGCGGGGCGAAATAGCCAAGATGCTGCCGAAGCATCTCAATGCCGAACGGTTGATGAAGGTCGCGCAGATCGCCGCGACCACGACCCCGGCGCTTGCGAAGTGCGACGTTGCATCACTGGTCGGCGCGATCGGTCAGTGCGCACAGATGGGTCTGGAGCCGAATACCGTGCTCGGGCACGCCTACCTTGTGCCGTTCAACACCAAGCGCAAAGACGCATCCGGCGCCGAACGATGGGTGAATTCGGTCCAAGTCATCATCGGCTACAAAGGGCTGATCGATCTGGCCCGCAGATCCGGACAGATCGTCAGCATCGCCTCGCATGAAGTCTGCGCAGGTGACCATTTCGAGCTTGTCTATGGCATCGACGAGAAACTGGCGCATACCCCGGCAATGGGCGAGCGCGGAGATGTGATCGGGTTCTACGCCGTTGCGCGGCTCAAGGACGGCGGGTACGCCTTCGAGTTCATGAGCACGCAGCAAGTGCTGGCGATCCGCGAAGGCTCGCAGGGCTGGCAACAGGCCGTCAAGTACGGCAAGCAAGCAAACCATCCGTGGTCTGCGCACTTCGTCGAGATGGGCCGCAAGACCGTGATTCGTCGCCTCGCCAAGTACCTCCCGCTGTCGATCGAGTTCCAAACGGCCGTCGCCATCGACGAGATGGGCGCATCCGGCAAAGACCAGCACATGGACAGCATCGACGGGGAGTTTATGGCGATGGCAGAAGATGCCCCGCAGGGCGATGACGTGCCGTCTGATCCGCCACTTGCTGTGACCGAACAGCCGAAAGGCGAACAAGTGCCGACGACGGTCAAGCAATCCGCGCCTGCCGCCTCGACGCGCCCAACCGGCGAGCCGACCGAAGCCGAGAAAGCCGCGATCAGAGCGAGGGAGATGACCGAGGCCGCCGACCAGATGAACGAACACCCGGCCGCGGTTGCCGCGCAGCATCAGGATGCCGCACCGACGCGTCAGCGCCGGGCGCGGGAGCAGGGAGCGATTGAATGAGACTCTCGGTTTTCTTCGATGTCGAGACAACCGGTCTGCCGGTCTTCTCGGAGCCGTCAAGCAGCGCAATCCAGCCCCACATCGTGCAGCTTGCCGCGTGCCTGGTCGATCTAGAGACGCGCAGGACGATCTCCAGCATCGACCTGACCATTCGTCCGGACGGCTGGACGATTCCGGACGATGTTGCTGCGATCCACGGCATCACGACCGAGCACGCGACGGAAGTCGGCGTGCCCGAGCGCGAGGCCATCGCCTTGTTCTTGCGGCTCGGCGCAGGGCGCCTGCACGTTGCCCACAACAGCAGTTTCGACGAACGCATCATGCGCATTGCGTTGAAGCGCCACTACGACGACTCGACCGCCGAAGAGTTCAAGGGGCAGAGTTTCGAGTGCACGATGCGACTGGCTTCGCCGATCATGGCCTTGCCGCCGAGCGGGAGGATGGTCAAGGCCGGGTTCAACAAGCACAAGCCGCCGAATCTCGCCGAGGCCTACCAATACTTCACCGGGCGCACGCTCGAAGGCGCGCACAACGCTATGACCGATGTGCTGGCCTGCAAAGACATCTACTTCGCCATGATGGACAGAGAAACGGAGCGGAAGGCATGAAAATCGCCAACATCACCGCGACGAACTACATCGGCGCGCGGGCAATAGACCTTCGCCTGACCAAGCCCATCGTCCTGGTGGCCGGGCGGAACGCATCGGGCAAGTCTTCGCTGCGAGACGGCATCCGCCACGCGCTCACCGGCGAGCCGACCAGAGTGGCGCTGAAGAAAGACTACTCAAGCTTGGTGTCGGACGGCCAGAATTCTGCCTCTGTCATCGTCGATACAGATCGCGGCAAGGCTGGAGTGGTTCTCCCATCGGGTAAGCAAACAGCGAACTTCGACGTTCCGCCGGTGCTTTCATACGTGCTGGATGCGCAGAGATTCGCCAGACTCGCCCCGAACGACAGGAGAACTTTCCTGTTCGGCCTGATGGGTCTTTCCGCGTCCGGAAACGAAGTGCGCGCTGCCCTCGCGGAGCGCGGATGCGACCCAGCCAAGATCGAGGCCGTCATGCCGCTCCTGCGCGCGGGGTTCGAGGCGGCATGCGATGAGGCCAGGGCCAAGGCGCGCGACGCCAAAGTGCAGTGGCGCGGGGTCACCGGGGAGACCTACGGCAGCCAGAAGGCTCTGACTTGGCGCGCGACCAAGCCATCGTTCGACGAAACCAAACTCAAGCACGCTCGGGCTGTGGTCGAAGAGTCCGACCGTTCGCTGGCCGAGAACAACGCCAAGCTTGGCGCGCTCATGGAGCAACGGCGGGCACAGAGCGAACGCACTGCCAAGCTCGCCGGCCTGCGCCAGCGCGCGACTCAGTACGCCAGATGGGCCGACAAATTGGCTGTAGATGAGGCCTCGCTCGCGGAGTGGGAAGCAACGGTTGCGAAGACGCAAGCCGCCGCGGCCGGCATGCCGGACGTGAAGCCCATCACCTGCCCGGAGTGCGGCTGCGCGGTGGTCTTCAAGGACGGCGCGCTCGCGCACTACGTCGCCCCGGAGAAGATCGCGGACAAGGAGGCGGCCGAGAAACTGCCCTCCTATATCCAAGCGCGTGACCTGCTCAAGCGGTCAGTGGAGAATGACATTGCCCAGCGCGATGACGCGGACGCGGCAGCCAAGGCCATCGCCGAAATTGAAGACGACAAGACGCCGCCCGTGACCGATGATGAGATTGTTGCCATCAGGGCGCATATCGACGGCATCAAGAAGAGCAGAGCGGCGGCGGCGGCCGACATTGAGACGCTGACGCGGATCGAACGAGAGATGCAGACCGCAGACGCTAGGACGGCAAGAGCCGCAGAGCATCACGCCGATATCGCTGCGTGGGAGCGGATCGCCGATGCGCTGGCCCCTGACGGAATACCCGGCCAGATGCTGCAGTCGGCTCTCGGGCCGATCAATGCCCGGATCGACGAGTCGGCGCAATTTTGCGAGTGGCTGCCGATCAGGATCGACTCGGACATGAGCATCATGTCTGGTGAGCGGGACTACCGCATGCTGTCCGAATCGGAGCAATACAGGGCCGACGCGATGATCGCTGAGGCCATCTCACACGTCTCCGGGCTGAAACTTTTGGTACTCGATAGATTCGACGTGCTCGATCCACTAGGCCGCGCAGATCTGGTTGCTTGGCTCGATCAATGGGCAGAGGACGGGGATATCGATTCCGCTGTCCTGTTCGCCACGCTCAAGGAGCAGCCGCTGATCCGGTACAAAAACGTCAACGTGGTCTGGCTCGAAAACGGCATCGTCACCACGGCGACAGTCAAGCAAGCAGCATAGAGCATCAACCCATCACTCAAGGAGGTTGTCAGATGCAAACCGCAATGTTCCAACTGGACCAAGCCCGCGCGAAGATCAACGGCGTCAACGTGCGCTCCGAACTGCATGGCCAAGAGCACGTCCCGGCCTGCGACATCTCGATGACCGTCAAGATGAGCAACGACGTGCTCGCATTCTTCGATCCGGCGCTCAAAGGCTTGCTCTACTCGCGGGACACGGACAAATCCAAGCAGGGAGACATGCTGGGCGGCGTGTCCGACGCACCAGTGCTGCGCTTCCCGCTGCTCGGCATGCCGCTGCAGTGGGATTGGGAAGGGGTCGGGTACTGCCTGACTATCCACTACGGCGTGACCGGCCAAGACATTGTGCTCGATGTCGGCGTGGGCAAAATTCGACTGGAATGCCTCGATGGCGGGACGGTCGAATTGACCTTCCGCGCTCAGGCTCACCCCGAGGAATCTCAGATCGGCCGATTGGCGATGCTGATCCAGTGCGATGCCACCATCACGCTTGAGCCGCCGAAGGCGGGTGCCACAGCAAGCGATCCAATGTTCGGCGATGGGCAATCCGATGAGCCGCCCGCTAAGAACCCCAAGCGGAGCCGCAAAGGGCGCGAGGAAGCGGAGCAGGCGTTCACCTAGGACGAATAGATCAATGAGCCGGCCCCGCGCGCGACGCGCCCCCCTCCCTCCCGCGTCGCCTCCCCTCGCGGTGGCTGGCTCACCCCATATGAAAGCCGGAAATGGAAACATACCAAGCGATCTATGATGCAGTTCGATCACGCCTAAGCAACGGGAATATCGGCCAAGCGGTCGAAACAGTGCTTAGAGAAGCAGATATAGGGTTTCACATATCCAAAGCTGCAGACAGCATCCAGCAAAATGCTTCGGCAGAGATTCTGAAGTACGGTACTCCGAGTGTGATCTACCGACCGTCATTGTCGGTCGACGGGGGAAAGTGGTGTGCGCTATACGGAGACAACCTGCAAGACGGCGTTGCAGGGTTCGGGGACACCCCGGAAGCCGCCATGGAGGAATTTGATAAGGCATGGAAATCGTCGCTGGCTCACAAACGATAAGCCTACCGCTATGCCAATAACCACAACCCGCGCCCAGCGCCGGAAACTGGCGATTGAGAACGAGAAATGGCCTGCCACGCTTAAGGAAGTGCCGGAGGAAGAATGGCGTCGTAAAGGACCCCCCCCGGGGGGGGTGATCAGGGTATTCCGCTCTCGTGATTTTCTCGTGCAGGTGTATTCAGAGACTGGACCTGTGCTTGCTCGGTTGTCGATCGGGCGCACATCTCTGGAGGGTGGTCGTTGGCGAGACGGCATCTCATGGGACGAACTGCAGAGACTCAAGCGAGAGTGCGGATTTGGGGCATACCATGCCGTTGAAGTATTCCCCGCCGACTGCGATCTCGTGAACGTGGCCAACCTGCGCCACCTGTGGGTGCTTCTCGACGCTCCAACGTTCGCGTGGCGCAGGGGCGGATGACCATGTCAAAGAAGCCCAAAATATTTTTGCGCACGATGAATGCACCGAGGCAGCCGGAGCATGTTTTACCGCAGGGAAGTGCCTACAAGTCGGCCGCACGAATTTCTACGATTCGCCCTTTCCGCTCTACTGGATAGGCAGGCGAGCAGCAACATGCACGCGCGGTATTGGCTGCGTGTGCCGAAATCAACCAAGGAGCATGACAATGGAAACATTCAAGCAACCGAAAATTACGGGCTATCGCCAACTTTCTGAAGCAGAGGCCGCCCTCATGAATGAGGCGAAGGAGATCGCAGAGCAATGCGGCGCTTTCGTAGAGAAACTCCGCGCTATGCCGGCCACGGGCAAGGATGGTGTACCGATCGTCGTGGACGGTCAACCATCCATCGACCAACGCTGGGTCTCAATCGGCGCCACGCATTTGCAGGAGGGCTGGATGGCTGTGGTACGCGGCATTGCGCAGCCGACGACGTTCTGATGGCAACCCCTGACGAACTGGAAGCATTGGCGGACAGAATTGACCATGAGGAACTGTGGCGCCGGCCTAGTATTGACTGCGACAAGATGACTCCGGAACAGAAGGACAGGATGATGGCAGGCGTATATCTGCGTCGCTACGCACACGACCGCGGCAACATGCTGGAGCAGTTGAAGGAGGGCGCGATGTATATTCGCGGCATGCGGCTGGAGCGCGCGAACCGGGGCACCGATCAGCGCGGATGTGGCGACAGCGCATGGCACCAGGCTATTAACGCCTACGCCGATGACCCGCAATACTTCCCGCGACCGACCGATGGTAGTTCTAAGGACTGGCCGCGAATGATGCACACGGCCAAAAAGATAAGCGATGAAGTGCCGCGCATGGTGCTGCTATTCCAAAGAGAACGCGAGCATGGCATGCCGGGCAGCTTCAAAATGTGCGCGCACGACTCAGGGCCAGCAAAGCCGCTTCCCGATAACCATCTACGGTGCGCGCTGGGCCAGGAATGTCGCAAGTGCCCACATCTCGCCGCAATAGACAGAAGTGTGCGGATGACGCCAGAGGCGAAGGATGAGGCCAAAGCGTGGACGTGCGCAACACACTTCCTGCTTGAATCTCCCCCCGACGTATTTGTGGAAAGCATCTTGCGCGATAAGAGCGACGATGCCTTTGATGAACGTATGTGTAGAAGTTTCATGGAAGGATAGCCGTGACCCCCGAAGAACTAGAAGGATTGTCGGACCTGATTGAAGAACTGCACTCTGCAATATGCCAAGCCGTCGCTCTACTGAATATATCGCCCGAGTGTGCTCGTGGAGTCGAGAGTAGAGAAGCACACAACATCCTGCGGGAAGCACTCATCGACTACGCAAACCGATGCAGCCAACCACAAGGAGAAAGGCAGTGACGCCAGAACAGCGGGATATTCTACGGCACTCTCCCGGCCTTGGTATTAGTAAAAGGCCGTACCGAAACCACTTTTGCACCGGCCCCGGAAGCTCGGACTATGCGCATTGCGAGGCGCTGGTGTCGGCCGGCCTCATGGTAAAGCGTGCCGGCAATCAGTTGAGCGGCGGAGACGACGTGTACTTTGTCACCGAAGCAGGGATTGAGGCGCTGAAATGAAAGGTGATCGGGAAGCAAGAAGGGCAGACGTTGAGGCCTTGATGAAGCGATGCCAGATCGGTGTAGGCGGGCGCGACGCCATGGATTCTGCACACTCCATCATGGCAGAGTGCTACGGCACACTCGGCAGGCAGCAGGCAGAAATTGATCGTTTGCATGCCCTGCTCGTAGAGTGCGAAAAGTGGGTTCATGCCGGACGTGACTTGTTCCGGAGCGTAAAGCTGGCCCTGCATTCAGACGGCGGTCTAGGGGCGCCGAAGGGAGAAAAACTGCGTGCTTGCGTTTGCGGCGCTGAAGATTGGCAGTTCGTGCAGACACACTACCATGCGAACTTTCGGCAGTCTGAATATGCGTGCAGAAGTTGCGATGGTTCGATTTTCGTCAAGGATCTGTGCTGATGAACATGACCCCCGCCCAACGCGTCGATCGCATCCTCGCCGAAGCAGTCGGCAGCGACCTGTCATCGTGGGAAAAGCATACCTTCCTGCCGAATATCCGCCAGTGGACAACGCTCACAGATAAGCAGGAGAAGGTTCTGCGGTGGATCGAGCGAAAAGTCTTAGGAGATGATGATGATGAGCAAAGAGCGCCCGATAATCTTCAGCGCGCCGATGGTTCGAGCCATCCTAGACGGGCGGAAAACGCAGACGCGGCGGATCGTAAAACCACAGCCCATGCTTGCCGATACCGTCGTTTATTACAATGGACCACTAGGAGAGTGGCGATGGAGGAACGAACGAATTGATGAAGACGGCGCGCTGCGCTGTCCATATGGTGGCGTCGGGGGTGTTCTGTGGGTACGCGAATCGTTCCACACGTCACCGCACTTCGGCTGCCTGTACCGGGCCGACTATGACGACGATGCGCGACCACCAAAGGTCGTTGCCCCCGGCGGTTGGAAGCCGTCTATCCACATGCCGCGTAGTTTGTCGCGCATCGATATGGAAACCACGGGAATTCGTGTCGAACGGCTGCAAGAAATCAGCGAGGCGGATGCACAGGCAGAAGGAGCACGCTGCGTCGACGCTGTAACTGGCCGAGAAGTGTTGTTCCCGATTGGGTCTAGGATCGGCAGTTACCGGGTGCACTATCGCGCCATATGGGAGTCAATCCACGGGGCTGGTTCGTGGGACGCGAACCCGTTCGTGTGGGTGATCGAGTTCAAGAGGATAAAGTGATGGCCGAAGCGATACAAGACACATCGGGCCTGCCGGGCACGCAGTACATTCCAAGCAATGGATGCGAAGGGGATATTTTCATTGATTCGTGGTGCGCAAGGTGCACTCGGGATAGGGCAATGCGAGAGGGAATATCCGAGCTGGACTGCAACGACGACGAACTGTGTCCAATCATTCGCCGCAGTTACATCGGCCAGGCGGTGGAATGGCGCCGAGACGATGAGGGGAAGACATTCTGTGTCTCTTTCGTAGATGCGTCGTCACGGCGATGAAGTACAAGAAACGCAGAGACGGCGAGGGATTCGCAGTGCCGAGCGGCGAGGTCCATCGCATCGCCTGCTGCGACTGCGGACTGGTCCATGACTTCGTTTTCCTCAGCCACGACGGCGAGCCGATCGGCATAGCGGCGAGGCGGAACAAGCAAGAAACCAAGAAACGCAGGAGAAAACTGAATCATGCCTGACTCTAAACGACTCGCATACCTGCAAGAGAAACTGGCCACGACGAGCGCGATCCTGGATGTGGAGGCCTACTCCACGCGCGCAGGGAAAGATGGATGGCGATCCCTTAAACGCTTCTGGTCTTTGGCGTACCCAATAGCCAGGGATAACATCGCCGAATGTTTGGAGTATCTGACTATCATAGATCGTCTTGAAAGAGACCCGAAAGACCCAATGCGCGTCAGAATCAAGAAGGAGCAGACATACCCACCGAAATGTTCCTGAACGACGCTGGAACCTAAATCACGGAAATAACGTAGGTGTTTCAACACCTTGACGTTCAAAATTTCCCTCGAATGTGAGTTATCCACAGGCTGGGAAACCACGTCTGGCGCGGGGCCAGTATCGATTGCGGAGCGGAAATTGCTGCTTTTTTGAGCAGTTCAGGCGGTTCTTGTCGGCAGCAAACCGACGCGGGTTCCCCGGCCATCGATGGTCAGCACCTGACGGCGCGCCGGCAGAACGCCGGGGATCGCCAAATGGCACCAGCGGCCGAATTCGTGGATTGTCTGGTCGAACAGAATCCCGCTCTGAGTGATCGCTTTGGCTACGTCGATCGGCGTGCCGTACCGTGGCGCGATGATATCGGCGGCAAGACCCTTCATGTGCGCGCTGTTGATCGCCCCGCCGACCAGCTTATTCACCGCCTGGGAGCGATACCCGCTGGTCACGATGATGGGCACGCCGAGCAGGGTTCTGACCCCTTCCAACACCCGGCACAGGCGCTGCAGGTTGGCGATCTCCGACTCATACGGCGTGTTGTCGAGTCCAGCGCGATCGCCTTCCTGCGTGACCGTCATCTCTTCAAGGCTGAAGTGCTCCGACAGCATCTTGGTCGCGCCCATTCTGTTCCCCCGGCTATCGCTGAAGTTCGTTGAATACCCT
>Ga0208824_1001618_pt1 | contig 19529 bp, 10 predicted proteins | sample AD_JPNTR3_MetaG_FD_184447 | JGI IMG/M metagenome (GOLD analysis project Ga0208824, IMG submission 184447) | Active sludge microbial communities of municipal wastewater-treating anaerobic digesters from Japan - AD_JPNTR3_MetaG (SPAdes) (version 2) | ecosystem: Engineered > Bioreactor > Anaerobic...
TACAACAACAGCGTGACTTGTTACTGCGCAACCTGGATCAGGTACAGGGAACTCCCCTTTATGAGCCTCTGTGCGAAGCTCGGCAAAGAATCAATCAGCTGGAGGCGTACTTCGAGAATCTGCGCGCACTCGATGCCTTACCGCGCAGCACGCCGAATGATCTTCTCCAGATTGAAGCGCGAATCGCAGACATTGAGGCGCAGCATAGCGCCTGGCTCAGCTCCACACAGCAGGCCTTGTTGGAAGAGAAGAAACAACAGATAGAAATCGTGCGCCACCAAGAGATTCAAAAAGCTCAGAAATGGCTGGTAGACCTGGCGCAGCGTTACAACAGGAAGAACGGCGAAAGCTTGGACGTTTTGCTCCAGCGAATGGAAACTCCCCCCCCCTTCTTGCCAAGTGAGGATCTTGCCCGCCTGGAGCAACTCAAGCGAGTCTTGCAAAAGCAAAGGGATAAAGATGTGTTGTCAAAAATAGAGGATTTGTTCAGAAGCATAAGCGATGTCGAAACCCGCCGCCAGTGTCTTGAGCGGTTGCAAACGTTGATGGGTGACTGAGATGGGCGCCGATATTTTACTTGACTGCCAGGGCGACCTGCCTGTCCCCCCTGGCTATCAGGTCATTGAAAGCGAAGTGGATTTTCTTCGCCATGCCACTGACAGCACCCCGCTCTTGATTCGTGGCGAGCGCTTATGTGCCTGGGCTGAGGCTTTCTACCGTTTGCGTGGACGGCCTTACCAGTATCAGCAATCGCTGAGTGCTGCTTTGCAGTCCGCCTTCCCGGCCCTGAGCCCGGAACAGGCCCAAGCATTGGCGCAAAAGATAGGACAGACCTCCGTCGCACCGGAAGAAATATCCCCCATCTTCGTTCTGAACCGCTGTTACCCGGCCGATAGTATCCTGTGGCAAGATGTGCCCTCGCGTAGCCATGCGGCCCGCTGGCTAATCTGGCTTTGCACTCATCAGCCGGAGGAAACCGAAAGTGTTGTCTTGCAGGCATTTAGTGAGGCTTTATCCAGGCTAGCAGGGAACACACCAGAGGCACCCGTATATCAAGCCACAGATCAAATGCAGGCCAGGCAATGGCTGTATCGCTGGTTAGGATTGGAGGAAAATCGTGAAGAAACCGACCTCGGTGAGTTTCCGCTGGCTCTTCCCACCGAACTCTTGAGCGACATCAAAGCCGAATGGATGAAACGGCTAATCGCCACCGGAGGCCGTTATTTCGACCAGATGCTTGCTTTCCCTCTGCCTGTTCCCCTGCGCCGGGAATTGGCTGAACTGGCCGCTGAATTCTATAAGCATCATAACAAACGCCTCACTGATGAGAGTGTTTTGTTATTGCAACCCTATCTTTCAGCAGAAACGACCGCCGTTCTCAGAGAAGCCCTACCCCCGCCGGCGCCTTCACCTCTACCCGTCAAAGAAGAAGCAGCTCTAACGTGGTTTCAATTTGAATATCTCCCATATCGCTGCTGGCAGGCAGAGTGTGGCGATGAGCAAGCGCGCGACCAGGTGCACCAACACGCCCAAACTTTTATACGTTGGTATCTGGAACGGTACCCGCAATGGCTTTTACAACCTCAGTGGATTTCCTTCCAGCAATCCGCACAGTTGCGCAAGTCCACAGAATCTGTCATTACATTGTGTGTCATCCTGGACGGCTTGCCCGCCTGGGACGCCGAAGATTTTGCTGGCCAGGTTTCGGCAACAATCGAGCGATTGCAGCTCCAGCAAAAATCCTATCGCTTTGCCCCCTTGCCCACCATCACAGAATTCGCCAAAGACGCTTTGCTCAAAGGTGTTCCGCCACGCCTGGCACCCCAAACAACGCCGTTGGGGAAAGTCTTGCCTGATGACGACTCGCCTACCCAAGGCCTGGCGAATGCTCACCCAGGCGACCTGCTCTTCTGGCGTGTTAGCCAGCCTGATAACGCCTATCATTTCGAGAAAGCATCTAAACGCAAACGTGAGGTAAAGGCCAAACTAGATTCCATCATCGGGAATCTAAAAGAAGCCGTCGAAAGCCTGTCGGCGTCTCTCACGCTGCAGATTGTTATCACCAGTGACCATGGTCGCCTGCTCAACGCCCAATCGCCGCGCCGCTTGTCTATCCCTCATGGAATGCAAGCACATGGCCGAGCAGCCTGGGGCAAGCTCGAACAGGAATTTGACGAAAGCGGTTTTGCGATAGACGAAACTGCAGATACAATAGCTATTCACGGCGAACGCTTTGAAATGGCGCACGATATGGTGATTGCGCTTGGCGAAGAGAGTTTTCAAAACGTGAAAAGCGGCTATGAGCCATATCCGCACGGTGGCCTGTATCCTGAAGAAGCCATTGTCCCCTGGTTTGTGTTTGAACGCGATGCTAAGCCCCCCAGCCTGGAAATCTCGGTGTGCGGTACAGGCGAAGCCGAAAACGCCGGTACCCTGACGGTAACTATCACAAACCCCAGCCGGGTGGCATTGGAATGTCTTTCAGTATCCCTCTCGCATACACCTGCTGCAGAATCACATGGGCAGTGGGCCATAGCACCCGTGGATAAAACTGAATTCACCTTGAGTATCAATCCCTGGCCTACCAAAACCGAATTGGCCGGCCTGAAAACCACGCTCCTCTTACGACAGCCCAACGGTGCGATATTCACATTTAAGATCGCTCCCACGCTCCAAGTCAAGGCGCTTTACGAGCGTGATGATTCTCTTCTGAAGGAGTTGGGCTTATGAGTGATCCTCTTACGCCAGAAACGCTCAACCAAAAGGTGAGTCAGGTTTTTGGCCACCTGGCCATAGACAAACGCCGCTTGCCCACTAGCCAGCTTAATAAGCGCAATGTGCCAGCGTATGTCGCAGAATGGGTGCTGGATAGCCTGGTCCCTGGGGAAGACGCCATTACTTCAGAAGAATTGAGTAAAATCCAAACTTGGGCAGACCGTTTTATCCCTCGCCCGGACGAGTCTCAAATCATCAAAAACCGCTTGCTAAACGGCGAAGTTGTCAAAGTACTGACGCCGGTAGAGGTGGAAATTGTCCTTACACGGCGGGCAAAAGAACGCCTGGCACAACTCAAACTGCTGGGCCTGGCCGATGTTCAAATCGCCGATGGCATTGTAGAGCAGTATCCAGACCTGCTCAAACAAGGTATGTGGGGTGTAGTTGAACTGATGGACACGCAGGAGGGCATTGCTTTAACCTCTTTCAAACCAATGCAAGCCTCGGTCAACCTGGAAATCTTTAAAGAAAAACGCAGTGCATTTTCACTGGATGAATGGCGTGCGGTGTTATTAACCTCAATGGGCTACAATCCTTGGATGCTCGATGAAGAGGAGAAAACCTATTTGCTCTGCCGCTTGCTGCCACTGGTAGAGAAAAACCTGCATTTGCTTGAACTGGCCCCTAAAGGCACCGGGAAAAGCTATTTTTACGAAAATATCAACCCCCGCGTACGTTTGTTGAGTGGAGGAAATGTCTCTCCTGCAGTCCTGTTTGTCAATAATGCCACCGGGCAGTGGGGATTGCTGGCGCGTTTTGCCGTCGTTGTACTAGACGAAGTCCAGACGCTCAAATTTGAGAAGCCACAGGAAATTGTGGGAGGTCTCAAAGGCTTTCTGGCAAACGGCCGGCTGACGCGCGGCGGCCTGTACGAAACGGCCAGCAGTTGCAGTTTAGTCATGCTGGCGAACATCCTATTGGATAATGAACAACACCCCGTGCTTTCGCCACTAGTCAAAGAGCTCCCGTCGTTCTTACAGGAAACCGCCTTCATAGATCGCTTGCGTGGCATTTTGCCGGGCTGGAAAGTGCGTAAATTGAGTGGAGAATCATTTGCCCAAGGGGTAGGATTAAAATCTGACTTCTTTGGCGATGCCCTTTTAGCCCTGCGCGAGGATATGGAGGCAAATCAATATGCCAGCCGCACGATTACGTTAAAAGGCAAAAAACGCTACAAACGCAATGAAGATGCCGTACACATGATTGCCAGCGGCCTGATGAAAATCCAATTCCCGCATGGGCAGGTAAGCCCGGAAGACTACGAGATTTACTGTGTGCGACCAGCAATAGAATTACGACAGTTGGTGTGGGAACAGCTGTACGCCCTTGATGCTGAGTACCGCCAGTACGATGAGGAAATTCAGTACGAAATAGCATAGGTCAAGCCAAAACTCCAATGGAACCGATTTATCTTGACTACAATGCCACCACTCCCTGCGACCCGCGTGTCGTGGAGAAAATGCTGCCATATTTCAGTGAAATCTACGGCAACCCAGCCAACGGCCTGCACGCTTTGGGCCGCCAAGCTGCCCGTGCTGTAGAAACTGCTCGCGAACAAGTTGCCGCACTGATTGAGGCGCGTTCGCGTGAAATTTTGTTTACCTCTGGCGCCACTGAAAGCAATCACCTGGCAATCATAGGCGGGGCAGCTTATGCACCCACCAACCGCCGCAAAATCATCACGTGTGCCATTGAACATAAAGCCGTGTTGGCGCCATGCAAACGGCTGATGGAGCAAGGTTTTGAGCTGGTCATTCTGCCTGTTGATTCCAATGGGCTGCTACGTCTGGACGAATTGGAAAATGCATTGGATGAACGCACTTTTCTCATCTCCATTCAGGCTGCAAATAACGAAATCGGCACGTTGCAGCCCATTTCACAAATTGCAGCCCTCGCGCACCGCCACGGCGCCCTGGTTCATTGCGACGCCGCCCAGGCAGCGGGAAAAATTCCCTTCAATGTGCAGGAAACAGGGGTAGATTTGGCCTCATTCAGCGCCCACAAACTATATGGTCCTAAAGGCATTGGCGCGCTGTACATGCGCGGTGGGGTCAAATCCATCCCACTACGTCCCCTATTCGAAGGGGGTGGACAGGAAGACGGCCTCCGTGCTGGTACCTCCAATGTACCAGCAATAGTAGGTTTCGGTGAAGCCTGCAAAATAGCCCAAGGCGCTATGACCGAGGAAAGTGCCCGACTCAGTCATTATCAAAAACACTTGGAGAGAGGCCTAACTCAATTAATTACTGGCTTGCACGTCAATGCCGTTTCAGCACCACGGCTACCAAACACTACAAATTTCATGTTACCCGGCATTGAAGCAGACTTATTCTTACTGAACCTCCCTCAGATACAGATGAGCACAGGGTCAGCGTGCAATACGGGGGCGTTGGAGCCTTCTCATGTCTTACAAGCTATTGGTCTCTCACGCCAACAAGCAAATTGCTGCGTGCGAATTTCGATGGGGCGCTTTACAACGGAGCAAGACCTCAACACAACATTTCAAGAAATTGCCAATTGCGTCAAAAAGCTCACGCCACTCTAAGGTCCAAACAGCAGCTCACATATGACTGACTACAATTGAGGAGAAAAAGGCGCTTCTAACGACCATCGCGGCCTGGCGTCGAACCAGGCCGCGATGGCTTTCAGGCTCCCCGGGCAGGACTCGAACCTGCAACCAACCGGTTAACAGCCGGCCGCTCTGCCTATTGAGCTACCGAGGAAAGCTTTACACCCCCATTATACGCAGAACTGCCAGGCCGTCAAGTTGCCCCAGCGCCCAACGTCCGCGGCGCGCCTCCCGACAAGAAATACTCCTCCGCATCCGGCCACAGCTCCTGCTGCCGCCAGCACAGCCCGGCCTCATCCAACCACGTCCAGATAGTGGAGTCCGAAAGGCGCACGCCATGCAAGTCCGCAAAAGCCTTTTGTAACCCCTTCAAGGGCCAGGAATCGTAGGGATAGCCCACCTCCCGCGGCTTCTGCAGCGCCAGCTCGATCAGCGCCTGCCGAACCTCCGGCCCATGGCGCGGCAAACGTCCAGGACGTTCCCGGTCTACCAACCCGGAAATGCCCTCCGTGTTAAAGCGACGCACCCACATAGGCCCCATTTGAGGACTGCGAAATCCCGCACGTAAGCTGGCTTCAGAAGCCTTCAAGGCCGGGTCGGCAAGCATCTCGGCGATGATTCGGGCGCGACGCGCGACGTCCTCGTCCTCGACTTCCGCATTCGCCAGGCGCCTGACGGCAGCGATCTCCTCGTCGCTCAAGGCTCTCAATCTCAAATGCTGAGGCATGAAACACCCACACCATGATAGTATCTCAATTATTTAGCGAGAAAATAATTATTGACATGACCACTCTATTGCATTAGTATTGTATTACCAAAACGTTAAAATTGCGTTACCAAATCGTTAATTTCTTTATTGTGAGCACTTCCAAATTTTTCAGATTGCAAAAAGACGTTGTATTTGCTATTATCACATATTAAAGCAATTACAAAATAATCAGCAACAGTACACAAAAGTACAATAACACATTACGCATCACATCCAGAAAGGACGGCGTCATAATGTCAATTGCGGATTTGCAGATGGGTATCGCGATATGTCTGTTCGCGCTGGGAATGGGCTCGTGCATCGCCGGGCTGTGGACCATTCTCTCGCGCCGCTACCGGCAAATGCTCCAGGAAGTCTCGGCGCAATCCACCGTAGCGACGAGCAAGGCGCTCACCAACGTGGCCCTGTCTCCTCTCGTCGAGTCCCTCACCGGCCTGGTCAATGCGATCAACGAGCTCATTCGCACCTCCGTCGGGGTCGGCATCTTCCTCTGGCTGTTCGGCATCGCCCTGTGCGTCACATCCTTCTGGATGCTTTCGACGATGTGAGGCATACCATGCCATTCCAAACTCTACCAGCAGCGCCCCGGCGTGCAGCTCAGGGGACTCCGGCCCCTGAGCCCACCGCGCTGCGAGACTATCTCCAGGCCCTCGCCGACGACCCCCTCCTCGCTGCGGCAGGCCAGCGTTACGTGCCGCTTGAGGCGCGGGATGAGGCCACCGCGGAAATCAGCCCCCTGCCAGAAGCACTCGACGCCTCAACGCTGGCAATCCTGTCAGGCCCATTGGGGAGCGGCAAGACCTTCACCCTGCGACATCTCGCCTGGCTGCGCGCACGACAGGCGCTCACTCCTGCCGGCGCCGGGGAAACGCCCATCCCGCTCTTCCTCGACCTGAGCGAATGGACCGCCGATAGGACCCTCGAAGAGCTGCTCCTGGCCGAAATACAACGACGGCTCCCTCACGTCAATGCCGCGAGCCTCGCCGCGCGGTTGCCACGCGCGCACCCCCTCTACCTGTGTGACAACCTCAACGCGCTGACAACGCCCGGCAGTCGGCAGCACTTCTGGAAATGGCTGGCGGAACAGCGCCGCACGCAACCGCACGCCCGCTTCATCATCGCTACGCGCCCCGAGGCCTGGCAAGAGGAAGAGGCCCCGAGCGTCTCCCCGGAGACATGGCAGATACTCCCGCTGCACGACCGCAACGTGGACCTGTACATCGAACGCTATGCCGCCGGGGGAACCGCCGCCGCCATCCGGCGATGCCTCCGCCAGGATCCGCCCCTGTGGGACTTGGTCCACCTTCCCCTCTTTCTCCGTAGCGCCCTACAGCTGGCCGGGCGCCCGGAATCGCCGCTCCCCTGGTGGAGCCGCTGCGCTATCGTCGCCGAGGCGCTCCAGCAAGCCCAACATCTGCCCGACAAAAGCGCCTGGCAGGCATGGCTGGAAACCACCGGCGCCGGCATCGCCGAGCTGGCCTTCATCCTCCAGCAGGCCCAGGCGACAGGAACGGCGCAGTCCCCTTGTGCCGGAATCGCCAAAGCCGCCGGCTCGTTGCTGCCCCAGGCCTCCGCCTGCGGCGTGCTCCTGCCGCAGAGGGACGCGGGCGATTTCGCCTTCATCCACCCCCTCGTGCAGGATTTCTTCGCCGCCGCGGCGCTGAAATCCAGATTTGGCGCGCGCCTCTCCCCGGCGATCTTCATCCAGGATGCCCAGGCGCAAGCCGCCTGGCAAGGAGCGCTGATCCAGCTGTACGGCCTGAGCGAGGACCGCCGGGAATTGCTGCACACCTGGCTCTCCGCCGGGGATGCAAAGCAGTTGGCCCCACTGATAGCCGAATGTATGCTCAACAACGAGCCGACGGCGCATCTACCCCTCAAAACTGTAGAATTTGTGCGACTGACACAATCTCGATCCAGCGCCTTTGGATTCGGCCTGGCCCTCAAGCAGCTGGGACAGCTCGAAGCCGCGCGGGCCGCCTTCCGCGAGGCTCTGACGCTGAAACCTTCGTCACAGCCCAAGACCGGCCTGCAAGAGACGGCTGAGGCCGCGCCGGATTCCCTGGATCAGATCCTGCAGCAGCTGCACGCCGGCCGCATCCAGCGCGAACTGGAACAGCCCGCGCAGGCGCTCACGGAACTGCAAAGCGCGTTGACAGACGTCGAGCGGCTCTACGCCAGCATCCACTACGAGATCGGCGTCACGTTGCTCCAGGAACGACGTGAGACCGAAGCCCTCGCCGCGTTCACCGAGGCGCAGACGCGAGACCCGGAATCCCCCCTCTATGCCTATCAGGTCGGGGTTGTGCTCAACCGCCTGGGGCGCTTTCACGAAGCGCTACAGCCCCTCAACGCCGCCCTCGAACGTGCGCCCGACATGGCGCCGGCCTATCAGGAGCTCGCGCACGCCTATCAACAGCAGCGCTGGACCGGCGAGGCCCGGCGCATCCTGAGCAAAGCCCTGGAACTGGCCCCCAACGACGGCAATCTCTGCTACGAGCTGGGGACGCTGCTCTCCCAAAGCGGCGAAACCGAACAGGCGCTCACTTACCTCCAACGCGCGCTGCGGCTGCGCCCCGATTGCGCCGCCTGGCACGACACGCTGGGCCGGCTCTATCAGCAGCACGGCGCGAGCTCCGGCGAAGCGCTGCAGGAATTCGAACAGGCGGTCGTGCTCGATCCCGACACCGCCGCCTACTGGAATCATCTCGGACTGGCCTATCAACGCGCGGGAGAGCCGGCGCGCGCTCTCCCCTGTCTGCAACGCGCCGTGGCCCTGGAACCGGAATGCAGCAGCTGGCAGAGCGCGCTCGCCGAGGCGCTGCGGGAAAGCGGCCATTACGCCGAAGCGATCCCGGCCTACCAGCACGCCCTCGAACTGGGCGCGAAGACCGCCGAGCTCTGCTACGGGCTGGCGGAATGCCTCAGCCAGGAGGGACAGACTGCCGCCGCGCTGCAGAAGCTCCAGGAGGCCGTGCAACTCACGCCGGAGTTCCCGCCGGCCCACGCGCTGATCGGACAAATTCACCTGGAGCAGGGACGCCCCCAAGAGGCGCTGACGGCGTATCTGACGGCCTGCGCCCTCGATCCGACGCAGGCGCGCGCCTACTACGCGCTGGGCGTGACGTACGCGCAGCTGCAGGAGCCCACGCAAGCGCTGTCGGCGCTCCAGAAGGCGCTGGAGCTGCAACCCCAGCTCCACGGCGCCTGCGACGCCCTGGGACAGGTCCACGAAGCGTTGGGAGACGACGCGGCGGCGCTCGCTGCGTACACGCGAGCGGTCGAACTGCAACCGCAGAACGGCAGTTACGCCCTCCACGCGGGCATCGTCGCGCAGCGGCTGGGACAGCACGAGACGGCGCAAACGCTCCTGGAGCAAGCGCTGCCGCTGCTGCCTGAACATCCCGCGCTGCATTATCACCTGGGATTGGCCTATCAGCAGCAACAGGCCTGGGAAAAAGCGCTGACGGCTTTCCGCAAGAGTGTGACGCTACAGCCAGAAGTGCCGGACTATCACGCGCAGCTCGCCACGACCGCCTTCCGGCTCGGGCAGCTGGAGGAAGCGGAGCACGCCGCCCGGCAGGTCCTGGCGCAGCGGCCCGGCGACCCCGAGATCTGCCTGCTGCTGGGTCAAATCGCCGAGGCGAGCAAGCGCTACGAAGAGGCGCGGGCCTACTACCAGGAGACGCTCACCGTGCAACCGGCAAACCTCGTCGCACGCAGCCGGCTCGCGGCGATGCTCCTGGAGCTCCACCGTTACCACGAGGCCGAAGCCGTGCTAGAAGAGGGGCTGCGGCTCGCGCCAGAGATGGCGGCGCTGCATCACGGCATGGCGCGCTTGCACGCCGCCCGCGGCGCCGTCGAGCAGGCCCTCGCGGCCTTCGATCGGGCCCTCACGCTCGACCCGCAACAGCCGCGTTACCTGCTCGATAAAGCCCGCCTCCTCTACGAGCAGCAGCAGCCGCAGGCGGCCATCGTCACCCTGGAGCGCGCCCTGACGCTCGACGCCCGCTGTGGAGAAGCGCACCGGCAGTTAGGGCAGATTTACGAGACACTGCAACAGGACGACCTGGCGCTCGTCGCTTATCGGCAGGCAGCGACCTGCGCGCCCGACGACGCCGCGCTAAAATTCGAGCACGCTCGCCTCTGTCTGAAGCTGGGAGATGTGGAAACGGCGATCGCCGAATTGCAAAAGACGGCGGAACTGCGCCCCGACTGGGCCGAGGCCCGCTATCGGCTCGGCGAGGCCTACGCGCGGCGGCGCGACTGGAATGCAGCGCGCGAGGCTTTCGAGAACGCGATCGAGCTCGAACCCGCCAACGCGACCTATCACGCCGCCGCCGGCGCCAGCTATCGGCAGCTGGGACGGCTCAAGGCGGCCCTGAGCGCGTTCCAGACCGCTTCCCGCATAGATCCCGAAAACGTGGACTATCAGCAGCAGCTCGGCGCGCTGTACCGCGAACTGGGACGCCTCGATGAAGCGTTGGCGACGCTGCAAGCGGCGCGTGAAAGATCGCCCAAGACCGCCGGCCTGTACGTCGAACTGGGGCGCGCTTTCACCGCCAAGGGGCTGCTCCGCGAAGCGCTGCGACAATTCACGCAGGCGGCGGAACTGGAACCCAACGAGCCGACGCACTACCAGGATCTGGGGCTCCTCTTCCAGCGTCTGGGGCAGGTGGAACGGGCGCTGGACATGCTGAAGACCGCCATCACCCTGGCGCCGGAGAATGCCGCAGCGCACGCCGCGCTGGGTCAGCTCTACCACGAACGCGGGGAACACGCCCTCGCCGCCGCAGAATTCGAACAGGCAGTCACCCATGCGCCCGACGCCGCCCCCTACTGGCAACACCTGGCGCGAGCTCTCTGCCGTTTGCAGCGGTATGACGCCGCGCTCGCGGCGGCGCAAAAGGCCGTCGCGCTCGCGCCGCAGGCGGCGGAGGCTCAGGCGCAGCTGGGGGACCTCTACCTGGAACTGCAACGTCCGCAAGACGCCCTCGACGCCTTCCGTCAGGCAGCGGCCCTGGAACCCGGCAATTCCGCCTACCCCTGCAAGGCAGCGCAGAGCCTCTACGCGCTGGAGCAGTATCCCGCCGCGCTCGAAGCGTTGCACGAAGCCATCCGCCGCAATCCGGGGGACGCCGAAGCCTATCACTGGCTGGGCGTCGTCTCCGCGCAGCAGGGGGACGTCGAAAAGGCGCTGGCGGCTTACGAGACGGCCATCCGCCTGGAGCCGGAAGCCGCCGCGTCCTATCGGCAGTTGGGCCTGTTACACTGGCAACGCGGCGAAGGCGCTCAGGCCCGCGACGCCCTGGAGCGCGCGCTCACACTCGATCCCTACGACGCGGAGGCGCAGTACATCCTGGGGCAACTGCACGAGGAATGCGGTGAGATTGAAGCAGCGCGCGAGCGCTACTATCAGGCGAGCGCCTTGCAGCCCACCGTTCTCCCCTACCGGCGCGCCTACGGGATCGCCCTGCGCCAGACGCAACGCGACGAGGAAGCCATGCAAGTCTTCGCGGCCATCCTGGCCCAGGATGACGCCGATGCGGAGTCGCACTGGCAGATGGGGGCGCTGCTCGAGCATCAGGGCGCGGTAGAGAAGGCCTGGCGTGCTTTTGCCATGGCAGCGGCACTCAAGCCGGAGGAGTCCCGCTATCAACTGAGCGCCGCCGGCTCCCTCGCCAGATTCGGGCGCTATGCGCTGGCGCTGCGGGACGCCGGCATCCCCACCGCCCACCCCAGCGCCACCGAAGTGAGCGCCGCCATCCAAAACCTGCAGCAGCTGCTGAAACATGATCCAGGCAACGCCGCGCTTCACGCCATGCTGGGTGAGATTCTCTCCCTCAACGGCAGTCAGGCCGCAGCCATCGAGCACCTGCAGCGAGCGGTCGAGGCCGCGCCGCGCAACGCGGCCTACCATCGCCAGCTGGGACGGGCATTCCGTCTTAAGGAAGAAGGGTCATCCAGTCTCCGGGAGCTGCGCCTCGCCGAGACGTTGGCACCGGATGACGCCGAGACGCACTACGAGCTGGCGTTGACCTATCAGGCGTTGCAGCAGCCAGAACAGGCGGTCGTGGCGCTCTCCCGCGCCGTGGAGCTGGCCCCCACGGAAGCGCTCTATCCCTACGCGCTCGGTCAGATGCTGCAGAGGGCGGGGCAGTTGCAGGAGGCGGGGGCAGCGATGGCCAAAGCCATCAATCTCCAGGCCGGCGTCGCCGCGTGGCACAACGCGCTGGGCAAAATCCTCGAGGCGCAACGCCGTCATCACATCGCCATCGAACAGCATCTGCGCGCCGCGGCCCTGGAGCCCCACAACCCGGAGTATCTGTACAACGCCGCCCACACGTACCTCGCCATGAACAACGATAAACAAGCGGCGTCCCTCCTGGAACAGGCGCTCCAACTCTGCCCCGATAAGGTGGAGTGGTGGCTGGAACTGGGAGATTGCTATCAGCGACAGGCGCAGCCGCTGCAGGCGCGCGACGCCTATCGTCACGCCGCCGCGCTGACGCCGATGGAGCCGGCCTGTCTGCTCGGCCTGGGCGACGCGGCGCTGGCGCTGGGCGAATGGGAAGACGCCGAGGCGCACTATCGGCGCGCGCTGACCTTGAAGCAGGATGACGCACCGGCCTACCGGCGTCTGGCGCAGCTCCATGAGCAGCGGGCGGAATGGGAAAAGGCCATCGCGGCGTATCAGCAGGCGTTGCGATTCAATCCGGAGGACGCCGAGACCCATTATCGGCTCGGCCTCGCCTGTCAGAGCAACACACAGTATCCACAAGCGCTGGAACACCTGGAGCAGGCCATCGCCCTCGCCCCGCAGCTTCTCGAGGCTTACACCGCTCTCGGCGCGACCTACGAGGCGCTGGAACGCGATGACGAAGCGCTCCAGGTCTATGAGCAAGCATTGGTGATCGCGCCCGACCGCGTCGAAAATCACCTGCAGGTCGGGAGGGTGTGCCGTCGTCTCGGTCGCCTCGACGAGGCCATCGCCCATTTCCGGCGCGGGCTGGAGCTCGACCCCCGGCGCGCGCAGGCCTATCACGAGCTGGGACAGACCTGTGAGCTGCAGGGCAAGTATCATGAAGCGCTCGACGCCTATCTCGAAGCCGCGCGTCTGGAACCGGCAGCGGCGGAGTATTACTACAGCGCCGGTCTGATCTACAAGCTGCTGAAGCAGTACGGGCAATCCGCGGCCATGCTGCGGGAAGCGATCAAACTGCGGCCGGATGACGCCACCATCTACAAACAATGGGCGGCCGTGAGCGCCGTTTCCATTTTCTGCCAACGCCAGCCCAACACATAAATAAGCCAAGAGAGCGCCGCATGTCCAACCTGAAGCCATTTCCCGCCACCGTATTTGCTCCCACCAGCGCCGAGGCCACCGCCAAAGCGCTGGTGGAGGCGCAGGTCGAGATGGAGCAGCTCATCACCACGCTGCTGCTTGAGCCCCAAATGCCGTCACAGGCGGGCTGGAGCCGCTCAGGAGCCGTGTATCTCATCCTTTCCAGCCGGCAGGCCTTGCGCGAACGCTACGGCGAGGAGGGATTCCGGCTGGTGGATGACACCCTCAAGCAGCTACAGCTGGCAGTCTCCGCGCATGTGGACCTCAACGCGCTGTTGGTCTACGTGGACGAGGCGGCCTCGCTGGCGCCCTATGGCCTGCAACCGGTAGACGCCACGCATCCCTGGAAGATCAAGGGGCTGATCGAATCCCTCGACGCCTGCCTCAAGACACGCAAGCAGGCGCTCCGCTACCTCCTGATCGTAGGGGGAGACGCCATCATCCCCTTCCATCGGCTGCCCAACCCCATCAACGATCAGGACGCCGATGTGCCCTCCGACAATCCCTATGCCTCGCAAGACGCGAACTACTTCATCCCCGAACGGGCCATCGGACGGCTCCCCGACGGGCAAGGCGAACCGGTCACCGTGCTGCTGCAGTTGCTGGAAGAAACCATCAGCGCGCACCGGCGTAAGGCGGCGACGGACAAGGGCGCGTGGACGGCGCTGCTGCGCAATCTGCGAGGCGACAGCGAGAGGGAAGATCCGCGCGCGGGCCTGGGCTATTCGGCCAGCATCTGGCGCAAGGCCTCGCGTCAGGTGTTGCAAACCCTCGGCGACCATCATCCCCTGCGGATCTCGCCGCCGCTGACCTATCAGGAATTCAAACAGGTGCGCTATGCGCCGTTCAGCTACTTCAATCTGCACGGCATCGAGGACGGGCCGAACTGGTACGGGCAGCGCGACGCCCTCTTTCCGGCGACCTACGAGCTGTTTCCCGTCGCGTTGCGCCCCGAAGACCTGCGTCCGGAGGACTACGCCGGCGCGATCGTCTTCAGCGAGGCCTGCTACGGCGCCAACATCCTGGGCAAAAACAGCGACACCTCGCTGGCGCTGAAGTTTCTCGCCGCGCGGGCCAGAGCGGTGATTGGCTCGACCAAAGTGTCTTACGGGACCGTCGCGCCGCCGCTGATCGGCGCGGACCTCCTGGCCCGCTATTTCTGGAAAGGGCTGTTGGCCCATCTGACAATCGGCGAAGCCCTCAAATACGCCAAGGTCAGCCTGGCGCGCGAGATGCAAGAGCGGCAGGGCTATCTGGACAGCGAGGATCAGAAGACGCTGCTCAGCTTCGTGCTCTACGGCGACCCGGCGCTGCCGGGGCTCCCCGACGGCAACATCGAGCTCGTGAGCAAGGCACTCTGCCCGCCGCTCGTCTATCAACGGCAGGCGCGCGACCAGAAGAACCTGCTTTCCGAAAGCCTGGTCGCCGCGGTCAAAGGCCGCATCGAGGCCAGCCTTCCCTATCTGGCGGAAGCGCGCGTCCAGGCCGTGCCGGTCATCCTGAGCGAGAGCGAGCCGGAAATGTCACGCGCCAAGTCGCGCGGATCGCGCCGGCCCGTCGCCAGGTGGGCCTTCACCCTGGAGAAGGATTTCCCCGTCGAGGGCGACGGCGCCCATCGGCAGGTGGTCACGGTCACCGTGGACGAACACGGCGCCATTCTCAAAGCCGTCATGTCGAAATGAGATATGAGGAAGTATGAGAATGAAGCGCAAGAATCAAGCGTCAGGATGAACCATGTTTCTCGGTGAACTCCATTGCACAGCGGACTGCCGGGGCGAACTCGTCCTGCCGGAAGAGCTGCGGACGGCGCTCAGCGCCGGGCTCACACTCACGCGGGGCCTGGAGCGCTGCCTGGTGATCTACCCTGCCGAGGCCTGGCAGCAGCTGGCAGAGAAAATCCACACGCGACTTCAACTCACGCGGGCAGGAGATCGCGCCCTGGCCCGCCTGCTGTTTTCGGGAGCCGTGAACTGCGCACCCGACGCGGAAGGCCGCATTCCCTTGCCGGACGCCCTGCGGCGCTACGCCGGCATCGAAGGCGACACCGTCATCGTGGGGGTGTACAGTCATCTGGAGCTGTGGGATGCGCGGCGGTGGGCCGAAGTGACGGCGCACATGGAGGCGCAGGCAGCCGCTGCGGCGATTGACGCGCCATATCCGCTCGTATGAACATGGGCACGTGTACACACGTTCACACGTGTCCATGCAAGCGTTTCAGGGGGTGATCCAGGATGGAAACAGAACGGTTAGATAAAGCCCGCATCAAAGTAATCGGCGTAGGGGGCGCTGGCTGCAACGCGGTGGATCGCATGATCCAGATCGGCATCCCCGGCGTCTCCTTCATCGCCGCCAATACCGACGCGCAGGCGTTGCTGCAATCCGAGGCGCCTTGCAAGATTCGCCTGGGTCCGGGATTGACCCATGGCCTGGGCGCCGGCGGCGATCCCGAAATCGGACGGCGCGCGGCGCAGGAAAGCCAGCGGCTGCTCAGCGAGATCGTCCAGGACGCCGAGATGATCTTCATCACCGGAGGAATGGGCGGGGGGACCGGCACCGGCGCGGCCCCCGTGATCGCCCATCTGGCGCGGGAAGCCCATGCGCTGGTCATCGGCATCGTCACCAAGCCCTTCCTGTTCGAAGGGCCGCGCCGCCTCGCTGCCGCGCAGGAAGGGATTGCCCAGCTTCAAGAAGAAGTGGACGCGCTGATCGTCGTCGCCAACGACCGGCTCCTGGAAGTGGTGAACCATCGCCTCCCGCTGGGGATTGCCTTTCGCGTGGCGGATGAGGTTTTGCGGCAGGGGGTGCAAGGCGTCGCCGAGCTGGTCACCCATCCCGGCCTGATCAACCTCGACTTCGCCGATGTCAAATCCGTAATCAGCAATGCCGGGCGGACGTTGATGTCCATCGGGCACGCCGAGGGCAAAGACAAGGCACTCGAGGCGGCCCGCGTCGCACTCGAAAACCCGCTCATGGACATCGAGACGGTGCAGGAGGCCGAGGGGTTGCTGGTGAACTTCAGCGGCGGTGAGGACCTCACGCTGGCTGAGGTGAGCGAGGCGATGGACACCCTCGCGCAGACGGCAAAACCCGACGCTCCCATCTTTTTCGGGGTGACCCTTGACCCCGAACTGCGAGGGCGCGTACAGATCACGCTCATCGCCACGGGGTTGAGGGAGCCGAGCGCTTCCCCGGTCTCCCGTCACGCCGCAGTGACGTCCGCCCGGCGACACACGCTGGCGGAGCTGCTGGGGGACTTCCATTTCGCGGAGCCCGTCGCAGCGCCAGCGTCGCTTCGATCGGAGGCGCTGCGCGTTGGCTGAGCTCAATCCCCGTTACCTCGCGGCGGTCAAACGGCAGGTCTGGGCGCAGTTTCCCGAGCTGCAGGGCGCAGAACCGGAGGTCGCCTCGCGGCCGGCGCCGGGAGCTGCGGGAGAGCTCCTCATCCTGACGTTTCAACGACAGCTGCCGTTGCCCGGAGGGGGGAGCCTCAGACGCCTGGTCCGTGCGACCGTCACCCCGAGCGGGGAGATCGTCAAAATCACCTCATCCAGGTGAGAAAGCACCGCAGGAAATAGAACCCGTGCGAACGTGTCCACGTGCCGACGTGCGAAGGTGTCCACGTGTCCACGTGCAAACGTGTGAACGTGTGAACGTGTGAACGCAGGTGATTCGCTGACTCGCTGACTCGCTTTTTCGCCAACTCGCTGAGGAGCAAAACCATGACGCAGATTGCCACGCCTCATTTGCAACGGACTTACCACGCAGTCGGTCCGGTCGCACGACCGGCCGGCGCGGCGGCCCAAATCCCGGTCATTCCCCCAAAACTGGGCCTGGAGGTGCCGGAGGCCACTTCCGATCTGCCGAAGCTCCTCGCTGCCCGCCCCACGCTCCTTAAATTCTCCGCCGCCTGGGAGGCCGCCAGAAATGTCCCCGTCGGGACGCTGGTGATCGGCCTGGCCCCCCACCGGGGGCCCGACCCGCAGTTGCAACGCCGCCTGGGACTCAGTCCCGAGCAGGCCGCCTTGCAATTTGTCGCGGCGCAGCGCCAGCTCTATCAGGTGCATCCCTACATTCCCTATTGGGAAGGTCCCGCCGAGACAGTCTGGAGCTCCGCCGACGCCATGCGCTGGTATGCGGAATTCGAGATCGCCCGCATGGCCCTGATGCAGACGTTGGGATTCAAGTGCGTCATCGGCAACTTCGCGGCGGGAACACCGGCGCTGCCCTTGTGGGGCGCTTTCCTGCCCGCCATCGCAGCCGGCATGCGCCAGGCGGCGCTGCTGGGGGTGCGCGAGTATTGCTGGCCCCAGAATTGGCAACTGACCGGCAAATATCAGATGGCACCGGACACAGAGGGAACCGAGGGCTGGAGCACGCTGCGCTATCGGCAGGCCTATCAGCAATACCTGCTCCCCAACGGGCTGCAGCTGCCCCTCGTCATCACCGCCTCCAGCCTCGATCCGGGGAACGACGCCGTCTTGCCCCTCCTGCTCACGGAAGACCTGCCGACCGGGGAATACGATCCCACGGCTTTTTTCGCCCGGCAACTGGCCTGGTATGAGACCGAATTGAACGCCGACGCCTACGTCGTCGGGATGGTGTTCTCGGGCAGGAGACGCTCCCGCGCGCACCCCGCAGGCAAGGAGCTCACGAGCGACACGCCGGCGGACGCCCCCTCGTCGCCGCGCGTTGAGCCCCATGCCGACGCGGGCACAGAGCCTCAGCCCGACTACGTGCCGCCGCGGATTCCCTACCGCCGCACCTACATCCTGCTGCCACAGCTCGCCGACACCGTCGCGTGCGCTGAGTGGCGGATGGCGGCCGCGATCGGCGCGACGATGAACCTGCGCACCGTGGGGCATTCCGCCGATGACGCCGGCGTCGGCCCCGAAGAACGGGAAATCCTGGCCGTGAACCCCCAGGCCTGGAGCGACGATCTGGAAGCGTGGTATGAGCAGCACTATCCCGGCGTTACCTTTCGCGCCATCGAGACGTCCAGCCCGTGGGAAATGGGCGTGAGGCTCATGCCGCCCCTCGAAGACGACATCGCCCTGGCGCAGACCGATCCGCGCTGGGCCGATTACAACTTCGGCGAATCGCCGCTGGATTCCGAAACTATCGGGCAGTACGGCTGCTTCCTCACCGGCCTGGCGATCATCCTCCGCAAGCACCTGCAGCGAGACGTCACCCCACCCCTCCTCGACAAGCTCCTCGTCGCCGCCCGCGCCGCCTACGTTCAGGACAATCTCCTGATGTGGCAGCAAACGATTCCGCTGTTCCCCTGCTTCGACCAGAGCATCAAAGACGATGTCCAACGCACGGCGAGCCAGCTCGCAGATCTGCTCCGGGAAGGCTGGGAGATCATCCTGCGGCGGGCAGATGGCGCGCACTTCGTTTATCTGGAAAAAGTGGAGGGCGAGACCCTGCACATCATTGACACCTGGGACGGTCGCCGCAAGAAGAAGACCGCCGCAGATTTCCGGGGCCTTCGAGCCGCCCGCCTGCGCCAGGGGCCGCCGCCCCAGCTGACCTTTCCGGAGCGCGCGGACCTCAGCAGCGTGCCGCCCCGCAGCCCCTATCCCCGCACCTACGTGCTGCTCCCGCAGGCGCAGAATCCCGTGGAGCAGGTCGCCTGGCGCATCGCCGCCGCCATCGGCGCCACCGACCGGCGTTACACGGTGGGACATTCCGCGGATGACGCAGGAATCGGCCCGCAAGAGCGGGAGATCCTCGCCGTCAATCCGGAAACGTGGGGCAGCGATCTGCAGGCCTGGTACGATCGGCATTACCCCAACGCGCAGTATCGCGCGATCGAGACCGACAGCCCCTGGGAGATGGCGGTGCACCTCATGCCGCCCCTGGAGGGCGACATCGCCCTGGCGCAAAAGAATCCCCGCTGGGCCGCGTATGATTTCGGCGCAGAGCCGGACCCGCCCTCCAGCCAGGAGACCATCGGACGCTACGGCTGTTTCCTCACCGGCTTTGCCATCATCCTGCGCAAGATTTACGGGCGGGAGGTGACGCCGCCGCTGCTCGACAAGCTGCTCGTCGCGGCGGGGACAGGCTACGTG
>Ga0208824_1001626_pt1 | contig 19468 bp, 16 predicted proteins | sample AD_JPNTR3_MetaG_FD_184447 | JGI IMG/M metagenome (GOLD analysis project Ga0208824, IMG submission 184447) | Active sludge microbial communities of municipal wastewater-treating anaerobic digesters from Japan - AD_JPNTR3_MetaG (SPAdes) (version 2) | ecosystem: Engineered > Bioreactor > Anaerobic...
CTCCCCTCTGGCAACTGACTCGCCCGAAGCTGGAAGGATAATGACTTCGAGGGGAGTAATCATCATAACTAGGCCATATTTCCGAAGATAACGAAAGCTGGGGAAATGTTGCGCTCAGCCGGCGCGCCATGCCCCGGGGAGGTTTCTGCCTTGAGAAGATCTATCGTAGCACATAGGCGATCACGCCAAAATCCGCATCCGGCGCTTCCCGTCGTCATGATCGCATTCCTTCTTTGCGCCGGAGTAGCCCTTGCCCACTCACCTTCAGTCCACGCATCTGCAGAACAATGCCTGGCGGCCACCGCCAAACAAGATGCATCCTCTGCACACATCAGGTGGTGGACGCTGAAGACTGAGCATTTCAACGTCCATTTCCATGATGGACTCGCAGACGTAGCTCAGGAAGCGGCCTTCCTGGCGGAGCACGCATACGCCATTTTGAAACAGGAGTTTGGGGAAGCCCAAAACGTCATTGATTTGGTCATTACCGACCAGGTAGATGCGACGAATGGATTCACCCTTCCCGTGTTCGATTGCATAACCATATACACCGCGAACCTGAGATGGTCTGATGTGGGAAACACAAAAAACCCTTCCTGGCTCGAGGCCCTGCTCTTTCACGAGCTTGTCCACGAAATAGAGCTCAATCAGGTCCGAGGGGGCGCACGCCTCGCCAGGCTGCTTTTTGGCAAAATAGTCATGCCAAACTCCGTCAAGCCAATCCCGTTCGTAGAAGGCCTCGCAGTCTACGAAAAATACAAGGCCCTTGGCGAGTCCCGCGTATCCGATTCCCGCACGAGGATGATGGCGCGGCAAATGGCGCTCGACGACGCTTTTCCCACCTTCGAACAGATCAGCTGCTTCTACAAGCGGGATCTATGGCCTCCGTCACAACTCCTGGGGTACAACTTCGGGGCACTTTTCATGAAATACATCGAAGATGCCTATGGCGATCGCGCCCTGGCCGACATCGCCGACATATACGCCAGAGGGTTCCCATTGGGCGGCAGCTTCAACCGATCCGTCCGCAAAGCCCTGGGCGTCAGCATAGCGGAGCTGTACGACGGTTTCATCGAGGCTCTCCGTGGAGAGTTTTTGGCCGAGGCAGAATCGATAGCCGCAGAAGGGCTCACCCCCGCCATCCGACTGACGTCCCTCGGCGGAGTCGTGGAATCACCCTCCTGGTCGAAAGGAACAGGCCTTGCGGCCTACGCAAACTACTCTTCAATCAGGAACGGAGTGAGGTTGATCGACCCCACAACCGGCGCAGACCGGGAGGCTTTCGCCTGCATAGGCTATGACGGCGCATTCCCCGGCCTCTCTGCAGATGGCGAATGGATAGTCTATTCAAAACCACAGTTCAATGCAGGTCCCTACCTCGAACGCGACCTGTACGTCCGCAACCTCAGATCAGGCAAGGAGACGAGGCTCACCAAGGGAGAGCGCGCCTACTACGCACGGTTCAGCCCCGACGGCAACCAAGTCTACTACGCCAGAATAGACGGCCACGATGGCAGCTCAGCCCTGTGCGCTGTGGATATGGCCACGGGAACAACCCGCGCCATCCGCTCTTTTGCAGATTGGCGGGGCGCAATACACTCATTCGAACCATCCCCCGACGGCCAGAGCATAGCCTTGTCAATATGGAGACCAGGGGGATACCAAGACATCTACCTGATGTCGCAGGAGGGGAGCAATATCGTGCAGGTCACGTCAGATCTGGCGCAGGATTGCGACCCGACATGGACACCCGATGGACGCCACGTCCTCTTCAGCTCAGACCCTGATGGAGTCTATAACATATACGCAGCTGATGTCGAAACCGGCGAAATATGCAAGGTCACCAACGTGCTCTCAGGAGCGTTCTTCCCATCAGTCTCTCCTGACGGCAGCCTTCTCCTTTTTGTGGGGTACGGCAAGGACGGTTACGATCTCCTCCTCACAGACTTGGACATCGCATCGGCGCGCCCCGCTCCCCGGAAACATGACCCCATCCCCGACCTTCCGCCTCGCCAGGCATGGGAATACGAGATAACGCCATACATGCCGTTGGCTCACATGGCGCCTACTTTTTGGGTCCCAAACGTCACTGCAGAGGGTGTGGAGGCGCTCGTCCTCGGCGTCGAACCGGTGGGGCTCAGGCAGTACGTTGCCGGCGTGGGATTGGATCTGGCCAATGGCGGTCCCACCTGCCAACTTGCCTACATGGATCAGCAGAACGCACGTTTCCCGCTGAGCTTGGCAATGTCAGGCGGCCCGAAAGGCAACTCGCAGAGCGTCGCTATCTCTTTTCCTATATGGGGCGATCCATCCTGGTCAGGCGGGCTCACCATAGAATATGCCCATGCAGGCCTCACAGGAACCCATTATCATCTCCTCGCCGCCGATGGAAACCTATCCCACATTGTGGGACGCGATCTCCTCCGGTCCACAGCCACGCTGCAGGCACAAGCCGCACTGACCTCTAGCACATTTGCGGGGCCATGGACACCGGAGATATCGGTGACACTGGCAAACTCCTTGAGGCTGCCGATGACCAGGAACAACCGGTTTGAAGTCCAAGCCGTGGCGGGATGGACTGGTTCTGAAAGTTATGCAGACATGCTTTGCATAGGAGGACATGATGGGAAGTATCCCGTCAGAGGAGTCGAACATGCCTACTCATCGGGAACCCACATCATGCTCGGCAGCGCTGAGTACGAATTCACATTGGCGCCGGTTGAGGCAAGCTTCGGGCCGACCAGCATCTTCATCGATGATCTTCAGGCATCTGTCTTCATCGACGCAGGTTCAGCCGGTCCGTGTTTCACATTGGAAAACTTCGTGGCCAGCGTGGGCATGGAAGTGGGAGCTTCCATAGTTCCGGGCTACACCAGTGGAAGGGGACTTATCTCTTTAGGCCTGGCCAAACCTATAGTATGGCGCGGGACGGCGCCCGAACCACAGTCTGATTTCACGATCTACGTGAAGCTGTCAGGCACCCCGCTATAGCAAACCCCGATATCGAGGCGCGCGACAGGTGGCCCTGCTGCGCGCCTGCTATTGGTCATGTTACTCCCATGTGACGCTGCATAATCGAGATGAGCTTGTTTGCGTAATTGGGATCAGTTGCATAGCCCGCGCGCTGGAGCTCCCAGGCAAACGCGACTGGATCATCCCTTACTGCCAGGGCCGGAGCATAACGTTGCGCCTCCGTAAGGAGGGACGCATAGTCGGCAAATGATTCTTCGTAGCTGTTGTAGGCCCTGAATTCGGCTTCGACGTGAACCTTCTTGCCCTTGATGTAGTCAATATCGTTCGCCATAACCGAACCCGCAGGTCCCTCTCCTTTTATGTTGAAAAGGTTGAACGCCTCTTTTCCCGTATACTTGTCGCGGATAGGGTTCTTCAGCCACCCAGTCTCGAGAGCAGCCTGAGCCAGCATGATCTCCACCGGAATCCCGGTCTCCTCGAAAACCTTTTCAGCGTGCGGCCTGAGCAACTCGAAAAACTCCTCAGGCATCATGTCACCATTGCACCTCCTTCAGCCTCATCACAGCCAATCTATGAAACAAGACCGTCAAAGTCGACTGCCATCAGCACCAATTCGCCGAGGCATACGCGATCAGCACGGTCTGCCACCCCATACTATTCCATTTTACGGCAAGCGCACCAGCAGCTCCACAGGCGCAAAGCTGCATCAAGAAACCAGCATACGACAACGCCTCATCCCATCGCTTCTTTATTTTAGAAAGCCCGCTGGCCCCGACGTGTCAACAAACCCCTTCAGAGCTGACCAAGGCAGGAAGGAAACATAGCTTCCTTCCGCATAGCACCCCATTTCATACGGGCCAAAGTAAAAGTCGATTCCGGCAGGGCTCACAGTGAACCTGTCGAGCAAGTCCACACCGACCTCGGTCACCTCGCCACGCGTTATCCAACCCGCTTTCTGCTTCTTCAAGTCCGCGATTATCAGCTCTGAGACCTTCTTCTCCCAACCGCTGCCCTTGAGGAACACGTCATCGAGGCCGAATCCTGACGCGCCGGAAGACGAAAGCCGCAAATTGATAGGCGTATACCACGTCATGCCGTGGGCGCCTCCAGCATACCCGTACGTCTCATGCATCATGCTGATGATACTGTTCGATGCGTACCTGATCGTTACGTGGTCTACGTGTTCCCAGTACATGCCTGCCCTGCAATAGTCGGGGTACATCTCGGGAAAAAACGTGAAATCCTCATCAACTGAGGACCAGAGCTGACTGTCTACTATTTCCTGCACCACTGCCATGCTCCTATTAGATTTGGCTTCTGCGAATAACGGGCGCTCCAACCACACGCGGATAAATCCTCTTCTGACCTCCTGAGTCTGAACCATGTCCGCCAGAAGCCGAAGGGAGAAGGGATATCTCCTTGTCCGGTCAGCACTCGTCCAGGTTCCTTTCCACTCGGTGACAAAGGGGTTGAAATCAAAGGCCCACTCTCCGGAAACCTTGCCATCAGCAGTTCTTTCCTTAACGATCAACGATCCCCCTCTATTCACCCCGTCGAGCACGAGCGGGATGCCGTATGCATCATACCAATACTCCCCTGACACCTGCGCGCCATCGACAACCAAGTCCATCTGCACAGACCATTTTCCATTCACCTCGCCCACCAGGCGGTAGTGAAGAGCCTCAATGGCAACGGTTGTAGGTGCCAACGCCACCAATATTAACCCGACAACTAACATCCCGACAATCCTGCGCCGAGCCTTCATCTGTCTCTCCTCCAATCGTAGTATGGGGCCATTATCGCACGCCGTCCTCAAGGCTCCGCCTCGTCAGATAATGGGCAACGCGGCAGAGAGCATGTCCCCTGCCGCGTTGCCCAGCGAAGGTAGGTTCGCATGACGCCGTTGACAGGCATTGCCGGGCGTCTTTCCACCTGCTGTTCATTTCAACTCGTGTTTCATGCCCTCGCCGAAGTAATCTTTTTCATGCACCTTAACGCCTAGTTTGGCCCTGAGATTAGTAAATATCTCTACACGCTCTCGGTTCCATTCTTCAAAGCCCTCAGGCGAGTCAGGCGCCTCCAAAAAGAGCTTGTAAAGCTTGTCCGCAGAATCGATAACGGATTTGACTTTCAAAAGAAGCCCTGTATGACCTATTCCAGCGAAGAAGGATGAAACCTGCTTTCCTGTTCCCACCTCAAACGGCTTGTCATTCCACAAAGCCTCTATCTGTTCTGATCCGAGGATCCCCTTGGCAAGGAGAAAATCCAATTCGTCATTGGGAACGCTCTGGCACATGATGCGGATCGCATCAAACGAAGCGAGAATCGCCCCGAGCCCGCGTTTCCACCCAACATCATAATCCCACAAGGCCTCCCGGCTCACGTCCTGCTTTTTCACTGCCTCGGCCGCCACTTTGCCGGCAATATCCCCGGCAAGAAGACCCGTATGCCAACCATATCCCGTAGACGGCCTGACCTGGCACGCCGCGTCGCCAACCATCATGAACCCGTTGGCCGAAAGCTGCGGTTGGCAAGAGCGAAGCGGTATGTACATGGGATCGCCACTCCCCCTGACCATGCATTCAGGCCCAATGGCGGGATTGTCGTCGGCGAATTCCTGCACCGGCCTTACCGGACCCGGGTTCCCCGGATAATCCTGAACGCCTATGCCAATGTTGGCCCAGTTGTTCTCTTCGCGAACGATCCACAAGTAACCTCCATGGTACCCCAGATAGTCGTAATATCCGCGATATTCCGGCGGCGGACAGTCATTGGATTCCCCTACTATCCTCCGCACCTCCCTGTATCCCAAGACCACATCCTCGCAGTACTGCGGATCCTGAACGAGGATTTCGGGAGGAAGCTTCCTCCGTATGACTGCGTAGAACCCCGATGCGTCCACTACGATCCTCGCGCGGATCTCCTCTTCGTCGCAGGAATCGAGATGCCTAGCTCTCACACCGACCACATAGCCATCCTCAATCACAGGGCCCACAACCTCAGTCCTGTACATGAACTCCACACCGGCGTCGGCAGCATAGCCGGCAAGCCTCTGTCCTAGGAGGCGACGGCTGAAAAGGACGTTTGGAACAGCCGCCTCGACCCTGTGTTTCTTGTTAGGTGAGATCACCGTAAGCACATCGCCTGTATCATCCAGTTCCTTACCTGACGGAAGCGGGATCCCCAATTGTTCGAAAACATAGGGCGGGGTAGAGTCGTAGCTGATCTTCCTTCCTATGTCATCCTTTGCCCTCTTGTCGATGAGCAAGACCTTGCATCCGTTCTCCGCGGCCGTCTTTGCAGTCCACAAGCCTGCGCTTCCCCCGCCGACAACGATTACATCGTACATCAAGCGACCCTCCTCGCAAACGGATATTCTTCGGCCCTATAGTCCCTCTACGAGCGTCCGTTCAGGCCTAATCTATCTCCTCAACATCAAGCGGGAACTCGGCCATCAGCTCGCAGCAGTTTTCGCGTATGAGAATCGGGCATTCATACCTGAACCCAATTTTCTCCTCCGGGCACGCATATTGCACCGCGCATATGAGCATTTCCCCGGCTTGGTACACATGGTTGGGATCCGTCCAGTACTTGATAGGCCCGGTATTCAAGCCTATCCTCCACTCGTCTCCCATCATCCCGATTCCATGTTCAAACCCTGGAACCACGTAATCGGTGAACCCGCGTTCCTCCGCCATCTCCATCACCATACTGGCCAGTCCCAGAGGAGTAATCCCCTCCCGGTAGTTGTCGATGCACATCTGCACCACGTCTATGTAATTACGCGCGTGCCACCTCATCCTGTCGGTAACAGGAGCTATAAGGTAGTTATAAGCATAATCCCCAAGACCCAGCCTGTACATGGCGTGGAGGTCTACCATGAGGGAATCGCCGGGCTGCAGTTCCCTACGGGTCGCAGGCGTGCATGCCCCTCCCGCATATCCCGTGCGATACCCTGAAGCTATCTCATTGCCGGCAGTGAAAGACCAAGCCCACTCGCTCCCAGCCTTCCTCATTGCACACTCCGCGATCCCTGCGATCTCAGTCTCGGTCTTGCCCTTCCAGCCCCCGTTCACAAGGGCCTCCCTGACCGCCTCATGGCCGACGTCGGTGTACCGCGAGGCCTCCCGAAAACGGTTGATGGTTCCCTCATCTTTGATCAGCGACAGCCTGTCTACAATGATATGGGCATTGACGAACTCGAGGCCCGGCAACGCAGCAGTAAACATCTCATACTCATACTGGCTGAGGTTGCCCTCAGGCGTGTAATTGGAAAGGCCTGTCTCGTAAGCGAGCCGCCCTTTCCTTATCTTCAGTTCATCCTTTATAAAGTCGGAAATCTGCGTGATCTGATCCTGCCCGCCTAAGGGAGCATAACCCCTAACATTGTCCTCCGGAAGCCATGTGTCATCAGCCACCCGTGAGGCGTCGATGACGAAGGTGAAAAGCGTTGGCAGCCCTTCCCTAGGAATCACGATATAGCTTCGCCACGGGCAAAAGGCATCAGTAGTCCACGAAATGGTGCGCAGGCGAGAACCGAGGTAAACATCAAAGCCCTCATTGGCCATGGCTTCCTGTATGCTCTTGATCCTCCCAGGATAATCGATGAAGAACGGATCGTTCTCTGTACAACATGTCTTCTTTCCCATGATCTCGCCTCCTCGATTAGAATTGAGTGGGAATCGTGGCTATTACGCGATTGAGCCTGTCAGCCAGCGACGACAATTTGAGGGCTTTAACCATGTTCCCCTTCAGTTTCAGCTTGCCGCTCATTAGGGCAGCCTGAGCTCCCAGCTCGCCCCTGGACATTTTGGCAAACACGTCATAGTCGCCGGAAATTGAAAACTCCGCTTCCGGCGGCTCGCCCTCGCCCACAGACACATCTCCGATAGCCCCATCCGCGCAGCTCACAAAGAAATAGCGTTCCTTTCCGTCAGGGCAGTTGTGATAGACGGATACCAAAGACGTAGTTGCATAGTTCATCTTCTCCGGGTCGAGCTCGGCTGAAAGCCTCCTGTACGCCTCGTCACGCCACTCAGGGCTGAGATATTTGAGCTTGTCTTCCATAGTGACCCTCCTCCCTTGCAACTCGCGTATTCCCTCGTCTCCCCGTTCTTACCCGCATTCACCGGGCACAAACACTCCGTGCAATATCACATCGAGCCCGCCGTTGATGAGGCGCCTAACATCTACGGCGTCCGGGGTGACGCAGGTTCCGATTATGACCATCTTGTATATCCAAAAAAGCAGGTTCGTCACAACCTCCCGGTCTATTGGCCTGAAACGTCCTTCAGCCACTCCGCGCTCTAACACGTCATCCAGCATTTTGATGGACTTTTGGTTGATCTCGAAGTACGGATCATCCTCTCCGAATAGAGGAAAGACATTGGGGTCGCGACTTAGGATCATTTGCATGTCGCGATTGTTCAGGAGCCAATCGAAGGACGACTGGCATAATGCAACAAACTTTCTGCAGACATTCTCTTCCTTCGCTACCGCATCGGCCACGTATGATTGCCACTCTATCAGCGCACGGCCCACACATTTCTCATATAGGTCCCGCTTGCCGTCGGAATACAGGTAAAGAGCGCTCTTTGTCAATCCCAGTCGTTGAGCGATATCATCGAGCGTCGCTTTCCTGTAACCGTATTCTGCGAACACCTCAAACGCGGCCTTCATAACTTCATCATTACGTTCTTGTTCTTTCACGTATTCAGCCTCCATGCCGCCATCCGTCCACTTAATTTTTTAACGAATCGTTCATTTATTAATATTCTACACACAATTTTTGACCGCGTCAATCCCAGCAATCTACTATGTGTCCAATCTCAAATGCCATATTGCCCATAAAGTTCTCGACTCAGCGCCTTCCTCTGTCCCGTGGATCAAAGGAACGGGAACATGCGGTTCAAGATGCGGAGCTAGCCTCACCCTAGCCCATAGGACTAATGCCAAGAAAGCCAGAGCCGCATTTGCCACTTTTCCCCCGCCCACGCGTGGATGCAGCGGGACGGATATCGCGTCATGGGCCCGGGGATGTGTTATCATGTCTACGTGGGCTGTTGTGGATCAGCCCACAGCAGACTATTATGATGGGCGTGCGTAGGCGCCGGGCAAGGTGATGGAAGTATGGATTGCAAGGCAGTAGCAGATGTCATCTGCGATTGGCTAAAGGAGAACACGCTGCGCGCAGGATGCAGCGGAATAGTTTTTGGACTCTCCGGAGGGCTCGACTCAGCAGTAATGGCCGGATTGGGCATGAGGGCAATGCCAGAGGGATGCCTTGGCGTAATCATGCCATGTCACTCAGATCCACAGGATGTGGAGGACGCAGACTTGGTGGCCCGCTATTTCAACCTGCCTACGATCACGTACGATCTGGGCCCGATCTATGACGAACACCTCGCAAATCTTCAACGGCTTCTCGATCCTTATGTTGCTGCCAAGGATAGAAGGCGGCTCCATGCAGAAGATGCAGATTCTCTCCCCGATGGAACCGGCGAGTCAGCTTCACGCCTGGAAAGCTCGAAAGTCCGAATGGCTGAGGCAAACCTCAAGCCGCGTCTGAGGATGACCGCGCTCTACTACTACGCCAACGTCCTCGGCTATCTGGTGGCAGGGACGACCAACAGAAGCGAGTTAACAGTAGGTTATTTCACAAAGTATGGAGACGGCGGGTCCGACCTATTGCCCTTGGGCAACCTGGTCAAGACCGATGTGCGCGAACTCGCAGCATATCTGGGCGTACCCCAGAGCATTATTGAAAAGCCCCCTACTGCCGGCCTGTGGAGCGGCCAGACAGACGAAGGCGAAATGGGCATCTCCTATGCCGACTTGGATCGCTACATACTCACAGGAGAAGCCTCGGACGAAGTGCGGGACCGAGTGGAGGCGCTAAATCGCAGCGCTCAACATAAGTTCGTGAGGCCACCTATTGCCCCCATCCCCAGCCGCTAAATCATGAGGTTGGCCCCACTATCCATCTGCGCATTTGCCGAGCATCAACTTGCATGGCGCCCAGGGAATCCCATAGGGCTTCTTATGTGTTATAATTCTTAAAAGCTCGCCCCCCGCCCGTTCCACAAGACCCAAATCTCCTGCGATTTCAGGTAGCCCTGGGCCGGGCCTGGGAAAGAACGGAGTTGCTTCAATCGATGCAAAAGGCTCTTCCCGCAACACTCGCAGTAATGTGTATCGGGGCACTGATGATGATAGGCCTCTCTCTAAGCCCGCCTCGGTCTTCTGCGCCCATCAAGCCCATTGCCAACCTAGCGGAGCGCATTAGGGATGCCGCGGTAATCGCCATATCCACGCTCGCAGTCCTTTTCATCGGAACCGTGCTTGCCTTCGTCATCATCGAAAGGCAGCAGAGCGGCGGCAAGAGAATCTTCCGCGCGCCAACCCATGTCCCCGGTTGGGTCCGCATCCTATCACTGGCCTTGGTCATGCTCGCATTCGTGGCCGCTACATACACCCCGCCCACAGAGCATGAGAAGCCCACGCCGGGACCAGAGGCAAAAGGAGGCGAGAAGAAGGCGCCGGCAGAGTCCGTCGAGGAACCTGAGTCGGAGTATGCCCCGAGGCCTGAACCTCCTTTAGTCGTTCCTGCCAAGGTGGCCCCGTGGCCCTGGTGGAAATATGGGCTGATCTTTGCAGCCATAGCCTTCATCGCAGTCATAGGCGTCGCCGTAATCGGCCCACAGCGCACCGCCGTCACCCCGAAACCTGTTGCGTCAGACGCTTTGGCAATAGCGGACATGCTGTCCATAGAGATGGTTGACTTTTCAGACGCCGCCATAGAGGCGATTGAGGAAGAACCAGATGCCCAGATAGCGGTCCTCATGTGCTATCTCGCTTTTCTGTCTGCATTGGAGATGGGCGGAGCTCCCGCCGAATCCCACTACACTCCTGAAGAATGCGCTCTCAACGCCGAGAAGGCCTTCAATGTGCCGCGAAGATCCCTTTCGGGTCTGCTTGCAGCATATCAGAAAGCTTTTTTCAGCACCCATGATGTGACGAGCCAGGACAAGGCAGCTGCCCTGGCTTCGCTGCGAAGCCTCAAGTCGCATATAGATTCCATTTCTGTCGCACAGGCAGCCAGTGGCCAGAGGGGGTAATCATCCATGTCTTCCAGGTTCGATGAGGATATCAGACACAAAGAACTCGTTTCTTTTGTGGAGATGATTCTGACGCTTGCGGCCTTTGCCCTCTTTTCAATAGCGCTCTACCTGCTGATGTCTCCGCACAAACGCCCCCTGGTCCCCAAGATTTCCGGGGTAGGCTGCCTCTACATCGCCTGCCTCCGCGCATGGCAAGGAGCAAAACAAGGGCGGGAGAATCCCATGCCATGGCTGGTAACGCAGTTCAACTTCTGGGAATGGGTTGACTCGTGGGCGCCATGGCGCAAGCGGCGCGCATCCTCCCCTGCAGTCTGCCCCCAATTCGACGCCTTCCGCCGGAAAGTCAGGCTTTCTCAGGGCCGAAGCCGCTACATGGTCCGCTTCTTAGAAGAACAAGAGGCCCCGGTCGATCTAATCGAACATGTCAAAGGCGGCTACCATGGCAACGGAGAACGCATGACGCCTGATGACATATCTTCAGTCCTTGATGTGATGGAGGAGTTGCTATGAGCATTTCAGACATGATAATCCAGGCGTCCGCAAAATGTCACGAGATCATCTCGTCAGTATCCGCAGTTATCGTTGGCAAAGATGACGAACTTCAGTTTGTCCTGATGAGCATGATTGCCGACGGGCACCTTCTCCTGGAAGACGTGCCGGGAGTCGCCAAAACTCTAACGGCCCAATGCTTCGCCCAAGCTCTTGGCCTGAACTTCAAGAGAATTCAGTTCGTGCCCGATCTTCTCCCGGGAGATATCACCGGAAGCACGATATACGATGCCAGGCGTGAGGATTTCAAGTTCAAACCAGGGCCGATATTCGCCAATCTCATCCTCGCAGACGAGGTGAACCGGGGCACTCCAAAAACCCAGTCGGCCCTTCTCGAAGCGATGCAAGAGAGGCAGGTTACTGTGGAAGGACAAAGCTACGTGCTTGACCCGCCTTTTCTCGTAATAGCCACCCAAAACCCCCTCGAATTCGAAGGGACCTATCCCCTGCCGGAAGCCCAGATAGACAGATTTATCGCCAGGCTTCGGCTGGGATACCCGTCCCCCGAAGCAGAGCGCGAGATCCTCTCGCGCAGACAGGACCGGCGCACCGACAGAGCAGTCGCGCGCCAGGCCATCGAGAAAAGCGAGTTTCTGCAGATCCAAAACGCAGTGGAACATGTATATGTCAGTGCCGAGATCCAAGATTACATAGTCTCCATCACAACAGAAACCCGCAACGACCGCAGAGTCCAGCTGGGTGCATCGCCCAGAGGCAGCCTGGCTCTGTTCAAGCTGGCGAGAGCCCGGGCACTCATGTACGAAAGAGACTACGTGGTGCCCGACGACGTCAAAGCAGTGGCAGTCCCCGCCCTCGCCCACCGCATTCTTCTCCGGCCCGAGCTTTGGGCTGAGCGCATTACGGGCGAATCCATAGTGGAGGACGCACTCGATCGGGTGCCAGTCCCTGTCGCTGATTGGGCAAGAGCTGTTGACTAGAGGCGGAGGTTGATCGGCATGGGCTCGCGGCTTACTGAAAAAGGCTACGTCTATATAGTTTCCTTCGGAGCTCTCGTCCTGGCAAGCATACTCCTGGACCGTTGGGAGTTGTTGCTGCTCGCTTCCGTGTTCATGTTCGGCCTCTTCGCCGTTGCATACGAGCAGGATGAACCTGAATACTCCATCTCAGTCAATGTCTCGCATGACAGATGCTTTGAAGGCGAACAGGTGTTGCTGGAGGTCTCGATCTCTTCTGGATCCGACATCCCTCTTCTTGAGGCCCACATCCTCCTGTGCGATGAAGAAAACCACGTGATCTCTTCGAGACAACTCTCCCTCTCTATGAGGGCGGGAGAGATCCGCAATTTTACATTCCGCGTTAACATGCCGGCGCGGGGCATGTTCTACGTGGGGGACACAGTCTCGCGCTCGTACACCAGGTCAGGGCTGAAGTCCTTCGGCGACCGCGTGTGGCCGGGCGAAGCTTGCCTGGTCTATCCGCGACCGGAGCCCATTCGCGTCGACTGGGGCCTGGCAGCCAGATCCCGCCAGCACGTTGGGGAATGTCCTTCGCGAGTGCCCGGCGAAGGGTTGGAGATATCGGACATTCGCGCAGCCATGCCAGGTGACCCCGTCAAACGAGTCAACTGGCGGGCAACGCTCAGGTTCGGGAAGCTCTACGTCAATGACAGCACGAGGGATCGCAACATCGATGTGGTCATAGTAGTAGACGGTCTCGCTGACGTGGGAACATCCCCCTCAACTTACCTCGACTGCGCCTCGCGCGCAGCCGCTAGCATAGCCATGGGGTTTTTGGAAAACCGGGACAGGGTCGGAATTGTGAGATATGCGGGCGCAGTGGACTGGGCTGTGCCGCGTCCCGGCCGCAACCAGCTATACGTGATCCTCGACAGGCTGGCGCGCCTTTACGCCGTCCAGAGTTTTGTGGCGCCCAACATGAGGCTTCTTCCCAGATCAGTCCTGCCGCCGGGATCCCTTGTTCTCGTCATCACCCCGCTCCTCGACGACAGAGCCATCGACATGATAGTGGGGCTGGCGGCCCGGGGTTGCAATCCAATGGTCCTGTATGTCTCGCCTATACCATTCATTGAAGATCAGCTCAAAGACTCTGCCGAAGATCAGCTTGCAAAAAGATGGTGGGGCCTCGACCACAAGGCAAAATTGAAGAAGCTCAGGGCGCTCGGTCTTCAAGTTGCAGAATGGGATGGCAACGGCTCGCTCGATGCCTGCCTCAGCCATTACTTCGGCGGACAAGGCTTCAGATCTGCAGGGCGGAGCCCTTGGCAAAGTGCTTCGAGGGGAGGATGGGCATGAGAAAGATTGACTGGCTTCGCTGGTTGCCTGCGTTTCTCTGTCTCCTGGTAGTCATCTGCGTGGTTGGCATCACGCCTACAGTCTATGTAATGATCCCGGCAGCCGCCGCGCTTGCGCTCTCTTTGTGGGGGACGGTCGCGGCAAATTTCAAGCCGTTCGGCTGGAGCTCTGCTTGCGTGCTAACCGCATGCGCCTTGAGCCTTATGGAAAAAAGGCCTGTAGCCTGGTTTGAGCCCGCCCTCATGGGGTTGGGAGTCATCTGCTTCCTTGGCGCAGCCCAGATCAATTCTGTATATCAGAGAAAGGATGTCTCGCCCGATCTCATGGAGGGTTTCGAGGATAAAGCTGCGTGCTTGGAAGAGAATGATGCGCAAGCAGAACAACCACTGATCGACTCAGCTCCGGCCGTCCGCTCGGCGCTCGCCATCGGCGCACAGAGAGCGGTCGCAATCGTTTTTGCGGCCATGGCGTTTTCATACATGTTCTTTGCCCTCGCTGGCGTCAGAGCAAAGCAACTTGAAGAAGGATTCTTCATGATGATGCTGGGCACAACTGTAATCGGGGTATCGATATACTGGCTCATCCGCTTAGCCGCGCCTGACGCGTACAAGAAACCCCACCGTTGAGCGCAGGCGCATGCGGGTCATGCGCCTTTTCCGTCCCCGTCCCATCCGTAGCGTAGCAGTAAACGCATCCGCGCATGCACGTATCATAGACGCCTATGTCGCGGCTCACCACACATCCGCATTCGCCACGCTGGCCGGGATCTTTCCGCCTGCTTACTTCTACACCCAAAGCCGCTCGGATCGTGTCAGCGTCAATACACGCTCCATGGCCTATCCCACATGCAGACAAGTCATACGGCTCAGCGCAACTTGTGATGACCATCCCATGACTTCTGGCAATCGCAGCAATCTCGGCAAAAAGACCCAACACATCGCTTTTGAGCTGCCCAGGAGCACCGGGAACCTCCGTCTCCCACAGCGAGATCTCTTCCAATTCCTCAAGACGCCGCTTCGTCTTGCGATAAAGGTCGAGCAGACTCACCGTAACCCTCATGGTGCTTCCTTCAAGAGCCGCAGCGATTTCCGAAAACATCTTGATGTGGTATTCAGGAGGTGTGATGTTGCTCAGGATTATCGGATCATATCTCCAAAAAGTTCTGGAGGGGCCGATCACGGAAGCAAGCTCGACAAATGTGGCAATCGCAGAACCTAGGTCCGGCATCTTAGGCTCCAGCAGTCTAGGATAGCCATTGATCGTATACTGAAACAGATAACCATATCCCATGTTGTCAAGCTCGTGAAGGTGCGGCATCATAGATCTAGGGTCGCGCGACCAGAAGACGATCGCGTCGACATCATCTTTGGCAAGGGACACCATGGACACTTTTGTGGGACAGTAAGGGTTGGGGACGAGACAGAACCCGGCCCGAATCCTGTTCATGAACCACTCGCCATAGAATGCAGGGATATCCGTCCGTCTACTTGCACTGATTATCAATCCCGGTCCCCCCAATCCCACAATGTCATTGTCATGATACCATGCGCCGGGCAACCCCACCCACTGCGCACCCCGGCCCCTCACACATTTAGCCATGTCAGCTTCTTCAACCGTACATTCGGACAGCGCATATGGGTATAAAACACAAACCATTGATACTCTTGGAAGGAAAACTATTATTTCCGTTGAACAATATATAACCTGCCATTGTTGCTCACATTGCCTCCATATGTTATCTGCGTTTTGGGAAGGAGTTGGGCATATGGTGTCAGACGGTTCCTCAGCTGATATAGAAAGCAAGCTTTCCGCAGAAGAGATTCGCTATATGCTGCATGGATCAGATTCGGAACTCGTCCTCAATTCACTGCCTGTGGGCGTTGCTCTCTTGCGCATGCCCGGCTACATTCTTGAGATGGCTAACTCGACTTTTGCAAGGATGATCGGAGAAGTCAAGTCGCATTCTCTGGCTCCAGAAAGCCGATTCGAAGAAGTCCTGCCAAAGCAGTGGATGAATGTGATCATACCCCTGGTCGACCGAGCTATAGAGACCAAGAATCGTGTCACGGTGTGCAAGGCCCGATCGGGCGCCGAAGAAGGAGGCTCCGACGCTTACTGGCTCATCGCCTGCCAACCTGTACCGAACGGGGCCTCCAACACGCACCACGCAATCATCTTGTCCCAAGATGTTTCCGAGCAATCTGTCCTCCTCAAGAGACTAAAGGCCCTCAGCGCCCTCGGATCGAGCCTCAGCCGCGGCTATAGTCTGGACGAATTCCTCGCCGATGGAGTCGGCAAATGCTCTGCGGCCATCTCCGCAGACTACTGTGCAGCTTTTCTGCTAGATCAAGACACCCCCCGCCTCCTGCGCGTCGCTGAATCCAAACCCTTGTGTTGGCTCCCTTCAGAGATCACATTTGATTCGCCAGAGGAATGGCCATGTGGGATCGAGACGAGTGCCTCGGCCTATGTATCTTTACCCCAGGCGAACGCACGCGAAGCAAGATGGCTAGGCTCCATCGGCGCCTATGGGTACTTGCGCATTCCGCTCATGACAGTAGGAAGGCCAATAGGGGTCATGGCGGCGGTCTTCAAGAAGATCGGGTACGTTCCGCCCCAGGAAGACATCGAGTTTGCGGAGTTGGTAGCTGAACGGTGCGCCATGGCGATCGCCGCCAATGCGGCAATAGCAGAATACGGTCGACTCCTCGCCGCTGAGCAGGAAGCGCATCGCGCTGCAACAGCAAAGGCGGCGCAGATGGAGGCGCTCCTCGAAAGCCTCGAATGCGGAGTGGTTGCGTACGACCGCAACGGCTACGTGATACTGACGAACCGTGCGTGCGAAGAAATGCTCGACGTTGGAAAGCCCCAGTCCAGGTATGGGGATGATATCGCGTTCGGAATCACTCTCGAAAAGCTTGACGGAGAAGCGGTTTCATTGAAGGAAATGCCTTACTGCAAGCTTTTGAGAGAAGCGGCCCTTGCCGACCAGCACTACATGATGCACTACACAGACGGCTCCTACCGGGTCATCAGCTTCAACGGAGGCATCGTGCGGGACGCAAAGGGCCAAATGTCGTCTGCCATAATAATCATGCGGGACATAACTCGGATGTATGAAATGGAGAAAACCCGAGAAGAAGTGATCAGGCTCATCTCTCACGACCTCCGCTCGCCACTGACCCTGATACTTGCGCGAGCGCAGATGATGGAACGCGTAGCCGACAAACCCGACGCAGTCCGTAAGAACGCCATGGGAATCGTCTTGTCCGCCAGGTACATGAATATCATGATATCCGACCTTTCGGATTCTTTCCGAATTCAGTCGGGCAAGATCACGCTGAAACGGCAAGTTTTCGATCTTGCGAAGTTCATCTCTGATTGTGTAGAGCGCTGGCTTGATGCGCCAGAAACAACGAGGCTGAAGCTTGATATTGAACCGAATCTCCCGCCTGTATACGCCGATCCCGTTCGCCTGGAACGAATCCTGACGAACCTGACCACCAATGCCTTCAAGTATTCTACCGGCGATTCAGAAGTGCTTGTGGAAGCCGCTCGCTACCAGGACTCCGATGATCAAGCACTCATATCCATAACCGACCACGGACAGGGCATTGCCGAAGACGAGCTGCCCCACATATTCGAACGCTACTGGCGCGCCTCCGAAGCTCGAGAGAGATCAGAAGGGATGGGTCTCGGGCTGTACATATGTAAAGAGCTCGTTGAGGCACACGGAGGAAGAATCTGGGTGCACAGCGTGCAGGGCCAGGGAAGTACTTTCTTTTTCACTGTGCCTTTTGCCGGATAACCTGCGCCGCCCGTGCGGTTCCCACCCGCCGAGCTCACCAAACCCCTCGCCGCAATAGAGGATATTGCGAATTATGCCGTAATTTCACGCCAAAGAATATTACTCAAAACACAGCAAGAACTGATACAGTCGAGAATCGCCGACCACCACAAGCAAATAGCTCTGCCTTGCTCGACCTTGGAGTCTGTACTACCTGCTTTCAATCGATTGGAAGAGGGGCGGATCTTGTGCCCGCCCCTCTTCGCCTGCAAAGGCCTTCTATAGGTATCCGCTAGACTCCAAAGCCTTCCTCGCCGCGTCCTTATCTTCGTCTGCTACCATGATTACAGGGCCGGTGCATCCCATACCGGTCTCGGCATATATCCCCGCGCCCCACAGAACGCTCACAGCTTCTTCCAACTGAAGGATGTCCACTCCCGCAATGTCGGAAGTGACGACTTTCTTCGGCGGCGGCTCTACACTCTCAGCGGCAGCAGCCGCGTCGCCCTGAGCCGGCGCAGACGCCGAAGCTCCCGCTCCGGTGGGGAGCCCTATCTCGGGCCAGCCCGCCTTCCGGGCGGCGGCAAATTCAACCCTGGCCACCTCGTGAACTCCGCCCTTCACCAGGTCAGCCGCGTATCTGATCGCTCCAGCCACCACTGGCGCGCCCGATGCGCGCGAGAGGATCATGATGATCCGCCCGTATCCCTCGCCGATCCCGGGACCATAACCGTACCCGGTCGCTTCGTAGTCCCCCCCCGTGCTTGCGGCCGAGAAGATCTTCATCAAGAGATTGCCTGTGAGGCTGTCGCACACCATCACGTCAGGAGTAGCCATCAGAAGATCGTTGCCACGCATGACCGCGCCTCCGTCAGCCCGCGCCGATTCCGCAAACTGGATGGGGTATCCGGCATCAGATAGCTTTCTCAAAGCTCTCTCAACCTGCCTTGCCCCATCTATGTTGAGCACCCCTACTGTAGGCTCAACCACCCCGCTGGCTTTCGCCGCTACGATTCCGTACACAGCGTTCTTCACCATGTTTTCGACGCGCTCTGTCCCTGATGTGCCAGTGGTTGTGGCTATGAACATCTCCCGTCCCCTACTTGGGGTGACAACCCGCCCCACTGTGGAGACGCCTATTGGGAAGTTGTAGTGCATGGTGACACATGCATCGATCTCGCCGGCATCGAGCAATCGCTCCATCTCGCGATGCTGCTCTTCCTCGCTGGCCGCCGGGTACAGCCTGAGCCCGGCCACGCCCCGCACCGATTCCGCCAACTCTGAAGGCCCTATCAAAGCCACTTCCAGGTCGGAATATTGACGCAGCGCACGTAGGGCCCCGTCGATAATCTCTTCGGGCCCGTGTTCGCTGCCGAGTACAGTCAGGCCGATCCTCGGCCTGCGTCCGCCTGCGCCCTCCGCCAAACCGGCAAGGTCCGCTCCGCTCTCGAGAGCATCGGCAAGTTTCTCAAAGAGTTCAGCTATTCTTCTTTTAGCATCATCAGTCATGGCAGCCACCTCACGACTCCACTAGCGTCTGCGCAGCCCCGCGCAACGCATCTGCCATGATCTTGCGGAGCTCGTGTTCGGATACTCCGGCCATCCCCGCTGCAGCAGCCCGATCCCGGGAACCGCATTTGCCCGGGTTCTTCTGGATAAGGAATGAGATCCCGTCAAAGAGATTGGTCATTCTGCCCAGGAAGAGAGAGCCCTTTCCGATTATCTGGGCGCGTTCGATTCGGCCGGCACTGATCTCGTCACACAGA
>Ga0208824_1001630_pt1 | contig 19433 bp, 8 predicted proteins | sample AD_JPNTR3_MetaG_FD_184447 | JGI IMG/M metagenome (GOLD analysis project Ga0208824, IMG submission 184447) | Active sludge microbial communities of municipal wastewater-treating anaerobic digesters from Japan - AD_JPNTR3_MetaG (SPAdes) (version 2) | ecosystem: Engineered > Bioreactor > Anaerobic >...
CCCGTCTTCGGCAGTTACTACAATATGTGCAGTATCACGCAAACTTGGTGCAAAAATTGTAACTTGCTGTTCAACAAGCTGTTTACCAAAATCTTCACCCTGCGCCCAACGAATTGTCGGAACGCTGGAAGTGCCATAAGCCAACGTAGCCACATAGTTAAACTCGGTAGGTGTAAATGCCGGCGACAGTTCCGCATCGTCAATACTGATATCGCCCAAAGTGGCAACGCTCGACTTAAGAACAGGGAAATAAACAGAATAATCCGTAGTCGTAACACCGTCCTGAGCAACTACACGTATCAGCGTTGTGTCATTTATTGCGCCATATTTAATGGTAATAGTCTGTTCGTTTTGAGCTGGCACAGGATGAATGGAAGGCACATTTTTTGTGCGCCATTGCAACGTGTCCACATACGTAAATGTATTGGCATCAAAATTATTAAGCGACACAAATTCATTGCCATTGAACATTTTAAGATCTGCCAACAACGCATTTGAACTCGGCAACACATTAAAGCGAACAGTATAGGTGCGCTGATTGCCGTTTTGAGCAGTAACCACTATTTTAACACCTTTCAGTCCGGCATCCGCTACCGCTACAATTTGTGTTGTGTCGTACTTTTCGTACGTTATTTTTGGTGCTGCCGCATCGGCTTCAATATCAATAATATAATCTGTTTTTTCAGATGAAAAATCAGTTAAATCAAGACCGTCTGCGGCAATAGCTTTCAACGAAGCATTTGATTGTTTGGCTCGAACAAATTTCACGCTATAAGTCGCTGTGTTCCCATCTTCGGCTATCACTTTTATAGTTGCTGTACCTTCAACGGCAGGAGCATCGGCAATGATAATTTGTTGGGCAGGATCGCTGCCAAAAGCCGTTACTATAGGTGCTGTTTTAACGCCATAAGCCAACGTATCGACATAATCCAAAATTTCGGGAGAAAAGCCCGACAATTCTACGCCGTCCAATTTTAACGAAAGGAGTTGTACATCACTTGACGGAGCAACTGAAAAATTAATAGTGTAAGTTGTAACAGTACCGTTTTCAGCCTTCACAACAACGGACGTTTGACCGTTTACTCCATTACTTAAAACCGTAACGGTTTGGTATTCATCGCCTTTTTCAGCAACAATAGTCGGTAAAACTACTGTTCCTTTTGGCAAAATATAATTGTATTCAAGCTGTTCGGATTGCAAAATATCGCTACCACCAACTTTTAAAGCCGCTAACGTACTGATATTGGATTTGTTGAAATGAAAATTAATAGTGTAAATATTTGTAATGCCGGTTTCCGCCACAACAATTATTTTACCTACGCCTTCCAACATCGGCGACAATACCGACACGTTTTGCATCACATCGCCTTTTACAGCTTCAATAGTCGGACATACTGTTGTACCACGAACCAATTCGTAATCGTATTCCGTTACATTAGCATCAAAATTAGCCAACGCCACGCCTCCTATCATCAAACCGGCTAACTGCACATTGTTTGATTTTGGAATAATAAAATAGATGGTGTAAAGAGCTTCTGAACCGTCGGCTGCCTCTACACGAACATAAGAAGTATCACCTTTGGTTACCGATACTTTTTGGTCAATTTCCGCCGCTGTATAAGTAATAGTCGGCAAAACAGTTGTTCCAATGGGCAATTCGTAGGTATATTCTAATTTTTCGGGAGAAAATCCTAAAATAGTCGTTCCCGCCACACGCAAATCAGCCAACGCAGTATTGTCCGACAAATCGAACATCATCTTAATAATATAGGTATTGCTTCCGCCACTTTCCGGTGTTACCACAATGCGCACTTCGCCGGTAAGCAACGGTTTTGAAATGGATACGCTCTGTCCCAAATCTTTTTCAACAGTAATTTTCGGGCAAACAGTCGCAGTCGGTTGCAAACGATAAACATAGTAGAACGTACTTTTGTCAAAATTTGCCAATGGCACATCATCAATAAAAATATTTTTCAAAAACGCATTTTCCGATTTTTCTACACTAAAATTAATGGTATAAAGCGTTTCGTCACCGTTTTCAGCTATAACACGCAACGTTGTCGTACCATTGATACCGCCTTTTACCACCAGCACTTTTTGAGCATCGTCGCTTTTGGTATAACCTATTTCAGGCAAAATAGCCGTGCCGCTTTTAAGCGTATAATCGTATGTTAAAACTTCAGGGTCAAAGTTCTCTAATGCAACGCCACCAATCGAAATACCTGCCAATCGACTGTTCGCCGATTTTTCAACCGAGAAATGAATGATATAAGTTGCCGTCGCACCCGTTTGAGCTGTAACGATAATGCGCGTATCGCCCGACACTCCTGCCGACACGACACGCACTTTCTGCCAAGCATCGTGCAACACATAAGTAATCGCCGGCAAAACGGTGGTTCCACGTTCGAGTAAAACACTGTATTCAAATGTATTAGGATGGAAATTAGGAATACTTACGCCACCCACCAATATATCATTCAGCGTAACATTGTCGGCTTGCGCCACAGTAAAAGTGATGCGGTAAGTGTTTGTTTTTGTACCGTCCTCCGAGCGAACAACAATAGTTGTAGTACCATTCAATCCGCCATCGGTTTTGGTAATGGTTTGATAAGCATCGCCCGCTGTCCATGTAACTGCAGGCAAAGTGGTTGTGCCAATCGGCAATTCGTAGGTGTAATTAAACACATTAGCGTTAAAGCCGTTCAGCGCATTACCTCCGATAAAAATTTGTTGCAAATCGGCATTCGACGATACTTCGATTGAAAATGTGATGACATACGTTGCCGAAGTGCCTACTTGCGATTTAACGATAATTTTCACGCCGCCTTCAATACCACCGTTACGAACAGTAATGGTTTGATATTCATCGTGTGCGGTGTAGGTAATTTCCGGCAAAACAGTTGTTCCACGCGCCAGCTTATAAGTATAAGTGTAAACATTCGGGTCGAAATTAGGTATGCTCACTCCACCTACTTTTATATCCAACAATGTAGTATTGTCGGCACGTGCCACCGAAAAATTGATGACATAGGTTTTTACCGAACCGTTTTGCGCCTGAACAATAATTCGTGTCGTACCGTTCAATCCGCCATCCATTTTTGTAATGATCTGATATTCATCGCCCGCCGTATAAGTTACCACCGGCGCAGTTGTCGTCCCAATCGGAAATTCATAATTATAAACTAATGTATTGGGGTCAAAATTTGGAATGGTTGTACCGTTCACCCTCAAATCGCTCAAAGAAGCGTTCGACGATTTTGGTACGCTAAAAGTGATGCGATAGATGCTTTGCGCACCGCTTGCCGCCGTAACGGTAATTTTGGTTACTCCATCCACTCCGCCGGTTTCTATAACAGGCGTTTGTTGATAAGCATCGCCCTTTACTGCTTCGATAGAAGGCAATACTGTGGTTCCTTGCGGCAAGGCATAAGAATAGTTAAACAGCATCGGGTCAAATCCTTCAATAGAAACGCCGCCAACTTTTATATCTTTCAGATAGGAATAGGTAGAAGCGGTAATTTTAAACGACAATCTGTACACCCTTGTAGTAACATTTCCGGGAGCTTTTACCGAAATATTGTAAGTTCCGATGCACGTTTCTCCCGAAATAGTTACATTGTTTTCAACGGTAATGGTCTGTGCACCTTGAGCATACGCCGATATTGGCTCTATGGTCGGCAAAGTTGTTGTGCCGAGCGGCAATTCTACCGTATAGGTAGTTTTGGTTGGCGAAAAACCGGGCAGCGAGTTGCCGTCAATTTTAATATCAGCCAATTTATTGTCGTCCAATTGACTAACAGAGAAATTTATCACATAAGTAGATGAATAATTTTTGTCCGCCGCCGTTGATTTTAATGTGGCAGTACCGGGGATAGTTGTAGCTTGCGTATAAACAAACTCCTGACCGTCATCGCCTTTTACGGCTTCTATGGTCGGAATGGAAGTTGTTCCAAAGGGCAATTCTACATTATAATTAGTTACATAACCACTGAAATTCGGCAAAGAAAATGTTTCACCGTCAACCGTATAAGTGATGTTTGCCGGACGGCTGTTGGTCGATTGTTCAGCAACGAATTTAATTTTATAAGTCGATGTGGACGAACCGTCTTCAGCTCTCACCACTATTGTTGTAATGTTATTGCCCGAAGTACCTCCCACTTCTGTAGCATTGGTAATTGTTATTTCATTACCCGAAAGCGTACGTCCTGCAAAGCTAGCTGATGTTCCTCTACAGTTGGTCAATGAACCGGCACCACGTTTAGCAGAAACAGTAGGTACGGTAGTAACGCCCAATCCCAAAGCGTATGTTTGCTCTTCGCCATTGCGCAGATTAGGGTCAAAACCAAGCCATTTTTTATTGTTCACATATAAATCGCCGATTGCCGAACTGTATATCAGTTGAAGGTCATCGACATAAAGTGTGTTTCCCGGGTACAAACCGCTATTTGCACGGAAATTAGGATAGTTACCCGCCGATAAAATAACGTTGCATTTTTCGGGAACGTTATCATTCATGTAATAAATGGGAACTTTTATCAATGTCCACGAATCGTATGTTTTACGCTCTTTTACCCATCCTTCAGCTACTTGAGTTGCATAACTTTTTGTACTACAAACATTTCCGTTCATCACCTGACGTATATCAGACTCTTCATTAATATGAGTAGTAGAAGTACAACTGCCGTTTTTACCGGTGTAGCTTTCACCTACACTTTGACCTTTCCACGAATAGAACAATAGATGATAATATTCTTTGTCCGTATTGTTGCCTGTACGTTTTATCCATATCGCCATTGTATCGGGACGATATGTAAAATTGATGCCACCATCAGTTCCGGCAGTCGCTTCACTAATTTTTGTGAGACTCTCAAGGTAGCTCCACGGCTGTCCCAACGACATATAACCCGGAGCCGGTTCGGTAATGCCGGCGGCACCTACTTCCTTGTCAGCTACACGAGCACAGTATCCGCTTATCCGTCCGGCGTCTCGATACATAAACGTAAAATTGAAACCCACTTGGGTTACATTTGAGCCATTCCAATTTACCAATTGAGGGTCGCCGTTAAAAGAATTGCCCCACCAATTTTCGAAACTTGAGTCCGGTAATTGTTGCGCAAATAAACTTGTACTTAACGCCAACAAACAATACAAAATAATTGTTTTTTGTGTATGCATACGAACTAATATATTTGTTTTCATCTTTTTCATGTTAGTTTAGAATGTTTTTTACTGCGTTACGTTTAATGTTACCGTGCAGGTTACTACCGCATAATTTGTAGAGTTAGGCGTAAATACCACCGTAAATTCTTGATTATCGCCGATTGCAGGAATGAAATTCGGGTTTTGCCATGCAAATGTTCCGGCTACAACATCCGTAGTTCCGGCTACAACGACACTACCGCCAACCAATGTAGCTTCACCGAGTGATTTTCCTTGTTCTATAGATTGTGCCGTAGGTGCTACAGCTATAGTAGTAGGTATAGCGATAATGTTCACAGGAATTTCCACATGACTTGGTTCACATAACTCAAGGTTCGATGGTGTAAACGTTGCCGACAAGCTATAAATGCAAACATCCAAAATTGGGTTAGAAGTATCATCGTACTGCCACGTTCCCGCAACATTATGATCGACATAAATTGGAATATCTTCCAAATTTTTGCCGTAAATTGTCGGCTCTGTCGCAGCAAAAAATTCCGCTATCGTTTTGCGTATATTTACTGTATAAACTACCGTATCGGATGGTAAATAATTATGGTTGCCCACTTGCCAAGCGGTAATGGTCAACGATTTTCCTAGAGCTGCTGTGGTGGCAGTTAATTTTAGTTCGTTATTCGCACCGATTGATGCGTAGCTAGTGCCATCACCTGTGAGGCTGTAACTAATTTTTAATCCCGATGGTACACGTGCGTCGAGTGTAATGCTATCGAGTATCCCGATGCTGTCGGGCATAGTCCATTCTATAGTTTGTGGCAATTTGAGTATAATCACTGGAATGAAATCTGAAACATCTCCATAAACCGCACTATTTTCAGGAATAAATGTTACACCACACATCACAGGATTGCCTGCATTCGGCACTTCTAAATAATTTTTCCATCTAAATGCTCCTTTTATAGTGTCTCCACTTAAGTCTTTGGCGCAACCACCTACTAACGGAACTAAACCTAGATTTTGACCAAAATAAATGGTTTTACCAGCCGTAGGCAGTGTGAGAATAGGTAAACCTTTAAAAATTCGGATGGTTTTTATAATAGGTTCTGCATCGAGATAATAGTCATTTCCGGCACAACTAGCAGTAATGGTAACCACCGTATCGACTTGCAAAAACACTAATTTATTATCGGCATCCAATTTGAGTATGGTTTCATCTGAAAAATTATAAGTGATTGGCAAACCGGAAACAGGATTTATTTTATTAAGCGTATAAGTTTGCGTAGAAGCCAACGAATCGCGCAAAGCCCAACTGATGTATTGCGCACGTTTTTCGACAGTTGTCGTAATAGGAATATTAAGATTCCAACCGTCTTTTACGCTTGAAACATTTAATGTTACCGTGTCGGGTTCAATAGCTGAAGGCGTATAGGATACAAATATATTTTTAGTCCCGTAATCACCGCACTCAACAGAAATTAAAGCAGGTTCAACATGAAAATCAGGATTGTTACCAATAATGTTCAATTGAATTTCATCCTGAACATTCGAGTAGGTAAGTTGTACTGTTTTCTTAGTTGTCGTGCCAAATTGCCCGTTTATCACCATGGTTGTCGGATTACTTTCGATAAAATGAGCACGCGTTACCCGAATATTTTTGTAATATTTTTTTAAAGTAGCACCCGTCCTCGTCAGAAAACGAATTTTTGTGGCATTGCGATTAAGATTATAGGTATAGGTTGCATAATTACTTCCTAAACTCGGATTAGCCACATCACTCCACGACGAACCAATATATTGCTGTACATAGAAAAAATTTAAACCAATTGCCGATTTTTTGGCTTCAAACGTCAATACCGCCGGATAACCGTTCAATACAAATTCAGGTCCCGTTTGAATGATGTTCAACGAATATTCGTTGTTATCTTCCAACGCCAACGGTTCATTTATACAACTGACATTCGGGTCGCGCACACGCAACGTACGTAAGTAGGAAGTAGCTGCGTAAGTTTCGTTACCGGCTTGGGTAGCTTTAATCGTGGCAGTTCCTACATTAGTAGTTGATATAGTGAGCATATTACCAACGAGTGTTACAATATTATTGGCATTATTAACCAATTCGTAGGTTATCGGCAGACCGCTTGAAGCAACAGCAGTCAATTCCGTCTGTGCTGCACCTAAAAGAAATGAAAGCGGTTGCGTCCATGTAATTTTTTGAGTCAATAAATTAGTTACTTCCAAATGCAACGTATCGCGCACCTCGTCAACAGTAGGCGATCCTGCTTGATAAGCAATAATATCTGCCGTACCGGCAGCTACCGCTATCAGTTGACCACCTTCGATACGCAAAACGTTTTCGTTGCTTGATGTAAGAGACGTCAATGGCAAATCGCTTGAAGCAAATACAAACGGACTTTCGTTTGAACCAATAGTGTCGCCGCGTGAAAGCATCGTAGTCTCTTCGTCCCACCATACAATGGATTGCGACAACGCATTGGACTGCCCTGTGAGCGTAATAGTAGCCCACGTTTGATTATCGCTATCCGAAACAGTTACGGTCGCCGTTTTTGCACCTTTCGTTTGTGGATGAAAATCGACTATAATATTCGATGCCGTTCCATATGCACCTGTACTTGAGGCTATTGATGCTGTTCCTAATGCAAAATCAGTTGTGTTATCCAACGATAGTGTCAGTGGTTTTACATTACACCAATCAATAGAAAATTGTGTATCATTCGACGATTGCAACACGTCCAACGTACCACAATCCACTATACTTGCCGACGGTGTAACATACTTTAATTCACTCACATTTATTTTTGTGTAGTAGCCTTTGAAGTTGCCCGACCAGCCGAATTTTAAATATTTTGTGGTCTTTGCAAGTGTCACAGTGTAAGGTTTTTCAGAAGTTCCCGAACGTCCGGGTTCAGACACTACCGACCAATTTCCGTTGGTCGCACTCTGATACACTTTAAAACCACTACCTGTAGAAGCTCCTGAATTTTGTTTACAAGTAAATGTCAATTTGTCGGGGATGCCGCCTTGGTCTAACGCTACTACAATGTATCTTTCCGTCCATTGAAATCCACCATTTGTTAGCAATACACCACCGTCCCAAGATGCGTTAGAACTTGCAATTACAATGGAGGGATTACTGAAATGACTTGCCGTAAAATCGGTATTGTAAGGAAATTGCGCCCAAAGGCTTACGTTACCCATTATTAAGCAAAATACTAATAAAATTCGTTTATTCATAGTTGTAAAAAATATTCATTTATTTGATTTGGAATTGGTAAAATATAACTCGTTTCGGTAATCTGATAACTACCCACAAAGCACCCTGACCTGATGTTTTTTACATCAAGTTACGGTACAAAAAGTATATTAATCGGAACAGAAACGTAGTCGCGCGCGGTGTTTTTCTGGAAGGTCTTTGACGGAAGCCGCCAATGCGCGCAAATTTGATAATGCATGAGCCATATACGATGCGATAATGGCTTGCGTGGGATGCGAAGTGTCCTGCAAATCCAAAGCTAACAAATCGTAGGTATCGGCAATAACAGTTTTTAAAGGAGGTAAAGCAGAGTTTGCCACTTCGTACTTACTATCGGCTATTTTAAAAGTATAAGAACAAAACAATTCGTCACGCATGGAGACGGAGCTCGCCCAAAAAAACCAATAAATTAGCCCTTTGTACAATCCTACGATAAAACTTTTGATGAATCTGAAAATGAACATCATAAATCGCATATTATATCGGTGCAAATTTACAAGTTTATTATTATTTGTAAAAATAAAATTTCGATTTGCGGAGTTTTGCAATTAAAACAACTGATAATATGCAATTTAGACTTGTTAAAATAGTTAATGAGTGTTAATTTGTCTCTGGAAAAAGTTGGTTTTTGAACCGTTTTTGAAGCTAAAAAAAATTGTTTTTACCATCTTTTTTTCATTTTCACGAAAGAAATAGGTTAAATTTTGGATTTTTCAATTCTTTGAAAATAAAAACCTACTTTTTATTTGAAAACTATCAAAAAACAGCTCTCTTTTTTTTAATTTTTTAAGTTTTATACATAAATCCCTATAAACTATTTTATTGTAACTGCGAAAAAGAGAAACCTTTAACCAGAAGCGCTTCAATGGCTTGGGGCAATGCGGAAAGTGTATTTGCTGAAGATTTTTTAGAATCGTGAAAAACGATAATGGAACCGTTACGCGCATATTTTTTCACAATGCGCACAATTTTTTCGGGACTAAGTTTGGGATTGTAATCGCGCGTAATTACATCCCACATCACAACGGTATAGTTTTTACGAATTTCTTTTAGCTGAGCCGGCTTCACACGTCCGTAAGGCGGACGAAAAAGGCGACTGTGGATGAGTGCATTAGCTTCAGCGACATCGCGGCAATAAGTTTCAGTGCTAGTGCCAAAACCTTTGAGATGGTGCATCGTATGATTGCCCACATGATGTCCTTCGCATTTTATCTGCTCAAACAATTCGGGATATTTACGCACATTATCGCCAACACAAAAAAAAGTAGCTTTCAATTGATAACGGCGTAATATTTCCAATATTTGCGGTGTAGTGGTCGGACACGGTCCATCGTCGAAAGTGAGATAAACCGTGCGCTCGCCAGCCCGTTTCATTCGCCAGACTCCTTTCCAAAAGAGTCTGACGAACGAGGGCGGTTGTTCTATAAACATTTTCGAGTTTATTTCGGCATCAAGCCGATATATAATTGTAACAAATCGCGATATTTATCAGCCAATGAGCTACGAGATTCTGCACTTGCCAAATAAATATTCTGCATTAAACTAAGATTTTGACGAACACTAAGATTACGTGAAACGGCAGCACGTTGTTCCGGTGTCAGTTGGGAGTTATAGTGCAACGCCTGACGACAACCTTCGCCCACAATGTCCACAATACTATCAGCCAAAGCCATTTCGCCAAGTGCGTAATACTGTTCAGCCAAAAGCAACGAATAGTAGTCGTGCGGAACAGTTGTATTGGGAATAACTTTCATACAATAGTCAAGTGCTTCTTTGGCTTTCTCTTTCTGTCCTTCTTTCATCAACTCTTGTACCAATTCGGTGAACATAAGCCGCATCGTGTAACACATACGCATATTGGTTTCATCTAAATAGACTTTCGGATTTTCAATGCCGCCCCATTTAAATTTATTCATCATATTATCGAACATCACATCGGTATTGACCATCGATTTATAACCATCGTTTTCCAGTGGTACAATTCGGTAAGCCAAGCCTTCCAAGCACATATATTTCTTAATGTCAGGATAAAACTCGTCACCAACTGTGGCTGCTATGTACATCGGGCGTTCCCAACGATTGGTGTTCAACATCTCCAACATCATCATTTTAGCTTTGTCGAGGCTGCGTCCAAGTGGAATTACCATCTGTTCAACAATTTTTGCAGAATCTTTCGGCTCAACGGTTTGCGTAGCCAACACTTGATGTTTATCGATTGGCAATATCAGTTTTGATGCAAATATGTTTCCGATACCGTCATCATCGATAAATTCAGGCTCACGTACAATTTTTAAAGCCAAATCCAACGGCATAGAGCCACCAAAATGCGGATGGTCTATTACGCGTGAAACGTCCAAATGATTTTGCACATAATCTTTGCGCTCCCATGAAATAGGCAGCGGATCAGATTCGTAAGCACCCCGACGCATTTGGTCGATGTACCAATCAGTTTGCAGGTAGCTCAAGTTGCAAACGCGCACGTCGGTTCGCTCACCTTCTACTTCTTGATTGTACCACAATGGGAATGTATCGTTATCGCCATTGGAAAAAATAAAAGCATTAGGTGCGCACGAATTGAGGTAATTAGCTCCAAAATCGCGAGCGGTAGTACGGTTCGAACGGTCGTGGTCGTCCCAATTTTGAACAGCCATAAGCACCGGAACACCCAAGCACAAAATAGAAACCAAAGTGGCAGATAATTTTTTCGGCAACACTTTGTTCAACCATTGTATCAGCATCAACACACCTAAGCCCACCCAAATACAGAACGCATAGAACGAACCGGCATAAGCATAGTCACGCTCACGTGGCTGACCGGGCGTTTGGTTAAGATAAATAACAATAGCAATGCCCGTCATAAAGAAGAGCGCAAAGGTAATCCAAAAACTCTGTGACCCTTTTTTGCCTTGATTCAATTGCCACATTATGCCCAAAATACCCAAAAGCAGAGGCAATATGAAATAAGTGTTGCGTCCTTTGTTGTTTTTTACAACATCAGGCAAAGCCGACTGGTCGCCTAAGCGCATATTGTCAAGAAATCCGATACCGGTTATCCAATTACCTTTGTCTATTTCGCCGGAACCTTGCAAATCGTTTTGTCGACCGCTAAAATTCCACATGAAATAGCGAAGATACATATAGTTAATTTGGTAATTGAAGAAGAAATAGAGGTTTTCGCCAAATGTCGGTCTCAAAATTATCTTGCGGTCACCGCAACGGTCAACAGAAATCTTTTCACCTTTAATATTGCCCCACACTTTGTAAGCATCGGCATGAGCAGGACTGTACATGCGCGGGAAAAGCATTTCGAAACGACTGTCTTTTTTGTAGCCTTTGTGCTTGTAACTTGCTATCACATAGCTGTCTTTTTCATCTTTCGATGTTTTTTCTTTTTGCATCCAAATGGCATTGCCACGCTTTTCAATTGGCACGCAATAATTTCCTTCCTGCTTGAGTACTTCGGGAGCAGAATAGACCGCACCGTAAAGCAACGGACGGTCGCCGTACTGCTCGCGGTTGAGATAATATTGCAATGCAAACACATCTTCGGGGGAGTTTTGGTCCATAGGCGGATTAGCCGACGAACGGATAACCACCAAAGCGTACGACGAATAGCCAATCAACATTACAGTCATACACAAAACAATGATATTCAGCACTTTATTGTTGATATTTTTGGCTAAAAACACGTATGCACACAGACCTGCAAAAATTAAAATGCCCAACAAAATGCCACTTCCCATAAACGGTATGCCCAACAAAAGCACAGACAATAGGAACGCTATTTTTATATTTTGAGGACGTTTTTCGCTTTGTGTTTCATAGAGTGCCCAAGCTAAAATTGCTATTGTAACGATAATGTAAACAAACACGCCGGTATTGAACGGAAGACCTACAACATTGACAAAGAACAGTTCAAACCAACTCGCCACTTTTACAAAGCCGGGGATAAGTCCATACAGCACTGCCGCCAAAATAACTACCGATGCCAACAATGCCAGCAACGTGTTTTTAGTAGTAACAGGATATTTTTTGAAATAATAAACCAAAACGATAGCAGGAATAGCCAACAAATTGAGCAAGTGAACGCCAATAGACAGCCCCATTAAATAGGCAATAAGAATAATCCAGCGCAACTCATGGCTCGGCTCGGCATCTTCCCATTTCAGTATTGCCCAAAAGACGATGGCTGTAAAAAACGACGAATAGGCATAAACTTCACCCTCGACGGCAGAGAACCAAAACGTATCGGAAAAGGTATAAGCCAATGCTCCCACCATGCCCGCACCAAGTATGGCTATTGTTCTCCATGTGCCAAAATCTTCTTCGGATTTAATAAGAATTTTGCGTGCCAAATGGGTAATAGTCCAAAACAGGAATAAAATGGTAAAAGCACTGCACAACGCCGACATGGCATTTACCATCATCGCCACCTGTGAAGGGTCGGAGGCAAACAACGAAAACATTCGTGCCGTGAGCATGAAAAACGGAGCTCCGGGCGGGTGTCCCACGTCCAATTTGTAAGCGGCAGCAATAAATTCGCCGCAATCCCAGAAACTTGCAGTCGGCTCTATTGTCAATAAATAGGTAACCGCAGCAATCAGAAAAGCCAGCCAACCAAAGAGTTGGTCATACAATTTAAACTTTTTCATAGTTATCGTATATCAATTAAATATTATGCCATGAAATTCAGCAAAGGTACATAAAAATATTGAAACGTTGATTTTCTATATTTATTTTTTCAACAGCGTACACTTCCAACCACAAAAAAGCGGGCAAAAGCAACTGCTTCAACCCGCTTAAATCCTGTTTAAATATCATTTAACAGTTATTTTATAAATTATTCCAATCCGCGACCTTTGAGCATTGCTTCGGGATTCGGGTCGGCACCTCGAAACTGCTTGTAGAGTTTCATCGGCTCATCGCTACCACCCTTCTCGAGTACATTAGTGCGAAATGATTGGGCGGTTGCAGTATCGAAAATACCTTTTTCTTTAAACAGTTCAAACGCATCTTTGTCAAGCACTTCCGCCCACAAATAGCTGTAATATCCGGCACTGTAACTGTTATTAAAGATATGGTTGAAATAAGTACTACGATAGCGCGGAATAATTTCGTCGATAAGACCTATCTGTTTCATTTTTTCATTTTCAAATACCACCACGTCAATTCCATCGACAGAAGTCAAATCGTGCCAATTCATATCCAAAATAGATGCAGCCACTAATTCGGTAGTCATAAATCCTTGATTGAACGTAGCAACATTCTGTATTTTGTTCACCAAAGCTTCAGGAATTACTTCACCCGTTTGGTAATGAGTGGCGTACATAGCCAACACTTCGGGTTCAAAAGCCCAATTTTCGTTAATTTGGCTCGGAAGTTCCACAAAATCGCGCGCTACGTTGGTACCGCTTACATCTACATAGCGACATTTAGAGAGCAATCCGTGCAAAGCGTGCCCAAACTCGTGAAACATTGTCTCCACTTCTTCCAATGTAAGCAACGACGGTTGGTCGGCAGTCGGTTTGGTAAAATTGCCTACGTTCACCACAATGGGACGCACATCTTCCCCATTTACAAAACGTTGTTCGCGGAAATTGCTCATCCAAGCTCCGCCACGTTTGCTGGCTCGGGGATAAAAATCAGTATAGAACAATCCAATAAGCGAACCATCGGCATCGGTAACTTTGAATGCTTCCACATCAGCATCGTAAATCGGCACATTATCCAATTTCTCAAAATTGAGCCCATATAGTTTATGTGCCACGGCAAAAACGCCAGCCCTCACATTTTCCATTTGGAAATAAGGTTTTATTTCGGCTTCGTTGAGCGCATATTTTTCTTGTCGCAATTTTTCGGCATAAAAATCCCAATCCCAAGGAGCCAACTTAAAGTCTCCTCCTTCGCGGTCGATAATTTGCTGCATTTCAGCACATTCTTCTTTAGCTTTTTTTACTGCCGGAGTGAAAATTTTTGCCAAAAACTCGTTTACTGTTTGCGAATTTTTAGCCATTGTTTCGTCTAAAATAAAGTTGGCAGGCGTATCGAAACCCAACAGATTAGCTTTTTCGATGCGCAAACGCATGATGTCCAAAATTACCTGTTTGTTGTCGTTTTCATTGCCGTTGTTTCCTCGCATCGAATAAGCTTTGAACATTTTTTCGCGCAAATCGCGACGTTGGCTGTACTGCATAAACGGTCCGTAGCTTGGGCGTTGCAATCCGAACAGCCAGCAATTTTCCATGCCGGCTTCTTTGGCGACTTCGGCAGCAGCCGTACGCACAGCTTCAGGCAATCCAATCAGGTCTTTTTCATCGTCAATAACCAATTGAAAAGCATTCGTTTCGTTGAGTATATTATTGCCGAATTTTTGTTGTAGCGACGAAAGTTGTTTGTTGATTTCCCGCATACGAGCCTGTTTTTCAGAATCCAAAGCGATACCGTTGCGCACAAATGCACGGTTGATTTTTTCAAGCACCATCTGTTCCTCTGTAGTCAAATCAAGCGAATCTTTGACAGCATAAATAGCAGCGACACGTGCATAAAAATCGGAATTCATAAAAATATTGTCGCTATGTTCCGAAATAAGCGGTAAAACCTCTTCGACTATGGCATTAAGGCTTTCTGTAGAATTTGACTCGGAAAGATTGAACAATACGCCGGAAACTTTAGAGAGCAGTTGTCCCGAATTTTCATAAGCCGCAATGGTGTTTTCAAAAGTCGGTTCGTCGCTATTGTCGATAATAGCGTCAATTTCTGCCTGTTGTTGTTTAATTCCTTCTTTTATAGCCGGAAGGTAATCGGCTTCCACAATTTCATCGAACGGAGGCAATCCGTAAGGTGTATTCCATTCGGTAAAGAATGGATTTTGCCGTTTTGAACATGCAACTAACATAAGCGTAGCAATTAAATATAATCCTATTTTTTTCATTGTAATTAAAATTTTAAAAAGTGATTTTTTATTTTATCGATAAATGCAAAAATTGCTGATTTCATCGGAATTATTTGATTTTTTTCAAAAGATTTTCAGCCAAACGTAAAAATCCAAGGTCAGTAAGATGAACCGCATCAACAGTGCCTTCATAATCGTCGCCAATTAAACCTTTTGCTTTAATGTAACGGATATTTTTATACCCTTCTTTCCGCAACTTTAGATACGTTTCGCGCCAAACTTGATATTTTTCTTGTACATCGGAAGCCGATTTTTGGTCGCGCAAAAAACTTGGAAAAGAAACGTTTTCTACCATATAAATAGGCACTTGTGAACGCGTTTCAGCTAAATTTTTCAAAAAAGTGTAAGCAGAATCTCTTAAAATTTGTGCGGTGCAATTGGGCATACAATCCACCACATATTTGGAAGCATCAATTTGGGCAATGGTTTGCGACATAACAAAATCCATGCGTGCGTTGCCGCTAAAACCAAGGTTGATGGTTTCGCAACCCAGTCTGCGCCCGATGATAGCCGGATAAGCCATGCCCGGTCGCGATGCGCAACCGCCCTGTGTAATACTCGTGCCGTAGAACACAATCGGCTTTACACCCGAATTTGCTACTAATTTAGAAGTTTTTGGTAAAGAAATTTCAGCGGTCGAATCGACACCAATTTCAAGTTTTTCAACGCCGTCGTAAAGTGGCAAATAAGCCAAATACTCGTGAGTAGCTCCGTCCATATTACGGATAAATATGTTTTGCGATTCCTTTTTTGTCGGTTTGGCAACCCCAATAAATTTCCATTGACCACCATCAAGAGTGTAAAGGTCAAGACCGCGAATACCTGTGCCCGCCATATGCGACATATGAAAATTGTTGAGCAATGTCCATTTTACACCGATGCATTTGCTGTTAGTGGAAAAACGCACAGCCAATCCGGCTGAATTGAGACCTAAATCCCAAACCGCTTTACGCACATTGCCTTTAAGAGTTTCGGGCAGACGCGAATAGTACATTTCGGTATTGGAAAAACCTTTATTGATTAGCATCAAATTTTCGGCATCTACAAATTTCAGAGACGTTATGTCCTGCCCGAAAACAGCCGTAGGAATCAACAACAAGAGAATAACCAGTTTTTTCATAAATTTAAATAATCAAGTGAAACAAGAAAATACAAAGATACAATAATTAGAACGAATTTTGAATATATAAACCAAAAATAAGAAAAATAGGAAATCGAAACTAATTTTTTCACTATTTTTTTGACGATTCTTTTTTCTGAATGCCGTCACGCATTTCTTCCAGTTTCAGCAACTCATCGCGATACTGAGCTGCTTCGATGAATTGAAGGTTTTTCGCTGCTTCGAGCATCTGTTTTTTGGTTTTTTCTATGGTTTTTTCCAAATCTTTCACACCCATGTAGCGAATAACCGGATCGGCAGCAATATTAGGACGTTCTGGTTCTACATAAAATTGTTTAGCTGTTGAACCCATGCCCACCAAAGCCAAATCCGCTGTTTTAAGAATAGCACGTGGCGTTATGTTGTTTTCGGTATTGTATTTAAGTTGTTTTTCGCGGCGACGGTTGGTTTCGTTGATAGTCAAACGCATACTTTCCGTAATTGTGTCGGCATACATTATTACTTTTCCGTTAAGATTACGCGCCGCACGACCGGCAGTTTGAGTCAAAGCACGATGCGACCTCAAAAAACCCTCTTTGTCAGCATCTAAAATAGCCACCAGAGACACTTGCGGCAAATCCAAACCTTCGCGCAACAAGTTCACACCGATAAGTACATCGAACAAACCATTTTTTAGTCCGTCCAAAATTTCTACTCTTTCCATCGTCTCTATATCGGAGTGAATGTAAGTGCAACGAACACCGACTTTTCGCAAATATTTGTCTAACTCTTCAGCCATGCGTTTCGTCAACGTTGTTACCAATACGCGTTCGTCTTTTTCCGTACATAAAGTTATTTCTTCCAACAAATCGTCTATTTGGTTGAGACTCGGACGCACTTCAATTATTGGGTCAAGTAATCCTGTGGGGCGTATAAGTTGCTCTACCACAACACTTTCAGATTTTTCAAGTTCGTAATCGGCAGGAGTTGCACTTACATAAATGGCTTGTTTTACCAAACTTTCAAATTCTTCAAATTTGAGCGGACGATTGTCGCGAGCGGCAGGAAGGCGAAAACCGTACTCCACCAAATTGTTCTTGCGAGCAGCATCGCCTCCGTACATGGCACGCACTTGCGGAATTGTAACGTGGCTCTCATCGATGACCACCAAAAAATCTTTCGGAAAAAAATCCAATAAGCAGAACGGACGTGTTCCGGGCTGACGACCATCGAAATAGCGCGAATAATTTTCAATTCCCGAACAATAGCCTACTTCACAAATCATCTCCAAATCGTAGTTCACACGCGTTTCAAGTCGTTTGGCTTCATAAGATTTGCCAATACTTTGCAAGTATTCAATCTGAAAAGCCAAATCGGTTTTAATAGCCACAACTGCCTGATTAATACGCTCTTTTGTGGTTACAAATATTGTAGCCGGACAAATATTATAAGCATCGTGCTCTTCAACAACCAAGCCCGTTTTAGGGTCAATCGTTTCGATGGACTCAATTTCGTCCCCCCAAAAAATAACACGCAAAATAAAATCGGTATATGCTAAAAACAAATCTACCGTTTCGCCTTTTACCCTAAAATTGCCGCGATTTAAATCTATTTCATTTCTAATATATTGTGCGTCAACTAATTGTCTAATAAACACATCGCGCACTATTTTTTGCCCTTTTTTCAGTTCAATTTTCCGTTCTGCAAAATCACTCGGATTGCCGATACCGTAAAGACACGAAACGGAAGAAACAACAATCACATCGCGCCGTCCTGAGAGCAATGCCGAAGTAGTGGACAAGCGTAATTTATCGATTTCATCGTTAATTGCCAAATCTTTTTCGATATAAGTGTCCGTCAGAGGCAGATAGGCTTCGGGCTGGTAATAATCGTAGTACGAAACGAAATATTCCACGGCATTGTCGGGGAAAAAAGCTTTAAACTCACTATAAAGTTGGGCTGCCAAAGTTTTATTATGGCTCAAAACGAGCGTTGGCTTTTGTACCTTTTCGACAACGTTAGCAATAGTAAAAGTTTTTCCCGACCCTGTTACCCCCAACAGCGTTTGAAACGGCACACCCTTATTGATGCCGTCAACCAGTTGAGAAATAGCCTCAGGTTGGTCGCCGGTGGGAAAATAAGAAGATTTTAGATGAAATTTTGACATTTTTGGGACAAAAACTTTTCACAAAAATACAATATTTTTGCCAGAAACAGCCTTTTTTAAGATATAAAAACAAAAAATTGTTTTTTTCATAAAATCAAAAAAACAATGTTTTCAACGGCTATTTTCCACTCAAAAGAACTAAATCTCTATTATTCATTAAAAAAGTGGTAAAAAAATCGTCCGCAACAAAAAAAAACGTTATATTTGCCATTAGTATTAATAATGTATCAATTTGTTTTTATCTTAAAAATAAATCATCATGAAACGCGCATCTTTTAAACCCATCATCCTGATTTTAGGGTTAATCTTTAACCTTAATCTGTTTGGACAAACCATTACAGTCGTCCCCTCCACGACGGTTTGTAAAGGTACGCAAGTAACGCTCACCATCAATGGTGCAATCAATTGGAAATGGGACGATGGAACAACTTCTCCCAACTATATAAAAACTGTTAACAGCAGTTTAGACGTTACTGTTGAACTTTTCGACGAAAATTGGATAAAAACCGGTGAATTACAGCAACACATCGATGTTTATGCCGACCCATTTGTCGACATTACGGGTAATCTTTCGATATGTAGTGGTGAATCAACTACACTAGCAGCAGTAGGAACCGGCAACTACTTATGGAGCAACAATTCGACAGAAAGTAGTATTACCGTAAATCCTTCGGTAACAACGCAATATTGGATGGAATTAACTGACGGAAACGGTTGTAAAAAACGCGTTTACAAAACCGTAACCGTACAAGAAAATCCAAGTGGCACCATTAGCGGTCCCACACAA
>Ga0208824_1001638_pt1 | contig 19371 bp, 14 predicted proteins | sample AD_JPNTR3_MetaG_FD_184447 | JGI IMG/M metagenome (GOLD analysis project Ga0208824, IMG submission 184447) | Active sludge microbial communities of municipal wastewater-treating anaerobic digesters from Japan - AD_JPNTR3_MetaG (SPAdes) (version 2) | ecosystem: Engineered > Bioreactor > Anaerobic...
TTCATCCAGATCCTCAAGGAAGACCCTCATCGCCTTAATCTGAGTCTTGCATGCAATCTTAAATGCAGCTTGTTCTATCTCTCGGAAGGAAATCTCTTTAAAATCACGAATACTGTCCATGACGGAAGTCATCACCCCTTTTGAGTTTATTCATCACACTAACTCTTCGAGGGTGAAGGCTCTCCGTCCTTCTTTTCCCAAGTGCTTCTTTGGGTCACTCCCACGGCTCCCCCGTACAGTACTCGGTACTGTACCCACATTAACTTTACTCAGTCCGCAACTATCTCGCTCCAACCGTCAATCTGTGGCTACCTCAATTCTGCTGCCCAAGTCCTCTATATTGGCTAAAGTTCTGCCACGTCTCTCGGATTAATTTCCAAAACATGTGGATGATTTCTTGCTATCTCAGAGAGTCTTGAAAAAAGTCTTCTTTTCGATCCCCGATCAGGGGTATGGGAATCGAAAAGAAGACAGCGTAGTCGAAATCATATGGTGGTTTTATCCATTAAGAGGCAGATCACGCTTTTTTGGATAAAACTGAATGTCTGAAGGGCTCCAATTAGTACATTCCCATCTTCGCCTCAGATATATGGATCATGATGTTCTTTTTCTGGGTGTAATGATCCAACATCATCCTGTGTGTCTCACGTCCGATACCGGACTTCTTATACCCGCCAAATGGCGCGTTTGCAGGAATGTTATTGTAGTTGTTTATCCACATGCGTCCAGTCTCAACGCCCCTGGCGACCCTGAGAGCCCTATTGATATCTCGGGTCCATACTGCGCCTCCAAGGCCGTACTCACTGTCATTGGCCATCTTTATGACCTCGTCCTCATCCTTGAACTTGATGAAGCAAACCACAGGGCCAAAGATCTCTTCCTGTGCCACTCTCATGTCGTTGGTGACATCTGCAAGAATCGTCGGTCTCATGAAGACGCCCTTGCCCAACTCTCCTTCGGTAATGCGAGTGCCGCCACAGGCAACCTTGGCGCCCTCTTTCTTTCCGATCTCTATATAGTTCAGGATCTTTTCAAGCTGGGCCTCATTAATCTGACATCCCATTACAGTATCTTTCTCCCAAGGTAAGCCCACCTTAATTGCATTGAACTTCTCGACGCACTCTGCAAGGAACTTGTCATAGATGTCTTCATGTACGAATACCCTTGAGCCTGCGCAGCACACCTGTCCCTGGTTGAATAGGATTCCGATTTGGACACCCTCAATAGCCTTATCCCATGGAGCATCCGGGAAGAAGATATTAGCTGACTTGCCTCCCAGCTCCAACGTGGCGGGAATAAGCTTGTCAGCTGCTGCTCTGGCGATCTTGTATCCAACTTCAGTGGAACCCGTAAACGCCAACTTGCGAAAACCTTCGTGCTCCAGCATATACCGGCCTGTTGTCGAGCCTCGCCCTGTGACTACGTTGACAACTCCCGGCGGAACAATGTCCTGTATGATCTTGGCGAACTCGAGAATGCTAAGTGGCGTGACAGATGAAGGCTTAATAACTACAGTGTCTCCTGCAGCCAAAGCCGGCGCAATCTTCCATGCAGCCATGAGGAACGGGAAGTTCCACGGAATGATCTGGCCCACAACTCCAATTGGCTCCCGCAGTATGATGCTGAGCGTCTGGTCGTCGATCATAACCGCACTGTCCTCTTCAGCTCTTACAACTCCCGCAAAGTACCGAAAGTGATCTGAGCTCAACGGAACATCCATTGTTAAGCTTTCCCTGATTGGTTTTCCATTGTCCATAGTTTCAATCATAGCTAGCTTTTCCGCGTTCGCATCGATTCGGTCCGCGATCTCAAGAAGAATCTCTGAGCGCTCTGGGGGACTGGTTACTTTCCATGAATCAAACGCCTTCCACGCAGCCTCAACAGCAAGGTCTACGTCCTCTCGGCCTGCTTCCACGCAGGTTGAGAGCAGCTCTCCGTTGGCCGGGCAGTAAGAGTCGAACGTTTTCCCTTCCTTGCCGTCAACCCATTTCCCGTCGATAAACAGTTTGTAATTCCTATCCATCGGCTTCTCCATGGTTTGCAATCCCTTCCTTCTTTTTTTTGACCTCACAGCGCCGACCGATCCTCCGGTATCAACCGAATGTCCGATTGACACTGCTTATCATTAATTAGTTGCAATTTCCATGCCAACGCACACCTGCGATTTGTCCGCTGTTTAAGCAGATATCAGATTTGCCTATTGCGTCATTGTTGTTACTTATTCGCTTGTAATAGGTGACAAGACAGTGACATTTATGTAATAATATAGGTACAGATCAAATAACTGCTATATAAGGGCTGTAATAGGCCGTTTCTTACATTCACCGTAAAACATACAACACGCTGAACACCTTGGAATTTACAATTATCTACAGAAAACACGCAAGCATTTTGGAGTTCAAGTGAATAAAAGAGGGATATGCAATGACCGGCGAATATGTGGCTTACACTGTAGCCAAAGCATGGGACGAACTGGCTGACACAGGCACCATAAGAGCAGAAGCGCTCAGACCGGCAGTAGCTGCTTCTTGGATGAGATCGCAAAAAGCAGGTGTCAATCCCAAGGGTGTGATGGGCAAGATGGTTCTTAGCCCGGAACAACTTGAAGCAGTCATCAAAAAGCGAACTGACTTGATCGAAGTCGCTCGTCCTTTCATGTCAAGCCTCTATAAATTCGTGGCAGGCTCTGGTTTCATGGTGATGATTTCCGATGAACACGGGCGTATCATGGAAGTTACAGGAGACGAAAACGCCCTTCGCAGAGGAGCCCTTGTCAACGTTGTGCCAGGCTCAAGTTGGGCCGAGAACGACGTCGGCACAAACGGAATCGGAACCGCGCTTGTTACCGGAAGGCCCGTCCAGATTTCGGGAAGAGAACACTACTGCGAAACCTTTCACACGTGGACATGCTCTGCAGCCCCCATTCGCGATAGCAGCATGCAAATCATAGGCGCACTTCAAATGTCCGGGCCATCATCGAAGACTCACCTTCACACCCTGGGAATGGTAGTCGCAGCAGTTGAAGCTATTGGGGCACAGATGAGCATTAAGAGCAAGGTTCGGGAGCTGACTGTACTAAACGACCACCTTAACAAGATGTTCCAGATAACTTCCGATGGAATACTGCTGGTGAATACTGAAACCATTATCCACAGGACCAACTCTATAGCCAATCGCGTACTGGGTTTGTCTCTGACAGAGCCATGCCGGACTCCATTTGCCAAGATGGTAAGCAAGCCTCATTATCTGGAAGAAATGCTCGATTTCGGTAAATCCTTTGACGATATCGAAATGACGGTGGAAACCGCCAACGGACAGGTGCAATGTTTGGTGAGCGGAAAAGTCATTCGCGATGACAGCGACAGCATCAGAGGTGGCGTCATATCACTTAACCCCACAAAGAGACTTAACAAACTAATCGGCAGGTACAGCGGCTCCTACGCCACGTTCAGATTCGAGAACATTATCGGACAGGATATTAAACTGCGCCAGGCTATTGACCTGGGCAAAATTGCGGCTGAGAGTGACAGCAATGTGCTGATATGCGGCGAAAGCGGAACCGGCAAGGAAATGTTCGCCCAGTCTATCCACAACAGCAGTAAGCGCGCAAATGGCCCATTCGTGCCGATAAACTGCGGCGCCATACCACGTGAGCTGGTAGGCAGCGAACTGTTTGGGTACGAGGAAGGCGCATTCACAGGGGCTGCGCGCGGTGGCAGGCCAGGTAAATTTGAACTGGCGTCAGGAGGCACCCTCTTTTTGGATGAAATCGGCGACATGCCCCTTGAACAGCAAATCGCTTTTCATAGAGTCCTACAGGACAATATGGTAGCACGTATAGGCAGTGCCCGCATGACAGAAGTAGATGTCAGGGTCATCTGCGCCACGAATAAAAATCTTAAGCGTGAAGTTGCAGAAGGCAATTTCAGACAAGACCTTTACTACAGGCTAAACGTAATATGCATTTATCTTCCGCCGTTGAGAGAGCGTCCCAATGACATACCCCTTCTTTTCGATTTCTTCCTTTCAAACGCCAGTGCCCGACTGGGAGTCAATATATGCGAGATTGATCCCGATATCATAGACTACCTCACAGCATACCAATGGCCCGGAAATGTACGGGAACTCCAAAATGTCGTGGAACGCATGGTAAACATTGCAACAGAAGGACGCATCAGCATTGAGCATGTCCCGGATGAAATATTGTATTACAAAAAGACCCAGGAAATCTTAACTCCCCTTTCCCAAGGTCCTCACAACTCACAAGATGCGACTTTCCGCCGGCATAGAGAGAGGATACGTCGCTCTGTCGAGGCAAGACAGCGCGAAGAGTTGCTGTACCTTCTGGAAAAGCACGACGGCAACATCACGCAGGTAGCGAAGGATCTGGATGTCTCAAGGAATACAGTCTACAGAAGAATGAAGAAACTCGACTTGCGCCGGTAGCAACTTGGAAACATGGACACCGGGGGGATTTTTTCGCGTCAAACACCTAGCTGAAAGTAAAACAGGAGAGACACTACAGATCAGTTCAGAACCGGCAAGCCTGCAATCAGCAATTATGCACGGCCTAAAAGCCTCCTGCTGATTAGATCACCGAGGGTCTTGATTTCTTGGATAATCCCTTGTTCTGAAGAATTAGCATATGAAATAAAGAGATTCCTCTCCCCTCCCCCGTCAATGAAAAACGCAGGGCCTGGGATGAACGACGCCCCTAAGGCCTGGGCTTCTCTGTGTAGCTCCGTGGAATCGATACCCGGAGGAAGAGTGATCCAGACTGACATCCTCCCCTCGCTCACTCGGAATTCTGTATCCGGAGGGAGATGCTTCTCCAAAGTCTGATTTATAAGCTCTCTCTTTCTGATGTATGTTTTCCGTATTCGTGCAAGGTGGGTTGTAAAATAGCCTTGCCTGCAAAACTCGTAGCATGCAGCTTGAAGGATGGGGCTGGAAAACGGATCAATAGCACGCTTTGAAAGCGTAAGCGCCTGGATAATCGGCTTTGAAGCCACTATCCATCCGATCTTAAGGCCTGGAAAGAGGATATCGCTCAAGCTTCCCATATAGATGACGCATCCCATTCGATCCTCCGTTTTCAAAGGCGGGACAAGGCGACCTGAGTAGCTCAATTCATCAGTAAACCCATTCTCAACAATTATAATCCCGTGTTCCTTCGTCAGCGCAAGAAGTCTTTTCCTTGCTTGTGTGTCCATGGTAACACCTGTAGGGTTCTGACAGAAAGGAGTAACGCATATGAATCTCGGGCGCAATTCGCAAATCATCTCGTGGGCTTGCTCTACATCGACTCCATAGGGGGTCATGTCTATCCCCACGACGTTAGCGCCCCCGTGCAGCAAACATATGAGCGCACCGGGGTAACATGGGTTCTCTATAAGAACTGTATCCCCGGGATTAAGAAACGTCGAACACAGGAGAGTCAGACTTTGCTGGAATCCGCCTGTCAATAGGACTTCATCGGGAGAGGTTGTAACCCCTCTGTCAGTCATATAAGTCGCCAGCCATTGACGGAGAGGCCCATAGCCTTCTGTTTCCCCGTAAGCCAACAGTCTATGAGGATAGTTTGTCAAAACGTAGTTTAAGCAGGATCGGAACCTTTCTGCTGACAAGCGATCAAACGCCAGTGTAACACCGGATAAAATCATGGCGTCTTGATCATGGGCATATAATTTGAATCTTCCCCCCATATTGGAAAGCATCGAAGCCCAATCTGACAGATCTTCTTCCAACCTGCCATCTGAATCCCTCTCCAATATGCGAAAACCTTCAGACAAACGTGAGGCCTCAACCGACTTAGGAATGTTCCTCGCGCAAGAAACCTCACTGACGTATGTTCCTGCTGTGCCATAGGCTTCAACAATACCCTCCGCTCTAAGCAAATCATACGCTTCAAGGACAGAATTCCTACTAACCCCAAGAATTCTCGCAAGAGACCTTGAAGATGGCAATTTCGTCCCAGGAGGCAGCGATCCACTGCGGATAAGCTCCTCCAGGCCGTTTTTCACTTGCAGATAGATGGGTACAGGTCCGCGCTCCACTGAAAACAGGCTCATACCTTGACACCACCTGAACCCTTGATATACCTGGCGCACCCCACCTATGCCGGTAATCCTTTCATCTTGTAGCCTGGTTAAGGTGCTGATTCAACCAGTTGACTATTCCTTTTTATCGCAACTAACACAAAATTAGTCATAATTGTTGCAATACGTAATTATATATACTGCTTTCACAGGTTAATTCCTCCTCAGAGTTCCCGGCTTAGAACTGCCGGCGCGGTATAGAGGAGTACCCCATCTAACCTTCCGAGGACTGCCCCGGATCCAACGGCAAGTTAAATTCGCTTCTTGTTGGCTCTTGTGAGACCTTCGAGACTCTACCCATAATACTCTTGGGAAACTGTATGACATTCACACTTCCTGTAGTATTTATCGTTTATGTTTAAAGAGTTTATAAAGGAGTGAAAGGGGTTATCTCAGCAAATGAGTCTGGCGCTATATAACGGACCTAACAGTGTCGCGGATAAACCTGATATTGCTTATTCAGAATATGCCGAGGACCTGCTCCTTGAAGTGAAGGATCTCCATACCCAGTTCATTTTTGACGAAGGAATTGTGCGTGCGGTTGACGGAGTGTCCTTCAATGTCAGAAGAACACAAGTGCTGGGATTAGTAGGTGAAAGCGGCTGTGGCAAAAGCGTGACCGCCCTTTCCATCATGCAACTGGTGCCCGGGCCAAGAGGCAGAATTACGTCAGGTGAAATCCTCTATTACCGGGACGGCGACAGAGACTCTATTGACATAGCAAAGGAAAACCCGCAAGGACCTATAATGCGAAGCATACGTGGAAATGAGATAGCCATGATATTCCAGGAACCTATGACATCACTCAATCCTGTGTACACTGTCGGTTTTCAAATCGCGGAAGCCATTATGACTCATCAAAAAGTCTCAAGGTCCCAGGCGTGGGAAATCGCAACCGACCTTCTGGACAGAGTGGGAATCCCCAGTCCTTCTCAGAGAGTACGGGAATATCCCCACCAGATGAGCGGCGGCATGCGCCAGAGGGCTATGATTGCCATGGCTTTATCATGCAACCCCGCGCTCCTTATCGCGGATGAACCCACAACCGCCTTAGATGTCACGATACAAGCGCAGATCCTGGACCTTATGAGAAAGCTTCAGGAACAATACCAAATGGCAATAATCATGATCACACACAACCTCGGAGTCGTAAGCAAGATGTGTGACGATATCGCAGTAATGTATATGGGAAAAATCATTGAATACACAGACACTCGCAGGTTGTTTCATGAACCCGCTCACCCCTACACCGTAGGCCTTCTTAACTCCATCCCAAAGATGGGAGGACCGAGAAAGAGACTTGTGCCTATTGAAGGCGTGGTGCCTGACTTGTTAAACATGCCGGAGGGATGCGCTTTTGGGCCGAGATGCCCTCGATTCACCAAAGAATGCCTGGAAGATCCGCCTGTTATTAAAGTGGCAGACGGACACTTAGTGAGGTGCCGGTTATATGCATGAAATAAGCAGTGACGAACAAGCCCTTGACATCATCCCTTGTCATGACGTTCTTCCCGACAATGACATCCTCTTGGACGTGCAGGGCCTAAAAAAGTATTTCCCCATCCTCGGCGGAGTTTTCAGAAAGCCTGTAGGTTGGATTAAAGCCGTAGACAACGTAAGTTTTTTCATCCGCAAAGGCGAGACGTTAGGCCTGGTGGGTGAGAGCGGATGCGGAAAGACCACTACCGGCAAGTGCGTGCTACACCTTGAAGACCCAACTGAGGGCAAGATAATGTTTAACCTAAACGGCACCTGGACACCTGTAACTAAACGCTCAATCTCCGGGCTCCGCAGGGAGATGCAAGTAATATTCCAGGACCCTTACTCGTCACTGAGTCCTAGGATGAAAGTCGCAGATATCATCGGCGAACCCCTTGAAGCGCAAGGGCTGCGAAACAGACGTGAACGGTATGAACGAGTAGAGGCACTCCTTGCTGCCGTAGGATTAGGGCATCATCATATGGGAAGATATCCCCATGAGTTCAGCGGTGGGCAAAGGCAAAGAATCGGCATCGCGCGGGCCTTGGCATTAAATCCATCCCTTGTAATTTGCGATGAGCCTGTCTCAGCTTTAGACGTGTCGATTCAGGCTCAAGTATTGAACCTGCTCGAAGACCTACAGGAGAAATTCGGACTTACATATCTGTTTATCGCCCATGACCTTTCAGTGGTTCAGCACGTAAGTGACAGAGTCGCTGTGATGTATCTTGGTAAAATCGTCGAGATGGCCGATGTGAAGGCACTCTTTGAGGAGCCGAAACACCCGTATACAGAGGCTCTTTTCTCAGCCATACCGGTGCCGGATCCTGATTTTCAATATGAGCAAATAGTCTTGGAAGGAGACGTCCCGAGCCCCGCAAATCCGCCGGAAGGATGTCATTTCAATCCAAGATGCAGGTATAAACAGGATATATGCGAATACGAAGAACCGCCCCTTGAATCACCGGACGGTAGCGGTCATTTTGTTGCGTGCCACTTTAAAGATGAACTCAAACTCGCCGGAATTCCAATGGAAAACGGGAGGTGATAGGTTTAGGATTCAGTATATCCGGTTAAGTGGGGTATTGGAATTCGACTCCAGTAATAGATAAAGGAGGCCAAAAACGTGAAAGCCAAGGCTTTAACAGCGGTTTTTGTAGCGTTAATGTTGGTGACCCTTGGTTATACGGGCTTCGCTCAAACAACTGACCCTAACACCTTTGTGTACGTAAGCTTTGGGGATCCTGATACCCTTGATCCTACATACGCTTACGACACAGCAAGCGGGGAGCTTATCCACCAGTTGTACGATAACCTTGTCGCTTACGGAAAAGGGGGAGTCGACACACTGGTGCCTATGCTCTCCACAGAAGTGCCTTCAGTCGCCAACGGTCTTCTGTCAAAAGACGGCAAGACTGTAAAGTTTCCTATTCGCAAAGGCGTCAAGTTCCATAATGGCGCAGTGTTGACTCCTGAAGATGTGGAGTACTCCTTTGAGCGCGCCATGTTGGCTGACCCTTCAGGGGGACCGTGCTGGATGTTCTTCGAGCCTCTCTTCGGGGTTCAGACACTGAAGGACTTAGCGTGCAAGATCGGAGGCCTTCAATCCATCGACGACATGCAAAAACTTGACAAGAACCTCATTGTCAAGATATACGAAGCTATCGATAAATCAGTGGAAGTTGAAGGAGACTATGTAGTCTTCCATCTTGCAACTCCGTATCCTCCGTTTATGCAAATCCTTGCTAAAGGAGCAAGCTGGGGTTCAATCGTCAACAAGAAGTGGATGATAGAAAACGGCGCTTGGGACGGCAAACCTGACACATGGCTCAAATGGTACGATCCCCCAAAAGAAAGCATGACCCTATACGAAAAAGCCATGGGCACCGGCCCATTTAAGCTGGTTACATGGGATCACAGCGCAGCCCAGGTTGTTTTCGAACGTTTCGACGATTACTGGCAGGGGCCTGCGAAGTTGAAGACAGCGTTCATCAAGTACATCTCAGAATTCAACACGCGCAAACTTATGCTCCAGACAGGGGAAGCAGATGCTATTCAAGTTCCTGCTATGTACTTAGATCAAGTAAGAGCGCTTCCTGGAGTTGTAGTCTTAGATCACCTACCATCCATCACTAACACTGCTCTTCTTTTCAACTACACTATTCCGATTAAAGGTAATGAAGATATCGTAGGCAGCGGCCAGTTGGACGGAAAAGGGATACCTCCTAACTTCTTCAACGACATCCATGTCAGAAAAGCGTTCTGCTATTCTTTCGATTACGACGCCTATATAGAGAAAGTAGCGCTGGGACAGGGGTCTAAGCCTCACGGCCCAATTCCTGCGATTCTACCTTTCTGTGATACATCTTTAGAGTGGTACTCCCTTGATCTCAAGAAGGCGGAAGAAGAGTTTAAGACCGCCTTTGGAGGGGAGTTGTGGAACAAGGGATTCAAACTGACAATCCTCTATAATACCGGAAATGACAATAGAAAAACTGCGGCTGAAATCCTCGAAGCAGGCATCGAAGCGGTAAATCCGAAATTCAAGATTGATGTGCAAGGTGTTCAGTGGTCAACGTACCTTGACAAACTAAGAGCCTCCGCTCTGCCTGTGTTCTTCCTCGGTTGGCACATGGACTTTCCTGACGCCCATAACTTCATATTCCCGTACATGCATTCTGTGGGCGCTTTCTCAGGGTACTGCGGAGAAGACATGGCTGAGCTTTGCAGACGGGAATTCGACGACCTAATCGCCAAAGGTATCGCAACCACTGATGATGCAATCCGTGCTGAGGTATACAAGACACTCCAAAAGAAGGCATATGACTTGGCCCTTTCGATGTACTATGTAGACGCACAAGACATCAGGGTTCACAGAGACTGGGTCAAAGGATATGTTTATAGTCCGGCATACAGCGCATACTACGACTTCTACGAAGTCTGGAAGGAAGCTAAATAGAATCTAAGTAGCGCGTAATCCCTGCGGAGGGGGCGACTTCGCAGTCAGGTTGCCCCCTTGGGCGCTACACATAAGGGGAATGGTTTTATGTTAAGTTACATAGGTAGACGACTCTTATTCCTTCCGTTGGTCCTATTCGGAGTGACGCTCTTCATATTTATCGCAATGTCGTTTCTGTCCCCTTATCAACTTGTGAGTTCATATATTAAATCCCCGGATGAGCTAAAAAATCAAAGCCTGGATGACCTTGTAAAGAAATATCGATTAGATGATCCTGCCCACATAAAGTATTTTCGATGGCTGGGCAATATCCTCCACGGCAATCTCGGTTACTCACGGTCAGCCAACATGCACGTAATGGATGCAATAAAAGCCAGGTTCCCTGCGACATTGGAACTTACAATCTTCGCTATAATTCCGGTGGTGCTCGGGGGAATATGGTTGGGATCAATCTCAGCGATACACCATAACAGTCCGGTGGACCACGCAACCAGGGTTTTTGCGATAATAGGCTGGTCACTTCCGTCGTTTGTCTTTGGAATAGTGCTCCTTATGTACTTCTATGGAGTCTTAGGCTGGTTTCCCCCGGGCAGGCTTTCTACGTGGGCGGATATGATAGTGTTGTCTGAAGGTTTCATCAGATACACCGGGATGAATACACTGGATGCCATCTTGAACAGGGAATGGGCTGTGTTCTGGGATGCAATCCGGCATCTGATTGCGCCTACAATTAGCTTATCCTATCTGTGGTGGGCGTTTATTCTCAGAATCACAAGGTCGAGCATGCTCGATGTGCTCAATAAAGACTATGTAAGAACTGCCAGGGCAAAGGGGCTCCCTGAAAACATCGTCATAAAACGGCATGTGCGGAGAAATGCCATGATTCCGGTGGCTACAGTAGCAGGGTTTATGGTCCTCGGAATGCTAGGAGGGCTGACGATAACAGAGACTGTATTTGACTACAAAGGACTCGGCCTCCTGACAGCTACTGCAGCTCAACAGCTGGACTATACGTGCGTTCTGGGCACAACCATGTTCTACGGTGTTATCCTGGTCGTGTCCAATCTGGTAGTGGATATTCTTTATGCCCTTATTGACCCTCGTGTCAGACTAGACTAAGAAAGCGGTGACCTGTGCAGCATGATGAAGAAACTCATTAGAAATCCTTTGTCTCTCTTCGGATTTGCCTTACTCATTTTCTTTATTATTATAGCTCTTCTTGCCCCGGTGATTGCGCCTACTCCGGAGAGACACAAGCATGAACCGTATCGAATCCCCAGGTACGGTTGGCAGACAACACCTACGCCTCCTTCCAAGGAGCATCCGTTTGGCCTTACACAAGGTCAATACGACATATTCTATGGCGTTGTATGGGGCACAAGAACTGCCTTTTTCGTCGGTCTTGTTGTAGTAGGATCAAGCTGTGTCATTGGCGTCGTGGTCGGAGCTGCCTCAGCATATATCGGCGGACGGACGGATGAAATCATCATGAGGATAGTAGACGTCTTCCTGAGCTTCCCTTTCCTTATCGCTGCAGTAGTTATTACGTGTGTTCTGGGTAAAGGCCTGGATAAGATCATGATAGCAATGGTGTGCTTCTGGTGGATGAACTACGCGAGACTGCTCAGAGGCAACATTCTTCAAGTTAAAGAGGAAGAATTTGTGTTAGCTGCAAGGGCTGCCGGAGTCAGCCATATCAAGATTATCATAAGACATATTCTACCCAACACTATCTTCCCTGTGCTTATCAGCGCTTCTATGGACTTAGGATCTGTTGTGGTGACAGCTGCAGGTTTAAGTTTTCTGGGGCTCGGCGCGCCTGAAGGATATGCTGACTGGGGTCAGATGATAAGCTTTTCACGAAATTGGCTGCTGGGCGCCCCGGGTGAACCACTCAAGTATTGGTATACTGTGATCTACCCCGGCGCTGCCATAGTCTTGTTTGTCCTTGCGTGGAACTTAATCGGAGATGCACTGCGAGATATCCTGGATCCCAAGATCCAAGCCTGACAACGACGTTTCCGTCCGGTCTTGCATAACAGATTATTATGGCAAACCTCTGCATTGTCCAAGCAGAATGCAGCAGGCCGGGCTAATATCATCTCAAAGAAGAATACAATGCAAGTCAAAAGGGGCATGTATAGTCCTAAGAAGGCAATAAAATGGAGCGGAAGACGGGATTCGAACCCGCGACCCTCGCCTTGGCAAGGCGATGCTCTACCGCTGAGCCACTTCCGCTCGGATTGAGACCTCGCTTATGGACTTAAACTTGCTGAACACAGTTTAGCATATTAAGGTATGAATTGCAACAACCCCAAAAATTCTTAAGCAGGCCTAGGCTTACAACTCAACCTCAACCATCATCCCGTTAGGGGGGTAACCGGAATATCAAGAAGTCAACACATGCTCTGTAAAATGTGGTATATTCTAATTGTATGATTTCAGCTGCATGATTTGCAGAGGAGGAACAAGAGCTCATGCCGAAAATTGCGGTCGTAACGGATTCTACCTCGGACCTGCCTGTAAATGTTTATGAGGAAAATGACATCAAAGTAGTTCCACTTCACGTGCACTTCGGAGATAAAACGTATAGAGAAGGGGTTGACCTTTCCACAGAAGAATTCTATAGCAAACTGGCCTCCGCCAAAGTTATACCGAGAACATCACAACCTGCGCCCCATGAGTTTGAAACAGTCTACAGAGAGCTTATGGATGATGTGGAAAGCATAATATCCATCCATCTTTCCAGTAAACTATCAGGAACGTATCAATCCGCTACCATAGCGGCAAATGCCATAGGAAGCGGAAATATTCACGTCATAGACAGTAATTTTGTTTCTGCCGGCACAGGCCTTCTAGCTCTTGAAGCAGTGCGTCTTTCCAAGCTCAATGCTGCAGTGCAGGACATCATAGACAGAATTGAAGTCTTAAAGACCAAACTTAGGCTGTTTTTTACTGTTGATACATTTGAATATCTTGTGAAGAACGGGCGAATCGGAAAAGCCACGGCTTTTCTCGGCACTCTGCTTTCTGTCCGCCCCATAATGGCGATTGCTGATGGTGAAGTCGAACCTATCGAAAAGCTCCGGGGTTCCAGAGATAAAACCCTGATACGCCTTGCAGAATTAGCAGCCGAAGCAATGCCGAAAGGGCATGCGGTACGCGGAGCGGTAGTGCATGCACTTGAGCCCGAAAGAGGCGAAACATTGAAGATGGTCCTCGAGGAATTGCTTCCTTTCGATGAACTGCTCACCTGTTCTCTCGGAGCTGTAATTGGCTCGCACGGCGGACCGGGAACAATAGGAGTCGTGCTTTATCCGGTTAGCTAGGCTTGATTTTAGATAGAATTAAGGGCGGCCCGGTGATACTCAACACAATCCAAGGCATTTGGCATAAGGCCGACAATTGGCCTACTCGCCGAGATATGCGCGCCGCACGCTTTCATCCATAAGGAGCTCGCGACCACTGCCATGCATGGTGATATGTCCTCCGCGCAGGACATATCCGTAGTCAGCAATATTAAGGGCAGCTTTTGCATTTTGCTCAACCAGGAGAATTGTGCACCCTTTTTCATGAATCTGGCTGAGCACCCGAAATACCTCTTGAACAACTATAGGCGCAAGCCCTAGGGACGGCTCATCAAGGCATAGCAGCTTCGGTCTTGACATGAGCGCCCGTCCGACAGCCAGCATCTGCTGTTCACCGCCGGAGAGAGTGCCTCCTTTTTGGCCAAGGCGCTCCTTGAGTCTGGGAAACAGCGTAGTCACCCATTCCATGTCCTTTCTTACCTCTTGCATATCATCCCTGTGGTATGCTCCCATCATCAGGTTTTCCTTTACAGTAAGATTACGGAATATTCTACGGCCTTCAGCCGCCATGGATATGCCCAACCTGACAATTTCGTGGGGAGGTACAGCTTGAATGCTCCGGCCGTCAAATTCTATGCTTCCACTTGTTGCCCTGGCAAGCCCTGTAATAGCTCTGAGCGTCGTAGTCTTGCCTGCTCCGTTAGCGCCAATCAGCGTCACAATGGAACCATCAGGGACATCAAGAGAAATCCCTTTCAGGGCATGGATCCCGCCATAGTGCACATTGAGGTCGCAAATCTTAAGCATACCCGTTCCCTTCCTCCCCCAAGTAAGCTGATATCACCTTGGGGTTGCCTTGGATTTCTAAAGGCGTGCCTTCAGCAATTGACATACCGTAATCAATAACTCGTATCCTTTCACAAATACCCATAACTAATTTCATGTCATGTTCGATAAGGAGGATCGTAAGTCCAAACTCATCGCGCACCCTGCATATGAATTCCATCAGCCTTGCGGTTTCTTCCGGATTCATCCCTGCGGCCGGTTCATCCAGGAGTAACACCTCAGGGTCTGTAGCAAGCGCTCTTGCAATCTCCACCCGCCGTTGCTGCCCGTATGGCAGGCTCCCGGCTTGGGTATGAGCCAACTCCGCAAGCCCGACCCGATCAAGCACTTTCATGGCCTTTTGCCGTGCCAGCCCCTCTTCCTTCACATAGCTTGGAAGGTTCAAGGCTGCAGCAAGCATAGACGATCTTAACCTGCAATGCTGTGCTACGAGAACATTGTCCAAAACTGTCAGATCTTCAAAGAGCCGCATGTTCTGAAACGTCCTGGCGATCCCGGCGCGTGTCACCCGATCAGGACGCCATCCGGTAATATCCTGTCCTCTGAAAAACACTTTTCCGGAGACAGGCTCATACTGCCCGGTGATTATGTTAAAGACTGTGGTTTTTCCTGCGCCATTCGGCCCAATTAAGCCTACCAACTCTCCTTTTCGGATGGTAAAGTCAAAATCGCTTACTGCCAGAAGGCCGCCAAAACTCACACTTACCCTATCAAGCGCTAGGATTGCTCCGTTTTCTGAGGACAAGTCCTCACCCCCTGACTACAGTTTCCAAACCGGGACAAAACATAGTCCCACGAAATCTCTTTCTGTCCAAACAGGCCTCGCCTGCAAAATATCATCAATAGCACCAGAAGAAGGGAAAAAACAAGCATACGCATGCCCGATATGCCAGGGATATGAATCGGTCCAATATCAATGGGAGATTCCACAAAACGTAGAGCTTCAGATACAATAGTAAAGCCAAATGCAGTAATAGTGGATCCTGTAATGCTCCCCAGTCCTCCGAGGACAATGATTATCAGCAAATTAAAAGTCATGGAAAAACTGAAAAAACTAGGCGATACAGTAGTGATTAGAGATGCCATAAGTCCTCCTGCGACCCCGGCAAAGAATCCACTGACCACAAACGCCAAGAGTTTGTGCTTGAAAATGGGTATGCCCATAGCCTCCGCAGCTACCTCATCGTCACGAATAGACTTCATCGCCCGTCCATAGCTGGAATTGGCAAGATTGCTTATGACAAGGACAGTGACTATTGCCCACGCCAGACACTGGTATACGTTGGCGTATTCAGGGATACCTTTGATGCCCAAAGCTCCGTTAGTCACCGGAATAAGGTTATTGGCCAGCACTATGATTATCTGGCTAAATCCGAAAGTGGCGATGGCCAGATAATCACCGCGAAGACGAAGCGACGGAACCCCCACTACCAGTGCGCCCAGAGCCCCTGCTACTCCCCCTAATGCCACTGCCAAGGGAAAGAAAGGTTTAGCAAACGAAAAAACCCGGAATGGCCAAATGAGGGGTTGAAGAAACCACACAAATTCCTTTTGCTCCAGGGGCAACATAAGAAGAGCCACCATATACCCGCCCAAGGCCATAAATCCATTGGGCCCTAATGAAAACTGGCCTGCTATGCCGTTTATCAAATTGTAACTGACTGCGGCTGTAATGTACACAAGACCTGTGCGGACTACCCTCATGACATACTCATCCAAGTAGGTGTCGGCTAACCAGGCGACAACGAACAAAAACCCTATGAAGATTATCGTCAACAGTGTCTTCCTGAACTTATCCGACATATCACACCTTCTCCTTCAGCGTCTCACCGAGAATACCTGTAGGCCTAACTAAAAGGAACACTACAAGGACAAGAAATACTACTCCGTCACGATAACCTGACAGATTGGGAGAAACCGCCACTGTCATCACTTCGATGAGTCCTATTATGAAGCCGCCTATCATCGCCCCGGGGATACTGCCGATTCCGCCTACAACAGCTGCGGTAAATGCCTTCCAACCCGGATAGACACCCATAAGTGGCGTGATTTTCGGGTACTTGCATGCCCACAGTATCCCACCTGCTGCTGCAAGCGCGGACCCCAACGCGAAAGTGTAGGATATCACCTTATCCACATCAACACCCATAAGACGTGTAGCCTCAATGTCTGTGGATACAGATCTCATGGCCATACCGATTTTCGTCCTGTAGACTATGTATATCATTACTGCCAGAAGCCCGAAAGTGATGATGGGAACCCAGATTGCCACACCTGTAATAGTCACAGAGCCTATATGAAAAACCCGGGACATAAACTGAGGGCTTTCAAACGCCTTAGGACGCGCTCCGACTGTGACAAGACCGAGATTCTCGATAAAAGACGATACACCGACTGCAGTAATCAGCGCAGAGATTCTCGGAGCGTCCCTCACAGGACGGTAAGCCACCCTATCTATCGTCATACCTACGAGCGCAGTGAAACATACTGCAAGCGCAGCAGCAAGAGGCCATGGAATATTGAAAATCACGATGAAGAAAAACGCGGAATACGCGCCAACCATGAAGATGTCACTATGGGCAAAGTTTATGAATCTAAGGATGCCGTATACCATTGTATACCCGATAGCCAAGAGGGCATAGAGACTGCCTAATGACATCCCGTTTATCAGTTGTTGAAAAAACACGGTAGCGTTCACAAACGTCAACCCCTTCTCCGTAAGCCCTTATCCCACCTCGAGCTCCCATAAACAATACCGAGGCAGGAGGGCTCATGAACCCTCCTTACCCGACATTGCCGGAGCATTACCGTTACATTACCAGGAGTCTGGAATGTGATGAGATGGGACTTTTCCTAAGTATTACACTACGGACTGACCACACTCTTGAATGCCCACTTACCGCCTCTTGCCTCGCGGATAACCGCTCCCTTAACCGCGTCACCCTTCTCGATGGAGAGATATCCGGTAACAACTTCCAGATTCTCCGTTGCCTCCAGTGCATCGCGGATTTTCTTAGGATCAGCGGAACCTGCCCGCTTTATCGCATCGAGAACCATAAGAACACAATCTGCGGTAAGTGCTCCGAAGGAGTTGACTTCCTTCCCGCTATGCTTTGCATTGTATGCAGTTATATACTTCTTACCGATATCAGTTATCCCGGCCTTTTCATGCCAGTGTGCAGTGTGCATCAGGCCTTCAATGGCAGGACCTGCAATTTCAAAGATTTCAGGTACATCAACACCGTCAGCGGAGATCATAGGCTGTTTCAATCCGAGATCTTTTGCCTGGCGTAGTATGAGACCTACTTCCTCATAGTAGTTAGGCAGGTAAATGACATCCGGATTCTGAGTCTTTATTGCAGTAAGTTGTGCGCTGAAATCTTGATCCCCGGCATTGCATGGAGTAAAGGCTACGATTTTGCCTCCCAAACTCTCGAAAGAATCCTTGAAGTATTGACCAAGGGCAACACAATAGTCATTGGAAATGTCAAAGAGGACCGCGGCTTTTCTTGCACCTAGGTCTTCGTAAGCGTATTTTGCTGCAATTTTGGCCTGAAAAGAGTCTGTATAGCATGCCCGAAACACGTATTTCTTACCTTGAGTGGTCAGAGGGTTTGTGGAAGCCGGACCTAAAATAGGCACTTGCTTCTTCTCACATATGTCTCCTGCTGCCATCATGCTGCCACTTATCATAGGTCCGATAATAGCGACAACTTTCTCCCTTTCAATAAGGCGCGAAGTAGCATTAGACGACTCAACCCTGTCAGACTTGTTGTCGACCAGCACGAACTGGACAGGTCTCCCCAGCACTTCAAGGGGCACTAACTCCTTAATAAGCTGGGCTCCTTCCCAACCCATCTGCCCGTAGCCGGCTACTGCGCCTGTCATCTCAAGATTAAACCCAATTTTGATTGGTTCTGCGGAATATGTAGTTGTGCCAAACATCATAAAAGAAAGAAGAACAATTAACATAGTGAAGGATGCGATGGATCTCCTCACTTCTCACTACCTCCCATCTGGATGTGGAGCTATAAGTTGGCTCCGTTACTTGTTTTCTACTCTGCTTCTCTGCTCAAGAAAAACTGAAGTCTACTCTCGTATGAAATCTCTACCGTACGCTCTACTCCCTCCTTTATAAATAACTGACCTATACTGCGTATAACCTACCTACATCATGTACAGTTAACCTGCAGCGTAATCAGCTTTTGAGCCTCATCAGCCCACTATATGACCAGAGTAAGCACTAAACCTACTAAGAGACTTTTCAAATAATATAGCATGCTAAGAGACATCGGTCAAGCCCACCCCGCACTTTTTGTCGCACTTGCGCACCTTATCGCGCTTTCGCACTTTTGCTGCACTTTCGCACACCGTCTAATCTGCATCCCCTAAGTGGAAGCCCACCCACCTGAAAAAGCCTAAACGCGGACAATTGAATGCCCGGCGTCAGGCATATGGCAACGCCAATGACAGCATACGGATGCCGGCGGTCTGAAGACATAGGAATAGCCCAAGATAATCTGTCCTACTCGTCTGAATTGTGCATATTTTCAATGTCAACGGACAGTGAAAATGTCACCCCTAAATACGTTCATTGGGACTGAGAAAATGTCACCCCCTGTATCGAGGTGGGTGTGTCAGGTGGTGGCCTTGAGACACATTGATGCCTTTTGGGGCAAGA
>Ga0208824_1001643_pt1 | contig 19330 bp, 18 predicted proteins | sample AD_JPNTR3_MetaG_FD_184447 | JGI IMG/M metagenome (GOLD analysis project Ga0208824, IMG submission 184447) | Active sludge microbial communities of municipal wastewater-treating anaerobic digesters from Japan - AD_JPNTR3_MetaG (SPAdes) (version 2) | ecosystem: Engineered > Bioreactor > Anaerobic...
TTGCAATTAATATTTAAATTTTGGGCCGATTATCGCACGTTATGATTCATGAAGTATCGGAAGGAAAAAAGAGGTTCGGCTGGGTGGCTGAATAGTTACGAAATTTATATTGCTCCCCATAGCATGTGGTGCATCGATAGCCATTTAATCAAAAGAAGCGATCTATGCTTTTGCCTATCGCGCCAAAGCCATTTCCTTGGATCATGAATAATCCAAGCCCCCATCTCATTGGCGATGATCATAATCCGTCTTGTGATACTGGATGGACATGTCACACTGCTTTTCCCGGCGATTGATTCTCATCTCCTGCATAGAACCCTTAAAAGATCATGTGACCGATCCAAGCAATAGAGTACGTATTTGTCATAAGATCCGGTTATAATTTCATTTATTACTTACAATATGTGCTTCTACCTTTATGAATTGGAAGATATGTAGATAAATCATTTATCGATCGCCTGGAAAATTCACACCCAGGGGATCAGGCGGAGGAGTTTGTTAAAAAATTTTTGATATAGGAGATGAAAAAGAGATGAGAGATAAGATTAGACTGAGAGGGGATTCAAAGCACACCGGTTTGAAGCCTCCTCTTGAAAGGAATAAAAGATATTTATGGACATCTTTAGCCGCCATTTTCATCATTCTGGCAGCCGTTTGCCTTCTGTCCATCAGCCCGGCGATGGGACAGAATATAGAGGCCAGCTCGTCTGGTGTCTGGACAAAAGTGAGTGGTGGCTCAGGTGTTACAGGAACGGGAACCGAAGAGGTTCGCTGGGGCACCAAAATTATGGGTCAAAAGAGCGGATTGCGCTTTGATGGGCAGTCTGTCGCCTCTTCTTTCGGGCAGGAGTTCTGTCTGGGAAAGCTCACCCACTTCAACTGGCCAATCACGAGCGGTTCGGCGGCCAATGGAGCCACTCTGCAGATCCAGATGAAATTCACCAACCCGGCATTGGGCTCTGTCTACTTCACCTATGATATGGGCATCGACGAGACGCCCAACACTGGAACATGCGACGAATGCAAATACAAGCCATGCGATGATCCCTGTCCGGACAAGATATCCTGGCCATCAGTTCCCCCAGCAAACCAGAGCTTCGAGCTCAACGGCGACACATATACCCTGCAGATAGTGGGCATCAAGGATTCATGCTCAGGCGGAAATACGTTGAAGCACTTCATAACCCAAGAAGAGAAGAATAACGTTGGATATCTTGTTGGAAGAATCGTTCTCACCAGCAGGCCGGATGCAATCGACGACGAATACGAGACAAAAACGAATGTGCCCTTAACTGTGCCTGCTCCCGGTGTTCTTTGGAATGACTTTGATAGGGGCGGATTGCCGCTAACCGTCACTGAGTACACCCAGCCCGCCAATGGCCAGGTCGTAATGAATAAAAATGACGGGTCTTTTACCTACACTCCAAATCAGGACTTCTGCGGCACAGATACCTTCACCTATACCATAACAAATGGCAAGCCGGGCAAGTTCGATACAGCCACAGTCAAGATCGTAGTGGTCTGCGATGACGGCAACAAATGCACAATTGACAAATGCGTAAATGGCGTATGCACCCACACACCAGTAAACTGCGATGATGGCAACCCCTGTACAGACGATAGCTGCGACCCAGCCACAGGCAATTGCGTATATATTAATAACATCGCACCCTGTGATGATGGCAAATTCTGCACAGTCGGAGATGTCTGCAAGGATGGATCTTGCACTTCCGGTACGCTGCGAGACTGCAATGATGGCATCGATTGTACCATAGACTCATGCAACGAGGATACTGACAAGTGCGAGCACAGTGCTGATGACAGCAAGTGCGACGACAAACTGTGGTGCAATGGCGCTGAGACCTGTGATCCAGCCAAGGGCTGTATGCCAGGCACGCCGCCCGACTGCAATGATGGCATCGATTGTACCATAGACTCATGCAACGAGGATACTGACAAGTGCGAGCACAGTGCTGATGACAGCAAGTGCGACGACAAACTGTGGTGCAATGGCGCTGAGACCTGTGATCCAGCCAAGGGCTGTATGCCAGGCACGCCGCCCGACTGCAATGATGGCATCGATTGTACCATAGACTCATGCAACGAGGATACTGACAAGTGCGAGCACAGTGCTGATGACAGCAAGTGCGACGACAAACTGTGGTGCAATGGCGCTGAGACCTGTGATCCAACCAAGGGATGTCAGCCAGGGACGGCACCAGACTGCAGTGATGGCATCGATTGTACCATAGACTCATGCAACGAGGATGCTGACGAGTGCGAGCACAGTGCTGATGACAGCAAGTGCGACGACGGACTGTGGTGCAATGGCGCTGAGACCTGTGATCCAACCAAGGGATGTCAGCCAGGGACGGCACCAGACTGCAGTGATGGCATCGATTGTACCATAGACTCATGCAACGAGGATGCTGACGAGTGCGAGCACAGTGCTGATGACAGCAAGTGCGACGACGGACTGTGGTGCAATGGCGCTGAGACCTGTGATCCAACCAAGGGATGTCAGCCAGGGACGGCACCAGACTGCAGTGATGGCATCGATTGTACCATAGACTCATGCAACGAGGATGCTGACGAGTGCGAGCACAGTGCTGATGACAGCAAGTGCGACGACGGACTGTGGTGCAATGGCGCTGAGACCTGTGATCCAGCCAAGGGATGTCAGCCAGGGACGGCACCAGACTGCAGTGATGGCATCGATTGTACCATAGACTCATGCAACGAGGATGCTGACGAGTGCGAGCACAGTGCTGATGACAGCAAGTGCGATGACGACGATGCCTGCACCATCGACACCTGCGATCCACTGACCGGATGCACCTATGAGGACGTGGACTGCGATGATGGCGATCCATGCACTGAGGATTCATGCGATCCCGCTATAGGATGCATCCACACCCCAATAATCCCGGAGGCAGTTGATGACTCATACGGCGCGATCTATGGCAAGACCCTGACCGTTTCTGCTGCCGAGGGAGTCCTGGTGAACGATGTGTACGATGGCAGCGGCACGATGACCGCCACTTTGGTGACCGGCCCAAGCTCAGGCACTCTATCCCTTAATGCCGACGGCTCTTTCACCTACAAGCCCAAGACCGGCTTCGTGGGCACAGTCACCTTTACCTATAAAGCCTGTGACGGCAACTGCTGCTCCGATCCAGCAACAGTGACCATCATCGTCGCCAAATGCCCGTGGACCCTCAAGAACGATCTGTATACTGCAAAATGCGGAGAGGACAAGGTTGTTCCGGCCAGCCAGGGAATCCTGGCTAATGATCCCACTGCAATCGCTGTCATAGACCCCGGATCCATCACCATAAACCCGGTCTATGGCACCATAGAAGTGAATGAGGACGGATCCTTCGTCTACCATGCCGCAGAGGTGATCCCCTCAGGCACCTATGTGCAGTTTACGTACACTGCAACCAATGGTGTCTGCTCGGCCTCTAATTCGGCAACCGCCAAGATACAGATAATCTGCCCGTGCAGATAGAGAGGACTCCTCATCCTCTCTTTTTTTTATGAGGGCATTCTCCCGAGAATGAGGCTGACATAGCGCCTCGAATTCAGTCTGAGATCTCCTTTTTCGCCTGAGGGGCATCGAGCTGGAGGATGGAATTTATCTCATTGAGCTCCTTTAGCATCTCTTCCCCCGCAGGGGTGAGCTTATAGAGCCTATCCGCCCTCTCCAAGTATCCCTTCTCGGTCAGCCATTTGAGATACGCGCCAGCATTCTTGAAGTTGAGATTGACCTGGTAGACTATGCGCGTCTTGCTCGATCCCTCCCCTCTGCAGATCCCCAGAATGCTGCCCAGCACCTCCAACCTGGTTCGGCGTGCCATATACCTTCCTCTTAAAAAATATTTAAGAGTACTTGTTTTTCGGTGCTGATAAATCTTTCGTAAAATAAAACCATTTGTCAGGTCAATGGCGCAATGAAGCAGAAATCCTGCCGTCCAGAGCCTCTGCCTCCTCTCGCAGCCCGAGGTCCTCAGTTGCCATCATCTTTGCCAGATCTCTACGCAGAGGGCCAAGGGCCAGATGGGCCTCTGCCCCTCCACCGGCGGCATATGCCATCTCCACCAACCCCTCCAGACGCTTCAACCTCTGCATCATGCCATCCGGTCTGGTCAAGAGGTCGGAAAGCTCCTTCAGTGCTCTGGCCACCTCCCTTCCCCTGTCGGTCAGCTCCAGGTATCTGATCCTTCCCTCCGGCCGGGAGACGATCAGCCCCTGCTCCTCCAGCTCGCCCAGGATGCTGGAGGTATGGGGAAAGGTGGAGTCTATGTGCTTGGCGATCTGGGCGGCATAGACCGGCTCCATCTCCCTCAATGCCAGAAGGGCCAAGGACGGCTTCTCCCTGAGGAAGAGCCGCTGCAATGGGTCCCTCATGCTCTCTGGTTCTTGATCGAGTTCTCAGCAGGCAATGCTTTTGGCTTCCAATGCTGTTATTGAGATCCCAGTGCTGTCATTGAGATCCCTGTGCTGTTATTGAATCTCAGCACTGTTATCGGCTCTCCTTATCTTTACCCCTGTGAGCTGTTCTCTGCCCGGATCTGTATGGGCCGGATAACTGGAGCCTCAAGGGCCTCCGCCGGCGGAGCGATGCCCACCTGCTTGTCGAAGTCGTAGTACACATCACTCGTCTCTATGCGGACATCGATCGCTCCCATCCCTATCGATTCATTGAACATGGTCATCTGGCTGGTATTGATATCCAGAGCGCCCACAATAGACGGGGTCACAGTGAAGCTCATCAGACTATGATACTTAACCGGAAGATATGTGCTCTTGGAGATCCAGATGCTCTTCTCTATCTTGCCGGTCTCATTCAGCTCCGCTCTATCGATTTGTGGCATAAACATGGGATAAGAGACCATATTTGCGGCCAGGTTGAAGGCGGTATTGTAAAGGGCCTCATCATCTGATTCTCCCGTTATGATCCGCAGCTTATAGGCATCTGTATCATCGATCTTCTCCGAGCCTGCCATCTCCACCGGCGAGAGATTGAAGGTCTCGGCCATGGCCTTCACCTGGTTGTTATTGCCCCCGCCCCAGATCTCCTCTGTCGTCCTCGGATCCTGCAGGTGGGTCCAGTTGCCGCTCTCATCCATTATATATGTCGAGTTGCCCATCTGATAGACATCTGCTTTAGTGGTTGTGGTGTTGCTGTCCAGTCCCGGCTGCTTTGCCTCAATGGAAGTTGATCCCTTGGCATGAGCCTTATGCTCGACCAGGCTGACAATGGCGGTGGTCTCGGCGCTCTCTGTGATGGTAGTGGCATTCTCAGAAGTGGCATTCTCCCCAGCGGCATTGAGCGTCCTGACGCGGGTCATAGTGCTCTGCAGGCTGTAGCCGGTAAGGTTATCTGCTGCAGAGAGGGAGAGGGTCTTAAGCTCATCTATGCTCTTTTCCGGCTTATCCTGACTTTCCATACAGCCGGATATGAGCAGGGCTGCCAGTATCAGAATTATCATCAGCAATCTCTTCATATCATCATCTCTTCTCAAATTACGGCAAATCAGATCTCATCTTATAGGCTTGAACTTTTCTCCTGTGATCATCTCAAAGAGCTTGATGTAGATCCGGCTGGTCTCTTCCACCACATCGTCTGGAAGAGAAGGTATTGCAGGCTCTGCCCTCCCCTCTTCTCTGGCCTGATAGAGGCGGTCTTTGTAGCCGGTCTGGCGGTAGTACTGGCGCACATACTCCTTTGACAGATCCACCAGCTCTCCTTCATCATAGCTCTTCTTATCCCAGAATCGATCCTCATCTGCTGTTCCGTAGACGTCGACTACCATTATCTCCCTATCGGCATCGAAGGCCAGCTCCTTTTTGCCATCCACATGGATCAGGCCGCGGCTGGAAACGCTGCGGTTGATATCCTCGTCGATCCTGAGAACGATCTCCCGCGCCTGCTCGTACTCCTGGGGGGAGAGGCCGGATATCGCTAAAGCCTCCTCTTTCTTCAGCAGCCGATCGGTGCTCTCCAGCTTGGTGGAGACCTCCAGGAAGGGCTCAGGCAGAATCTCCCCCGCGCTGATGGAATGCCCGCTGGGGAAGCCCAGATCGCGGGCGGTGATCTCACCCGATCTCACCCGATCCAGAAGGGAGCCTGCCACATACCAGCGGCAGATCCACTCCAGGGGGATGAGATAGTCCCTCGATTGGGGGGTGATTTTGGTAGATGGTATTATCTTCACCCTTTTGCAGAGCATTCCCGTTGGGGGCAGATACTCCAGAAAGTGGCTCTTAATTCCCATCCGGCCCGCCCTCTCAAACCAGTAGACCCCCTCCCGGCAGAGGGTCTCGCCTTTGAAGGGGATGGTGCTGGGGATTATCTTATCAAAGACGGAGATGTTGTCTGTGAACTGGAACTCCAGTCGGTCTCCAAGGTCGTATGCCTCTTTGACCTTGCCTTTCATCAGAAGCTTGCGTTCCATCGCAGTAGATGAGTTCAACAAGAAGATAACACTTTTGCCTTTATGTCTGGCAATAGGGAAAAAAAGGATGATGGGAGAGATCTATTCGAAGTCCTCTCCGCCCATTCCGCCGGGCATGCCTCCCGGTCCGCCCGCCGGCCCACCGGCCTTGGAGGCGATGACATCATCGATCCTCAGGATCATGACTGCCGCCTCAGCAGCAGAGTTGATGGCCTGGGTCTTGACCCTCAGGGGCTCAACTACGCCCAGCGTCATCATGTCCACAGGAACGCCGGTGTCCATGTCCAGTCCGGAGCTCTTGATACCCTTCTCATGCTGGCTGCGCAGGGCAACCAGGGAGTCTATCTGATCCAGACCGGCGTTCTCGGCCAGGGTCTTGGGTATGGCCTCCATGGAGTCGGCGAAGGCCTCAATGGCCAGCTGCTCTCTGCCTCCGACTGTTGCTGCATACTCCCGGAGGCGGAGGGCCAGCTCTACCTCGGGGGCGCCGCCGCCGGGAACGAGCATCTTGTCCTCTACTACCACCGCCACTACCCGCAGGGCATCCTCCATCGCCCGGTTCAGCTCATCCACCACATGCTCAGTTCCGCCTCTGAGGATGATGGAGACCGACTTGGGGTTCTCGCACTCCTCAACGAAGGTCATCTTCTCGTCGCCTATCTTTCTCTCCTCCACCAGGCCTGCCTTCCCCAGATCCTTCTCAGTCAGGTCGTGGATGCTGGTGACAACCCTGCCCCCAGTGGCGCGGGCCAGCTTCTCCATGTCGCTCTTCTTCACCCGGCGCACAGTGTAGATCCCCTCTTTGGCCAGGAAGTGCTGTGCCAGATCGTCGATGCCCTTCTGGCAGAATACGACATTGGCGCCGGTCTTGATGATATTGTCCACCATGCCCTTGAGCATGCTCTCCTCCTGATCGAGGAAGGCCTGCAACTGATCGGGCGATGTGATCTCTATCTTGGCATCGACCTCGGTCTTCTCTATCTCTATGGCGGCATTGAGCAGGGCGATCTTGGCCCCGGTCACCTTCTTTGGCATATTGGGGTGGAGTCGATCCTTGTCGATGACCATTCCATGTACCAGCTCGGAGTCGGTTATCCCTCCTCCTACCTTCTTCTCCACAGTGATGTTGTCTGTGTCCACTGAGCCATCCTCATCCACCACCGACTTCACAGCTTGCACCGCCAAGGCCGCCAGGCTCTCTCTCGCTGTCCCTGAGCCCTTGCCGGTCATGGAGGTGACGGCGATCTTCTTCAAAAATTCAGCGTCATCGACTGAGACGCTGGTGGAGATGGTCTTCAGGATCTCCATGGATTTGTCTGCTGCCGCCCTGTATCCGGCAGTGATGACTGTGGGATGGATCTCCTGGTCCAGCAGGCCCTCTGCCTGCTTGAGAAGCTCTCCTGCCAGGACCACAGCAGTGGTTGTGCCATCCCCGACCTCGGCATCCTGGGTCTTGGCGATCTCCACCATCATCTTGGCGGCGGGGTGCTCGATGTCCATCTCTTTGAGGATAGTGACACCATCATTGGTTATTACCACATCCCCCAGGTTGTCGACCATCATCTTATCCATGCCTTTGGGTCCCAGGGTGGTTCTCACAGCACCTGCGACTGCCTTGGCGGCCATGATGTTCGACCTCTGTGCCTCACGACCAGCCGTTCTCTGGCTGCCCTCTTTGAGAATAATTATGGGCTGTCCGCCCAGTTGTCCTGCTGCCATTTAATCTCCTCCGTTGCATTAGATCAAAGCGTGATATTCCGTGTTTAAACTTCTATATGAAGGTTGCGATAAGCAGCACTGCTGTGCAATCCCTGGGGGATTGATTTGGGGGAGTCTCTGATCCCTTATGTCCTTTCCGATCCCTCCTGTCCTTCCGATCCCTTATGTCTTCTTGGATTCTCTGCCAAATTGTGCGGGCGATATACTGCAGAGAATCCGTGCCTTGGTCTCTCTGTGGTGATGCCCGTGCATTCTGATCTCACCACAGAGGGCCGCGGGCACAGGGAGGAGAGGAGCAGCCGTCCCAGATGGGAAACGGCCCCTTCAGGGAGGGATCAGCTTGAATATCTTTGCCGTCTCATTCGCCGGCCCCATCTCACTGGAAGTGAGGACATAGATCTCGCCCTCATCATCCTGCCCGAAGCCGCGGATGAAGGCGCCGATCCGGCCGCCGGGGCGGCCAGCTACCACCAGCTCTTCCCACATCCACAATCCCTCTGCTGAGGGGGTGGCTACGAGCAGTGTCCCATTTCCCTTCCCAAAGTCATTGGACCAGTCGGCGAAGATATACTCCCCTTCCAGTTCGGGCATGGCTGTGCCGCGGTAGATATAACCCCCAACCACCACTGTGCCCAGGTCATGCCCATACTCGATGACCGGATCGATCAGCGGCTCGCCTCGAGGCCCTTTCTCCGGGCAGCTGGAGGGCGATTCAGCAGGGCTCTGGGGATCAAAGCAATGAGTGCCCTCACGGATGCGCCAGCCATAATTGCCCCCCCGGACTACAAGATCAACCTCCTCCCAGAGGTCCTGCCCGGCATCAGAGACGAACAAATCATGCTCCCCTCCTCTGTCGAAGCTCATCGCCCAGGGATTCCTGAATCCCAATGCCCAGATCTCGGGGAGAGTATCCTCATCCTCCCGGAAAGGATTGTCTGATGGAATACCATAAGGCAGGCCGTCATCCTGGTGGTCCACATCTATGCGCAGGATCTTGCCCAGGAAGGTCTGGGTATTCTGGCCATTGCCCTCCGGTGCATGCCCCATTCCCGTATCGTCTGCTCCGCCGCCATCGCCCAGGGGTATATAGAGATACCCATCCGGGCCGAAGGCAATGCCGCCCCCGTTGTGGTTCCCTTGAGGCTTATCAACCTCAATCAGGACCCTCTCGGAGCTCATGTCCACCTTATCTGGGTCCTCCTGGGAGACTCTGAACTCGGATATGCGATTGGTGCAATCCCAGCCCTCCGGTGCACTCTCTCTTGGGGGTGCACTGTACATGACAAAGAGCCGTCCATTTTCAGAGAATTGAGGGTGGAAGGAGAGGCTCAGAAGGCCGCGTTCATCATATCTGGAGGAGATTGGAACCATTCTGCCGCCAATGTCAAAAAAGGGCTCCTTGAGAATTGTGCCATCGGCCTGCATCACCCTTATCAGTCCGGTCTGCTCAACGATGAACATCCTCCCATCTCCTGCGCTCACAAATCCCATAGGCGCCACCAGTCCCTCTGCTATCAGCTCCAGGCCGACCACTGGCTTAAGGGAGGACTCTCCCGCCTCCACTGTTCTATCTGTTGTATCTATGTCTGCTGATAATCCCGCGGGCAATAACAGGATCATTGCCATGATGATCAGCCTGAATTTATCGATCATATATCTCACATCCTCAGGGATCGCCTCATGCCCCCTGTGAAAGCCCTCCTGATTTAGATCTCACACCCCCTTACAGGGCTGCTAACACAGATAAGGCGGAGCAGTTGGGCCAGGCCTTTGGAGGCTATTTCCCCTCTCTATTCAGCCCCTTCAGCCCCCTCCGCATCTGCGACGCTGATCACATAATCGATGTCAATCAGATATCGCACTCCTCCCTTCTGCTCGATCATCAGAGTGGAATCATTGAAATCAGCAAGTTTTCCAGCTATTGGATGAAACCCGCCTCCCTCCACGAGCACCCTTATCTCTTTTCCTTTCCTGCCTTCAAGAAAATTTCTCACTATATCACAGCATTCCATATCTATCGTCCTCCTGAAAGAGTTCATGCCTACGATCTATTGCCCATCAGCATCAGGCCCTCTTAACGCTCAGCCTTCTGATCAATTCCTCGACCCCTCAACCCCATCCGGGCTCTTGTCCTGAGAGGATGCCCATCTATCACCGGGTCCTCCCGCCGCCTGTTGACTGCTGCATCACTGGCTCGGTATCAAAGCCATGCCTTTTGATGTAGTCCGCTCTTTTCATCTCCTGCATGCTTTCATCCACATGCAGCTTTGTGGCTTGATCAGCCAGCAGCCTCTCTCCAGTGGGCATGACAGCAGGGTTGATACATACATCCTCGCAGCAGACAGACCATCCGCCCTCCGCTTCCTCTATTTTGAAAGGTTTTCCACATCCCAGACAGATTCCAATCGCCCTCTTGCCCCTGTTCCGTTATGTCCTCGATCGTCATGTCCCCGATCGTCATGTCCCCGATCGTCATGTCCCCGATCGTCATGTCCCCGGTCGTCGTATAGTTCTGCAGCCAAAGCTAGTCGATCTTCACCTTTACCCCGGGCTGAAATGGCTTTTTATACGGCACATTGACTGTAAGAAGTCCATTCGCATAACTGGCGATGGCCTTCTCGGGCTCTACTGGGAAGATCAGAGAGTAAGAGGCCATATATTTGGTGCCCTCCCCCCTGGCCACCACATAGAATCCGTCTTCATAGAAATGCAGATTGATGTTCTCCTTATCCACGCCTGGAATCTCGATCTGGATGTTCATCGTCTCAAGGTTCTCATCACTGAAGAGACAAACCTGTGGAGCTATTACCTTCTCGGTCATGAATTCGCCCTCTCAATAAATGCTCAATCGATTTTCACTTCTTTGCCAGTTCTCTTTAATTTTTTATCCAGTTCTATCGTCAGAATTCCATTTTTATAGGATGCTTTGGTGCTGTCTACGTCAACCGTCTCATCAAGATCGATAAATTTATAGAACTTTTTTTCATCATTGGTCTGGATCTCAATGCTATCCTCTGCCACATTCAGCTTAACCTCATCCTTATCCACACCGGGCAGCTCAACAAATATCTTAAACTTGTCCTTCTCAGACATCACATCCACCAATGGCTCTCGCCCCTGGCTGGGCAGGATTCCCCGGCTGGAAGGGCGGATGTTGCCGAACTCCTGAAATACAGGCTCCTTTCCCGGCTCGGCGGTATAGCTGAATCCATAGACAAAGGGACCGTACCTGCGGATTGTACCGGTCGGTGTCTCCTCCTCTCGAACCAGATCTTTGAACTCAGAGGGCGTAGACTCCTCAAACCTCTTGATCATGGCCTTGAATGGATCCTGCAGCCAGTCCTCTGGGTCTCTGTCCCATCCAAATGGGTTGCCTTTCAAAAAATTCTCAAATATATCAAATATCGATGGTCGTCTTGTTGGCATATCTATCTCACCTTTCTAAATTGATGCTGCGCAATGGCGGCCTTCAAAGACGGTTTTATCCAGCCAAGAACGGCCCTTAGCTCTCAGGGCCTTATAGGCCGTCTATGGCCTCCGTCCTATTTGAATTGATATGGCACAAGCCGGGAAATGACTGGAACAAAGCGTGAATTCTGGATTCAACTGAAAGCCCTGGCCACATAGAGAGCTATATGCTAGGGACAAGAATATCTATCTTTAGATGCTATCAAATTGATGGTGATGATAGCATGGACGAGACTGATCGGACGAGAATCAGCGATGCTGCCCTGTCCATGGATCAGGGCGAGAGGATCCTGCTCTACGAGGTGATGAAAAAGAAGGTTGGCCTGATCACCCTCATCAGCATCTTCATCCCCGGTGGCGGTCAGATATATCAAGGGTCATATTTAAAAGGCATCCTGATCCTGCTCCTCGCCTGGCTCATCCTTCCCTGGCTGTATGGCATATACGATGCCCATACGGGAGCGAGCAGATTCAACCGGGAGCTTCTGAAGCTGATCTATCCTGAGAGCATGCCAACCAGGGCAGATTCATTGAGGGTTGCTGTGGGGGAGTAGGTCCGGCGGCAGCGGATATTCCCCTTTTATCCATCCACCCGCTTGAAGTCGATGAACCCGAGGCTCACATCCACTGAGACCAGCTCCACAGTGATCTCATCTCCCACATCGATCCCTTTTCTTCCGCTCTTCAGCATCCCTTCCACTGGAATCTCCAGCAGCCGCACCCAGGTGCCCTTCTCTGCTGAGCCGGTGACCATGGCGGAGAACCTCTCTCCGATCCGGGGCTCCAGCAGAAGGGCGGCAGCGGACTTGCTCACCTGCCTCTCCACCTTGACCACAGTATCCTCTTTTCTGGTGCAGTGATCGGCCAGGCGGTCCAGCTCATCCATCTTGTAGGGCAGGGGCCTCCTCTCAATGGCCGCCTTGAGCAGCCTCTGGGTGATAAGATCGGGGTAGCGGCGGTTGGGGGCGGTGGAATGGGCATAGTCCTTGACCGCCAGGCCGAAGTGGCCGGTGGGCTCCTCTCCGGGCCGTTCAGCCACGTACTCGCCATTTCCCAGCAGCTTGATTATCGCCAGGGAGAGATCGGGAAATCTGAGAGGATCTTTCTTTTTCATCATGTTCAGGAATATCTCCAGCTTTCTGGAGCTGGGGTTAGGGGGGAGCTTGAAGGCGTTCTGGGCGGCGATCTGGACGATCCTGTCCCACCTCTTCGGGACCCTCACCACTCTGCGAATGGAGGGGAAGTCTCGTTCAGTCAGGTAGCGGACGGTCACTCCATTGGCAGCGATCATGAAGTCCTCGATGATCTGTTTGGCCCGGTTGGTCTCCTCCACCAGAAGGTCGCAGATCCTCTCCCCCTTGAAGACCGGCCGGGCCTCAATGGTCTCCAGGCTGAGGGCTCCCCCCTCATGGCGGAGGCTCTTCATGCTCTGGGCCACCCTATCCTGAAGGAGCAGGTTCTCGGCCAGCCCGGCCACTGCGCCCACTGCATCCGGCATGGGCCCCGATCCCTCCAGCCAGGCGGCCACGCTGTTGTAGGCCAGCTTGGCGTGGTTGTGCACCACTGCCCGGTAGACGTCCGAGTCCACCAGGGAGCCATCTGGGGCGATGCTCATGTCCACCACCACTGCCAGGCGGTCCTGGCCGGGGTTCAGGGAGGTGAGGTTGGTGGAGAGCTTCAGGGGGAGCATGGGGAAGATCTGGGCGGCGGTGTAGACGGTGGTGGTGTTGGCCTGGGCGTCCCGGTCGATGGCCGAGCCCTTATGGACCAGGCTGTCCACATCAGCCACAGCCACTCTGATCCTGGCCTTCCCCTCGGGGAGGGGCTCGGCCACAGTGAGTTGATCCAGATCCTCAGAGTCATCATTATCTATGGAGGCCCAGAGCAGACCTCTCAGGTCGCGGATATGGGAGGCGCCGTCAATTGAGGCCGGGCCCTTGATCCGGGCCAGCTCAGAGAGGCATTCGGGCGAGAAGTCGGTCTGAAGGCCTCGCATGAGCATTATTCCTCTGGCCACCTTCTGCAGGACGGTCCGGTTCTGAGCCTCCAGCTTCTTTCCCCCGGCATTGGCGGAATTGTCCTTTTCTCCTCCGGATCTCATGCTTTCTTGGAAAGGGCTCAATTCATATAAATGGTTCCTTCTATCTTTTTCATATACTTCTCCAGCTTCTCCTCGCACTCCTTCCAGGTCACATCCACATGCAGTTGGTCCATGATCTCCATCAGCTGCAGCTTCATCTCCTCCCAGGAGTATTTGTTCTCCGAATGGCACAGGTCAGTCAGGAGCCTCAGGGTGGGGACGAAGGCCTTCTTGAACTCCGCCCGGATGAATCGCAGGAAAGGCTCTGAGAGCTCTCTGCTGCCATAGGACCTCAATTCATCCAGGATCTGGTACTGGCTGACGCAGGGATCAGAGAAGGGGTCACGCAAATCCTGCCCGCAGGATTCTGATAGGTTCCGGTATGCCTGGACGAAGAACTGGTCCACATATCGTTTGCTGTATGCGCTCTCAGAAATCTCGGCGATCAGGCTGTAGGCCACCACTCTGCAGCGCAAAAGCTGCACCCAGGCCTCATCCGGGGGGAGCTTGAGGTGGATCTTGGTTACATACTCCTCCAGATGGGCCAGCCTGGTGCGGGGCTCAAAGGAGACGGGCATGGGGGATGCCGCCTCCAGGAATGAAATTCACATCATTTATCATGATTATTATTCCGCCCCGATCGCTCTTAAGCCTTCTGGCGATTCGTCTTCTTGCTGCCGGAAGCTCGGCGTGGATGGCCTGGGAGGGTCAAAGGAGAGGCAGAGAGCTAAAAGAATATGCTTCACCGTCGACTGTCAGCCCATGCGCAGACTATACAGAGACGATACATAGTCCAAAAGCTTTAAAGCTTTAAAGTACTGCAATTATCAGGACAGAAACATGAGCATACTGGCCTGCATTTCCAGCATCCGGGCCCGCCATTGCGCTTTCAGTTACCGTCATCGTCCTTTATAATGTGCTGGCGGCAATACTCTTCCCTGCCCTGGGCCATATGATGGGTCTGACTCAGGAAGCCTTCGGAATGTGGGCAGGCACAGCGGTGAATGACACTTGGTCAGTACTGGCTGCAGCCGCCGTCTATGGTGTCATCGCTGCTTCCTATGCAGTGGTCGTGAAATTGACCTGAACACTGTCCATCGTCCCCCTGGCCCTCTTCCAGACCTGGTTTCAGAACAAGCAACTGCCGCCTGAACAGCGAAAGACGACGGTTTGGTACCGGCTTATTCCCCCCTTCCTGGTTTTATTCATAGCAGCGGCGGCGATGCAATCCATTGGAGTCATCCCCAACTCCTTGACCGATCCCTTGAAGTTCCTGGCCCATTTCCTTAGGACGGTTTCCTGACCATCCCCGCAGCAAGCTGCGGGGTATTCATTAAAATAAAAAATAAAAAAGGTCAGCGGATTTAACCGCTTTTCAAATGTTCTTTTCTTCACTTCGGGCTCACAGGATTTATTTGCTGGGTTTTTTCTCCAACTGAGCATCTGCAGGTCGCCAGCCCTCATCGGTGGAATAGGGAAGAGCCTTGCCGTCAAAAATTATGCGTATGCGCCTTTCGCCCTGGCTACCAGTGACCTCCTCAGCAATGATCGTAAAATCTATCGCCGACATGATAGCGTCTCCGAATTGCTCGTTCATCCATCGTTGGATAGCTGGTGCATATACATCAACTGCCTCGTGAAGACGGTAGATTGCTCCAGCTTTCCATCGTACTGGTGGAGTGCGAAGCGGATCTAACGTCCCTGCCTTCAAGTCGAGCTGCTTTTCCAGGCACTCTTGCGTGGTCGCCTCCAATGGAGCTTGTCCGCTCAGGATCGCTCCAATACGAATCGGTAGTAGGTTGCAACTTTCTCCCATCGCTTCGAGGGTTAGTCCTTTATCCCGCGCCGCCTTATTCGCAATATCGAGAGCCTGCAGACGGGCCTGATAACTTTCAATAGCGAGGTCATCGCCCTTACTGTTCATTAGTTGTTTCATCTTCTTCTCCTTTCTACTATTGGCCCAAATGCCCCCTACATTCAAGTACCTTTGCATGCGGATTCAAACATTGGAGGCATGGATGGCACAGATGGACAAGACCGATCTGGTTTACAAGGCTCATGAATCTGGAGAGATACGACCAGGCGCTGGAGGCCTTTTTGGAAGGACGATCGAGCTAAATCCAGCAGAAAATCCTTTTGATTGGATCCTGAAGGGTAATGCCCTCCGTGATGGAAAAAGATATGATAAGGCCATTTCGGCATATGAGCACTCCCTGCAGATCGACCCCGATTATCCCGATGCGTGGATGGCAAAGGGCGGGGCCCTCTCCGCCCTTGAAAGAGGCGAGGAGGCCGGGGCTGCTCGTGCCAGGTCAGAGGCGTTGAAAGATGCCCCATCAACCCGGGGCAGTGAGCACGAGATTGCGGAACTGCATCTTCTTTTTCTGCTCAATATCTCAAGGCGACGTGTTGCATACGACTTCAGCCAAGAGCAGCCTCGGCCTTGAGATCTTCTACTAGACGGGAGGTGTCTGCGCCGTAGCCTGCAAGCTTGGCCAGGAAGGGCGTTTTTGGTATTCTCCTGCTCGGTGATGAAGTTGCTCGCTTCATCCTTGGGCAACAGGGACTCAACTCCGGCCAGGATCTCATCGTGCTTTCCTTCCGACAGAGCTGCTGCAGCTTTTCCTCCTCGCTCCGGGGGCGAGGGTGGTGAAGGAGATGCAGAAAAGCAATGGCTCTTCACTGAATTGTGTGGGTATTGTACATTGTACTGTAGAGAATTTTTCTTTGTGCCCTGGTATCTTTGTGGTAAGGCCCAAGCATCCCGATTTCACCACAGAGGCACAAAGTTACAAAGACGAGAGCGATAGTATCCTTGGATTATCCTAGAGGAAACCGCGAAGAGCCAATATAATATCTTAATTTTTTCTTTCTTTTAAAATATTGATAACAAATGCGGCAATGGCAATAAAAAACAGTATTAATGCCAGGATGAAATTAGGTGCACTTATGAGGTAATCTTCTCTAACAATACTCAATCCCAGCACCCGGTTTAAATATATCAACATATAAATAAAGAATAATCCGGCAGAACCTAATAAAATAGATGAATTTATTAGTAATTTAGTGAATATATTTTTGCTATACCGCTCGATCAATTCATTGACGATCTCATCGGCATCGCGTTTTACTGTCCCATTGGCAATTAAAATAGAAATAAACTGATTGATCTCTTCTGCAGAGGGCATCTTGCCATTCCGCTTCTTATAGCTCTGCTCGTACTCAACGACCTTGGCATCCTGAATGCCTTTAATGATATACGGCCTGATCTCCAGAATCAATTCATTAAAGCTTCTATCCATTTTATAGGAGACCAATCTTCTGTTTTTCTTCGTCTGTCAGGCCTTTTAGTGCGTCTGTGGCTTTCTCTTTTATTCTCTGTTCCAAAAATTCTATAAGCTCTTTTTTATCTATTTCTTTAGTGCTCTTTTTATTGTACTCTTTTAAGTATTCTTCAAATTCAACATCCATATACAGCTTAGATAAGCCGACGTCGCTTTCTCTCAGATATTTGGCATCTTTTCGCTGGCTGTAATCCCTTTCAGGATCGGGCCTGACATCGAATATGATCAGCTGGCAGATCCTCATTCCTGGGATCAGATCTACAGAGAAGCTTCCTAAATTGTGAATAACTATGGGCAATTGACCAAAGTAGCCAGGATTGATATAGGATGACAATCCCACATTTATCCCCAGGCGAATCAAGCTGTTCCTATTTTGAATGAGGCCAGTCATCCTCTTGGAAAGGCCGATGGTCTCTTTAATCTGGCCTATGATAAAGTCACCTGGCTTTAGGACATACTCGTCAAGAATCTTCTCTTCAAAGCACTCTTCGATATCAGCATCAAAGGCATTCAATGTGATGCCGCTCTTGGGGGTTCGTATTCGGTTATCCAGAGTCAGATCAATAGAGGAGGGCTGGACATTATCGAAGACAAAGGGGTCTATCCTGAGTTCCTTATCATGGATCTTTTCTAATATCCTGGCATCAGACAACACACTCATGCTCTGCTCCTCCTCAAAGTAATACTATTCCCACTTTTTTTAGATTTTTATTCGCCAATATTGCCTTCAATGCCTATTAATTATTCTATACGAGTATATATCTGTATCGCAATCAACAGAGCAATTGGGATAAAGGTTGCAAAATTTTCTAGAAAGCATGGTCGACATATTATGCCTTCCCTTCCACAATCTCTATCTCCTCATCCGTCAGCCCGTAGAGCCTGTAGACCACGGCATCGATCAGCTCATCCGTCTCTTCGATCCTCTCCCTCAGGGGGCCGAGCTTGCTCATGGACCCCTCGAACTCCGCCCGCATCAGTTCCCCTGGCTCTCTGCGGGAGGGATCGACTGCCAGCCTCTTTTTGTTCTTCTTGAGGACCGCCAGCAGGCTCTCATAATCGCTCTCATAGTAGCTCAGAATCTTCGTCTTGGGCTTGAGGTCCTCGATCTTCGCCCCCAGATAGCCCTCTAACCAGTCCAGAAAGCCCCGGATCTCCTGCTGCTTTTGCTTGTTCATCTCCAGCATCCTCTCCGCCAGGAAGGCGAGAAGGTCGTGGACCACATCCGACTTCTCCTGCTCGGTGATGAAGTTGCCCGCTTCATCCTTGGGCAATAGGGACTCAACTCCGGCCAGGATCTCATCGTGCTTTCCTTCGGCATAGAGCTGCTGCAGCTCCGCCACCAGGCGGGCGCGCTCTGGCGCGGGGGTGGTGAAGGAGATGCGACGGATGGGAAAATCACGAACTTGTTTCGGATATGTATGAGAATAGGACCCCTGAAGAGTGCCCGTGGCAAAAATCTCTCTAAAATACCAGGCGATCAACGAACTTGCTATAATTGCCAGAGTATAAGGCAAATCAGGCAGTTGGCTCGTGATCCTTGGATAGCCTTCAAAGTCTGCTTGAGCGGAAGTATCCTCAATATTTTTGTAATATGTCACACACGTTACTAGATGATCACAGTATAAACCTTCATCGTCATAAGAAACAATAAGCTTTTCGTTCTTGGCAGTTATATCACGAACGACTATTTTTGGATTATCAAACAATTCTGGAACCCGAGGGCCGTACATTTCATCTCGTCGATAATCCAAAAATCTGCCATCATATCGGATTTCATATCTCTGAAGTGTCTTTCCATCAAAAAACCTTTTTGCATTTCCGATTGGTGTTTTGCTTACCACATCGCCTTTTTTAAATGTAACGCCATCCTTACTGTGGACAGTCGCTCCTACCATTACGTAACAATATTGTCCTAATCGAATCGATAACTCATCGATGCGATTGAGTATCTCAGATAATTCCGCTCTCGAAGTTGTTGGTCGAAACTGGTTTGTCGGTCCAACCAGCCATTCTTGCAAAGGCACCTTGTATAACGTCTGAGATACACTGTTTGTCGAGGGTGGCTTTTCGTATATAACTTCCCAATTAGATGAAGGTTTTTCATTTTGTACGTGTTTAACTGGCCAGTCTTATGGTTAGCATTTGGAGGCAATCCAATCCTCTCTGTCCCCATGTTGTCAGCGCCGTCATGATCAGCTCGTGAATAGCAGTTCCCTTGCTATTTCTCAAAGTTCCCAAGATCTTTCTTAGCACAA
>Ga0208824_1001650_pt1 | contig 19295 bp, 11 predicted proteins | sample AD_JPNTR3_MetaG_FD_184447 | JGI IMG/M metagenome (GOLD analysis project Ga0208824, IMG submission 184447) | Active sludge microbial communities of municipal wastewater-treating anaerobic digesters from Japan - AD_JPNTR3_MetaG (SPAdes) (version 2) | ecosystem: Engineered > Bioreactor > Anaerobic...
TCACGGCCAATCCCACCAACACGCTGTACTTTGAATTTACCCAATGGACTGGAGACACGCATGTGTTGGCAGAGACAACCAACGCCACCACGACAGTGACCATGCCCGGTTACCCGGTTACCGTCACAGCCAATTATGGCGACAAACGCTACGCCCTGACGGTCAATTTCGCTTCCGGAGGCGGAAACTACACGAACGGGCAAGAGGTGACGATCGGTTCGAGCACCACGCCCCCGACCGCAGGTCATGAGTTCGATCACTGGGAGGGCGACACCGCCACGGTGGCCGACGTGAACAGTGCCCCAACCACATTCAGGATGGGCGCGACCAACATGACGTTAACCGCCATCTTCCGGCCGAAAGTCGTACCGCAAAACACCTATTTGGCGTTCAACCTCACTGACAACACTGCATCGTACAGCGACGCACCGCCCGTGGGCGGCTGGACCGATCAGCACAAGACCACGCAAATGGTCTTCCGCAAGATCTCTGCCGGCAGCTTCACAATGGGGAGCGCCTCCGGTCAACCCGGTGAAACGCAACACGCTGTGACGCTCACCAGGGACTTCTACCTCGGGATCTTTGAGGTGACGCAAAAACAGTGGGAAGAGATCCGGGGAACGAAGCCCAGTTTCTTCACCGGCGATACCCTGCCGGTGGAGCGCGTCTATTACTCAGACATCCGTGGCAATAATGACGGTAAAAACTGGCCGGCGGACAACAAGGTCGACTACGATTCCTTCATGGGGCGTCTGCGCCCGAAGAGCCCCGTGGTCAGCGCGGCCGACCTGCCGACTGAGGCGCAGTGGGAGTACGCCTGCCGCGCCGGCACGACCGGCGACTATGCCGGTCCGGTGGATGCTCTGGGCTGGCATGCGGGGAACACCGCGCCTGCCCGCACCCAAGTGGTGGGAAGCAAGCAGCCCAATCCCTGGGGACTCTATGACATGCACGGCAACGTGTGGGAGGTCTGTCTAGATTGGTATAAAATGGACTTGGGGGCTGCGGCGCAGACCGATCCGGCCGGACCGGACGGCGTGGGCCCCAGACTGCCGCCGCTTCGGGTGATGCGTGGCGGCGCCTACAATGAACCTGCGGAAGGACTTCGTTCCGCCATACGCCAGAACATGATCGCGACGAACCAGTTGGCTGGCGGCGGCAGCGCCACGAACTTGGCACTGCCATACGGCACGTACGGTTTCCGTGTCGCGCTACCGCAGTCCACCACTTCGTTTGAGTTGACGGTTGTCGGCGGCGAGGTCAACACCAGCGGCGTGTTCACGGTGGGCACCAAGATCGGCCTCTCACCGGCACCGGCCCCCGCCGGCATGAAGTTCGGCGCCTGGCAGGTGAATCCGGTTGGGATGGACCTAGGTGCAGGGTTCTCGCCCACCAACCAGCAGCCGTTGCTGACGATGCCGGCCGCCAATTTGACAATCACGGCGATCTACATCCCCGAAGACTCCTCTGGACTCTTCCGCTTTGTGCAAAACAATCCCGGGGCGTCAGTCGAGAGCTGGCGGGCCAACGGCGAGACGTTTACGATCACCGCGCCGGCGGCGACGCCCGGATATCGCTTCAGCACCTGGACGGTAACGCCAGCCGCCTATCTCGGAGCCGGCTTCGTGTCGACCGACGCATCGACCACGGTGGTGATGCCGGCAGTGGACGTAACGGTCATTCCCACGTATGTGCTGAATGTGCCGGATCCCATAGTGGCGACGCCAACGGCGGGCGTGGCCTTTACGCTGGATGCCGGCGCAGGCATAGACGCGGCCAAGTTTAGTGCCAGCGGCCTGCCGCGCGGCCTGCGCATCGATAATACGACCGGCACCATATCGGGCGTGCCGTCAAGGCCGGGTGACTACGTAGTAACCATCACGGCACAGTACGCGGATGGAACCACCGTTACATACGATGTGGCCTTTACGGTCGAGCCGCTCAGCCCCGAGTTGCAAGGCTCCTTTACCGGCTATTGCTACGCAGAGGACTCCGCCGGGCAACGCCATGCGCGCGGCTTGGTGACGCTCAGGGCCACCAAAGCCGGACGATTGACTGCCAAAGTCTCGCTGCAGAGGCTGAATCTCAGTTTCTCGGCTAAATCGTGGAGTGGAATGACGAGCGAAACGGAGTGCACGGTGACGATGGAACGCCGTCAGGGCGAACGTTTTGATCTGACGGCGGACAGCGCGACAGGTCTTGTGGAAGGGAAGCTGACCGGCGGAAGTCTGGGTGACGCGCTCCTGTCTATCGTCGCACAGCGTAACGCCTTCCAAGATCGCAACGACGTTGCAGCACAAGAGGTGCTGGCAACCTATAAAGGATACTACACCGTGGCGCTACCGACGGAGGTATGCGAGACCGATCCGGCGATCGACAACCAGCAGAGTGGATCGGGCTATGTCACGCTCACGGTGCGCAACCGCGGAGTCGTCAGAGTCGCCGGCAAGATGGCGGACGGCACGCGAGTCTCGCAGTCGACAACGTTGTTTGTGGACGATTACGGCGCGTATGTACCGCTTTTCGTGAGGCTATACGCGCGGCGCGGCGTTTTCGCAGGTCTTCTGCAGCTTGACGGCGGAACGCAGCCTACGGACCTGAAGATCAATGCAGAGCCCACGGTATTGCTCGAGTGGATTTATCCAGGCTCGACTATGCTGGAACTCGCCGACCGTTTCGATGCGCAGTTGTCGGCGATCGGAGCCTATTACGACTCGCTGACTGACTTGCAGGCCGCTTATGCAGGCATGTTCCTACAAACCGAGGAGATAGCGATGCCTCTGGTTGCGGGAAGAACAGCGGGTTCGTTGGTGATTGATCCTGCGATCGACAATCCACAGGCCGTCAAGTTCAGGGTAACGCGTCGGAGTGGTCTCTTCTCAGGCTCATTCCGTACGCTGAACGAGGCGGGGCGGACCGTAACGCTTAGATACGCCGGTGTGTTGACCCGTGATGGTGACTTCTACATCGGAGACGGCGCCTACGTCGAGCAGCGTACGATCAACAAGAGGCGGATCAAATCGTCGCATCGCATCTGGATCGACACGCCTGCGCCTTGATGACAGATGCGTGTCGGTCGGCGCGCGGTGAGGATTGTTCATGGGATCCGTAGTGACGTGGGAAAAGCTAGACGCCTTGCGCGTCCAGTGGCGGCGTGAGGGGCGGTGTGTGGTATGGACCAATGGCTGCTTCGATCTCTTGCATGTCGGCCACCTGCGCAACCTGCAAGCCTGTAAAGCCTGCGGCGATGTGCTGGTGGTCGGCCTGAACAGCGATGCCTCCGTGCGTGCCATCAAAGGGCCGTCGCGCCCCGTCACCTGCGAAGCGGACCGTGCGGAGTTGTTGGCCGGTCTGGCTTGCGTCGATGCTGTGGTGGTGTTCGACGAGACCACACCCGAGGTCTCGCTGGCGCGGCTGAAGCCCGAAATTCACTGCAAAGGAGCAGACTACGCGCCGCCGCACGGGAAACCGATTCCCGAGGCCAAGGTCGTGGCCGCATATGGCGGCACCATCCGCTTCATCCCGCTGGTCCCGGGCCGTTCCACCACCGAAACGCTGGCGAAAATCACCGGATGAAAAACTTGATCACTACGGAAGCTGACCTTACGGCCTTAGCGACACGGTTGCTGAACGCTGAGGCAGTGGCGGTTGATACGGAGTTTTTCTGGGAGCGAACCTATTACCCGATACTCGGCTTGGTGCAACTCGCGACGACCGACGGTTGCTGGCTGGTCGATACCGTGGCCGTGCGCGACCTCCGCGCACTGGGACCGGTACTGGCTGCGCCGAACGTCACCAAGCTGCTACATGATGCTCATCAGGATCTCACGATTCTGGCCCGCGCGACCGGCACCGCACCGCGAACCGTGTTCGACACGCGTGCGGCGGCGGGCTTCGCCGGGTTCAGTTCCACCAGTTCTTTGCAGGCGCTGTTGCGCGATGCGTTAGGCATCGAACTGGCCAAAGCCGAGACCCGTTCCGACTGGTTGCGCCGTCCGTTGAGTGAAAGTCAACTCCGGTATGCGGCCGAAGATGTGATCCACTTGATCCCGCTGCGCACGGCGCTGCTGGCGCGTTGCGCCGGCGACATGCCCCGCGCATGGATGAACGAGGAAATGGCGCATCTGGATGACGCGGCGCTATATAGCGACCGCGATCCACGCTTGATGTATCAGCGCGTCAAGGGCGGAGCGCGTCTTGATGCACGGTCACTCGCGGTGCTACGCGAAATGGCGGCATGGCGTGAAGAGGAAGCGCGGCAACGCGACCGGCCGCGCGAGTATATCCTGTCCGATACGCTGCTGGTGGCGATCGCCGAAGCCCAGCCGAATGGCCGCGCGGCGCTGGCCGCGTTGCCGGGTTTTCCACGTCGCATGCCAAACCGCGTGATGGATGCGCTGCTTGCGGCCGTAGCATGCGGGTTAGCACTGCCTGAGGAGGCGTGCCCGCAGCCTACAGGGTTCCGGCTGGACGAGAAACGCGCACTCAAAGCGCCGTCCGATCACCTGCTGACCCGTATCCGCACCGCCTGCGATGCGCACGGGATTGATCCGGCATTGGTGGCATCGCGTGCTGACGTCGAGAGCTATCTCAGGGCACAGCAGAAAGGTCGGGGCGCAGAACACCTACTCGGACAAGGCTGGCGCGCACAACTCCTCGCCTGAAAACCTAACCTTTTCCCCCGCCTTGATTTAGGACAGGCGATATGCGAAACTAACAGCGAGATTATTGAGAGTCACGAAACAAGGAGACAAAGCAATGTCAGTTCCATTCAAGGTTGATTTGAAAAACAAGGTGGCGGTGGTGACCGGCGGCGGCGGTGTGCTGTGCAGCGCGATGGCCAAGGCACTGGCCGAGTGCGGCGCGGCGGTGGCCGTGGCGGACCTTAAGCTTGAGGCCGCGCAGCGCGTAGCCGACGAGATCACGGCGGCGGGCGGCAAGGCGATAGCCGTAGCCTGCAATGCGCTGGAGAAAGAGAGCCTCGAAGCGGCCAACGCTGAGATCGAAAAGAATCTCGGCCCGGTTTCGATCTTGATCAACGGCGCGGGCGGCAACCACCCCAAGGGCACCACGGCGATGGAATACCTGAACCCTGACGACCTGCTGAAGGAGAACCGCGATTTCGTGACCTTCTACGATCTGGATCCTAAAGGTATCGAGTTTGTCTTCAATCTCAATTTCCTCGGCACGTTGTTGCCGACCCAGGCTTTCACCAAGAAGATGGCGCTGGACCGCTCAGGCGTGGTCATCAACATCTCGTCAATGAATGCCTTCCGCCCGCTCACCAAGATCCCCGCCTACAGTGCGGCCAAGGCAGCGGTCAGCAACTTCACGCAGTGGATGGCGGTACACATGGCCAAGGCCGGCATCCGCGTCAACGCGATTGCGCCGGGCTTCTTCTTGACCGACCAGAACCGTTCGCTACTGACCAACCCGGACGGCAGTATGACCCCGCGCTCCGAGAAAATCATGGCGCACACGCCAATGGAGCGTTTCGGCGATCCGTCCGACCTGATCGGTGCGCTGCTGTGGCTGGTCTCGGATCCGGCGGCAGGCTTCGTGACCGGTGTGGTAGTACCGGTGGACGGCGGTTTCGCGGCCTACAGCGGCGTGTAGTCTTTGGACGATCAGGCTGATTCGACTGATCCGACAAATCAGACAGATCAGCCCCTCACTTAACTCGAAACTCTTTCGAATCCCTCGAAAAAAAGGAAAACAATCATGGCAAAGAAAGTAACCAAAGCGGACATCGGGCTCATCGGCCTCGCGGTGATGGGCGAGAACCTCATTCTCAACATGGAGAGCAAAGGCTACACCGTAGCCTGCTACAACCGCACGGTCGAGAAGGTTGATGCCTTCATCAACGGCCGCGGTGCGGGTAAGCGCCTGATCGGCTGCCGCTCGATGCAAGAACTGGCGGACAGCCTCAAGAAGCCGCGCCGCGTAATGATCATGGTCAAGGCCGGAGCGCCCGTGGATCAGACGATCGAAGCGCTGCTGCCAGTGCTGGAAAAGGGCGACATCATCATCGATGGTGGCAACAGCCACTTCCCTGACACGATCCGCCGTACGCGCTATTTGGCGGAAAAGGGCCTGCGCTTCATTGGCGCTGGCGTCTCCGGCGGTGAAGAGGGCGCCCTGTTGGGCCCGGCGATCATGCCCGGCGGCGACGTCAAAGCGTGGCCCCATGTAAAGTCGATCTTCCAGGACGTCGCGGCGAAGGTCGAAGACGGCACGCCCTGCTGCGCTTGGATCGGCAGCGATGGCGCCGGCCACTTCGTCAAGATGGTACACAATGGCATTGAATACGGTGACATGCAGCTCATCTGCGAGGCGTACGACCTGATGGCGCGCGGCCTCGGCATGTCCGCCGCAGAGATGCAAAAGGTCTTCGCCAAATGGAATGCAGGCGACCTCGATAGCTATCTGATCGAGATCACGGCTGACATCCTTTCGCAGACCGATGCCGAGACCGGCAAGCCGATCGTTGATATCATCCTCGACACGGCTGGTCAGAAGGGCACTGGCAAATGGACCTCTCAGGCCGGCCTCGACCTGGGTGTCGCCATCCCGCAGATTGCCGAAGCGGTCTTCGCGCGTTATCTATCGGCTGTTAAGGATGAACGCGTCGCAGCGTCCAAGTTGCTGAAGGGACCGGCCAAAAAGATTGACGTCGACAAGAAGCTCTTCATCAAGCAACTCGAACAAGCAGTCTACGCCTCGAAAATCTGCTCGTACGCACAGGGCTACCAACTGTTGCGCGCCGCTGCCGAAGAGTACAAGTGGGATCTCAACTACGGCGAGATCGCGCTGGTCTGGCGTCAGGGCTGCATTATCCGCGCCCGCTTCCTCGGCAAGATCAAGGAGGCTTTCGACGCCGATCCGAAACTCGCTAACCTGTTGCTCGACCCCTACTTCAAGAAGACCGTCGCCAAAGCCCAGAGCGCATGGCGCGCCGTCATCAAGACGGCTATCGACCTCGGCATTCCGGTGCCGGCGATGGGCACCGCGCTCAACTACTTCGATAGCTACCGCAGCGCCCGCCTGCCGGCAAACCTGCTGCAGGCGCAGCGTGACTACTTCGGCGCGCACACCTTTGAGCGCGTTGACAAGCCGCGTGGCGAGTTTTACCATCACATCTGGACTGAGAGTGGTGGCAGCACCGCCGCTTCGACTTACACTGCGTAGTACAACGAGGAAAAACCGTTATGAAAAAACTTGGCAAGATTCTGATGTGGCTTGTGATCGTGGTCGTGGTGGTGCTGCTGGTGGCGGTGCTGACGTTGCCGATGACCATCGGGCCGATCGTCAAGACCGCTGCTTCGGTAGGCGGACCTAAAGCACTGGGCGTGCCGGTTTCGGTCGGTGACGTCAAACTCAACGCGCTGGCCGGCAACCTCACGGTGTCGCAGGTCAAGGTTGGCAACCCTCAGGGCTATTCCGATAAGGACGCCTTTGCAGTGGACAAGGTTGAAGTAGGCCTGAACATGCGCTCGCTGATGAGTGATACCATCGTAGTGCGCAAGATCCAGATCGATGCGCCGGCCATCTCGTTTGAGAGTAAGGACGGCAAGTCGAATTTCGACGCCATGATGGCAAATACCAAGAAAGCTTCCGAAGAAGAGAAACAGAAAACCGAAAAAGAGAAGAAGCCCGGCAAGAAAGTCGTGATCGAGGAGTTCTCGCTGAACAATGCAAAAGTCTCGTATGCGTCGGGCATAACGCTGGGCAAGTCGATCACTGTTCCCCTGCCCTCGCTGGTTATACGCGACATCGGCAAGAAATCGGGCGGCGCGACGGCCGCCGATGCACTGACCGAGGTCATCAACGGTATCCTAGGGGGACTCTCTCAGGCTGTGACAGGTATAAGCGGCGCAGCGAGCGACTTGCTTAAAGGTGTCAGCGGCGCGGCGGACGGCCTGCTCAAAGGTGCCGGAGACGCGACCAAAGGCGCAACCGATGCGCTCAAAGGCGTGACCGACGGCGCATCGGATGCCGCTTCAGGCGCGGCCAAAGCGCTCAAAGACGTGGCCGGCGGTGCGACGGACGCCGCATCAGGCGCGGCCAAAGCGCTCAAAGACGTGGCCGGCGGTGCGACGGACGCCGCATCAGGCGCGGCCAAAGGCGTGACCGATGCGCTCAAAAGCCTGACCGGCGGTAGCGCGGCGGACGGTGCGAAAGAGACCGCAGCGGATGCGACAAAAAGTGCTGAGGGTACAGCCAAAGACGCAACCGACGCCGCCAAAGATGCCGCCAAGAGTCTAAAGAAACTCTTCAAGTGATCATCCCGCCATCCGCATCCGTATGCGTGGCGCGGTCGCCCCGAAACGTCTGATGACTAACTTGCTCCAGATGATCGAGGCGACCGCCGCGCGCGGCGCGGATGGGCTCGTCGGCACGGCGCGTGAGGAGTTAAGCCGCGCGTTGTATGCGTTACGGCGCGACGACGGCGGTTTCGCGGGATTGGACGGCCGTTCCGATCCTTACTACACGCTTTTCGCCTGGTTCGGGTTACGCGCACTCGGCGCATCTTATGATCGCGACCGCCTGTGTGCGTACATGGCAACGCACCGGCATGCGGCGCACGCCATTGACGCACAATGCGCCGCGTTGCTTATGGCCTGCGAGGGCCGGAGCCCGCATGCAACACAGTGGTCGCTTATCCAGTCGTTGTTGCGCGGCGATGCGCACGGCGGGGCTTACGCTCTCTTTTTACGATGTCTCGCGGTGCGGCGCATACCACGTTGGGCCGCGCGCGCGGCATGGTGGCATCAACGGCGTCTCTTTCAGGCAGACCGCGCCTCACGCCTCCCCACACCACAACTGGCCGCTGGCCTTGTTCTGGCCGCGCTAGCCGGAGCGGAAGCACTCGACCTCGTCAGTGCGCTGGCAGGCCGACAGTGCGCGAACGGCGGATTCGTCTCCGCCCCCAACGCACCGGCCGACCTGCTCGCCACAGCGGTGGCGCGATTCGCACTAGGACTCTCCGCCAATGCAGACAAGGCACCCTGCCTTAGAGCAACACAGGCGCAGGACCTGACCTTTATCGAGGCGTGCTGGCTGGACGACGGCCTGTTCGGCGCGTCACCCGCCGCCGCACACGGCGACGCTGAGCACACATTCTATGGCCTACTCGCGCTGGGCGCAGCAATCGGTTAGCGACAGGGGATATGCGAGTTTAGTGCGTGTTTTGTGTGTGCGCAGCTGAGATCGCGGGCGTCCCCGCCCGCGGAAAGTTGAGCGTTGAAAGTTTTTTAACGCAGAGAGCTTTTACGGGGCGGCGGCGTGACCGCCGCAGGGAGGGGCAAGCGTCTGCTTGCCCGCGGACGAGCAGACGCTCGTCCCTCCCGGTGCTCCGCAATGAACCTGAAATCATCCTTCCGCACAGCGGAATACGGCTCGTGGGGACACTCGCCCTCCAAATCATGTCGTTTATGCGCCCGCGCAGCGAGAAATCAGGTCAGCCAGGTCAGTCAGGTCAAAAAATGAAACCATGGAACACGGGCAAGATGCCCGTGCCACACCCTTTTGCAAGACACGTTGTTGCGGGCGAGGACACCCGACTCCCGACTCTCTGCTCTCACTTTCGCCAGAAACGCACGCTCTTCGCACATCCCCTGTCGCTGACCGATTATCCAGGGGCATTACTCAATCCGGGCGATCTCCAGTTTGTCGATGTAAACCGCCGCGTACGCCGGACTTTCGGCGTGTACCTTCTTGTCAAAGCGTCCGGGGCCGATCCAGAAGTAGTGGTCCGCCTCCGGCACCCACTCCGTCACGTTGTACCAGTGATACCCCTCGCCGACCGCCTCCACCGCGCGTGCACAGTCGCCGCAACTGCGCCGGTTCTTGGCGTCGTACACACCGCTCCAGAACGCCTCGCCCGTCTGGCCGGGTTTCTTCTCAACCCGTACACGCATACGGATGCGGTAACGCGCGCCGGGATCGAACGCCACTTGGCTGAAGCGCAGCGTGGTGCACCACTCATAGTGCGTGTTGTTGAGCTTCATCGCCGAGCCGTCCTCGGCCAGCGGATCAGCTACCGTATCGCCCCACGTACCGCGATTGCCCAACGAAAGCGCGGTGTCTTCCACCGTCGCCGACGTCTTCACCTCCGCAGCAGGCGGCACGCCCGGCCCTGACAGAAACCGCCACGTTTCAAGTATACGCTCGTGCGACTCCGCGCCCTCGGAGAGGCGTTTGTTCTTCGCCTCGCCAAACCGCGTCAGCAGTTCCTTCGCCAACCGACGGTGTTCAGCCGGCACAGCATGCTGCATCGGGTCTGACGTGACCCAGACCTTCTTGGGCTCATGCGTCGGCAGACGTGCCAGACGCGCGGCCAACACCGGCACTGCACCCATGCGCACGTTGTAAAGATGCGCAGGCGAGTCCTGAACCGCTGCTTCAGCCTGCTGCCACAGTTTCTCGGCGCGCACGTAAAACTCATCCGGAATGATTGGGGCTTTCACGTCGTCAAAAATCCGCAGCGGCGCATTGGTCGTCACCCCATAAAAGCCGTGTACCTCATCGAAGTACTGCCGCACCTGCGGCGCAGCCGCGCCATAGTAACCCTCGAAGAAGGTCTTGAGCAGCGGCTCAGCCGGCAACTCAGGATTCCACAACCACTTGGCGAGCAACCAGCCTTTCAACTCGGCAAAGTCTGCATGCCGCCCCTGATACGCGCCCTGTTCGAAGAGTCCGATCACATGGTTGTCGCGGAAAAAGCGCACGTTTTCCTGTAGCGCGCGCACGTTGGGAAACGGCGCGATATAGAGGCGGAAATTGGTGGTGTAGTCCCAGATGAACAGCGTTTTAGAGATCGCGCTCCAACCGCGGATATCCTCAACGAAACTGCGGTTTTCTTTGAAATCGCTGACGGTGAGCGGTCGTGAGAAATCGCACTCGATGGTGCAGAGACGCGGCACCACATTGCGGCGCGGCCGCACCGTCTTGGGCGGCTTGCGCGTATACTGGTAGGCAAGCGTCTCAATCCAGACATCGGGAAACTCTTTTTCCACGGCCTCGGCCACCTGATTCATGAAGGTAATCAACGTGCCGGCATGTGAGCCTTCGCGCTCGTCGATCGCGCGGCAAGCCGGGCAGGTGCAAGGGTTGCGCCAATCGTTCTGGCTGACGCTGAAGAGCTTGGCTTTCGGATCCTTGCGGATGCGCGCCAGCAGACGCTCGGTGACAATCCGCAAAACATCCGGATGGGTCAGGCAGAGCTGCGTGTGATCCTTGATGCGGCGCCCATTGACCTCGCTGAAGTACTCTGGATGCTCTGCGAAAAACTCATCCGGTGGACACAACACGTTGAAGGTATGGCAAAAGAGCCCGCCACCGAAGCGGAAGCTGTTGCCGCCGTGCCGTTCCTGCAAGCGCATGCTATTGCCGTTGGCCTTGTTGCGCGCCGCGAAATCACCGTTGAACAGATCAAACCAGAATGGCTCGCGCATCGCAAAGGCAGGCCGCTGAGTCTCATCGAGCGTCGGCACTTCCAATGTCTCGCGCGACGGAATGACGCTGTGCCACGAACTGAGCCAGCGGCAGCCGCCGAAGCGTTCGAGCACCTCGTACACGCCGTTTAGCGTGCCGCGTACCGGCCCGCCGAGAATCAGCAGATGCGGCGGCCGACACACCAGCCGGAATCCGTCCTCACCCAACGCCGCCACTTCCGCTGGGGCGCCGAGCGCCGCAGCCGTGTGGCGCGTGTCGCCGATCAGTACCGCGCGCTCCGGCAGCGGCCCCTCGTCGGTTACGATCGGTAACGTCACGCCAGTCAGTTGCGCCGTGAACCGCTGCAACTCCTCCGCCGCATACACCTGCGACGGCGATGACTGCGCCGGCCGCACCAACGTGACCGCAGCCGGTTCTCCGCGCCGCGCCAGCGTCACCGACTGCGCTACAAGGCCGAACGGCATCAGCAACGCGACGGACAGACACAGGCCAGCCTTTTTCAGCATACGCGTGATTGACGATAGAGATGTACGGGGACTTGTTCTTTTTTTAGACATGATTTTGTGACCTCTATGCTTGTTGTACCGGAAGAGGTCAAGCGTCTGCTTGACCGGCGGCGTTAACGCTGCCCACAGAACCGGCTCGCGGCACAAAGGGAAAAACTCCTAAATCCTAAATCCGTGCGCAGGCGCGGCGGAGCCGCGCGTCAGCACGGTGGCCGTCCTAGAGTCGCCTCGATGCGTTGCGCCAGCCGCCGCGCGAAATCATCCAACTTATCGCGCGTCCACGGCGTCACCACGATTTGCCGCGTATCGACAAGCAGCCGCTTGTCGCGCGCCTCGTTCTCTTCACACGTCCAGAAGATCGGTTTGCCGAGACCGATCGCCAGCCCCGCATCGAAAAAGGCCGGTGGCGACTGACCGGTAAGATCCGCCACCACGATCGACGCACGGCGCAGTTCCACAATCCGCTCATCCGTGATCTTGTTGGCGTATTCGCGGCTGTCGATGCGCACTGCTGCATAGCCCGCGGCTTGGAGACCCGCCGAAAGGCCCTGCGTCCAGAGCGCGTCCGCATCTTTGTCGAGCGTCAACGAGACCGCAGCCAGCGGCTGCTCCGGCTGCAAGTGCGCCGTGTCGAGCGCCGCCCAGCCGGCCGGCGTCAGGCGGTAGACCATGCCGCCACCGCCACCGCCGCGCTGAGGACGCGGCCCCCTGCCATCGCCACGCGGCGCGGACGCCACCTCTTCGATCAGGCCGCGCTCAACGAGGTAGCGCAGGCAGAAGAGCAACTCCTGTCGGTTGGCGCAAAAGCCAACCGACAGATCATTTTGTGAGAGCGTCACGCTATCCGCGAGCGTCCTAGAGCGTCGCCGCAGATAGCGCAACAGACTATCGCCCTTGGCCGCCACGTCGGTATCGCGCGGCACAGGCAGTTTGGCCGCCTTGTCCAGTTCCGCCCACGACTTGAAGAGATCGACCGTCACCAGCAACCGCTCGCCCAGAGTGTCCCAGGTGTTACGGCAGAGCCCCGAGAGCAGGTGCGTCGGCGGAAAAGCCGGCGGGCTGTTCATGAGCTGAGTCTCGGCCAGAGCCTGAATCTGATAGCGTCCGCAACGCTGACAGGTGATCTCGAAAGTATTGGCGCCGGCGCCCGAACGCTGTGCGTTCGGGGCGCGGCAAACCGGACAAGGCGAGCGGTTATCCATTCGTCTTTTCCCGGACGGCGGGCTTGAAGGCAACCGCCATCAGCACGGCCAGCACCACCGCGAAGACCAGTGCGATTAGATACGGGGTCGTCCACACATGCTTACCGATGTTGGGACCTTCCGTGATCACGTTCTTCTTGAGAATCCCGTCAAACACAAAGTTCGAGAGGAAGGTGCCCAGACTGAACATAATCAAGCCGATGAAGCCCTGCGCTTGGCCGCGCAGATCGGCGGGTGCCGCCGCATCCACATACATCTGGCTACCGACGATCAGCATCCCGAAGATCAGCCCATGGATCAGGATACCGGCATAGTCGCAGATCTGCAGCCCGTTCGCCGCACCCAGATAGAACATGACGTAGCGGAAGGCCAATGCCAGCAAGCCCAGCACCATGCCCCATTTGTAGCCCGCTTTCTTCAGGACAACCGGGATCATGAGCATGAAGACCAGTTCCAGCACCTGCCCAAGGTTCATGACCCCCGTCAGATACTCGTAACCGCGCTCCTGCAGATAGGTGCTATTGTAGACGTTGTACCACTGGAACGGCACCATCGCCAACAGGATGAGCACCGAGAACACCAAAAAGTCCGGGCGCTTGAGCAACACCAACGCGCGCAGCCCCAGCGTATCGACCACTGACATCTTCTCGCCCTTGGCCGGCGGCGGGGTCGGCGGCAGGAAGAGCGCCAACACACCGGCCAGCACCGCAGCGATCGCGCCGGCCGCAAAGATGTGCGGGGTGGTGTCAAACTGCGCGATACCGAAAACCTTCGTTCCGATGACACTGAAGATCGCCGACGCAACCCAGCCCAGCGTGCCGAACACGCGAATCTGCGGGAACGCCTCGGTCGTGCTGCTCCCCATCGCGATCGTGGCGGTCAGCGACCAAGTCGGCATGTAAAACACCATCACCAGCAGCAACGTCACGAACAGTGCCCCCGGCGTCTTGACCGTGTAAGCGTAAGCCAACAATATGGCCGTCGCGAAGTTACAGATCGCCAGCACCTTTTCGCTGTTCATCAACCGGTCGACGAACATACCGAAAATCGGCGACGCCAACGCACCGAACCCCATAATCATGCCGCACAAAAGCGGCAGGATGCTACCTTCCGGCGCCATCTTAGTGATGTACGGAAACATCGGGATGAACCAGACCGGAAGAATCATGTACTGCAAGAACATCATCGCGCTGAGTTTAACGCGCGTTCCCATCGGCATCGAATTCGACATACTTACTCCCTTTTTACGGCACGGGCTCACCCCGTCCGCAGGATGGCGGACACTCGGCACAGGCTCCCCTCGGAGCCTCCCGCACGTCGTCCGTTCTTCAACCACATTAGCGTGCGTCTATTATCAACACGCCCGCATTGAAATGTCAACGAAAACCGTGTATTCTTTCCTACATGAAACTGCTAATTACCGCAGGTCCGACGCGCGAGCATCTCGACCCCGTCCGTTTTCTCAGCAACCGGTCGTCCGGCAAAATGGGCTTTGCAGTCGCCCAGGCGGCGGTCGAGCGCGGCCACACCGTCACGCTCGTCGCCGGACCAGTCACACTGCCGACCCCCGAGCAGGTCTTCCGCGTCGACGTCGTGAGCGCGCTCGACATGCTGGCGGCCGTACGCCGTCTGCTCCCCTACCAGCACGCACTGGTCATGTGCGCGGCCGTCGCCGACTGGCGACCGAAAAGCCAGAGCGATACCAAACTCAAGAAAACCGAGGTGCCGATAGAGGTCGCGCTGGAGCCCAATCCCGACATCCTCAAAACGATGCTTCCGCTCAAGGAGGACCGGATCTTCGTGGGCTTCGCCGCCGAAACCGGCGACCCGCTGGCCGAGGCGCAACGCAAACTGACCAGCAAGGGACTCGACCTGATCGTCGCGAACGACGTGACGCGCCCCGACGCCGGCTTCGAGGTGGATACCAACCTTGTCACCTTCCTCACCCCATCCGAGCCGCCCCGCGCCCTGCCGCTGCAAAGCAAGCTCGACATCGGCCGCGCCATCGTTGACTGGCTGGAACAGCGCGAACGCGCTGCGCCGAACATCACTTGAGGCTTTCCAGCATACGGAGCAACTGATCGATCATCTTGACCGATGCCTCGATCTCCAGTCGGCTGGTACCCAGCCAGGTTTCATACCCGCCAAGTGCGTGCTGTTCCGGCGTCGGCAGATAGCCGAAATAGCCGTGCGCCAGCGAGACCGTAAAAGAGGGCTTGAACGGATTGCGCTTCTTCAGTTCCAGCCCGATCTCGCTGAACACCTCGTTGGGAAATGTCGTGATCCCGACATCGCCGATCCGAAACGCCTGCAACGCGAAGCGGGCACGCTCAGGCTGACTCTGCACGCCCATAGTACGGGCAGCGTAGATCTCTCCGAGCGTTTTGGGCTTGGCGTCCGGCTCGAGTTTGGCCAGCGTGTCTTTGGCCCACTGAAGTTGTTCCGGCGTGGGCCGACGGAAGGCCAGATCGATCTCCTCGAAAGCAGCGCCCAACGGCACCTGATCGCGCCATTCGATCGTTTGATAGGCAGCATGCACGGCTGCGGCTACATCGTACGCCACCTCACGCATGCGGGTGTACGGCGCATACCGCTCGCCCTGACGGGTGAAGTCGATGTTGTTGATGTTGCCGCTGGTACCGTTGCTCATGATCGCCAGAAACTCAGGCGACTGGCGTTCGGCGTCCAGCAACTCCCGCATGCGGGCGTCAAAGATGCCATAGTAATCGGCCGAGATATCCGCGCCACGCACACCGCCCACATAGTGCAGCGAATAGTTCGCGAACAGAGCGAGCGGCCGCCCTTCGCGCGACTGCACACCGAGAATGGCCACCTGGGGATCGGTCGGCCCGGCCGGGCGAACCAGATCCTTGCTGCCGCGCGCCGGATTCATCTTGACCAGATCGTTGGTGTTGCCGAACGGGTTGACCGGCATCGTGCCGGGCTTGAGGAACCAGCGCCGACAGAAGACATGCTGCGGCACATCGGCGGTCGTCCAGCCGATCTTTGCCGGCTCGAGATTGTTGACCGCGCAGCGCACGGCATCGGCAACGCGGCGCGCCACAAACTGCTGGTAGGGACTCAGTTTGGCGGCGAGATCGTAGCGTTCGCCCAGCGCGCTACACGCCGAGTGCGTGTGCGTCGCAGAGACCAGCACATGCGACATCGGTATTTCCGTCGTCTCTTGAACCAGCCTGCGCGCCTCGTCGCACAGCGTGTGCGAAAGCCCCAGCAGGTCACACACCACCAGCGCCACGCGCGTCGTCCCGCTCTCCAGCACCAGACACTTCGCCCACAGTTCATCATGTACATGCTTCGCCGGGAAAGGATGGAAGCCGCCGATGATCGGCTCCCCCAGCGATGGCGTGATATTGCTCTTGGCAGCCCCCGCGCGGAACGGCACCTGCTCCGCAGCCTCAGCGAGCGGCGCGCATACCACGCAGACACCCGCGAACACAATCAGAAAACGCCTCAACATACTTCCTCCCTTTTTTTCAGTATTCCCTTTTGCGTTTGGCGCGCAGCGCATCCGCCGCGCGGTTCAACTTGCGATTCAACTGGATCGCCTCTTGATCGGGCTCCGGCGCGGCGACAGCCTGCTGCCAGTCGCGTGTCACGGTCGTGACTTCAGGCACCGCAATCACGCCGTCCAGCAATGCGTCCAACAGGCTCAGGGTGCAGACGCGCACCGCGTTGGATTCTACCAGAAAGAGTTCCAGATTCTCGTCATGCACCCCCGGCGGCAACGGCGGCACGCAGGCCGGACAGCCGTTTTCACAGGAGCACTCGCGGATCATCCGGCGGCAAAGCTCCAGCGTCTCCTCGATCTTTTCGAACACCTTCTCCGCATAACCAGCTCCGCCCTCCAGCCGGTCGTACAAAAAGAGCGCGCTCTCGAACGCCATATCCTCCCAAGCAGGCGGCGGCAACGGCATGAATCCCTCGGTATCCGTAACCTCGTTGGGCGTTGGATGTTGAGCGTTGAGCGCTGAGCGCTCTTCCCCGCCTTCCTCCTCGCGGTCAAGCGGCGCGAGATCGGTCTCGAGGTCGGCCGGGTCAGACATGCTCACGCTTGACGCGGCGTGACGCAGGATATAGCGCAGGCCAAAAAGCGCGGCCGGTGCGAGCCGCTTGTCGCGTTCATCCAGCGCACGGCTCCACGGCTCGGGCGCGCGCAGGGCGAAGCCCACGGTGTCGTACTCAAAGGGCGGCAATGTAATCGGTCCGTAGCCCACATTCTCTAAGGTACGCTCGCGCACTTTCTTAAAGAGCTTGGGCTGCCTATTCACATGCAACGCGCCGAAACGCAGTTCCGAGTCGTGCAATGTCTTGCGTCCTTCATCCGTTGTCAGGTCCAGCCGACTCTCCCACTCCGATTCGGTGTAGTAATCCACCTCCACCGGCTCGACGGTACACAGCTTCTTCTCAAGGTCCAGTTCCATGGACATGTAACGACGGCCGAGATGCTGATAGATCGCGTCTTTGTAGAGTTCGGCGCGCGCACCGATTGGGTCGATCTCGCCGATCACCTCGCCGTGGCAGACGATCTCCACGTTATAGTCGGTCATGCCGCGCAGGTTGACGCCGCGGGCTGGATAGTCGGGCAGCGCGTAGCGCCAGCAACCTTTGTACGGCTTGAGCGTGCCGTCCTCTTTAAGAATGTCGAGCGCGAAGCCGTAGGCGCGCGTATCAAAGAGCGGTTCCTCATCGCGCAACGGATGTTCGTGCGCGGCGCATGGCAGGTGCTGCAACATGATGTACGGGTTGTCGGCATGCAGCCACGCCTGTTCGATCGGCGTTCCGGTAATAAATTCGGGGTGGTTCACCAAGTATTGATCCACCGGCGCGTCCTGCGCCACGTAGAGAATCAACGCGCGGTTGCCTTTGCGCCCGACGCGCCCGGCCTGTTGCCAGAAACTGGCCAGCGTGCCCGGATGACCAGAGAGGATACAGACGTCGAGATCGCCGATGTCGATGCCCAACTCAAGCGCGTTGGTCGAGATGATAACGGTGATGCGCCCCTCGAAAAGATCCTTCTCAAGCTGACGCCGCTCGGCCGGCAACAATCCCCCGCGATACGGTTTGACCCGCTCTTTCAACTCGGGGTGACCGTCGGTAACTGCGCGCCAGAGACGCTCCACCCGCTGCCGCGAGCGGCAGAAGCAGATGGTGCGGACGCCGGCGGCCGCAGCGGCGCGGATCAGCGGGATCGAAACCGAAGCCGGCCCCTTGCGGAAACGCGCGGAACCGGCACTCTCCACCAGCGGCGGATTAATCAGGTAAAGATCGCGGCGCGGCCGCGGCGAACCGTCGCGGTCGATCACTGTAAACGGACGGTGGAAGAGCGCCTGGACATGCTCGCCCGGATTGCCCACCGTCGCGGAGCAGCAGACAAAGCGCGGCGACGAGCCGTGCATGGCGCAAACGCGCAACAGACGGCGGAAAACATTGGAGACGTGCGACCCAAACGCGCCACGATAGGCATGCACCTCATCTACGACAATATACTTGAGGCGTCCCAGCAGATCACTCCAGCCGCGATGGTGATTGGGCAGGATTCCCGCATGCAGCATGTCGGGATTGGTGATCACAAAGTCCGCCCCCTTCATGATCTTGCTGCGCTCCTCGCGCGGGGTGTCGCCATCAAAGGTGCCGAGTTTGCGGGTGCCGAGCGCAGCTTTAAGCAGTGCGCCGAGCGTACCTTCCTGATCGCGTGAAAGCGCCTTGGTCGGATAGAGCAGCAACACTCCGAAGGGCGCTTCGCTTTTGCAATAATCGCTCAAGATCGGCAACAGGAAGGCCAACGTCTTGCCCGAGGCCGTACGCGAGACCAGCACCGTATCCTTACCGGCCGCGACTGCTTCGAACGCGTCAGCCTGATGCGAATAGAGCTGCCCGATCCCGCGCTCGCGCAGCACTGCGGCAAGGCGCGGGTCAAGTCCGTCGGGGAAAGGCACCCCGTCCGCCTCTTCCGCCGGCATCACCTGATGCGCGCGGATTTGGCGTTCAAACCGCGTACGCAGCACCGTTTCAACGGCATCGATATGAGAACCCACCGATCGCATAACCACCTGATGACAATGAGTGTAACACGCCGTGCGCGGGTCGTCTACTCTGCCGCTTATTTCGC
>Ga0208824_1001659_pt1 | contig 19191 bp, 38 predicted proteins | sample AD_JPNTR3_MetaG_FD_184447 | JGI IMG/M metagenome (GOLD analysis project Ga0208824, IMG submission 184447) | Active sludge microbial communities of municipal wastewater-treating anaerobic digesters from Japan - AD_JPNTR3_MetaG (SPAdes) (version 2) | ecosystem: Engineered > Bioreactor > Anaerobic...
GCCGCCGCTATCTGGTCGAGCGAGAGGCGACCGGCGCGCGTGCCGACGCTCTTGGGACGCTTGAACTCGACCAGGTACGTCCGTCCGCCGGCGTGCAGCACCCCGTCGGGAAAGCCGCGCGTCGTGCCGGAGCCTTTGGCGCGGCGCTGGCCGACCAGCTCGAGCTCGACGCGCATCGCCTTGGCGATCTTGCAGCAGGTGGCGACCAGGTCGGATTCGATGGTGTAGCTCACGAGCGCACCCCCCGCAGCAGGTACCCGCCGCCGGGACCGGACGAGGTGGCGATGTCATAGCCGTCGCGCTGCAGCTGCCTGGCGGCGGCTGAGACACGCTGCCGCGAGACGTGGTAGCCGAGATCGTCGAGCACGTCGTGGTAGGTCACGGCCAGACCTGGGGTGCGGAGCATGGTGCGCAGTAGGGCGTGGCGGGCACTCATTCGTCATCCTCCCCCGCGAACTCGTCCCACCAGTCGCACTCTTGGCAGGGGTTGTAGATGTTCACCCACGTCGCGCTCAGGCACTCAGGCGTGCCGGGGTCGTAGGGACAGTGGATGTTCTTCTCGGCGCTCACGGCTCTCGCCTCTTCCAGAGAGGCGGGTTGAAGTGGCAGAAATCGTGAGCGTTCACGTCGCCGTTACAGATACATATGAAGCCGCAGTCCTCAAGCGAGCCATACTCGCAGTTCCCGCAGCACTTCAGTGCGTCGCGCTCTGCCTTCAGCATGTGACGCTCTGCCTCAGCACAGTTCCTGCCGATTTCATATCCAAGCCGTTCGGCCTCTTCCATGCGGCCAAGTAGGCCGTCCTTGGTGAGGGTCAGGCGAAGGTCGGCGTTTTCCGACAACAGTTCGTCGCGCTCGCGCTCGGCCTTCTCCGTCGTGAGGTTGCCGGCGAGCACCACGACGTTGATGCTCATCCGTGCCTCCATCGCAGCAGGTCGACCTCGGACTCGAAGACCGGGATGCCAAGGCGCCCAGCTTCGGCGATCTCGGCCGGCCCCCAGAGCTTCTCTGAGTTGCAGACGGGGCAGGTCATACCGGCAACCGTGTCTGTGCGGCGGCGGCTTCGATGCGGCGGCGGGCGATTTCCACGTACTCCGACTCCCTCTCAATCCCGATGAAGTCCCGGCCCTCTTTCGCACAGGCGACGCCCGTGGTCCCTGAGCCGGTGAAGGGGTCGAGGATGGTGCGGGCGTCGGGAATCTTGGACAGCAACCAGCGCATGACACCGAGCGGTTTCTGGTATGGGTGCCCGGTAGCGTCCGCATCACGATTCATGCGCGGGGTTGATGCCTCGTACACGTCATCTCCGCCCATAAGCACAAAGCCGTCCCGGCTCAGAACCCATATCGGCTCGACGGACCACTTGGTGCGTCCGCCGACTTGCGGCTTCGGGTCAAGCTTCCTCATGTACAGGCAGCGGTGTTTGCGAAGGCCGGCAGACGCAGCCGCATTGAGGAGTTGCATGGTTCGTGCAGCAGGCCAGAACGTGATTACGGGAACAGCGACCGACCCGGCGGCTGCGAGCACGCTGACGAGTGATAGCCACCTGACTGAGCCCGTGTCCCACTCTTCAACGCAAAGTGAGCCGGTGGGATTGCCTCCCTGACCACTGCCGTTGCGTCGCCATCCTCCCGTCCCATACGGCGGGTCCGTCACAACGGCGTCCACCGACCCGGCCTCCATCCCGGCCATGACCTCGAGGCAGTCGCCGTGGATGACTTCGAACGTCACGCGCGGTCCTCCTTCAGTCGCTCCACACGCATCACGGCCGCCGTCTTCTCGTCCATCCACTTACTGTTGAGGCGCTTGGCGGTGGCCAGCTCGTCTTCAAGCGCGGCGATGCGCGGCCGGTAGTGGTCTCTGATGCGCTGCTTCAGATAGGTCGACCACGCCATCCAAGCGCCCAGCCTGTCCTCTATCGGCAGGTCGGCCATCGGCTCGGGACCGTCCAGCTCGAAGTCGCACCCGGCCTCGAACTTGTCGTGCGTTTCGCTCATGGCTTCATCACCACCGGGTTGTCGCATCCGGGAATCTTGTCGTTCGGGTCCGCGCAATACCGACAATCGCCGCAATCGTCGCGCGGCGCAGTAAACCGCTCTCCATACGGCTTCGCAATGAAGTTCGAGCAGCCGTAGTCAGCACGGCACTGAGCGGAATACTCATCGGGGAAAACCACATCACCGGCGTAGCAGACGCCGATGTCGTGACCTTCATCAGACCAGCCGTTGCGCCTGAAATGCACGCAGTCGGCGCAGCGGATCGTGGGCGCTGCTTCGATGATGTCGTGCGCCGCGTTGACCAGCTCCGTCTTGACGTCCGCGTAGACGAACCGCTCCAGCAGGTCGTCGGCGTCGATAAGTCTCACGGCTCCTCCTCCCGATACACGCTGATCGCCCACCTCGACGTGACCACCAGCCGTCCATCCTCAAGCTCGATCAGCACGTTCCCTCGTGCGCCACGCCGAACGACTCGGCACTTCGCCCCAAAAGGCACCGTTACGGGGTAGCATCCGCCGAACGCGCGCCGAATGCGATAGGTGTGTGTCATCGCAGTCACCGCTCCTCCCGATACACGCTAATCACCACGTCCCGCTTGTCCAAGTAAGTCGCCGCCGTCCGCCGCGCCGCCGCAGAGTCGCGCGCCAGGACGCGCACCACCTCGTAGTCACGGCGGCGGGGACGGCCATGGCGGATGAGCAGGACGTAGCTGTCGAGCTGGTCCGTCACGGCAGCATCGTCATCGCCGTCAGCGCCAAGGCGGTCAGCAGGCCGATCAGGCCGACCGTCAGGATCACGATCGTCCAAGCGAACATGTTCATGATTCCTCCCCTGCGTCCAGTCCATCGGTGGCCAGCTCGAACAGCTCCGCCTTCGTCTCGGCAGCGCGCCTCACTCCGTCGCGGTAGCCGGCGTGGTAGGCGTCGTCACACGACGCGCCGGCGGACAGCGCGATGAGCAGCATGCCGACGATGACTCCGGCGGCGAAGACGACCAGCATGATGATGTAGGTCACGGCACTCACCCTTCGCAGTCGCTTTTCATGGCTCTCTCCATCCTCAGTATTCAAAGCCCAGATCCTCGCCTGATGTACGCCGACTCGGGTCGCTCGGCGTCGGCTGGGGACCGGGGGGTTCCCTTATTAGGAACCCCCCCCGGTTCCCAACTTGCCGCAGGCCCCGGTTCCCGACGGTTCCCGGGGGGTTCCCGAGGCTGGTTCCCACGGTTCCCGAGGGGTGGTTCCCTGGGGTACCGAAATGGGGGGTTCCCGAGGGGTTCCCGGCCGGTTCCGGGGGGTTCCCGGGGTTCCGGAACTGCTCCGCCGCGCGTTCCCTGCGCCAGCGCAGAGCGGCCAGGACCACCTGCCGTCTGCGCTTCACGCCGGCCTGCACCAGCTTCTCCCGCGCATCGGCGTACTTGGCGTCCAGGCCGACCTTGCAGCGGTCCAGCAGGATGACGGTCTCATTGGTACCGGCGGGCCAGTCGTATTCCATCGGCAGGTAGCGTAGCGGCGCGTCCTTCTGCATGAACGTCACGCTGGCCGGCACCCAGCTCATGCGCGACAGCTCGCGCTTTATGGTGATGCCGTTCTCGGTCTGGGCCAGCTTCCAGACCACGTCCACGTCGTCGCCTTTCGACGAGCTGCCGCGCTGTCCCTGCTCCGAGCTCTTGCCGCCATGGTCGAGCCGCACCCAGGTGAGGCCGCGCTGCTTGAGGCGGATCCCGGTGTAGCGGTAGAAGTCGCGGAACGTGTCGGCCGAGTTCTCTTCGCCGCAGACGGCCCGGCTGATCGTGTCGATCACGACCACGATGTGATGGCCTGGCAGCTCTGCCTCGACGGAATCGACCATCGCACAGAGCGCGTCGGCGCCGGTGATCGTGTCGAGCGGCGGCAGCGTCGGCAGTAGTGCATAGCGCAGACGCGACAGGTCGCTGTCGGGGCCGTAGCCCATCTCATCGAGCCGCTCATAGAGGTCGGCCTCGGTCATCTCATAGTCGAGATAGATCACCGCGCAGGCCGTGCCGGTGGTCGCGATCTGGGCCGCCATGTAGAGCGTGAACAGGCTTTTTCCGGCCTTGTGCATGGCGTAGATCGAGTGTCCCCGGCCGCGCGCCAGCACGTCCTGATAGACCCACTCGACGTCGCTCTCGTCGCGCTGCCAGAACGTGCCCCAGTCGACGAACGGCGAGTCACTCCGTTCGGTCGCTGCTGCCTGCTCGAGCGAGAGCGGTACGAACTCGTCGAGCCCCTTGCCGGCCGCCAGGTGGTCGGCCGCGTCCTTGCCTTCCGCCGGCTCCACGACATGCACGGCGAAGGCTATCCCGTCCAGCGCCGCCGCCACCGACTCGGCGTGCTTGCGCCCCGGCGCGTCCTTGTCGGCCACGATGATCACGTCGGCGCCGCGCAGCGACTCGGAGTAGTCGGGCGACCATTTGCCGGCGCCGCCTGGGTTGCAGGTCGCGCAGGCGCCCGCCCGGCGCAGGTAGTCGGCGTCCTTCTCCCCCTCGACCAGGTAGACCGACTCTCCGGTCGCGATGGCCGTGGCCAGCTCGGGCAAGCGGTACAAGACGCGCCGCGTGCGCCCCAGCTTCCACTCCCAGCCGCCGCGTCCGTCCGGGCGCCGCTGGCGGAAGTCCTTGGGCTGGAAGCGCACGACTTGGTAGAGCAGCTCACCGTCTTCGTCGGTGTAGTCGTAGGTGGCGACGATCTCGCGCTTGCCGTTGCTGCGCTCCTGCTCTGGGTAGAGGTCGGCCAGGCCGAGCCCGAGCGCAGCCATCACGTCGGCCGTCTCGCAGCCGGCGAAGCAGGTCAGCAGGATGCACCCGTTGTCGCCCTCGCCGATCGACAGGCTCTGCCGGTGGTCGTCGTGCGCCGGACAGCGCGCCACGAACCCGGAAGCGCTCCGCTTCACTCCCTCGAGCCGCTCGAGCAGCTCATCGAGACGCATTGCCGCGTGGGTAGACGAACGATGAGAACGTCTCTCCGCCTGCAGAGTGGCCGCAGACGCGACACCGCCAGGCGAGGTTCACCTCGACGAACTGCCAGCTCTCGCACAGTCTGCATTCAGCGAATGCCACGCCGGCGTCGAGGCGATCACTCCGCTGGCCGTACATGTCGAATCTGCCGGACTCCTGCGGCGACGGATGGCCCAGGGCGAAGCGCTCTCCTGCGGGCGATTCGGCGAACACGATCATCACATCGCAGGCGGCGGCCTGGCGGCAGAACGTCAGCGCTTTGTAATCGCGCCTGGAGGTGAACGCGCCCTTCACCTCGACGATGGTGCGCGACTCCGGCAGCCAGAAATCAGGCTCGTAATGGACGCGGCCTAGCCGGTAGAGCTCGGGATGGTACTGCCAGACGATCCGGTGTTGGTCGAAGACTGCGGCCCATTGCGCTTCGAGGCGTGAATCGAATCGCACACCGCTGTAACTCGCAGTGACCGTCACGACTGCCCCACTGGTAGAATCACTCATGTCACCACCTGCCTCATCAGGTTGTGGTCACGACCCCGGCCGTTCACGCGGCGCGGGGTCTTTTCATGGGACGGCGAGTCTATCACGGTACTGCTCTCAGAACGGGATCCCATCATCGTCTTCGTCGTCAGCCGCGGCAACGCCTGCATCGCCCGTCTGTTTCGCCTCGGCCTCTTGCGTCGCGGCGAGCTCATCCCTCGGACGCGGCGGGAACGACCAGTCGGCGTGGGCCAGCTCGAGCCCCACCCTGGGCTGTCCGTCGCGGTCGTTCCACTTGCGTTCGATGAGCTGTCCCCAGACCGTGATCGGGTCTCCCTTCTTGAAGTGCTCGATGATGGTCGCCGTGCCCCTGAAGATGGTCACGTCGAGGAACATCACGTCATAGGTCCATTCGCCGTCGCGCTTGGTGCGATAGTTGCTGGCCACACGCAGTGAGACGCCGATCGTCCCACTGGGCAGGTCGAACGGGCGCGGGTCGGCACAGAGCCGCGCGTCCGGCAGCTGGGCGATGATCACCGCGTCCCTCCCCCATCCGGCGTGCGCAGCACGATCCCGCCGCACGACATGGTCGCCTGCCTGAACTCCTCCACCTCGGCGCGCGTCATCTCGCGCTCGGTGCCCGGTTCGGCGTAGTAGGCGACCAGCGCGAAGCCCTCGCCGCCCCGACGCTCGCGCGCCTCGTAGATCGGCCCGTCCGGCCGCGGCCGCATGAGCAGACTCATCTGAAAACCTCCGCTGACGTGGTGCAAGGCTGTTTTGCGGCGCTTTGGTGGCCTGAGTGGTGTCCTACCACTCTGACGGCCACTCGGCGCCGCAGACGCGATATTCCGTTCACTCCGCCGCCGTCCGTCCGGCGCTCTCCCACCAGAGGATGAACGCGGCTGTCGGGAAGCGGTGCGTGGCGCCGATGATGATGCAGGGGATGTGACGCGCGGCCTCGTGCAGGTCACCGGCGCGCACGGCGGCGTCGAACGCCTTGCCCTCACTGTAGACCGTGTGCTCGCCCACGTTCATGACGTGCGCCAGTTGCCAGGCCGGCGCGTGCGGCTGGTCGAGCTGCTCGGCCAGCGGGCGGCGCGGGTCGAAGCCCGCGCGCCACTTCTCCCGCTGCGCCTCGATATCGCGTGAGGCCATCAGAGCACCCCCTGCTCGCCCTCGTCAGCGACCTCGCTCTGGCCCGCGCTGCCCAGCGCCGCGTCGAGCTCGTTATCGAGCTCGCCCGCGTCAGCCCGGCCGTCCTTGGTCGGTACCAGCTTGCGCTTCTGCGGGCGCCGCCGCGGCAGCTTGATCTCTGCCGTGATCGGGCTCTTGATGTCGGGCGAACCCTGGATGCGCAGGCAGAGTCCCGAGTCGGACAGTCCGCTGGCGTCGCGCTCGGGGATGAGCGTGATGCGCTTGCCGAGCCAGTCACCCGAGTCCTGGCCGAACATGGCGACGATGCACTGCGCGTTCGTCTTGTTCAGCGCCATCTCGCGCGGCGTCTCGTCGAAGGCGATCACGGCCTGCGGCTTCTCACGGCCGCTCTCGTCCTCGAGCTGGTCCAGGTAGACGTTCTTGACCGTCATCGTGACCGGCTGGCCGCGCATCTCGCCGGCCTTGATGAAGCGGCCTGGGAACAACTGATCGTAAGTGAGCCCCATCTCTTCTCCTCCCGTCATTGCTTGTCGGCAGCTATGCCGCTGATGATGAGCTCGTCGGCGTAATCGGCGTCGTCAGAGCTGTAGAACCAGGCAGGGACCTGCAGCGCCTCGATGTGCTCGCTGCGTCCCGGCCAGCGGCGCCGCTTGCGATGCAGCTTGACTTCGGCCAGCAGCAGCTCCACGTCACAGCCGGCGGCGTACATGGCGTCGTCGTCCACGCCGGCCACGAGCACGTCGTGCGGCCCATCGGCCTCGGCGGCGAGCAGGTACGCTTCCCCGTCTGGGACACCGTTGGCCAGCAGTCCGGCGCGGTAGAACGCGAGCTGGTGCAGGTAGCCGAGCCGCACCGCGTGCTGGCCGAACAGGCGCGGCTCGGTGCTGCGCGTCGTCTTGAAGTCGATCAGCACGCCGCTGGCGAGACAGACCGCGTCGATGCGCGCCTTGCAGCGGATGCGCGTCGCCTCGTCGATCCAGGTCACGGTCAGCTCGGTCTCGGTCTCGGCCAGCAGCTTGCGCGCGGCCGGATGCGAGCGCACCGCGTCGCGCAAGGCCAGGCAACGTTCGTAGTCGGCGGCCGGTAGCGGCGTGCGCGGCGCGTTCACGGCGACGAACTCGTCCCACGCCTTGCCGTACCGCCTGCCGCCGTCCCAGAGCACGTAGCGGCGCGGGAAGTTGTCCGGTTCGAGCACGGCGCAGTGCGCTGCCGAACCGAACGCCATCACCGGGGTGGTCTCTGGCGGGTTGTCGAGCCGGTACTTGTAGTGCAGCGCCGACTCGCGCATCTCGCGCAAGGTGGACCAGTTGACGCCGCGCCGCGCCTGGTAGGCGGCGAACGATTCCCGGACGATCACAGCCCGGCCCGGTCCAGTTTGGCGTCATAGGTGGCCTCGGCCACCATCTCGTCACGGCTCAGCGCGTAGGTGTACTCCTCACCGCACTGGCCGCAGATGTAGATCCGGCGCCCGAGCGCGTTGTGCGTCTCCTCGGCGTCGATGCTGTCGGCCCAGCAGTGTGGACAGTAGGTGCGCTCCTCGAGCGGCGCCGTCAGCCAGTCGTCATACGTCATGAGAACACCCCCACGATGAGCCAGAGCAGGACGATCGCCGCGAGCACGGCGAGCACCATCAATGGTGCCATCAGCAGGTGATAGACGATCTGCCTCATATATCCTCCCATCCGCCGCGCCGGATTGTCAGTATGTAGCGCGACACAGCGAAGCGTATCACGGCGTGTCAAGATGTGCAAGAGGCGGAGAAAGAAAGCGCCCGGCGCCTGGGAGGATGGCAGGCGCCGGGCTGGGTAGCACCGCCGCAGAGGGTGGGGAGCGGTGCGCGGCCGGGTGACAAGGCCGGCCGAGGCTTTGCGTCAGCGAGCGGCCGTCTTGGCGGTATCGTACAGGCCCGCCGCGGCCAGTCCGAGCAGCAGGCCGGCGATGACGGCGCTGTAGAGCCCGCTCGTGGCCCACAGATAGGCGCCGACATTGAGCAGCACGGCGACCACGACAGCCGCCAGCAGGCTCCACTTGCCGGTGACGCCGAAACTCTTGCACAGGGTCACGATAGCGACGATGGCCGGCACGCTTAGTACGGTGTTCAGAGTGTCCATCTCACCTCCCCCGTTTCTCGCATCCTACACGTGCGCGCGGTCTGGTCGTTCTCACTTCGGCCTACCGATGACGACGACCTCACTCCGGTGCCGCCGCGTGTTGGCGACCATGCCGCCGTTCGCGTTCTGTCCCTTGGGTGATGTGTTGCCGCCCACGCAGCGCAGATAGTCGCCCTCGCGCCGGATGACGACCTCGATGTGCTGCGAACCCCAGAGCGTCACGAGGTCGCCGGCGCGCGCGTTTGCGAACGGCACCTGCTTCCAGCCCAGCCCGCCGCGTATGGCCAGCGTCCAGCTCGGCACCCAGGCCGGCACCGGCGCGAGCTTGCCCTTGTAGCCGGCGGTGCGATAGCACCACGACGCGAACGAGGCGCACCATGGCTGATGGTAGGCGCCGGTCACGGCCTGATACTGACTTACGCGCGGCCCGTAGTTGGAGTTCGGCGGCTGTTCCTTCACACCGACCTCGCGTAGCGCCGCGTTGGCGACCTTCTCCGCCAGCGAGAACACGCCGAGGAAGGCGCACAGCTCGGCCGTCTTGCGCGTGGTCGTCTTGATCTTCTTGGTGCGGTGCGAGATGCGCCATGCCAGCGTGCGCGCCGCCGGACCCCACTTGTCATTGCCGGCGTTGAGTCCAGGACCGACCTTGATCGGCGGCTTGTGACGCCGCGCGTAGTCGACCATGGCGCGCTTGACTCGCTGGTTGCTCGGCAGGACCATGCTCACCTCACCGCCTGGAAGATTACGCCGATGACCGCCACGATCGCCGCGCCGAGCGTTGTGCGGCTCAGCCAAACCATGTTGTTCATCTGCTCCTCAAGCGCGACCATGCGCAGCTTGAGTCCGTTGCCGGAGTTGCCGTAGACGGTCTCCTCAAGATCGGAGACGCGCCTGCACGGCGAGCGGTCTTCGTCCAGCACCTCGCGGATGGCATCTTCCATCTCTTCGCGCACGACGTGGCGCAGCGCCCATGTCTGCTCACTCGTGAAGCCCGGTATCGACTGTGGACTGTGTGCTTGTGCGGTCATCGGCTGCTCCAGGTATCAGATGCCGACGCGCGCGGCACCAGGGGCGTGCATGTCTCTACCAGCACGATGCACCAACGGCAGCGGCTTGTCGTTTCTCGCTCACCCGCATCGCCTGGTGGCACGTCGCATATCCATCATGCCCCGCCGGTATCGACAGGCACAAAACCGCCCACCTCAGACATCACGAGCAGGCTTGCATCAGCCCAGGCTAGCCCGGTCCAGCGCCTCATCTTGCAGGGCCGCCAGCCGCTCCCATCCCAGCGTCTCAGCACGGCTGCGTAATGCATCGCTGGGGCCTCGAAGAAGCCGCCGGCGATGGCGGCCGCAGCCCCATTCTGCCTGCGTATGAGGCCAGTTCTGGGGCGCGGCGAGCGCCCCCGGCGCCATACATCAGCCATTGGCGATCTCGATATCGACGTATGGCAGCCCCACGGCGGTGGAGTCAGCCGCCAAGCTCATGAACAAGGCAGAGTCGGCGAAGACCTCCGGCATCCCGATGCCGAGCAGGTCAAGGATGCCGCCGCCGTTCGCCGATGCGACGCGGAAGATGCCCAGCAGGCGCAAGACGCTGACCTCGAAGCAAGCGTTGCCTGCTGTGGCGACAGACCCTCTTACCCGGGTGATCTTCTGGACGCCTGAATCGCCCGCCGCCAATGGAAGCTGCCACATCCGACCGACCGCAGGCGCGGCGCCGATGCCGACCGCTCCGGTGTCGCCGGCGTCACCGCCCTGGTCCAAGTAGTTGACCTGCACGGCCAGGTTGCCGGTCGGGGCGACCAGCGTCTTGACCCATATCTGGAGCCCGCCGTAGTCGTTGCCTCCAGGCACGCGGCTTGCGAAGGACGGCTGGTCGGAGAGGTTCACATCGGCGTTGTAGTCGTAGCCGCCGCAGCGGAAGAGCTCATCATAGAGGCGCAGCGTGCAGGCTACGGAGCTGGTGTACTCGACGCGCGTGATGTAACCCTTGGCGTCGACCCCGAAGCTGTTGATGCTCGGGTATCCGGCCAGCACGTCGGTCGGGACGATACCGTTGGCCGTGTTGCCGGCCGCCTCCGTCCCGGCACCAGGATTGCCGGCCACGCCGAAGACACTGTACGGCATCGCCGCGACGAGGGTCCGCGTGCCGGTCTTGCTCCAGTTGACGCGTTGCTTCGGCGCGGCTATGTACTGGTCAAGCGAGCTGATTGCCATCGCACAGGCTCCTCATGACGTATCGACCCAGAGGTCTCCTACCTCGGGGTCGCTAGGCTCCGAATCTGAGACGGTCAGGGTCGTCAGGCCGATGAAGGCGGTCGCCTTGAGCAGGTTCTCTTCATCGTCGAGCCGCGGGTCGCTGTCTGAATCGCTGGCCGTCGAGCCGCTTGTCCAGATCCGGTATCTCATTTCTTGCCCTTCGGCCGCTTGCGCGCCTGGAGCTGCTGCCGTGCCAGCATCCTGTCGAAGCGGCTGGAGCGCTGCCCCAGCGTGAGAGTCACCTCGCGTGCCGCGAGCCTGCCGGTGACGTGCTCGATCATCTGCGGGCCGAAGTCAGTGTCCACGTTCTGGAGCATCATGCCGGGACGGATATGCAGCGCCTCGATGGTCGAGCCGTCGGCGAGGTGGACCGGGCCGGTGAGCACGAGCGTGCCGGTCGGGCGCGGCCATAGGTGGTCGGCCAGATAGGCGTCTACTATCTGTTGCGCGTTGTTCACGGTACGGTCGCGCAAGTCGAGGAACTTCGTCTGGTAGTGCGTCCCGAGCGGACCATCGGGCTCGGATGCGATGTAGCAGTTCGCGTGGCCGTCCTTGGTGCGCACGTAAGCGACCACCCGGTTACAGAGCTCGCGCCGGTCGACGCGCACGTCCCACTCGCGCAGCGCCGGGTCGGCACTGCTTACGACGATGAGCTGCGAATCGGGCACGTCATCGGCTCTGAACGGCTGCCTGAAGAAGAACGTCCGGTTCTCTTCAAAGCCGTAGTTCCAGTCGACCGTCGCGGCGACCTCATCCATCACCTGCCGCCGCGTGGTCGGTTCGCTGATGCAGAGCTGTTCGATGATGTAGCCAGTATCGTCGCAATCCGTCTTGTCGATGTCTCCGCCGGTCACCGGGCGCGCGAGGTTCATCATCACACGCTCTGGCGTCACATCGTCACCGAGGGCGGAGCCGTAGACCAGTATCTTGGTGATGTCGACCCCGAACGGGCGGTAATCGGTCTCGATTCTCTCTCCGACAAGGTAGCGCATCAGTCCTCGCCTGGACGCCAAGTATTGTCCACTATCTGCTCGAACTGGAAGACGAGAGAGGCGGCTTCCGATGTGATGTTGAGTTCGTTGCCAAAGTAGAGCACATAGGAGTCATCCTCGCTCCATGTGCCCTCCAGCGTGCGATGCTTGTTCGGACTGCCGGGCGTGGAGAACAGCTTGAGCTCAAGGCTCGGGTTGATGAGCTTCGTGTCGATGCGACACTTGACGATGCGCGCCGCCTCGATAGGCACGCCGAGTGGATACCACCAGGCGCGCGTGTTAGCTCCCTTCGGCACTTCTATGTCGTGCATGGCGTACATCGCCAAGATGGGGTCGGCCGAATCTGGGTCGATCACCTCGGTCGTGAAGCAGTCCGCCCAGCGCGACGCCTGCCCTGTTTCCCAGTGCGTCATGTCGCTGTCGACGTAGTTGCGCACGAAGGCTTCATCATCCTCGAGCGCGCAGATGAAGCCGCCGCACTCCAGCCTGAGCGTGTCGGCCTCATGCGGCACGGCGTCTGGATCGTCGACGCGCCCCTCCCAGAGCACGAACCCGTCCACCGGGTCGCGCAGCACGATGTCTGAGTCGATGCGCTCGTCCTGAGCATCGTCGCCGCGCGGCACGCTCATGATGACCGACGCCGCCGTGAACCCGCCGCGGCGGTCGATCTCGAATGTCGCGTCGATGATGTCGACGCCGCTCATGAGCCGGTCACCGGTTCGGGCCACATCTCCCAGCGCGGCACGTAGCTGCCGTTGAGCAGGAACTCAGGCGCGGGGTTGGAGCCGTTCGGCTCCACGAGAATGAACAGGTTCTCGCCCTCAAGCCCGAGCTTGAGCCCGTGCCCACGGATGCGCCGTGCGGCTGGCCGTGCTGCAGTCGGCGCCTCGGTCGTGGCGTACTCGTGGTCATACATCCAGCCGAAGCGGACGTACTCGGTCTCCTCATCGTAATCGTCGTAACGCAGCCACCCAAGGTCAGACGGAAGGCACAGCACGGTGTCGACGTAAGCCGCCCCATGGCGAGCTCGAGCCCAGATGCTCGGCCCATCGTCGGACCCGTTCATCCACGGCCCCAGGTCGACCCACTCCCAGCGCGGCTGCAGCAGGTAGCGCGAGCGCGGGTCACGTGCCCATCGGTTTTCCTGTCGGCCCTGCGAGATCCAGCAGTTGTCCACGCCTGACCCGCCCGAACACTTGGCCCGCGCGAACAGGCGGTAGCGTCCGGTCGGCAGCTTCGCCTGGTCGACGATGCCGTACAGCATGCGCCACTCGGTCGTCACAGCCGAGCGCAGCCGCATACAGTCACCGCGCGGGTTGATTGCTCCCTCCTCAAGCTCCCAATCGCCCGGCTCGGTCGCATCTTCGGCCTCATAGAGGTAATCGCCGGTTACGGCGCCGCTGTGCGTCACCGCGGCCAGCACCATCTGGATACCGACGTTCTCGCCTCCCCAGCCGCGCGTGATGGTGAAGTCGAGTGGCATCGGCGCCTGCCCGTCGAGCGTGCCGACATCGACCAGCACCGGACTGGTCAGACGGCTCGCCGTCCAGAGCGTATCGCGCTCACCGTAGACCCACGGCTCGGCCACCAGCTCGACCGTGTAGATGCCGACGAAGGCGCGGTCCCAGGCGTAATCGAACTCAGCGATCGGCGTCTCGTTGTGGAGCAGTCTCAGGACCGCGGGGCGGGTCGCGCCGCGCGGCGTGATGGTGAGCGTGTTCGTCGGCTTGGCAAGCTCGGCGCGCAGCTCGTTCTCGGCGCTGATGAGCTCGTCCTTGGTCGACGCCTCGAGCTTCACCTTGAACGACGGATGACGCAGCGCACTTGTGCGCAGTCTCACTTGCGTCTGCACGTCGGCATAGGGGTTGTCGGTCTCCTCGGCCGTGCGCGAGACATGGCCCCAGTCGGGCAGCGGCATGACCACGAGGTCTTCAAGGTCGCCCAGCTTGGCCTGCAGGTACTCAGCCATCAGGCGGCCCCCTTCATCAGCCGCGCCACGTCGCGGCCCATCTCGCGGCTGACCATGTCTGTTATCGCCCGCGAAGCGTCGCGGCTATTGCCGACGAACGTGTTGCCGGTCACGTTGACGACCACGGTCGGCACGGCCTTGCCCTTGTCGAGCGGCGTGACCAGCTCGGTCCCGTGCAGGAGCGCGAGATAGCCCGACCGCGGCCCGCTCGCGACGCCGCCCTCAGCGAAGCCCGCCAGCCTGTTGTACAGCGGCGCGCCCGGACCCCAGTACCACGGCGCCTTCGCTTGCGCCGCGTAGGTGCCGGCCTTGCCGATGCCGGCCTTCTTCATGTAGTAGTTGTACTTCGCCGAGCCGCGGCCGTACTTCTGCGCCAGCTTCTCCTCAAACGCCGCCTCCGTGCGCTTGCCGGCCTCGCCCTGCTGCCGCGCCTGCGACATGGCCGCGATCATCTCCTGCGCCGCCTCGCCGGCCTGCATCAGCTTGTTGGCCGTGAAGTCGATCGCGAAGCCGAGCCCGATCATGCTGGCGATGGTGCCGACGCTGCTTGAGCCGATCGTGGTGTTGAGGCGCGCGAACCGTCCCGATGTCGTGCGCGAGGCAGTGCCGACGTACTGCAGCGGCGGAGCGGCGCGCACCGAAGCCGTGCCGACGCGGCCCATGCCGGTGCTCGCGACCGCGGCCGTCGTGTTGAGGCGCGCCACGCTGCCGGTCGCCGCGACCGACGATGCGCGGCCCAGGGCTGCGACCTGTCCCGCTGATACGGTGGACGCACGCCCCAGATTAGCCACCTGGGCACTGCCGGCGCCAGCGCCGCCGCCCTTGAACAGTCCGATAGCGGTCTGCGCGCCACGCGCCACCTTGATAGCTGCGCCGGCTACCAGCAAAGCGCCAGCGATCTGCGGCACGTAAGGCATAATGGGTTTGATGTCCTTGAGAAGCTCGCCGAGTCTCTCGATCATTGGGGTAAGGGCGGGCTCGACATTCTCGGCGATAGCAAGCTGTAGGCCGAGCCATGCTAGATCGAGCTCACGTTGCGCGGCCATGGCATCGTCATAGTTCTTGAGCTGCTTGTCACCCCAGACGAGCCCCATCGACTCGATCTTCTTATTGAGGTCGTTGATCGTCTCTTCTGACTGACTCAGCCATCCGGTCAACGCGCCACCGCCGCGGCCGAACATCTTGAGCGTGATGGCCGTCTTGGCGGTCGCGTCGCCCATCTGCGAGATGGCGTCACGCACCTTGAACAGAATGTCATCGGCATTGAGCGTCCGCAGGTCGGACAGGCTGATGCCGAGGCGCTCGAATGAAGCGATGGCCGTCTTGTTGCCCATGCGCGCGGCGTCGATGTTGCGCGACAGGAACTTGATCCCGGTAGCGCCCGTCTCAGCGTCGACGCCGTAGCGTCGCCACTGAGCGGCGAGACGCGAGGCGCCGGCAGCCTGCATCCCGGTCATGCGCGTGATCGTCTTTACGCCCTTGCCGTAAGTCTCATAGGTCTTCACGGACTTGCCGACCACGGCGGCGAGCGCTGTCCCGGCGCCGAGAGCCATGTTCGCGCCCTTGTCGAGCCGTTTGCCCCAGCGGTCGGCGTCCTGGCCAGTGGCGCGCATCTCATCGCGCGTCTTCTTGAGCGCACTCACGGCGCCGGTGGCATCGCCACGCACGCGGACCAGAAGATCGTAGGCGTTAGCCATCAGGTCACCCTCGCTCCCAGCCTGCGAGCGAGCTCAAGGAACGCCTCTCGCCCGGTCTTGCGCTCAGGCTCACGACGCATCGTGTCGGGCATGAAGTCATCGAAGGTAACGGGCTTCGACTTCGCCCCGCGGTGCGCGTTGACGAGGATCGCTGCGAGCATAGCGGCCCGCACGTACTCGCCCCGCTCTCCGAACGGCTCCATGCGCTCATAGAGCATCCACTCCGTCAGCTCCTCACTCGTCGTCCGCCTGAGCAGTTCGCTTACCGTACATCCCAGTGCCAGAGCGAGCCGGTGGTAGAAGCGCCGCTCCGGCCGTTTCAGTTTCCCGCCAGCCGCTCCGCGTCGCTCGGGAGCAGGCCGGCCAGGCTGGCCCCGACATCGTAGAGCCGGTCCAGCACGCTCGCGCTCTTGCCGGACAGCAGTTCCACGTCGTCATCAGAGAACAGTCGTTTCCCGTCCGCATCGCACAGGATGCGGACCAGGAACTTGGCGTGGAAGTTGCGCGGGTCGACGCCGCTGGACGGGTCGGAGCGGTCTCGCAGGATAGAGCTCTCGAATGAGTCACGCTCCTCTCCCGTCATCGCCTTGAGCCGGACCGTGCAGCCCCACTCAGGCACATGCACGTCCTCATGCCGCAGATCGTCAGCGGCCAGGATGAGGTCGCGCGTGCCCTGCTTCTTGGCTGCCATCAGGAGCCGCTCCCGGTAACCGTCATGAGCACGTCTCCGGTGACGCGCAAAGTCACCTCGGCCGTGACCGCCTCATCGATGGGGAAGTCCATCGTCGGCTGCGTCTTGACCAGGGCCGCGAAGGCGAGCGTCATGGTCGGCGTGGTCGGGTCGTCCTTGATCTGGAAGTTGGTGGGCTCGTCGTCCTCGGCCGCGTCCCAGAGCGCCTTGTGGATGGCATTGCCGGGGATCCAGTTGATCGGGAACGTGCAGTCGCCGTAGTCCTTGAGCCCCATCAGGTACTCTTTGGCGGTCGAATCGTGCGAGGTCACGTCGATCTCTTCGCGCTCTCCTGACGGGCTCGTGATGTCGCCCACCTCGGGCACGCGCTGGAACGTCTCGGGCGTCGACCCGTTGCCCATGTAGAGGCTGAACGGATGGCTGCGGATTGCCTGAGTCTGGGTCATGTCGCTCTCCTTAGTCTGTGCTTGTGGTCCAGAACAGCGCGTCGATGATGACGCGGTGCAGGCTGGTCTCCGGGTCGGGCAGGTCGTTCTCACTCTCCACCGTGAAGCTGGCCGCGCGCACGGCGGTCTTGACCGCATCGGCCACCGCATGCGCGAGCGCATAGGCCGAGTCCTCGCCGTCAGGCTCGGCCCAGCAATCGATCTGGACCCGCGGACGCTCCCAGCCGGCCAGCCCGTCGTGTGACACCGGCGCGTCACCGAGCGAGACCTGCCGGTAGACGATGCAGGGGAACAGCGCCGCGATGGAGTTCGGCTCCGACTGCGGCAGGCGGCCGGGATAGATGCGTCCGTCGACCATCGACAGGAGCGCGGCGTCGGCGCACAGTGCGTCGTATGCCTGCTGTACGGCACTCACCACTTGCCCCCAGCGATCTCGCGGCGCACGATCTCGGACACCTGCGAGCGCGTCGCATCGGCGGCCGGCACCAGATAGGGCTGCGCGGGCGTGTTCACCGTGCCGAACTCGACATAAGCGCCGTAGTCGACGTGCGGCCCCACGTCGGCGCCCATCGGGATCGGGTCGACGCTGATCGAGCCACGCAGCGCCCCAGTGTCGACCGGCGCGCGCAGCTTGGCCTCGCGCTCGATGATGTGAGCCCCCTTGACGCAGGCCCTCCCAACGACCTTCGGATAGGCTGCGATCGTGCCGCTGATATCGGCCATTGCCTTGTCTGCGCCCAGTATCTTGAAGTCGAGTCCGCTCATGCCCCGACCTCGGAGAGCTCCAGCATCAGATACGCGGCCGTCTCGCGCGGCTCGCCCATGATGGCAAACTCGCGCGGACGCACGAGCGTCTTGCCGAACCGCTCCAGCACGCGGAAGCGGTCGCGCCGCGTCACGTCCGTGCCGAGCGGCAGGCGGGCGCGACCGACCATGACCGAGTAGGTCGGGTCGAGAGTGGCACGCTCCGTCGCGCTCAGGAAACTGAACATGCAGGGGATGCGCTCGCCGGCGACGTAGGACTCCACAGGAGCCCCGTAGGAGTCCTCTGTCGTCTCGCAGCGCATCACTTGGCCTATGTCCCTCATCTCGCTCTCATAGGCCCGCTGAGCGGCTGTGAGTGCGTCAGGACGCAGGCGCATCGCTCTCGTCCAGTCCCGGCGGCGGCGAGGTCGCGATGCGCACCGGCGAGGCGTGCGACCGTGCCCGCCAGCGCCGCGCTTCCGCCCTGGCGTGCTGGTATGCCTGCGAGCGCGCCAGTGATGCGCCGTCCACGTTGGCATCGACCTCCTCGATCAACCCGGCTGCCTTCTCATCCCACACGTCGGCAGCCGCGGCGGCGAAGTCGTAAGTGTCCGCCCACGTCTCATCGCCGGGGTCGCGTCCATCCGCGTCACGTAGCGGATGCGCCTCGATGTAGTCGGCCAGCGCGCGGTCATCGTAGGTGTCCGCGGTCGGCTCTGCAGTCATGCGCCGCAGACGCGCTATCTGCTCGTCAGTCGCGCTCATCGGCACCTCGGCACGGTCAAGCTCACGCCCGGCTGCGTGCCGGACGCTCGCGATGATTACGCCCTCAGTCTGACGTGGATGAGCGGCGTGGTCGTTACCGACTTGAGGTGCGACGCAGGACGGCGAGCGTGGCGACGATCTTGTCGATGCGCCAGCCGTAGGCATCGCAGAAGCTGTCGACGGCCTCAGCCACTCCAGGCGTGAACTGCATGCCGTAATCGTGCACGGCCATGACATCAGTGAACGGGGCGAAGCCCTCCAGGTCAGCGAGACATTCGTCCAGGTCATGGCCTCCGTCGACGAAGACCAGCGCGAGCGGGAGCATCCACGAACGCACCACCGCCTGCGAGTCGCCCTCGATGATGCAGACGTTGGTCGCGCCCGCAGCGGAAAGATTGCCGGCAAGACGGCTCGCGCTGGCCGGCATCTCCGGGATCGGTGACCAGAGGAAGGCGTCTATCGCGTAGATGGTCGACCGCGGCGCGGCCAGCGCCAGCGTGGCGGTCGATGCCCCATAGCACGAGCCGATTTCGAGTATCCGCTCACCGTCGGCATCAGCGGCGAGGCGCGCCAGCTCGGCCAGTTCATCCGGCTGTACGTAGGACGGGATGCCATGCACCGTGAAGCGCGCATCCTGGTTGAAGTCAAGACAGGCCATCGATGTCGCTCCCCAGTCTCCATAGCCCCAGATAGCCGGGGTTGAACGGCGCGTTCGGGTCGAGTTCGTCCTCGGGAAGCAGGAGCCAGGGCCACGGAAGGCAGAACGGCTCCGCTTGCAGGTTCATCCGCCGCCAGCCGCCGGTGGCGATGTCGACGTTGGGGAAGTGCCACGGGTAGGTCGTGGCCAGCAGCCAGCTCGCCCCACAGGCACGGAAGTTGTCGAGCGCGTTCTGCGCGTCGGTGAGCGTCA
>Ga0208824_1001660_pt1 | contig 19176 bp, 10 predicted proteins | sample AD_JPNTR3_MetaG_FD_184447 | JGI IMG/M metagenome (GOLD analysis project Ga0208824, IMG submission 184447) | Active sludge microbial communities of municipal wastewater-treating anaerobic digesters from Japan - AD_JPNTR3_MetaG (SPAdes) (version 2) | ecosystem: Engineered > Bioreactor > Anaerobic...
CTTTCGCGTGTATATTTGCGATTCATTAGTTTTAAAATTTTATTACTCCCCGATTGTACAGGCAAATGAATATAACGACATAAATTTGGATATTGAGCTATTACCTCCAATGTACGGTCACTCATGTCTTTTGGATGAGAAGTAGTGAAACGAAATCGCATTTCAGGGGCTCTTTCTGCAACAATCTCTAATAAATCGGGAAATTCTATCATTTTTTCTTGATATTCAAACTGATAAGAGTTTACATTTTGTCCCAACAAAGTCACTTCTTTAAAATTTCTTGCTCTTAAATCATCCAACTCATGCAGAATACTTTCTACATCTCTACTTCGTTCCCGACCGCGGGTATAAGGCACAATACAATAAGAACAAAAATTATTGCATCCTCTACTAATAGATATAAAACCAGAAACAGGATTTCCTATTCTTAAAGGAATTATTTCGCTATAAGTTTCAGTGGTGGAAAGTAATACATTCACCGCTTTTTCTCCATTTTCAACAGCACCCATTAAATTAGGTAAATCTAAATAAGCATCAGGTCCAACCACTAAATCTACTCCATAATTGTTTATCAAATCTTCTTTTATGCGCTCGGCCATACACCCCAAAACTCCTATTATCAACTTCCTATTTTGACGTTTAATCGATTGAAAATATTTTAATCGTTCTATCACTCGTCGTTCTGCATTGTCACGGATAGAGCAAGTATTTACAAAAATAGCGTCAGCTTCATTCAATTGCGCGGTCAGTTCATAACCATCCATTTTCATAATAGAAGCAACTATTTCACTATCAGCCACATTCATTTGGCAGCCATACGTTTCAATATATAATTTTTTATTTTTTGATTCTTTTGAAAGCACAAGAGACAAAATTTCGTTCATTTTTTATATTTTTTCAAATACAAAGTTACATCAATAAATTGAAAATTATGAGACAAAGGTGCTTAACTTTATTTAACTATTTTAATATAGTTATTATCTTATTGAAAATGTATAAATTACAATTATTTTTTAATAAAAATCAGAAAAAGGACTGCAAACGTTTGCAGTTTCAAGAAAATATCTTACTTTTGTAAAGTAAACAAACAAATAAATTTTTCATAGTTAAGGTTTAGGTTAAATGGGGCAATGGGCAACTGGGAAGTTGCCCATTGCTAGTAGTATATTGGTATACTTTGCTGAGTAGCAAGGTAAAATTTCTTTTTTACAAGTTTGGATTTTCCGATATTTAATTGATAATCAATAATATATTAATACAGTGCATAGAAACCCTTGATAGGCAATATTTTTATAATAATATCAAATTTTCATAGTAGATTACAGAAAAATCGAGGGATTTCCAAACGCACGAAAATAAAAATCAAAAGTAACATAACTTTAATGGTTTATCGTACGGTGCTTGAAGCACAAATATTACCGTTGTAAGTTGGTTTTTTTGACAACCAACAAAATAAATTAATTATTTAACAATTTAATCCGGTAAATTTTAGGGGGAAATGCGCCTTAGATATTCACAAAAATAGTGTATTTGCTCGCATTTTGGATGAACAAAGTAAAAAAATTAGAAAAACGTTATGAAACGCTCGTTCCTGATCTGATAACTTTGCATGTGTATTAGTAGAAAAAGGTTGTGAAAACGTAGCAATGGAGAGCACCAATATTTACTGGATGCCTATATAGCATGTTCTTGCATCAGATTTTTTGTTAAAACTGACCAATTCTTATTTTATTAAGACGGAAGATGCACAATGGATAACAGAATGTTTTCATAAAAATTTGATAAAGGGTAGTTTTATCTCCGATAATGTATTACAAGAAATGTTTCAACTCAGCAAATAATGCTGTCAGTTGACATAAGTCGATTTCAGCTTGAACAACAGATGGACAATCAGTTCAGCGATGCAATATCCGTCTGAACACCAATGTTCCCAATTAGGGCAATAAGGTATTGCTGCGGAAGATTATTAAAGCCATTTCTTCAAATGGTTTCTTCCAGCATTTTCTTAGTTCCTTATCTTTGAGGTGAAATATTGAAAAATATTATCCTGTATACACAAAAAGAACAACAGACTTTGACGGTAATGAAAACGCTTGTGATACATGAAAAACTTACAGAGGAAAGTATTTTATTTTCCCAACTTCCCGATTTTCAAGAACGAAGACGAATACTTTATTTTTGTTTTTATGTCACAGATAAAAAATTACCAATAACCTGATTGTCAAAATAATATTCCTGCTCTATTCTATTAAATTTATAGAGGGAAGATAATCATAATCGACATTCCAGAAAATTTCAGCCTACCTTTTTGCTTATAAGCCTATTTTTATGTTGTACAACATAAAAATATTTCGGTACTTTTTATCTTGTTAAGTGTATTACTATATAGAAGGACAATACAAAATTTTTTGATTGACAAACTTATTGATGAATTTATGAAAAATTTATTCCAAAAATATTTTGATAATAATTTGACTGATCAAGAATTTCAAGAATTTAAAAAATTGTTGAATTCTTCCAGTGATGAAAAAATAGAAAAGATTTTACGACAATTATGGGATGAAGAAAAAGGAGGAGCATTTTATAGCCAAAAATTACTTGAAATCAAGCAAAATATTGATAAAGCAAATAAAAAGACAAGCCATTCAATATTTAAAAAGTCAGTACAAATTGCAGCAGCAATTATTGTTCCTTTCATAATTATCACCACTCTTGTTTATAATGCGGGGAATAAAGCAAGTCCTCTCAGCGATATGATTGTTTCTGTTGAAGAGGGAGAGAAGGCAAACATTATATTGCCTGATAGCACAAAAGTCAATTTAAATGCTCAATCTCTATTAAGTTATAACGTAAACGAATTTAATCGTAAAGAACGACGCATTAATTTTTCTGGAGAAGCTTATTTTGAAATTGCTAAAAATAATAAGCCTTTTATTATTCAAACCAGTCATATGGAGGTACAAGTTGTCGGAACTTCTTTCAATCTGAGAGCACGTGACGAAAATATATCGACTGAGATTGACTTGTTAGAGGGCAAAGTCAATCTTACTTCAAATACTACCAAAGAAAGCATATTATTACTTCCTCATCAAAAAGCCATTCTTGATAAAAAATCAGGAAAAATTAAAATAGTATCAGGAACTCCAGTCGAATCAACAGCTTGGCGAAAAGGGCAACTTGTTTTTCACGGAGTCGACATAAAAGAAGTATTTAGAGAAATAGAACGGACTTACGGTGTAAAAATTCAAGTAAATTGTAACGACACTCTTCCATATGATATTTTCACAGGAACTTTCTCTACAAACAATTTAAATGAAACGATAGATGTGTTAAAATTACATTACCAATTTGATTATGTAATTAAAGGCAATAAAATATTTATTGATAATTTCAAATTGAATAAGAAAAAAACATAAAGCTTAAAATAAATCTATTAATTTATAAAACCATGATGAAAATCTATAAAAAAATTTTATTTTTAATTTGCCTCATTTTATCGTGCAGCTTTATAAGTTTAGCAGCACAAGAGCAACGATTTTCTATTAATGTAAAGAATATTGACTTAGAAGAGTTTTTCTTTACCCTCGAAAAACAAACGCCTTATAAGTTTTCATACCGAAACATTATTTTGAATAAAAACAAAGACATAACTCTTAAGATGGAAAATGCTTCCATCAAAGAAATTTTGAACAGAGTTTTGCCGTCAAAAGGACTTGATTTTAATTTCGTATCTGAAAATTCTATTGCCATTATTCCTCTTTCTTCAAAATCAGAACCCATTAAAAAAGAGTCAGTAAAGAAAAAAATTACGGGAGTAGTAGTTGATGAAAAAGGTGAACCTATCATTGGAGCTAATATTCTTCTAAAAGGTACTAATATAGGTACTATAACTGATATTAATGGTAATTTTTCTCTTGAAGTTCCATCCGATGGAGTTCTCACAATTACTTATTTAGGTTATGAGCCTCAAACAATGAATATAGGTGGGAGGACTACTTTTAAAATAGTATTAAAAGAAGAAACAAAATTACTTGAAGAGGTAGTAGTTGTGGGATATGGCACACAAAAAAAAGTAAATCTTACAGGCGCTGTTTCAATGCTCACTTCAGATGAATTAAATTCCAGACCTATTGCCAATGTTTCAAGTGGGTTACAAGGTTTATTGTCGGGTGTAACAGTGGTAAATACAAGTGGCCAACCAGGTGTAAACAGTACAAATATTCGAATACGTGGTTTAGGAACAATAGGAAATGCAAATCCTTTGGTTTTAATTGATGGTGTAGAAGGAGATATGAATTTACTTAACCCAGAAGATATTGAAAGTATTTCTGTGCTAAAAGATGCTGCTTCGGCTTCAATTTATGGAGCACGAGGTGCAAATGGTGTAATTTTGGTGTCTACTAAAAAATTAGTATCAAAAGATCAACCTCCCACTATTTCATTAAACGCTTATTATGGCATACAAACCCCTACTCGTTTGCCAGAAATGTGTGATGCTATTGAATTTATGACATTAGACAATGAAGCACGTGCTAATGTTGGAACAGGAATTGCTTGGAATGAATCTCATTTTGAAAAAGTAAGGAATAATTCTGATCCCAATTATTTTGGTAATACCGATTGGATTTCAGCTGTACTTAATAATAATGCTCCTCAACAAAATTATTCTGTTAATATAAACGGTAATATTGGTCAATCAGGATATTTATTTTCTTACCGATATTTAGATCAACAAGGTTTAACTGTGGGAAATACTACCGGAGAGAAACGTCATAATTTACGTTTTAAACTAAATTCGAAATTACTCAATAGAGTTGAAATAAACACCAATATTGGTTATACTCTTCAAAATATAATTGCTCCTGCTGGTTCTTCAACAACTACTGCAGGTGCTATTTCTGCTTTGTATAATGCTATGCGTATTGCTCCCAACGTACCTATTTATTACACTGATGGTTCGTGGGCTTATGGTGGTGGAAATACTAACCCAGTAGCTATTTTACACGATGGTGGTAAAACTACTTACGATGCAGATGAGCTTTCACTCATGTGTGTAGCTAAAATTGATTTAATGAAAGGTTGGGATGTTTCAGCAACATATAGTATAGTAAATAAAAACGCTTTGACAAATTCATTAAGGAAAAAAATCATTTTTACTAATCCTGATGAGCCAGAAACACCTGCTTACGTTTATAATGATCCCAATATCCTGAATTTAGAAGACTTAAGAAGAAGTCAACAAACATTAATTATACAATCAAATTTTGAATTTGATATTCAAAAACACAAAATCTCTGGGGTAGGTGGTTTTTCTCAAGAATGGGCTGAAGCAGACGGTTTTGGAGCTTCAAGAATCAATTTATTGACAGAAAAAAATCCTACTTTAAATTTAGGCTCAAAAGAAGGGATGAGTAACGATGCTAGTTATTCAAGTTGGGCCATTCGTTCTGGTTTTGGAAGATTAAATTATAATTTCAGCGATAGATATCTTGCTGAATTTAATCTTCGATATGATTTGTCTTCTCGTTTTCATAAATCACAAAGGGGAGGGGTATTCCCTTCTTTTTCACTTGCATGGAGATTAACCGAAGAACCATTTATGGATTTTTCAAGAGATTTTTTTGATAATATAAAATTAAGAGGTTCGTGGGGAAAATTAGGGAATCAATATGTAGGTTCGAGTGATTATCCTTATTTATCTATTTTAACAGAAGTAACCGGTCTTTCTGCTATTGGTACTTTAGGAACAAGTGGATATACTCAGACCGTTTTAGCTAATCCTCATTTGACATGGGAAAAAATTGATATGCTCGATGTGGGAATTGATATTGCATTGTTAAAAAACCGATTAAATGTTACTTTTGATTGGTACAACAAAAACACCAAGGGCATTTTATTACAATTAAATTATCCAGCCCAGATTGGAGCACGTCCATCTGAACAAAATGCAGGGTCAGTCAACAACAAAGGTTGGGATATAGAAATTAGCTGGAGAGATAAGATTGATAAAGTAAAATATGGCGTTACATTTAATCTTTCTGATGTAAAAAATAAGATTACGGATTTAGGAGGAACAGCTCCAGATTTAAGTTCCTATCAAATACGTCAAGTTGGTTATCCTATTGGAGCATTTTATGGTTATATTGCAGAAGGATTAATGACTCCTGATGATTTTAAATTATATGATGAAACAGAAAGGAAGTATTATAATCCTAAAATTCCAGTAGTTGTAGGACCTGATTATCAACCTGGCGACATAAAATATAAAGATATCAGTGGACCGCAAGGGAAACCTGATGGACGTATTACTCCTGAATATGACAGGGTGGTAATTGGTAATCCTATACCTCGATATAATTTTAGTTTTAAAGGTGATGTTCTTTTTAAAAGTATCGACTTTTCATTTACTTTTCAAGGTGTTGGAAAAGCTGATGGTTATTTGACAGGTAGTGCACGACATGCTTTTCAGGATATGGCGGGTTATCCTCAAAAAGTGCACTTAGAAAGATATCATGTTATTGAAAACCCAAATCCAAAAACTTCTTACCCTCGATTGACTTATAATACTAATTTTAATCAATCTACTTTTTCTACTTATTGGTTAGAAGATGCATCTTATTTGAGACTAAAAAATATTCAAGTAGGATATTCATTACCTAAAAAAATTATCAATAAAGCAAAAATTGCTAATTGTAGGATTTATGCCTCAGCCGAAAATTTATTTACTATAACTGATTTTTTTTACGCTTATGATCCGGAAATACCCGTTGCCTCAAGTGGAGGGTATTACCCTCAGGTAAAAACTTTTGTTTTGGGTCTTAATTTGATTTTTCAGTAATTAAAAATTTTTAAAAACTTTTCAAAATGAAAAAGTATATTATTTATATCATCATTGGTTTATTTTTAGGAGTTTTGTTTTCCTGTAATGATGAATTCCTTGATAGGGCTCCACATGATAAGCTTACCAATGAAAATTTTTGGCAAAATGAAGAACATTTGATAAGTGCTGCTAATGCGCTTTATACTGCTTTGAAAGGGAAGGATATTTTAAACATGTTTGAAGCAATGGGTGAAAGTGCGCCTTGGGCAGTAACTACTGCCTACCGTACAATTGGAGGAGGAAATTATACTACCGACATAGTGCAAATTAACAATATATGGACAAATGCTTACTATAATATTGGACGTTGTAATTTCTTTTTAAATAATTATAATAGGGCTGTAAAAGTTAAAGAATCAATTCGTGAACGTTATGCTGCCGAAGCGTATTTTTTTAGAGCTTACGATTATTGGTTGTTGACTTCACTTTTTGGTGATGTTCCTTATATTACTGAAGAATTAAATGTATATTCAGAAGATGTTTATCGTGGAAGAGATCCTCGTTCGGTTGTTATTGATAGTATAACTGCGGATTTAGAAAGGACTTATAAAAATTTACCTGCTTTTATTGCACCTGCCTCAGCAGAATTTGGAAGAATCTCGCAAGGAGCTGCATTAGCTTTATTGTCTCGAATTTATTTATACAACGAAAGATGGAACGAAGCAGCTGATGCAGCTAAAAGAGCGATGAACTTAGGATATGAATTATATTCAACGGGTGATAAATCGAATGATTATAGAAATTTGTTTAATTTCACCGGACGCGCTTCAAGGGTTAGCAACAATAAAGAAACAATTTTGGCTTATGTGTATAATTTTGATTTAGGAGAAAGTGCTCGAACATCCCATAATCTTTCACGCGAATTGTGGGTGCCGAATGACTATGCTCGTTTTGTTCCTACTAAATCAATGATTGAAGCCTGGCTTACAGCAGATGGTGAAATTTGGGATCCTTCATCGGTAAGTACTTATGAAGAAGTATTTGAAAATAGAGATCCTCGTATGAAACAATCTATATTACCACCCAATACTCCATGGGAGGGTAGAAAAGATGGAAACCCCAATAATACAAATCCTTCAATTTTTACTTATCCTAAATTATCAAATGATAAAGATGGTTGTATGACTTATTCAGGTTACTATTTATATAAATATGTAGAGCCCAGTAAAGTAGGACAAGTGGGTCAGGATGACAATGATATCATTTTCTTCCGTTATGCAGAAATATTACTTAATTATGTAGAAGCTCTTGAACGTACAGGGAACGTAACTCAAGCTACTTTGGACAGCACCATCAATTTATTGCGAGATCGTGTTGGAATGGCGCATTTAACATTTAGTAATATTCCTGAAGGTTCAGATTTGAGAACAGAAATTCGGAGAGAAAGGAGAGTAGAACTCTTCTTTGAGGGACATCGCTACTTGGATATTATTCGATGGAGAGAAGGTTATCGTTTAGGAGAAGATTTATTAGGTGTAAATAAACGCTGGCTTGATCCGAACAAGCTCACACCGGGTATACTTAATACTTTACGGTGGAAATTTGTTGATGGTGAACAATATTTACTTATTGAGGAGGGTAGGACGTTTATTGACCCTAAACATTATTTACTTTCATTGCCATTTACTCAAATGCAACGTAATCCGAATTTAAGGCCGAATAATCCAGGTTGGGATTAAAAAAATTTAAAAAGCATAAGATGAATCGATCAATTTCAATATTTTTTCTTGCATTTTTTATTCTCTTTTCTATTTCAATAAATGCTCAAGTTATATCTATTAAAATTATGAGTATGAATATTAGAGAGGGTGGTGAATTGGCAAATTATAATGCGAAATCTTATAGCGATTGTATAAAAAATTATAATCCTGATTTTGTTCTGTTTCAAGAAATGGACCATTATACAATCAGGAATGGGAATAAAGATTTACTTGGTGAAATAGCAGTGAATCTTGGAATGTTTCCTTATTTTGGACGAGCATTTTCTTTTTCCAGTGGCAGTTATGGTAATGGAATTTTATCTAAATATCCATTTTATAATGCTCGAACCATTACCTTTAAGCCAACTGATGCCTCAGAGCAAAGGTCATGTGCTTGGATAGATGTTGTTTTACCAAATAAAAGAAAAATTCGTATTGCTGTTACTCATCTTGACACATCAAATGATCAAGTAAGGGTTTCTTCCATCGCAACAATTAATAACAACATTTTTTCAAATAATATGCCTGTTCTTTTAGGTGGAGATTTTAATGCTGTGCCAGGTTCTGAAACCATGAATTATGCTTTCTTGAAATGGCAGGATATTGGTTCCGGAACAGGGAACACTATTTCTTCGTCTAATCCGACAAAAAGAATAGATTATATTTTGGGATACCCTAAATCATGGGAAAAGATAACTTATCAAGTGATAGCGTATCCTGAATTATCAGATCATTGTTTTATTGTTGCTGAACTTCAATTTGATTAATTATGAGATTCTTATATAAAATATTCTTGTTGTTGATTTTTACTTTTGTTAGTTGTAGTTCTGATAAAACACCTGTCGAGCCTGAAGATTTAGGGTATGAGGCACCAATGCCTCCGCCTACAATAAATCAAAATAATGTTTTTACAATTGAATTTTACTCTTTATTAAATGACAATTCCCTATTTCAAAGTTCGGATTATCAAAGCATCATTAATCATCTGAGTGAAAATATAACCTCTTTGGCTTACTTGTTCGATCGTTCTGATGTAGAGTTTGGAGAAACACCTTCAGTTGTAGATATTGCATGGCAAAGCAAAATGAATTCATTTTTTATTCAAAATAATATTGACGAAGATAAAATTGAAGGTACCGGAATGATTGTAAGACCTTTGGTAACTGTTTTTGAGGGGATGGCCGTTGTAGACAGTTTTTATATTGGAGGTTGTGCTTTATTGGCACCATTAAGTCAACCTGTATCAATAATCTTGATGACTTGTAAAATTACGCAAAATTTTCAGTTTTCACTGATAACAAAATTTATTGGAGAATTATTTCCTACAAACAAAGTAATTGTAGGGACTTTAAAAAATGATATGGAAGAGGAGTTGAAAACTTATTTAAAATATCATTTAAAAAATTTTAGATTATCATTTTATAATCCTGAAAATCAGCAGAACACATACAAAATATTTTTTCTAACTCCTGTAAATTTTGTTTGTAGAGATGTTACTAAAACTAGGATAGAAGATATTCCTATGTATGAATGTAAAATTGAATATTTGAATTAATAATCAGACTTAAAAATGAAAATTAAGATAAAATATATTTTTTTATTTTTATTATTTCTTGTTCCAAGAATTGAAGGTAAAAATTCGCTTAATCAGTTAAAAGTAATGACTTATAATATACGGTTTGGTGAATTAGCTACTCTCTCGGAAATTTCATCATTTATTAAAAATGAAGAACCTGATTTAGTAGCACTTCAAGAATGCGATTGGAAAGTAAATAGAGAACGGGCACCTCATCAAAAAGGGAAAGCTTATATTAATGAAATTGCTTATTATACTGAATTATTTGGATTATATGGTAAAGCAATTAATTATAAAGGAGGTTATTATGGAGTGGGGTTGTTATCGAAATATCCTATTATAAAAAGCGAACGTATTTTGTTACCTAATCCTGAACGGGGAAAAGAACAAAGAGCTTTGCTTATAGCTGAAATTGAACTACCAGATGGAAATTCTTTGACTTTTATGTGTACCCATTTAGAAGTTTCTTCTTCAAAAACTCGACAAGCACAAATTTCATTTATTAATGAAGAAATAAAAAAAATTAAAACTCCAATTTTATTAGCAGGGGATTTAAATGCCACGCCTCATGACCAAGAAATAAAAGAAGGATTTGCTTCATGGATCAATTTAACTGATACTAGTTATACTTTTTCAACCAAAGAACCAAAGATAAAAATTGATTATATATATGGGTATCCTACTCAGAATTTTCAACTAATTTCAACAAAAGTTCATACTGACTGTAAATTATCAGATCATTTGCCGGTAATTTCAATTATTAAATTAATATATACTAACTATTAAAATTATAAAGATTATGAAAAGAATTAATGTTTTTATTTTATTTATTATGCTTTTTGCAGGGTGTTATTTTATTTCCTGCAAAAGTGATGAAGACAAAGAAGCCAATGTACAATTTACATTAGATCAAACAAGTTTTGGTGTTGTAAATTATGCAGCACCTCTTCAAATAAAAGGTACTGCTACAAGTGACAAACCAATAACAAGTTTAACATTTACAGGCGTTAAACTTGAAAATGGTGTTTATGTTCCCAAAGGTGATGCTCAAGAATATCCTTCAACAGGTACGAGTACTATTAATTTTGATATGGAATATTTTGTTGATAGTAAGGAAATTACTCATATTGAAATAAAGGCTACTGTTGGTAATGCTATTAAAACTACTTATATATCAATAGGTAAAGTGGAGGGTGAAGCCAGTGGTTCTGTGTTTGTTGGGCAAGTAATACTTAAGGCTGATACGATGGTTTGGAATCATGAGAATCATCCAGATGTTTATCCAATACCAAATACAGGTGCTTCGTCCAGTACTCCTTCGTTTTTCTCCATTCAAGGTGTGAATATTGATGGAGAAATAAAGCATGTGCTGAGTGTTGATGAATTACGCTCAGTGGATGGTCTAAATGGAAGTTTTTGTTTCTTAAATGTATTACAAAATACCTCCAATGGAGCTTACATCAGTAGTCAGCGAGGTTATATGTTTAGTAATCTTTGGAAATCGCAGTTAGGCGGTGGAACTACAGGACGTCAGTGTGATTTATATGAAATTAATGGGAAAGCTATCAGGCAAGAAAATATTGACACAACCCAATTTAAAATTATAGCAGGATCATGGATTGGTAGCGGCTGGAAGGAAGATCGCTATAAATTTGTAGACTCACTATTTACCGTATTAGGAGATGAAGCTTCTACAAATTCAGCAAAGATAAGAGCAAACTATTTGTTAGGTAAGATTCAGTCGAGATTGGACAATGCCACTTTAGGTGTTATAGACAATCCTACTTCTTTAGGTGCGCTAAATTATGCACGACGTCGAACTAATGCTGGAACAGGCTCCACCAGTCCTATGGAAGAGAATTTCAGAACGGGTGATTATATCATACTTAAAAGTCAAAAAGGAGGTAAACTTTATTATGGTATCATGCAAATAGTACAAATGTATGATGATACTCAATGTTTCGTTAATGTAGAAGGGGTAGGTCCAAAAATAGGTCAGGAAGAGGCAAAGATGCTTTTCCTAAAACCGCTTATTTTAAATATAAAAGTTCAAACAGCATTGGAAGAATAGTTTAGTTAACAATCGTTTAAATTTAAAATTATCAGGGAATAATTCCCTGATAATTTTTCAAGAATTCTTTAACTTTTTATTAGTCGGATTTTTTATTTATTAAGAATGCTAAAGAAAACATTTCTTTTTTTCTCTTTTTCTTTCCTTTTGGTAAGTTACCAAGTTTGTTATGGCTATCCTTCTTTTGCACAAGATAAAGAAGCACAACTATCAGATATAATTACTCCCGCAAAAAATGTTATAACAAGGGCAATAGGTGAAAAAGCCGAGGACATTAATTTTGGCGTAATACCTTCTGTAAAAGGCTTGGAATCTTTTAATATAGAAGCAAAAAATGGGACATTGCACATTGAGGGAAGCAGTACAGTGGCTCTTTGTTATGCTTTTAATACGTATTTAAAAGAAGCTTGTCATTCTATGATTACATGGAGTGGTAAACATTTGAATATACCTGCATCGTGGCCTGACTATGAAAAAAAAGAAATTGTATCACCATATCAATTTCGCTATTATTTGAATGTGGTAACATTCGGATATACAACACCTTACTGGGATTGGAAACGTTGGGAAGAAGAAATTGATTGGATGGCTCTTCATGGTATTAATATGCCTTTGGCTCCTATAGCAAGTGAAGCCATCGCAGAACGTGTGTGGTTAAAATTGGGCTTAACAAAAGAGGAAATTAATGAATTTTTTACAGGACCGGCTTATTTACCCTGGCACCGCATGGGTAATCTTAATGGTTGGGATGGACCTTTAACTGATTCCTGGCATAGACAGCAATTACAACTTCAGCACAAAATTATTGACCGTATGCGAGAATTAGGAATGCAACCTATTATTCCTACTTTTGCAGGTTTCGTACCAAAAGCTTTTATGGAAAAGAATCCTGATATAAAAGTAAAGCAATTAAAATGGGGTGGTTTCCCAGAAAAATATAATGCTTTTGTTATTGCTCCCGATTCTCCTTTTTTTGAAAAAATTGGCAAACTGTTTATTCAGGAATGGGAAAATGAATTTGGGAAAAACATTTATTATCTTTCAGATAGCTTCAATGAAATGGAACTTCCTGTTGATAATGAAAAATCGAAACATAAATTGCTCGAAGAATATGGAGAAGCTATTTATAAATCTATTGTAGCAGGAAATCCTGATGCCGTGTGGGTAACACAAGGTTGGACTTTTGGTTATCAGCATAAATTTTGGGACAAACCCAGCCTCCAAGCTTTACTCAAGAAAGTACCAAACGATAAAATGATAATCATTGATTTGGCCAATGAATATCCAAAATGGGTGTGGCATACAGATTTGACATGGAAAGTACATGAAGGATTTTATGGAAAAAATTGGATTTTTTCTTATACGCCAAACTTTGGTGGAAAAACTCCATTGACAGGAGAATTAGCTCTTTATGCTTCTTATTCTATACAAGCTTTACAATCTTCTTATCGAAATAATTTAATTGGTTTTGGCTTTGCTCCTGAAGGAATAGAAAACAATGAAGTGGTATATGAATTATTGGCCGACATGGGTTGGCAAGACAAAGAAATGGATATTAATAACTGGATAGCTAAATATTGCATGGCCAAATATGGGGGTTACCCGAAAAAAATGGAAAAAGCATGGGAACTTTTACTTCAATCTGTTTATAGTTCGTTGTATTCTTATCCTCGATTTACATGGCAAACGGTTGTTCCCGACCAACGCAGAAAAAGTAAGATAGATACCAGTGAAAAATTTTTGCAGGGAGTCGAATTATTTTTGGATTGTTCTGACGAATTAAAAAAATCGCCTTTATACTGTAACGACGCTATTGAATTTTCGGCTTTATATTTATCAGCAAAAGCAGATTTTTGCTATAAAAAAGCATTAAAAGCAGATTCTTTAAACCAAAGAGCAGAAGCCAAAAAGGCTTTAGATCAAACTATCGATATTCTTTTGTTCGTTGATAAACTGTTGGCTTCGCACCCTACACATAAACTTGAAAACTGGGTAAATTTCACCCACAAGCAAGCTACCAATGATGCTGAAAAAATGAAATATGAAGCCGATGCTAAACGATTAATTACTACTTGGGGTGGTTTTCAAGAAGATTATGCAGCTCGAGTATGGAATGGACTTATTCGTGATTATTATATTCCTCGTATTCAAATTTATTTTTCGGATAAAAGAAATTCATTGAACGATTGGGAAGAAGAATGGATAAATACTCCGTGGAAACCTCAAGTAAAACCTTTTTCAAATCCAATTGAAGAAGCAAAAAAATATATTAAACAATTAAAATAAATTTCGGTAAAATGAAACGGGCAAAATTTTTCTTAGTAATATTTTTTGTAGGGTTAGCATTATTAGTTAATGCTACGCCACAAAGCAATATGCAAGAACAAAAGAAAGCAGTTCAAGATTTGATAAAAAGAGTTTTACCACAAAAAGCTAATGATTTTGAAATTGAATTTATTAGTAAAGATTCCGACGACAAAGATATTTTTGAAGTATTTTCGAAAAATGATAAAATTATCTTGCGTGGAAACAACGGAGTATCGGTTGCAAGTGCTTTCAATTATTATTTAAAACACATTGCCCATTGTCAAATTACGTGGAATGGAACGAATTTAAATTTACCAGAACCTTTACCCAAAGTAGATCAGCTGATAAGACAAAAATCGCCTTACAAATATCGTTATTATTTGAATTACTGTACTTTTAATTACAGTATGAGCTGGTGGGATTGGGAACGCTGGCAAAAAGAAATTGATTGGATGGCAATGAATGGCATCAATATGCCTCTTGCTTTAACAGGTCAAAATTCTATTTGGCGGGAAGTTTATAAAAATCTAGGTTTTTCTGATGAAGATTTAAAGGATTTTTTCAGTGGACCGGCTTATTTTAGCTGGTTTTGGATGGGTAACCTCGACGGTTGGGGTGGACCCTTACCTTTATCATTTATGCAGAAACAAGAAGAATTGCAGAAAAAAATTCTTCAACAAGAACGTTCTTTGGGAATGACACCTATTTTGCCTGCTTTTACAGGACATGTTCCTCCTTCTTTTCAAGAAAAATTTCCACAAGCAAAAATCAGAAAAACTTCATGGGTAAATTTTCCAGAAGTGTATATTCTCGATCCAAACGAACCTTTGTTTACCGAAATTGGGAAACGTTTTATTGAAGAAGAAATTCGTGTGTTTGGCTCCGATCATTTTTATTCGGCTGACACATTTAACGAAAACAGACCGCCTTCCAATGACTCACTTTTTTTGAATAATATCAGTCAAAAAGTTTATCAATCGATGCAGATAGCAGATCCTGCTGCAACGTGGATTATGCAAGGATGGTTATTCTATCATGATAAAAATTTCTGGCGACAAAATGCTATCAAAGCTTTACTGAATGGAATCCCCAACGATAAAATGATTATTTTGGATTTGTGGAGTGAACGATATCCTGTTTGGAAAAGCACGGAAGCTTATTACGGAAAACCTTGGATTTGGAATATGCTTCATAATTTTGGGAAAAATATTAATCTTTCCGGTTATATGAGCAGTGTTGCACAACATCCTGCACAAGCACTTCATAATCCAGTTGCAGATAAAATGATGGGTATTGGTTTAACCATGGAAGGAATAGAACAAAATCCGGTTATTTATGATATGATGCTCGAGAATGTTTGGTGTGATACACCTATCGAGATAAACAATTGGCTGAATAATTATGCTCTACGACGATATGGGGAAAAGAATGCGAATATAGAAAAGGCATGGAAAATTTTATCCCAAAGTGTTTATGCTGATACTATTACCAATGGAGGACCTGAATCTATTATTACCGGACGGCCCACTTTTAAAAAAAATCCGGGAGGAACTTGCAACACCACCTTGCCTTACGATCCAATGATGCTGATAGAAGCATGGAAATTATTTATTTCAGCTTCAGATGAATTTAAAAATAGCGATGGTTATCAATTTGATGTAGTTGATATTACGCGACAAGTGATGGCAGATTATGCTTCTGTCATCCAACAGCAAATGGCAAAAGATTATCAAACAAAAAATCTATCTTCTTTCAGAAAAAACAGTCAACGTTTCCTTGATTTAATTTCTGATATGGATGAATTGTTAGCTACCAGAAAAGATTTTTTGTTGGGAATTTGGCTGGAAGATGCAAAAAAATGGGGTACCAACGACGAAGAAAGAAAATTGTATGAAAAAAATGCTCGAGATTTAATTACTCTTTGGGGAGATAAGGATTGTCATATTCATGACTATGCCTGCAAACAATGGTCAGGATTACTCAATGGCTTTTATAAAGTTCGTTGGAAAAAATTTATCAATCAAGTAATTACTGATTTGTCACAACAAAAAGAATTTGACCAGCAGAAATTTGATGAACAAATCAAGGATTGGGAATGGGAATGGGTAAACAGCAACGAATTATATCCAACTTTTACAAAAGGTGATCCTGTAAAAGTTACTAAAAAATTCTATAAAAAGTATTATCAGCAAATAATAAAAGATTGGCAAAGAAATTAATTTCATTCCTTTTTTAAGTGTTTTTTAAAGTAAAAACTTGTGTAGCAAAATAAATATATGAGTCCTTTGTTAGTTTCCATATTGGTTTTGTTGAGCATAGTATTAATTATTTGGCTTACTTCGATACTAAAATTAAATGCTTTTGTTTCGTTGTTTGTGGTATCGTTACTGCTTGCTATGGCAACTCTTCCCTTTTATTCTATCATTGATATTCTAAAAAGAGGTTTTGGCGATACCATTGCTACAATAGGATTCATTATTATTTTTGGATCAATTATTGCAGTTGTTCTTGAAAAATCGGGAGGCGCAGTAAGTATTGCCAATTACATTTTGAAAAAAACCGGACAAAGCAAAGCTGCTGCGGCAATAGGGATAACGGGTTTTGTAACAGGGTTACCTATTTTTTGCGATGCCGGATTTATCATATTGAGTGGCATAGCAAAGTCTTTCAGCTCAAAAACTAAAATAGCCTTATCATTTACGGCTGTTGTATTGGCTACCTCTTTGTATGCCGTTCATTGTCTGGTACCTATTCATCCGGGAGCATTGGCAGCAGCCGGCATCATCGAAGTTAATCTTGCTTATTTTATCCTACTGGGCATATTGTTTGCCATACCTGCTGCATTGGTGGCTTTTTTTTGGACAAAATGGAAAACTCGTCACGATAGTTATCAATATATTGAATCTGAAACAGATGAAACGAATAAACTACAATTTCAAAAACTTCCATCAGTTTCATTATCTTTATTGCCCATTCTTGTCCCGATTCTTTTAATTGCCATTGCGTCGTTATTGGGAGCTTTTGGTTTTTCATCCGAAAATTTAATCGTAAAAATTATATTTTTTGCTGGGCAACCTGTAATTGCCCTTTTTATTGGAGCAATCCTATCGTTTTTATTGCTCAAGAGTGGAAATATGAATATTTATAACGAAATATTGGAAAATGCTATAGAAAAAGCAGGTCCCATACTTATTATCACGGCAGCTGGCGGCATGTTTGGATTGGTTATAAAAGAAACAAATATCGGCTTATATGCGGCTGAATTTTTAGTAAAAACGAAATTAGGTTTGTTGGTTCCTTTTTTAATTGCCTTTTTATTGAAAACGGCTCAAGGTTCTTCAACGGTAGCCATTATAACGGCCGCTTCTTTTGTTGCACCTATGCTTTCAACCTTGGGCTTGGCTTCTGAAATGGGGAAATTATTGACGCTGCTTGCTATGGGTGCTGGTTCTATGATGATTTCCCATGCCAACGACTCTTATTTTTGGGTGGTAACCCGTTTTTCAGGAATAGAAATTAATACCAGCTTGAAAGTTTATTCGACCGCTACTGCTGTTATGGGAATAACCGTTTTTTTATGTGTTTTTGTTACTTCTTTATTTATTGGTTGATAAAATGAAAATTAATCCGAAAACGGACATAAAGCAAATATTTTTATCGGGAATAGAAAGTGTACTACCCGATAAATTGATAAAATCGGAAGTAAGATGGAGTAATAATGTTTTATCTATCCAAAATCATTCATTCTATCTTCCTGATTTTGAAAATATTTTTGTGATAGGTGCCGGAAAAGCAACTGCTTTGATGGCAAAAGAAATTGAATCAATATTGGGAAATTATATAAGCGCCGGACACATAGTTGTAAAATATCAACACAAATGTGCTTTAAATATAATTGAAATTACCGAGGCGGGTCATCCATTGCCTGACGAAAATGGGCGGAAAGCAGCTCAACGTATTTTAACCATTGCCAAGCAGGCCGGTTCTCATGATTTAGTCATTTGTCTATTTTCAGGGGGAGCTTCTGCATTGTTGGCCGATTGTCCTGACGAAATAAGTTTATCTGACCTTATTACAACCAATGACCTCTTAATAAAGAGTGGAGCAAGTATTCAGGAAATCAATACGGTACGTAAGCATATTTCAAAATTAAAAGGGGGACAACTCGCAAAAGAAATTTATCCAGCTCAAACCGTTAGCTTAATTCTTTCAGATGTAATCGATGACCGATTGGATGTGATAGCTTCCGGGCCCACCTACCCCGATCCCACTACTTTTTCCGAAGCTTACGAAATATTAAAAAAATACGAATTGATAAATAAAGTTCCACTTTCAGTAGTGCAATATTTAAAAAGAGGAATAGCCGGAGAAATCTCGGAAACACCTAAATCGGACGATTCGATTTTTTCAAAAGTTTATAATATAATCATAGGAAACAATAAAATGGCTTTGGAAGCTGCTGGTTGCAAAGCTAAAGAATTAGGTTATCAAGCTCATGTCATTACCGACAATTTGCAAAGCAATATAGAAGAAACAGCCAATTTTATTTTAAGTACCATTGAAAAATTCAAGGAAAAGAGCCATAAAACACCTATTTGCTTTCTTTTTGGAGGTGAACCAACAGTAAAAGTCACTAGTAACG
>Ga0208824_1001675_pt1 | contig 19073 bp, 9 predicted proteins | sample AD_JPNTR3_MetaG_FD_184447 | JGI IMG/M metagenome (GOLD analysis project Ga0208824, IMG submission 184447) | Active sludge microbial communities of municipal wastewater-treating anaerobic digesters from Japan - AD_JPNTR3_MetaG (SPAdes) (version 2) | ecosystem: Engineered > Bioreactor > Anaerobic >...
TGTGGTGAGCCGCCGCAAATTCACCTCACTCCGTCGCCTACGGCTCCTACATGAGGTGAATTTGCCATTATCTGCTTAACATCTTATTTTTTGAGGGTTAGTGTCCAAGATCATTGACAAGTGTACACTTTTAGATCAGTTTTTTTTATTTCCTGTATTGACAAACGCTTAGCAGAGTGGTATAATTTGTCTTATGTAAGCGCAGTCGGAAAATTGCTTTAAAGCAGAAAAACAAATCTTATCCTTCGGCTGTAATCTGTAGAAAGGAGTAGGCTTGCTATGAGTAATTCAATGAATCCCGAGTTTAAGATAAGAGAGGTCGCTGAGCGAATTAGACTCACCCGTGAGTCAGTAGGCCTCACTCCCGAGGAAATGGCCGAAAAATGCGGCGTTTCCGTATACGAGTATCTCGCATACGAGGGCGGAGCTAAGGACTTTAGCTTCAGCTTTATCTATAAATTCGCAAACGAGACAGGCGTCGAGATCACCGACCTTATGGAGGGTGAGTCTCCCCGTATCAACAGCTTCGACATCACCAGAAAGGGCGAGGGCCTTCCTATCGCAAGAAGAAAGGGCCTGAGCTACCTGCGTCTTGCTCCTAAGTTCAGGAACAAGATCGGTGAGCCCTTCCTGGTAACTATCCCTTACGTTGACGAGAAATTCCGTGTGCCTCACCCCCATACCCATGAGGGTCAGGAGCTGGATATCGTTATCAGCGGCCAGCTCAAGGTAAGAGTTGGCGACAATGTTGAGGTGCTTAATGAGGGCGACTCAATCTACTACGACAGCTCTGAGCCCCATGACGAGTGGGCTGTAGGAGGCCAGGAGTGTAAGTTCTATGCCATTGTTTTCGGCCAGAACCAGCAGCCTACCCACGCTATCTCTCATCTGGAGCCCGTTATCCTGCCCGGCGTAACTAACTTCGACCTGGCTAATATCGAGGACCCCATCGCTGACAAGTTCGTTGACCTTGAGACTGACGAGCAGGGCGCTCTCACCAAGATCACATTCAAGAACGAGGAGGAGTTCAACTTCGGCTTCGATGTTGTGGACGGCCTGGCTGCCAAGTGCCCCGACAAAACTGCTCTGATCTACGTTTCCAACGAAATGGAGGAGCGCCGCTTCTCCTTCGCTGATATAAAGAAATACTCCAACATGACCGCCAATTATTTCCGCTCACAGGGCATCAAGAAGGGCGATAAGGTCATGCTGGTGCTGAAGAGACACTATCAGTTCTGGTTTGCTATCATAGCTCTCCACAAGCTGGGCGCTATCGTTATCCCGGCTACAAATCAGCTGGTACAGCACGACTTCACATACCGCTTCAAGGCAGCTAACGTGAAGGCTATCGTCTGTACAGGTGACGGCGATGTTGCTCACCAGGTAGACCTGGCAGTTGAAGAGTGCGGCATGGACATCATCAAGATGATGGCTCACGGTCAGCGTGAGGGCTGGCACGATTTCGATAAGGGCATCAGCTGCTGCTCAGACGTTTTCGACCGTCCCACAGATCCTGCGGAGCTCTCCTGCGGAAGCGAGCCTAACCTGATGTTCTTCACCTCCGGTACTACCGGCTACCCCAAGATCGCAACTCACTGCCACAAGTACGCTCTGGGACACTTCATCACAGCCCGTTACTGGCACAACGTCGATCCTAACGGTATCCACTTCACTATCTCAGATACCGGCTGGGGAAAAGCTCTCTGGGGCAAGCTCTACGGACAGTGGCTCAGTGAGACCTGCGTTTTCGTCTACGACTTCGACCGTTTCGACGCAAACAAGATCCTCCCCATGTTCGCAAAGTACAATATCACAACATTCTGCGCTCCGCCTACGATGTACCGCTTCTTCATCAAGGAGGACCTGAGCAAGTTCGACCTGAGCTCTATCAAGTATGCAACTGTTGCAGGCGAGGCTCTTAACCCTGAGGTATACAATCAGTTCCTCAACGCTACTGGAGTTAAGCTCATGGAGGGCTTCGGCCAGACTGAGACTACTCTCTCTATCGGAAACTTCGTTGGCATGACAGCTCGCCCCGGATCAATGGGCAAGCCCAGCGTCATGTATGACGTGGATATAGTAGATCCCGACGGAAATCCCTGCAAGACCGGTGAGACCGGCGAGATCATCATCCGCACAGACAAGCATACTCCTGCCGGACTTTTCCTTGGCTATTACAACGATGAGGAAAAGACTAAGGAGGCTTGGCACGACGGTATGTACCACACAGGCGATACCGCTTGGAAGGACGAGGACGGCTACTTCTGGTACGTTGGCCGAGTTGACGACGTTATCAAGTCCTCCGGCTACCGCATCGGACCCTTCGAGATCGAGAGCGTTATCATGGAGCTCCCATATGTTCTTGAGTGCGGTGTAAGTGCAGCTCCCGACCCGGTAAGAGGTCAGGTAGTCAAGGCTTCCATTGTTCTGGTAAAGGGCAAGGAGGGCACTGACGAGCTGAAGAAGGAGATCCAGGATTATGTCAAGAAGCATACCGCTCCTTACAAGTATCCCCGTATAGTTGAGTTCAGAGATGAGCTTCCTAAGACTATCAGCGGAAAGATCAGAAGAGTTGAGCTGAAAGGCTGATAAAAAAGCACTCCGTTTGGAGTGCTTTTTTGATTCGAAATAATTGTTACCGTTTCTCTGAAGGCCTCTCTAAGAAGCGTTCTTCAAACCTGTCTCAAGCCTTATTTACAAAATTCTCTGCACAAGGGCTCGAATATAATGCCGATCTGAGAAGGTTGCCATGCCCTTGTGCAGAGAATTTTGCAGTTAAAAGTCTTTGGGAGGGGGTCTGGGGGGACACTTTCCTCAGAAAGGGTCCTCCCAGGAGGAGCGATGCCCACATCGCCCCACCAATATCGTTGCCGCATACGTTTTGATAAATTGCCGGGACGTCGAGGACGCCGTCCCCTACAATTCGTTCCGGCAGATGTTGTCGGATCGGCCGGGAGGCCGAGGGCGGCCTCCCCTACATTTCGTTTCAGCACACGCTGTCTGATCTTCTTTGCCCATTTATTGCGATTTTTTCGGGGCCTTCGCAATTTTTATGTTGACAACTTAACGCAGATATGTTACTATTTTTATGAGGGAAATTGGAAATAACTTAGCCCTTTAGGTGCATAGGCAGCGCTTTTGGGGCGGATAATTCAGGAGGTGTTTTCTACAATGAGAAAGATGATCTCGGCAGCCGCAGCAGCTGTTCTGGGCGTAACATCGGCATTTGTCGGTGCGCCTGCGTCAAGTGCTGACGGAGAGGCCGTCAAGGTGATGTGCATAGGCGACTCTATCACCGACGGTTACGGCGTAAGCGGCTCCTACAGAAAATTCATCTACAACGGGCTGACCTCTCTCGGTCATGAGATCGACATGGTTGGCTCAAAAACAGGCTGGTCTACCAGCTACACAGACGAGGAGACAGGTGAGACCTTCTCCTATGACGACGACAACACAGGCTACAGCGGCTACACTATCCAGAGCTTCGGCGGAAGAACTGGTATCCTTGAGACCCTTAAAGAGACAGACTGCCTTGCTCAGACTCAGCCGGACATAGTCACGCTCCAGATCGGTACGAACGACGTTATCGACAACTATGAGCTTGACAAGGCTGGTGAGCGCCTGGAGGGGCTGGCCGCTTATATCCTTCAGAATATACCGGACGGCTCAGTGCTGTTCGTTACAACTATCCCTTACCTTGACCCAAACCGCAGCGATGTTTACAACTGGTTTGGCAATTACCGCCACTCTGCCGACTGGCAGACCCAGTACGACGACGATACTGTGGAGGTCAATGTTAAGGCAGCGGTGGAGCAGTACAACGCTGATGTGAAGTCGGTGGTGGAGAAACTCTCTGCTCAGTACGACAGCATCTATTTCGCCGATGTCAACTCCGCCATCACCGATGTGAAAACTCAGCTCATGGACGGTGTTCACCCGAACAACACCGGCTATAAGGCCATGGGCGCTTACTGGACAGAAAAACTGGACGACTACCTTGCAGGAAGATGCCCGGAGGAGATCCCTACACAGCCTTCTGTCACAACTGTTCCTGCAACAACTACCGCTGCTCCGGCGACAACAACTGCCGCTTCGGATACATCAACTACCATGGCGACAACTACTGTCACGGTGCAGACCACTACTGCGGCACCCGAGCCCCGCTCAGTTGAAATGGCTGACCTTGTGAAGCTGGGAAGATTTCTCCTTGCTAAGCCAGACTCAGAGCTCAGCGAAGGTGACTGCTCCTTCTATGACAAGGACGGAAACGGAAAGCTGAACGTGTTCGACCTGATCATTCTCAGGCAGTATGCTGCCGGAATGATCGGGCAGACAGTTGCTTCCTAAGAGGCGCATCTGCCTGTGATGAGCCTTTCACACGCCTTTCATCAAAACTACAAGATCTTTCCAAAAATCCAAAAACTGATTAAGACTATTTTAAGAATGCCCCCGTATAATATACTCAAATGATACGAAAGGAGTGTGGACCGGAGCGGTAAGGCACCGTGGCCGGAAATATATGGCTATCAGCACTTTTGCAAGAAAAGAGATCAAGTTCCTCCTCAGTATGGAGCAGTACAGACATCTCATGGAGATCATCCCGCAGTATATGGATCCGGATAAATACTGCGTCGGCGGCAAGGAGTACGGTATCTATAATATCTACTACGATACGCCTGATGATTTCCTCATAAGGGAATCCCTCTCAAAGCCCTATTACAAGGAAAAGATCAGACTGCGCAGCTATTATTCACCGGCGGCGCCCGATGATCTGGTCTTCCTTGAGATCAAGAAAAAGATCGGCGGTATCGTTACTAAGAGAAGAGTTTCTATGACACTGGCTGAGTCCGAGGAATACTTCGCCACACGGAAAAAGCCTGAGAGCAGCAAGTACATAACTCAGCAGGTGTTCCGTGAGCTGGACGTGTTCCTTGACCACTATCCTGTCTCTCCCAAGCAGTACATCAGCTATCAGAGAGAGGCCTTCTTCGGCAAGGACAACAAGGACTTCCGTCTGACCTTCGACCGAAAGATCACTGAGCGCCGTCATGACCTTACCCTTGCTCAGGAGAGCTACGGACGCTTCATCATCGGCGCAGACCAGCGCCTTATGGAGGTCAAGGTGGGCGACTCCATGCCTGCATGGCTCATCCAGGCTCTCTCAGATCTTCAGATCTATAAGACCAGCTTCTCTAAGTACGGAAAGGCCTATACGAATTACATCAGAGACCAGGTGCAGAATGACAGCAGCATCTACGTTTCAGGTATTTCACTGGCCAGCAGCCAAATATTGATGAATAGGAGTGTTTGATCTATGTTCCCTAATGGTTTTTTTGGTAATGTACTTTCAAAGTACAGCGACAGCTCAGCTGATATTTTCACAAACAACACGACCTCAGCAGTTGCTATCACAGTAAGTGAGTTTTGCCTCTGTGTTGGAGCTGCACTGGTGATAGGCTTCCTTATCAGCCTTATCTACATCGCTACCCACCGCAAGGAGGGCTACTCGCAGAGCTACGTCATGACAATGATAATGCTCCCCACCATCGTTTCGCTGATCCTGCTTCTGGTGAACTCCACTGCCGGAGCTCTTACTCTGGCCGGCGCATTCACCCTGGTAAGGTTTAGGAGCGTGGCAGGCGACCCGAAGGACATCGCCTACATATTCTTCGCAATGGCAGCAGGTGTTGCCTGCGGAATAGGCTTCGTTGGCTTCGGCATACTGTTCTTCGTTATCCTTGGCATCATCATGTTCGTGCTCTCTGAGATCAACTTCGGCGCAAGCAAGTCCAAGCACATGACTCTCAAGATCACTATCCCCGAAAATCTGGACTATCAGGGCGTTTTCGACCCCGTGCTCAGCAAGTACACTAACTTCCACAAGCTGAGAAGAGTCAAGACCACCAACTTCGGCACTCTCTTTGAGCTGATCTATGCAGTTGAGATCAGCGAGGACATCGATCAGAAGAAGTTCATCGACGAGCTGCGTGCCCTCAACGGCAATATGACCATAAACCTGGTATTTTTCAAGTACGACGATAAGATCTACGAAAGCTGATGTTTTCTTAATGAGGACCGTCAGGCTCTGAGGAGTCTGGCGTTCTCTGTATAGTGAAGGAGAATAGGAATGAAGGAAAAAAAGATATTGGCAGCTCTGGCGGCAATGGCTGTTCTCTGCTCAGGCGCAGCCGGCTGCGGACAAACAGATGAAAGCAGCACGGGCAGCGAGTCTCCGGCAGTGTCCGAGGATCTGAGCGCTGCCTCCGATACAGAGGAGGCAGATGAGTCCTCCGAGGCAGACGAGAGCAGCCGGGACGAAAGCTCCTCCGCAGATAAGAAGGAGAAGACCACTAAGGCCAGCCAGGAGAAGAAGTCTTCTGAGGCCGCAGCTTCTACCACTGTCCCGACGGCTAAGAAGGGCACCATCAAGGCCTCCAGCGGAACGACCTCTTCCTCAGGCAACAGCTCCTCCGGAAACAGTTCCTCTGGGAATAGCTCTTCGGGAAATAGTTCCTCTGGAAATAGTTCTTCCGGCAATGGCTCCTCATCGGGAAGCAGCTCCGGAAATTCCTCGTCGGGCAACGGGAACAGCGGATCCTCAGGGAATACCTCCGGCGGTAACAGCTCCTCCGGCAGCAGCGGCTCCACAGAAGAGCCCACTGAGCCTGCTGAGGAGGTTACCTTCACCGCTGAGATCACTCTTGGCAGCACACCTGATGTCATCGGAAGCAACGTGACTGTTGACGGAAATACGGTACTGATCTCGGCAGGAGGCGACTACTACTTTACAGGAAGCCTCCCCGACGGCCAGATCTGCGTTAGTACGGTCACTGAGGAGAAGGTCAAGATCGTTCTGGATGGCGTGGACGTGACCTGCTCGTGGGGACCGGCACTCTTCATAAACGAGGCCAAGAGGTGTACGGTGGAGCTGGCAGAGGGCTCTGTGAACGTGCTCACCGACGGCTCCAAGGACAAGGTCAATGACGGAGTTGTTTTCTCCAACGATACCCTTCGCATAAAGGGCAGCGGCGAGCTGGTGGTCAATTCCAACAACGCTCACGGTATCGCCAGCGACGATGATGTGATCATCGAAGACGGCACCTACTACATAACCTCGGTCAAATCGGGTATCTTTGCCCACAACGACATCACGATCAACGGCGGCGACCTGACTATTTTCGGCGGAACTAACGGAATCAAGTCCAAGGGCACGCTCAACATCAACGGCGGAACTGCTCTTGTGTCCGGCGGCACCAAGGAGGAGAAGAGCTCAGTCTATGCAGCCGGAGCCTTCAGCTATACCGGCGGCTATCTGTTCGCAGCAGGAAACATGGTAACTGCGCCCACCACCTCCGCAAATCCCTACATCGTGGCCAAGCATTCCGGCTCGGCAGGGGACAGTGTTGCCCTGATCCTGGACGGTGTGGAGCAGGCTGTGCTCTCGCCACACAACAACTACCGCTGCGTGCTCATGCTCTCTCCCGAGATCTACGATGGCAGCAGCTTCTATGCAAACATCAACGGCTCCGACACTGCTGAGAATACCGTTTCGGGAACTCAGAATGTTTTCGAGCTTGACTGACCGCAAGGCTCTCCGTTTCGGGGAGCCTTTTTGAGCGGCTGAGCATGAAGAGAAAGATTTTTGTTACGAAATTTGAAGTATGCGAGATCATAAAACTTATTCACATTAAATTAACAAAAAAATAATCGGAAAATAAATAAAAAGTACGCAAAATTATAGTTTAGTTGAGTTTTGTATATTGCAAAAGGCCGATAATTGCGCTATAATACAATCAGCAATTGAACAGGTTGGTGTTCAGTATCAAGTACCCTCCCCTCTCATGTGCTTGATACTGGGTATCAATTCAGTTGCCCGCCATAGAAATAGAATTAGTATTTTATTAAACTAATCCCTTTCATTTGTAATTTTTTCATGTTTTCTATTCTCAATAACTTATTTTAACTTATTATCTATGGCTCGATCCTCAGTGCTAAACGGAGTGATCCGTATGGATCGAAACTTCGCTTCCTGAAAGGGAAGCATTTTTTTACCCTCTAAAACTTGTAGAGAAATTTATATAATTCGCTTGACAAGTTATGAAAAGTGTGATATGATGTATTTAGCGGAGGTGAATAGAAATGAAAAAAAGCGTTTACAGCCTCGTCCTTATGGACGACGTTGTCAGAGCAGTTGACGCTCAGGCTGGAAGGCTTGGCACCAGCCGCTCAAATCTCATCAACCAAATCTTGGCCGAGCACCTGTCCTGCGTTACTCCGGAAATGCGAATGAAGGCTATTTTTGGCCAGGTACAGCGGCTTATCGACACGACCTTCCAGGTCCAGCAGCAGTCGCCGTCCGCAATGACCTTCCGGGGCTCGCTGCAATACAAATACCACCCAACGATCAACTACCGTGTTGAGCTGAACAGAGTGCCGGAGCGCTTTCTGGGGAAGCTCAGCGTTTCGATCCGCACCCAAAACCAGAAGCTGATACGGGAATGCACCGAGTTTTTCCGGTATCGCTGCGAAATGGAGGCCAGGGAGCTGGCAAGGCTGGGCTTCACTGATTACACCGCCGGGATCGGCGCCGGCACCTTCACAAGAGGCCTGATCAATTCCGGAGAGCTGGACGATCAGGGAGCTGCCCAGGCTATTTACAGCTATATTTCCGACCTTGACCGGTCGCTGATGCTTTGGCTGGCGGACGTGGGCGCCTTTGTCCAGTCTCAGGCCGAGCTGGAGGCTGACTACCGTGAGATGCTCCGCAGAGCCGTAGTATAGCCCTAAATTTCTGAAAATTGACTACACATTATTATAAAGGAGGATAATTCTATGAATACAGAGAAATTTACTCAGAGATCCCTGGACGCTTTGAGAAAGGCTCAGAGCGTTGCAGTTATGCAGTCAAATCAGCTGGTGGAGCCGATCCACGTTCTTGCCGGACTTCTGAAGCAGGAAAACGGACTTATCCCTCAGCTGCTGCAAAAAATGAATGTGGACAGCCAGATCCTTGAAGGGGAGACCGACAAGAAGATCGGCGCTCTGCCAAAGGTCACAGGCAGCGGAAGGAGCAGTGAGTTCCGGATCTCGTCGGACTGCGACCGTATGCTGAACACGGCTGAGTCCATAGCCGCCAACATGAAGGACGATTTCGTTTCGGTGGAGCACATCATGCTTGCCCTGATCGGCTGCAATAATAAGGAGGTCTCAGCGCTGCTGACTTCCTTTAATATAACGAGGGACAGCTTCCTCAGCGCCCTGATGAGCGTTAGGGGAAACACAAGAGTCACCAGCGAAAACCCCGAGGACACCTACGATGTTCTGGCTAAGTACGGCCAGGAGCTGGTGGACCTGGCTCGCCGTGGAAAGCTGGATCCGGTGATCGGCCGTGACAGCGAGATCCGCAACGTGATCAGGATCCTCTCCCGAAAGACAAAGAACAACCCTGTTCTCATCGGTGAGCCCGGTGTTGGAAAGACCGCCATTGCCGAGGGCCTTGCCCTGAGAATAGTCGCAGGGGACGTGCCCGACAGCCTGAAGGACAGAAAGGTTTTCTCGCTGGATATGGGCGCCCTCATTGCAGGTGCAAAGTACAGGGGCGAGTTCGAGGAGAGACTGAAGGCTGTTCTCAATGAGATCAAAAACAGCAACGGCCAGATCCTGTTGTTCATCGACGAGCTCCACACGATCGTGGGCGCCGGAAAGACTGACGGAGCCATGGACGCCGGCAATCTGCTCAAGCCTATGCTGGCAAGGGGCGAGCTCCACTGTATCGGCGCAACTACTCTTAACGAGTACCGCCAGTATATCGAGAAGGATCAGGCTCTGGAGAGGCGTTTCCAGCCGGTAATGGTGGACGAGCCAACTGTGGAGGACACCATTGCTATCCTGCGTGGACTGAAACAGAGGTACGAGGTCTTCCACGGCGTAAAGATCAGCGACAGCGCTCTGATCTCGGCGGCAGTTCTCTCAAACCGCTACATCACCGACAGATTTCTCCCGGATAAGGCTATCGACCTGATCGACGAGGCCTGCGCTACGATCCGTACTGAGATGGACTCAATGCCAACTGAGATGGACGTGATCTCAAGAAAGATCATCCAGCTGGAGATCGAGGAGGCCGCTCTCAGCAAGGAAAGCGATAACATCTCCAAGGAGCATTTGGAGGAGATCCGCAGCGAGCTCTCTGAGCTGAGAGATAAGTTCCAGACGATGAAGGCTAAGTGGGAGAACGAGAAGGAAGGCATCAACATCGTTCAGAAGCTCCGTGAGGACATCGAGCGGGTGGAAAAGGAAATCGAGAAGGCTGAGCGAGAGTACGATCTGGACACCGCCGCAAGACTGAAATACGGCAAGCTCCCTGAGCTGAAAAAGAAGCTGGAGGAGTCTGAGAAGACTGCTGAGGGCGGCGATTCCGGCCAGCTGCTGAGAGACAAGGTCACTGAGGACGAGATCGCTCAGATCGTTTGCCGCTGGACAGGCATCCCTGTTTCCAAGCTCATGGAGGGCGAGAAGGAGAAGATCCTTGGCCTTGAGGGACTGCTCCACAAGAGAGTCATCGGCCAGGACGAAGCTGTGACCAAGGTCAGCGAGGCGATCATCCGTTCAAGAGCCGGTATCCAAAACCCTAACCGTCCGATTGGATCCTTCCTCTTCCTTGGACCTACCGGCGTGGGCAAGACCGAGCTGGCAAAGGCTCTGTCTGAGATCCTCTTCGACGACGAGCGCAACATCATTCGTATCGACATGAGCGAGTACATGGAGAAATTCAGCGTCAGCAGGCTCATCGGAGCGCCTCCCGGATATGTCGGCTACGACGAGGGCGGCCAGCTGACAGAGGCTGTTCGCAGGAAACCCTACTCAGTAGTTCTCTTCGACGAGATCGAAAAGGCTCACCCGGATGTGTTCAATATCCTGCTGCAAGTTCTGGACGACGGCCGTATCACTGATTCTCAGGGCAGAACGGTGGATTTCAAGAACACTATCATTATACTGACCTCAAATCTGGGCTCGCCGTTTATCCTTGACGGTATCGGTCAGGACGGCGAGATCACTGACGAGGCAAGGGCTCAGGTGGACGCTCTTCTCAAGCAGCAGTTCCGTCCGGAGTTCCTCAACAGACTGGACGAGATCGTGTTCTACAAGCCCCTTGCACGGAGCGAGATCAGCAGTATCGTTGACCTTATGCTGGCCGACCTTCAGAAGCGCCTTGACGATAAGCATATCAAGTTCACTGTTTCCGAGGAGGCCAAGGGCTACATCATCGACTGCGGATATGATCCCAGCTTTGGCGCAAGACCTCTGAGAAGGTTTATCCAGCGGAAGGTTGAGACTCTCATCGCTAAGAAGATCATCGGCAGCGACCTTGCGGCTGGTTCTGAGCTGGAGATCAGCTTGGAAAACGGCCAGCTGGTCTGCCAGGCGTTTTCTAATTCATAATAGTATCGACACAGGGGCGGCCAATGGCCGTCCTTGTTTATTAGTAATGCTAGAAAAATGTTTTCCGGAACAAATTGCAGGGGACGGCGTGCTAGAGTCCTGGTCATTCGCAAAATATACCGATCATCATAATGTAGGAGAGGCTGCCCTCGGCCTCCTGGCTATTTGAATGACGTTTCCCTGCACCAAAAAACATTTTTTGCGAATGAGATGTCAAATTGCCGTATCCTGCGAAATAGAGCCAAGAATCCAGATCCTTCCTCCGTTTCACCAAATCAACGGAAAATAGCCAAAAACTGTGGTCGTTTTTGATAAAAAACGATTCAATGAACCGCTAAGAATCGGGCGATATGTCATTTTTTTACAAACTTCTTGACAAACGCTGATAAAGGGTATATAATTCAAGTATAAATTTTATAAATGGAGGATTTCAAAATGACAAAAACTGAACTCATCAGTGTTGTTGCTGAGAAGACTGATTTAAAGAAGAAGGACGCAGATGCTGCTGTTAACGCAGTTGTTGCCGCTATCACAGAGGCTCTCGCTAGCGGAGAGAAGGTTTCTATCGTAGGCTTCGGTACTTTTGAGGTTCGTGATAGAAAAGAGAAGCAGGTCATCAACCCCCAGACAAAGAAGAAGATGATCGCTCCCGCTTCTAAGGCTCCTGCATTCAAGGCTGGTCAGGCTCTCAAGACCGCTGTAAACAAGTAATCAAACGGAGGTAATTTACCATGGCTGCTACTAAGAAGACTGAAAAGGCTGCAGAGGCTGAGGTAAAGGCTGTAGCTGCTCCTGCTGAGGAGAAGAAGACTGCCGCTAAGAAGCCTGCTGCAAAGAAGGCTGCTGCTCCTAAGAAGGCTGCTGCTCCTAAGAAGGCTCCTGCTGAGAAGAAGGCACCTGCAAGAAAGGCTGCTCCTAAGAAGGCTGCTGCAACAGTTTATGTACAGTACCTTGGCGCTGAAATCACAACAGAGGCTCTCGTAGAGAAGGCTGTTGCTGATTCAGGCATCGCTTCTGCAAAGAAGATCGACGTTTACGTTAAGCCTGAGGAGAACAAGGTCTACTACGTTATCGACGGCAAAGAGGGAAGCTTCTTCCTGGTTTGATCGGAATAATGAGCAAGGGTCCGCAGACAGTGTCTGCGGGCTTTTTTTATGCCTTGGAGAAAATCGCAATTTTTGGGAAAAATAAATTAACAAATCGAAAAATGGCCAAGTTAAAACACAAATATATTAAACCAAAACGTGTCAAAAAAACGGATATTCATGTAGTTTCTTGTTGTAGTTGCACAAAAACAGCGGTGAAACTTTTTAATATAAATATGGCGGTTGATGTTGATTTTCAGTAAGTAATATGATATAATAAACGTACAAAAATATGGTCCGATATTGCGCTTGTGGACAAATAAGCCGGTATGGATCCTGTTTTTATTATAGAAACAATAATTCTTATTATTGGGAAAGGGTGAAAACTTATGAGAAAATCTTTGGGGAAGCGCCTCATTGCAGGTGTTACCTCGGCATTGCTGACCTTGACATATGGCCTCCCCACAGGGCTGTCTCCGGGGAGCCTTGATTCAGCCAAGGCCGCTACTAATCTTGGCGATCGGCCGGACATCGATGATGTTACCCTGCTGATCGGTAATAAGCCTAAGGACCCATACGGTAATATATATACCGGACTTGATACGGTCCAGAAGGCCACAGATAAGTATGCTGAGGATTACGCTTTAGGTATAGCCTCGCAGTTCTCGGTGTTTATGAGCAATTGTTTCATTCCTCATAACTCCGATACCGAGGGACGTATGGCTATCGGAAGCTATTTCAAGTCAGAGGCCGGCCACTATGCTATTGCTAAGGGCGATTATCATGAGGGCCACGAATTGGGTAATAGTAATGCTAACCTGGATAATCTTATCGATAATCATGATTATGCTCATATTATCTGGGGTGCAAACCACATCGAAGGCAAGCCGGATCCCGAGCTGTCTATGGTCAGCCTGGAAGAACTGTATGGCGATGCGGATTTCAGAAAGATAGCTGTAAATTCGGATGAAGGTGCTCAGTGGCTGAAAAATCAGTATGGAGACGGTGCAGCATATCATTTCTATCAGACTAATGATAAGCTCATAGATTTTGATGCTCAGTTCAATATGCTCCAGCAGCGTAGTAATGCCATTGCTGATAAGCGGAATGAGTTCACGGTCATCGGACCTACTCCTCATCCCGGAAATGCTGTTGCATCAGGTGACAGATTCCCTACTATAGTAACTCTTCAGTGGAACGGAGAGCCTGACTCGCTCAGAGATGTAGTTTATCTTAACCTGGACGATCTTTCAGAGACTGAAAGAAATGCCATCAAGAATGCAACATTTATCCGCTTTGAGAATATCCCCAAGCTGACAGACGGTCCGAGACAGGTCGTGAAAAATAACGCTTCCGGTACAGATCCTTGGGAGTATGCTTACATCGTTGTCAATGACAGCTCAGATGCTGAATCATTAGATGTTGGCCATCACGAGGAAATGTCTTGGGGCTACTGGCATCAGTACACCACGATATGGGGCGGGATGTCTGACCCGAACAGCATCATCGACGATGAGAAAACATACTGCTCCAGTGACAGCGGGATAATCAACATTGCTCAGTCTGAGTATATGGAGAATCAGTTCGGCAGTGGCAACACTAAGCCCAACAACGAGCCCGGTGTTACCTCACTGCTCTACAACTTCCCTAATGCTAAGGAACTTGTGCTCCAGAGCAACTTCCAGGGTACTATCTTAGCTCCTCAGGCACACATCACCGACTATAAGTACAAGGCTTATCCTAACGGAAATAACAACCTCCCTAACCCGCATATCTCAGGTGCAGTTATCGCTAAGTGCTTTGAGGGTAATGTGGAGTTCGGTTACAGGCCCTTCACTGGTCCTATCGGACTGATCGGCCTTGACACAGGATACGAATTTACTGTTAAAAAGCAGGATGCATCTAATGTTCCTGTAGACGGCGCTGAGATCTCGATTTTCAAGTCCTCTGACGGAAACTTCGATTTTAGCAGCCCGGCAGATTCAAAGAACACCGTTGAAGGTGAGGCTTCATTTACTATCGGAGGAAATACCTCCAGCACAGGCCCTATCGAGACTGATTACTGCGTTATGGAAACTGCCGCTCCGGCAGGATACGCTATTTCAGATACGAAATACTTCGTTGACGTAACTGAAACGAATACAGAGCTCGAAGGCAATCAGGGCTTTATGCCCAAGCAGGCTGTTATCACAGTTTACAAGGGCACTACAGAAGATACCAAGCCCAACGAGAAAAAGGTCTTCACGATCGACTATGACATCGCCCTCAACAACAGCAATGAGGTCGAGTCCAAGACAATCGCTATCACAGGCCCTGGACCTGCTGAAAGCGGCGAGTTCGTAGTAACTCCCGGTGCAAACGGCTGGGAAGTTGACCGTGCTGTCGGAGAGAAATTCATCTTCGACGAAAAGGAAGGCATAGTTTACCCGGCTATCCAGTTTGAGCCTAAGGGCAACGTTATCACAGATGAGGAGCAGATCTGGTTTGAAAAGATCGACTCCTCTACAGGCAAATTACTCAAGGGAGCAGAGCTCTCTATCACAGGCACAGATCTAACATATGACTACACATCCGGTGACGCATCCGAAAAGCTGTATCTTGCTATTGGCAAGCACAGTGCAGAGGAAAATGCTATCAAGACCGGAAACTCCCTCGAAACAGCTCCTCTCTACACATTAAGTGAGAAGGCTGCACCAACAGGCTATAAGAACGACGCTGAGGACATTTTCTTTAAGGTCGTTAAGTCGGATCAGGGCTGCGTCCTGTACACAGGTACGAGCGAGGATGACCTGACAGCCAACGCCAGCCGTGTCGTTACTATGAAAAACACTGAGCAGGGCAACATTGCACTGCTGAAGTATGAGGTCGGCAAGGAGGACACTCCTTTGAAGGGCGCTACACTTCAGCTTGTAAAGCTCAACCCCAGTGCGTTCAGCGACGAAAAGCTCAACAGCACAACTGCTAAGAAGCTCAGCGACCTTGAGGCAGCTGATTATGAGATCGTTCAGATCGACGGCGCTGATACATTCAAGTCAGATGAGATCGTTTATCCCGAGCTGGAGCCCGGCGTTTACGGCTTCATCGAAACTGCTGTTCCTACAGTACGATACGGTGCTACTACCTACGCTACACATAAGGAAGACGCAGTAGGCATCGTAAATGTTTTCTCAGTGATGAACGATGGTACTGCTCAGGCAGGAAGACATACTCCAGAAGAGTTTGCATGGGATCAAGCTTCTTCTGCGTACTATGCGGCAGGAGATGAAAACAGCGGCTCGTCTTGGAACGCCAATCCTCAGCAGCTTGCATTTAACGGAACTAATGCCTTCAATACAGTTGAAGGTGAAGGTATGCTGCTTGAAAGCCTTGAGGTCACAGCTGAGAATACGTCGCAGGTAAATTTCAACTATTCACCTCAGATCGACAACTCAATGTTCAACATTACTGTAAATGGTAATGTTACGACCTTCACATTCTTGGGCGATGGTATCACTGCTGCTCAGTTCGACGGCTTCCAGGTACAGGTATCAGACTGGGATAACGGACGAGTAACAGGTGTAAAGTATAACTTCAAAACCAAGGAAGTTATACAGCCACAGATCGATCAGACTATCGCTTCGGCTGAGACATTCTCGTTAGGGCGGAAGACAAGAGAGACCACCGGAAGAACTATATATACGATGCAGCTCGGAAACGAAGCGAATTCCCTTGGCTCTCAGACTCTCAGATTTATCAAGTATAATGAGGACGGCAGGGTCATTGAGAATACCGATGGCATGGAGTTCAAGCTGGAGCGACGCAATTCCTCCGGCCAGTATGTAAGTGTCAACGGCGTTGACAACTGGACATCTAATTCACGTCCCTTCTCATTCGGAGGCGTAGGAAGCGTCCTTTCAGCAGGAAATACATATAGGATCACTGAGGTAAGTGCTCCTTCTGGCTATTCTATAGCAGATCCCCTCTACGTTAAGATAACCCAGGAGGGTTACGGCTATTCGTCAAGATTCCATGTATATGCTGACAATAATGAGGATCCCACTACTGAGATCACCGGAACAGCTAACGAAGGCGGATTTTTCCCCACCTACACCTATTCCGTGATCATGACCGATGAGCTGATCGAAAACGAGCTCTCATTCGGCAAGGTGGATAACTCCAACAAAATGAGCATCATTGAAAAAACTGCTGACATGGCGGATTATCTGGAAACTGTTATCCTGGATAAGAACAACTATCGTGTAGCAGGCGCTGAAATGGAGCTCAAGCTCATAAATCCCGATGTTACGGGCGCTGATCTTTCAGATGTAACTGCTTCATTGGGAACGACTGAGGACAATACCTCCGAGGAGTATCTCAGCGGAGGCAAGGCATATATCACCTCAAATACTATCACTTGGAAGACTACAAATGAGGACAACAAGTTCACAGGACTTCCGAATGGTACCTATTCACTCAAGGAGATCAAGGGTGTTGGTACATATCAGCCTATCGTAGACTGCACTATCATCATTAAAGACGGTGTGATCACAGGCACTCCTGTTGACTCAAGAGTAACAACTAATCCTCTTGAGATCAGCGGAACTAATGTACTGGCTTCCGATGCGCTCTACACCGCTTCTGTTCGTAAAACAAGATATACCGGCGAAATAAATTCTGATGGAACACCTGCGGAAACACCTGTTCCCGGCGCTAAGCTGAGACTTACCCGCAAGGATGACGGACAGACATTCAGCTTCGCAAATGTTATCGGCCACGATAACCAGATCCATACAGGTGACGGCTCAAGCTGGAACAGAACACAGAAGGAGCCCTCCCTGATAGAGAACAACAAGGTGGAGAACATTGCGGAAAACCCGAGAGCCGCTTATGAGTGGTACTCAACAGGATCAGCTGTTATCTTCACAGGTCTTATCGAGGGTACTTACTACATCGACGAGATCGAGGCTCCTGCCGGATTTGAGCCGGCTGAGCGCAAGGAGTTCACTATCACAAGAAGTGAGGCTTCACAGTCACTGTCAATGACCTCCGGTAAGGATGCTGGAGCAAACTACGACCAGGTCACTATCATCAACGAGAAGAAGATGATCTCTGTAAGCAAGACAGATATGGGCGGCAATATCGTTGAAGGAGCTAAGTTCCTCCTGTCAGGCGATAATTTGGACGGCGTTTATATCAACCAGACCTCAGACCAGCTCAAGGAGGGCGAGGTAGTTACTGGTAATAAGTCCAACGGCGATACCCGTATCGATAACGACAAGTTCGTAACTCTTAATATCGGCGATGATCAGGATTTCACTATCCGTGGTAATACCTTTAATAATGTATTGATCAACGGCGAGGCTGTAAATTCCAAGGTCGAGCAGAACAAATACTTTATCTCCGGAACTTCTTCCGGCGGAAAGATCGACATCACAGGACTTTGTGACGGTATCTACATTGTAACTTTGGAAGACGGCACAGAGTATTCTATCCGTGTTGATCACAGCAACACAGAAGATGTTTCTTATGTAACAAAGATGACTAAGCCCGAGAAGTCAGGCGACGCTATCAGCTTTGAGGGCGGAAGCGTGGACTTCGTTGGCCTGAAGGACGGCACATACACTCTGGTGGAGACTGCTGCTCCTAACGGATTTGACGTAGTTTCACAGTTCACATTCACTGTTACTGACGGTAAGATCGACAAGTCCTCTATCAGCGCTGTAACAAACGGCGATGTTGAGGTAAGCAAGAACGTTTATGAGGTGGAGCTGGACAGCGATACAGGAAGTATTGTCAGCATCACTAAGAACGGCGAGGCCGACAGCACAGTTTCTGTTTCCAAGGAGACAGTTGACGGCAAGACAGTCGTGAAGATCAACGGCAACGAGGCTGAGCTGAAGGACGGCAAGTACGTTTATGAGGAAGAGGACGATTCTCACCTCATCATCAAGGACGACACCAAGACCATCACTATCAACAAAACAGCGATCAACGGCGAGGACGAGATTCAGCTTGACGAGGAGAACAGAGCTCATTTCAAGCTCACGGTCAAGTCGCTTGACGATGAGACTCAGACACTTGACACCCTGCGCTTCGCTAACAGCGGAGATGTTTATGAGGTGGAGCTGAATGGGGACAACGAGGTCGTTAAGCTGACCAAGAACGGCGAGGACGACACTACAGCAGACGTAACTGTCAAGGTCACCGAGGACGATGCTGAGGTGCTGATCAACGGCAACAAGGCAGCTCTGAAGGACGGCAAGTACGTTTACACTGACCTTGATTTCTCAGAGATCACTGCTGATGGCAACGTTTTCGAGTTCGACGGAAATAACGCTAATTTCAAGGGTCTTGCACCCGGCACATACGAGCTGGAGGAGACTGTGGCACCTAACGGAGCAACAGTAGTTTCCAAGTTCACATTCACGATCGACGAGAACTACCAGATCACAGTAGTTGATCAGGAGACCACAGGCTTCGCAAAGGTCGAGAAGGACGGATCACTGAGGATCGAGGACAATGTTTCCAAGATCAAGATCACAAAGAACTTCGAGACCGCCGAGAAGGACG
>Ga0208824_1001678_pt1 | contig 19060 bp, 15 predicted proteins | sample AD_JPNTR3_MetaG_FD_184447 | JGI IMG/M metagenome (GOLD analysis project Ga0208824, IMG submission 184447) | Active sludge microbial communities of municipal wastewater-treating anaerobic digesters from Japan - AD_JPNTR3_MetaG (SPAdes) (version 2) | ecosystem: Engineered > Bioreactor > Anaerobic...
CAGTCGGAGAAGATATGAATGGACAGGTGGCAATAATAAGGGCTGACTTCGAAGACATTTCATGGGGCGTAGTTAGCATAGATCCTGAGGATTACGGCATTACCGGTGACCAGCTTGCGTGCGTATCTATGCCTGATTTCTCAGAGTATATTCTCGGCGAGCTTATTGCCTACTATCTTTACACTGACGGCGCCGGCTCAGAGGGTTCCGCAGAGGTACTTTATGAACGATTTATGGAAGCACCAAATACAGTCTTGACCTACATGGCGCTAATCGGGGATCAAAAGGCAAGAGGTGGTCCAAGCGGAAATGATACGGCCGTAGTTGAACTGTCCCGTGCAATTGCCTTAGCGGATGTCTGTTGGCATGATGTGGCAGACGAATTCAGCGAAATATTAGAGAAGTACCAGTCCATCTATCCTGATGGTAGGGTTGCAGATATTCTCGGGTGCATTGAGAAGGAGCGTGAAGCAGCCATCGAAAAGAATCGATAGTTGACACCGTAGATAAGAAAAAGGAGGCTACGCCGGTAATCCGTAGCCTCCTTTGTTCCTCGCGAGCTCGTGAGTTTTTCGGGAAGAAGCAGAAAGTGCCGTCCCCCTTGCTTCACCGAGCGGTTTGGAATAATATGGTTAGGTTGCCTCCTGAATCCAAGATGAACTCGTAGTGGAAGTCTTTGTAGTCGGGATGGGCCTCGATAAATGTTGTGTCTAGGAGATATATGTCATATCTCCCATAGGTAGTGTAATCGGGAGGAGCGAGTGGCACTATATTTGGTGTCCAATCCGCTGTCAGCGTTTTTGTTTCGTTAAGGTCTTCGAATCTGTAGCCTGTTGGGCTTTGATCGTCTGCTATTCGCTCTGAAAGAGTTACTTCAACCGATATAGGACCGGAGTCTTCTATAGTTACGTTTTCAATTTTTCCAAATAGCCTTGTGCCGCCTCTTTCAACGTAAATGTTGGCGTTTGACATCAAGTCTATCACTGTGAAATAGCCGTCGGTCCACTCAAATGTGTCTTTGATTTTTTCCATGATCGCGTCGTCGGCATAGTCACGGTGCACAATTAAGGCGGCCTGACGTTGGTATTCATCGGCAAAACGTGTGATTTTGTAATCATCGATGCTACCGTTTTCTACGATGACTTCTGCATTGTAAGGTATCATCTTGATTTGTCCTATGTTGTTTTCATCTACCCATATATCCCACGCCGCAGGATGGTCTTGGGCACGTTTCAGGTCCCAATCCTCTGGTACCTCAAGTTTGAAGAAGGCCGTTCCCAAAACTTTGAAACCTTCGTTTTTCGCTACGGGCTGTATGTCTCCGAGTAAGGCGATACTTTTACACACCAGGTCAAGTTGCTCTTCGAGTGATAAGTATTCTTTCGCAAGTTCGCTATTGTCAGGGGGATACTGTACATCAGATGCAAATGTTGCATAGTAGGTATAACCGTTTCCCTGCAGCAACATCTTTGCGGGAGCGGGTGATTGTGCAATATCTTCCTCATCTATAAGTTCTCCGATCTGTCTTTGTATTGTTAGGAGGCGGCCTCCTTCATGCCCCCATTCGTCGTACACTTTTTTGCAGTATATGACTACGCTATCTTCGTGTTCTTCGACGACATATCGCTCTTTCCATTCGGACGGAAACTCTAAGGAGAATCCCAATTCTGGATTTTCATATGATATAGGCTTCTTGGGATTTACTGCGAGCACAATAATGACCGAGACTACAACTACAAGACTTATGATTATTAGCCACGACGAAGGTTTTCGATAGCCGGCAACGTTTTTTATGCGGCTTTTGGTGTTGTTTTCGCCGAAAGCCAGAGGAGATGCGAACCTATGATTTGTAGACATATTCAGCAAGCATGTAGAGTAATCAGCCCTTATGTCTCTTCCCCAACGGCTCAATACCATTTCATCGCATGACATTTCCATATCCTTTGTCATAAGAGAAAAAGAAATCCACACTATAGGGTTGAACCAGTGAATGGAGAGAGCTAAGAAGTAAAGAGCTTTTACTATATGATCCATCCGCTTAATGTGATATTCTTCGTGCTTAAGGACATATTCTCTCTCTTCTCCCTGCACTGTCACAGGGATGTATATCTTAGGCGAGATAAGTCCCAAAACAAATGGAGACGCTATGGTATCGACTTCATAGATGTTTCTTTCTACCAAGGTAGCGAACTTGAGTTTTGTCCTTAAGCTTAAGTAAGAATACATGCCATAGCCCAACACTGCGATTACGCCGGCTGCCCATGCTCTAGAAAACATGGCCCAAACGTTCACACCAGAATGTTCGTAAGGGTTTGCCGCATCTATCGGATCTTTGTTGTCTGGTATGGGTGCAGGGCTAGGTACCGGCAGATTTTGCCCTTCCGTGGCATTCCATTGCCCTGTATCTGCAAGATTAATCGATTCTGTGATCATCTGATGAACTTGGGTGCCTATCTCTGAGACGGGTATGACTGAAATATCGCTTTCTATAGAGAAGGGACATACCAGGCGAAACAAGACTACCAGCCAAAGGACGTATGAGAACACTCTGGGAGATTTTCTGAGAAAAGGGCGTATAAGCATGACCGCAAGCGCTACTAAGCTAGCCTTTACTGTCATCTCTAGCACCGTCGAAAATGCGCCTATCATTTCGTTGCCTCCTCAATAATTCGCTTTATCTCATCGATTTCTTTTTGAGACAGTATTTTGCTGTCAAGAAAGGCTGTTACAAAAGCTGGAATGGAGTTGCCGAAAGATCTTTCGAGAAGCGCCTCAATTTCATATTGTTGAACTTGTTCCCGCTTGACCAGCGAACGCACGGTGGCATTTTTATTCTCTAAGATACCGCGGTCTGATAGTTTCTTTATCATCGTATAAGTCGTAGACTTTTTCCATCCGAGTTTTCGATTGCATATCTTACATAGTTCGGTTGAATTGATGGGTTCATTATTCCAGACGATATCCATGAACTTGTGTTCCGCGTCAAACAACCTGTGTTTTTCTTGATCCAAACTAAGACCTCCTTATTCTATTACAGTAGACCTACTAGGATAAGTCTATTCCGATAGACCTAAGGTGTCAAGTAGTGGAAAAGGGAATCTTGTGGCAAAAGTATGGGCTGTGTCACGCGGTTAGCGTTTGACCTGATCTGTCATATGATGAAAACTCAAATCAGAGTTTGTCTGCGGACGTAACTTCGTTTCCTCCTTGCCTCTTCGAAAGGTACATAGCCTTGTCTGCCATACGAATTACGTCGTAGGCTGTGTCACCGTGTTCCGGCCAGGATGCGACTCCTATGCTGACGTTCATCTTGACGGTTTCGTCGCCTGACTCAATGGCTTCAAAGCGGGCAGCCTCGAGAATTCTCTGTCCTACCGCCAACCCGCCTGTTGTATCTGTCTTTGGGCACAAAACGAGAAACTCGTCCCCGCCGTAGCGGGCAAGCACGTCTCCGTTTCTTATGTTGTCTTTCATGACCTCGGACAAATGGCAAAGCAGGGAGTTCCCCGTTTCATGGCCGTAGCGGTCGTTTATATGTTTCAACCGGTCAACATCCATGAAGATGACTGAACAATGCTCGTTATTGAGCGCTAATTGGCTAAACTCTGTGTCGATCCACTCTCTTACATAACGGAGATTATAGATGCCTGTAAGCGGGTCGGTCTGACTTTCCCTTATTTTCTCCAGCAGTTCTTTTTGGAATTCATTTTGGCGTCGAAGCAGCATCACACCCACGAAGATAATCACAAACGCCATGTCGCCTAGGTGCGATGACACCACCGTACCCACTAGCGTTATAAACCCCCGTACTGCCATTACAGACTTTCTTTCTGTGAAAAAGTTCTTGAGAAAAGATTCTGCAAAAGAGGTCTTCGAGACGAACAAGTCTGCACCGGTAACGAACACTGTGTTGGTTACATCATAAGCTAAGATCATAAGAATAATTGTGAAGAGATCTCCATCGGTAGCTGCGACTCCCGGGACCCAACCCATCCATGCTCCTACTTTGTTGGCCGCATAAAGACAGAGTGTGAACTGCCCGGCATTGAAGATACAGTTTGCCAACCCGTGTTTTCTGGTCCAAAAGTGCAATAACATAGATGGTACGATCACCAATAGAGACGGAGCAACGCCGTAGCAGTACAGCGTCGCCATGAGCAACGGAAAACCGGGGTTCATTTGTATTCCCGAAGGAAGAGCTACCGGCAGATGATAGGATATAAGGCCAAAAAGCGCCAGCATCACAACGGTGCGTTGTTCAGGGAAGGTACCGTTCAACAAGGTTTTCACGCAGAGGGGAAATCCGATTGCCGCGATCGATGTCAAATAAAGGCCTTGATAGAGGGCCTCGCGTCCTACAAGGTTTGTCGTTATCAATCTATTTCGGCAAAAAGACGAAAACACATTGGAAGTGGGTTTGCGCGGCTCATCCAAAATTTACAACGCCCCAATCGTGAGCACGTTCTTTGCTCTTGACAGATCTGGTAGGTGCTAAAACCTAAATCACCTTTTCATCCTATTAATGGATGTTATCAGATCCATCTCATCAAAGTCCATACGTATTTACCTAGGCCATCCTAATATAGATATTTCTCTCCCAGATGGGATTTTCTCCAGGGAAATCGGTACGGAAATGAGGGCCTCTTGATTCTTCTCTGGCGTACGCAGCCAACGTGACGGATGCTGCTGTATGCCATAAACCTACGTTTTCTGCTGCAAGAAGCAGTTCGGCTTCAGATTCAGCTCTTTGTGCACCAATGAGTTCACTCAATGCATAGAGTCTTTCTTTCGCTTCTATCAATTCCTTTCCTGAGCGAACCGGAAGAAGATATTTGGATGAATATTCTTGGATCGACTCTCGCACGTATCTCGGAGATACTGTGGAGCCTTTGTTGTTTAGCCAGTCTGTGACCCTTGGAATTATGGATGCGGGCACACGGACCTCGTCCGCACAGACTTCCTCGACACGTTTCATAGATGGGGGCACCATGCCCTTTGCATAGGCGGCAGCAGATTTTCCCGCTCTTATTCCGAAGACTATGCAGTTTGTAAGGGCATTTCCGCCAACTCTGTTGGCACCGTCAACGCCCCCGGTTACTTCTCCGCAAGCAAAAAGACCGGGTACCTCCGTTTCCGCATTCGGCCCTATCCTTATCCCGCCCGGGAAGTAGTGCTGAATGGGACTCACAGGCACCGGATTTTGCCAAGGTGGGCTGGACTTGGGGAACATGCGCATTATGGTTCTTAGGTACTCGTCATTTTCCCAAGATTCTTTCGGGATGTCTTCAAGATGAAGAAAAGCCTGGCTCTTTTTATTTTGAAGCGCAATTGCTACTGAGCACTTGTCTCTTGCGAAGAGATTAGCATCTCTTCCCGAAGATAGGCCCTCTTGTTTGAGTAAGGTATCTAGGAAAGGTTCCCCGTTTGCATCTGTAAGTCTGGCAATGTCAATTATCCCCAAGTCAATGAACCAATGGGCTCCTCCCGGGACATCGATACCTATCGGATAGAACTGAACGAATTCCATATCTACGAGATGACAGCCTGTATGCAAGGCCAGCATGTATCCGTCACCTGTAATTCTCGGCGGATTGTCAGTACGTTCATACATAGCCCCTCCACCGCCGGTTGCCATAACAACAGAATCTGCGCTGAGAATCGAGATCTCTTTCGTTTTGCGCTGCAGCCACTCTATTCCGCAAATCCCTCTACAGTCGGTTAGAAGTCTGGTGACTATTGCGTTGGGTAGGAAGTTGACTCCGCTATGGACACACATTTTGTAAAGCGCGTCAATGAGAGATTTGCCACCTAATAGAGGAAACGAAGGGTCTTTTTGCAGGCTTATCCCTCCGTGATGGACGGCAAAAGGCACGCCTGACTCGCGGAGGAATGTGACAATAGATGGGGCTTCTTGTGTAAAAATCTCCAAAAGCTCGGGAGCATTCAGATTTCTGCCTGTTCGGAGAGTCATGTTTTTATGTTCGTCGGGACTGAGTCCGCCTACCCCTAACGTGAATCCTCCGCCCGAGTATATTGTAGAGGTGGCTTTGCCAGGCTGGGTTTTTGATATGGAAGTAACCTCGACTCCTTGTTGGGCTAGGACCAAGGCAGCGGTAAGTCCTGCAGCACCCTGACCGATGACTACAGCATGCATTATCTCACTTCCTTAACATGATTAGGCTACTACTTAGGTACGGGAGCTCGAAGTCAATGTAACGGTTGCGATATATATAAATGAGTCTGGTTTTCATGTTGCGTTCGAAAGATTGTGCTAATAAGCTTAAACCAGGATCGATTATGTGGCAAGAATCTTTTGAAGCTGTTTTGCCCATGTTGGAATTAGTGCTTTCAACGGATGCTGATCTGAGATAAGAGGTGATTGAATACACATGTCGGTTGAGCAGTGTTTGCCTGAACTAGTTTTGAAGTCTTCCGGAGGTGAAGTGTACCGTTTGGTTTTGCCGCCTCCTACTTTGGCGGGTTCGGACCTTGAGGTTTTGCCGCAATTGCCTGGGTTTAGAGACTTTCTTACGTCGTGGGTGGTTGTTGCTGAAAGATGGGTATTAGTCATAGATGTTGGGCCCTCTAGGACAATACCTTCCTTGGTTCAGAGCCTATCTGAAATGGGTGTAAAGGCCCAGTACGAAGCAGGGAAAGACTTATTCATCCTTCTGACTCATGTTCATATAGATCACTCAGGAGGATTGGGGGACCTTATTCGAGATTTCCCTCGCGCAAGGGTTGTGGTTCACCCCAGAGGCAGGCCCCACCTAGTCGATCCCGCCAGCTTGTGGAAAGGAAGCATTGAAACCTTGGGAGATTTGGCTTATGCCTACGGTCAAATAAAGCCGGTACCTCATGGGATGATCTTGGAAGCAAACGCCGGTCCCGGTTCTGATACCTTTTTGGAAACCGATATTCTTCCTCGGGAGGTCGAGATTTTCCCTACGCCGGGACATGCTTCTCACCATCAATCATATCTTGTGCATTTGGGCGCTGATACGGTCTTATTCTCGGGCGAAGCGGCTGGTATTTATCTGGGAGAAACCAATTGCGCATCTCATATAAGGCGATGCGAAAAAGCGCCCGAGAACATATATCTGAGGCCTGCTACTCCCCCTCGGTTTTTTTACGACGTCTATGTAGACTCACTTAGGAACCTAGAACAATATGAACCATCGCTCATTTGTTACGGCCATTTTGGATACACAGACGACAAGGGTCTTTTGCTAAGAGAGGAGAATCAGTTGGGGCTTTGGAAGGATATAATATGGGAAGAAGCGATGGGTGCTTCGCGCTCAGGCGCATATTCGCCTGCAAGTTCGGGAGGATTAGAAGATGACGATGGTCTGCTCATAGACCGGATCCTAGAAAGGCTTCTATCTGAAGACCCATTGCTGAGCGGGTTTTGCAGCTTGCCGCAGGACATATCCCTTAGGGAAGAATATTTCCTTAAAAACAGCATCAAAGGGTTTGCGGGATATATAAAAAGTGCTTCAAATGAGAAAGACTTATAAGAGGAGATGTTATGTATGAATGACGTATCTAGGTTGTTCTCAGAGTGTGGGGGCGGGTCTCCCAAGACGTATTTTAATGGACTAAAGTGTCCGCTATGCCATAGGACGTACAGTCCCACGGTGCTCCAGAATACATGCGTTTGTGGAGCTCCTCTTCTCGCTACGTATGATCTGGATTCTTTCAAAAAGGAATTTGATCCCGGTCTTTGGGCAGAGAGACCTTCGAGTCTTTGGCGGTACTGGGAACTTTTGCCTGTGAACTCGTTAGAAAATGCGGTTACCTTGGGGGAAGGCGGGACTCCGGTACTTGAGATGCCGCAGATGGGCAAGATGTACGGCATCAAGCACCTGTACCTTAAGGACGAGGGACTTAACCCTACAGGAACATTTAAGGCAAGGGGTGCAGCGGTTGGCGTATCTAAGGCGAAGGAGCTGGGGGCTCAAGTACTCGCCATGCCGACTGCAGGTAACGCCGGAGCCGCCTGGGCCGCTTATTCGACCCGGTCTGGACTTCGCATGGTTGTGGCCATGCCTCAAGACGCGCCTTCAGTTACGCAAGCAGAATGTGTGGCCTATGGTGCAGAGACGTACCTGGTTGATGGCCTAATATCTGACGCGGGGAAGTTCATAAACAAATTAGCGTCAGAACATGGATGGTTCCAGGTAGCTACACTTAAAGAACCTTACCGCATCGAAGGTAAAAAAACCATGGGTCTAGAGATCTTCCAGGACTTTGAGGGTAAACTACCTGCAGCTATTATTTACCCGACTGGTGGTGGGGTAGGGCTCATAGGTATGTGGAAGGCGTTTTTGGAGCTCAAAGAGGCCGGGTTCATCGAGGGAGATCTTCCCAAAATGGTAGTTTGCCAGGCGGAAGGTTGTTCGCCTATCGTTAAGGCTTTTTCGGAGGGAAAAGATAGAGCGGATTTCTTTGAGGGTGCCCACACTATTGCTGCCGGGATAAGAGTTCCTTCAGCGTTGGGTGACTTTCTAATCCTAGATGCTGTCAGATCATCAGGCGGTACAGCCGTAGCCGTTAGCGACGAAGAGATACTCGAGACATGGAAGGAAGTATCCAAACGAGAAGGCATGCTAATATGTCCCGAAGGAGCGGCTGCTGTAAGAGCGGCCAAGATCATTCGGGAAAGAGGGATTGTAGGACCAGATGATCCCGTGCTCATCCTTAACACCGGTGCGGGTTCGAAGTACACGGAACTTTTGACCGAAAAGGCCCGGAAAGCGACCGAAATATAAGACGTGCCAACTTCTTTCCGTCCAAGGATGCGAATGAAGATACAATATATAAGGTGGGTAAGGCTCACGGATCGCTTCTTTCTTGAAAGTAGGAGAAGGGGCTCTGGAAAAACGCTCAGGAAAGGAAGTGTGCCATGAGGGTTGTTATAGATATGTTGCAGAGCCTGTGGCAGGCGGCTAGGAACGTGCTGCCACTTATTGCAATCTTAGCTATATGTCAAACCATGATTCTAAAAAGACCTATTCCCAACTTGCGAACTTTTGGTGTTGGCTTGGTATTTGTCGTATTGGGGTTATTCTTCTTCCTAAAAGGCATTTCTCTAAGCCTTATCCCCATGGGAGAAGAGGTAGGGCGGAGCTTAGTTGTTCTAGATAATAAGGCGTACATTATCGCCATTGCTTTTGTGATAGGATATGCTTCGACGCTGGTAGAACCCGGGTTACAGGCCCTGGCAGCTGAAGTAGAAGAGATTTCTATTGGAGCCATTAAGGAGAATATCCTGATTCACACTGTAGCGTTGGGCGTAGGGACCGGCATGTCTCTTGGCCTCCTTAAGATACTAAACAGTATTCCATCTAAGAATATGATCATCCCGATTTTAGTCTTAACTGCGGTTTTAATACTGTTTGCCCCCGAGGAATTCGTGGGGATCGCTTTCGATGCGGCTAGTGCAACTACAGGGCCAGTCAATATCCCGATAAACATGGCAATCGCGATTGGTCTTGCATATGCTTTGGGAGGAGCTGACCCGCTCCTCAATGGGTTTGGGCTTGTTGGGCTGACATCGTTGGGCACTATGGTAACTGTTTTAGTATTAGGGATACTCAGCAGATTATGATAAGTGTCTCAAGTTTTGTGTTTTCATAGGGCTTTTGCGGACTGATTTGTATAGCGCTATGGAGAGGAGATTGTATATGAGTGAAGTGCACGCAATTGTCGCCATAGTAGAACGCGGCAAAGCCGATTCTATTGTGGAAAGGGCCAAGGAGTTTGGTGCAGGGGGAGCTACTATCCTTTTTGGAAGAGGAACCGGTCAGGAAGAATTTCAGAGGATGTTTCATCACCTCCACGTTGAAGCGTCTAAAGAGATAATAATCATCCTGTGCACAGAAGCCAAGCTGCAGCAGATACTAGAAGCAGTAGTAGAGGCAGGAAAACTCCGCGAACCCGGGAAAGGAATTGCGTTTACCTTCCCAATTTCCAACCTTGTTGGGCTAGAGTACAGACGTTCACTTTAGCGTGCATTCTTGCCCCGCAAATTATGCTACTATGGGCAATAGAAACAGCGGTCGGTGAGGTGATCCATACGACCTCAGATGTAGAATCGATGATTCTTGGTAAGGTTCTTAAGACGATTAAAAAGCGCGACATGATACAGTCGGGAGATCTTGTTCTTTGTGCCGTGTCAGGCGGACCCGACTCTATGTGTATGTTGGATAGCCTTTTCCGCATTTCTCATGACTTGGATTTTAAAATCTGCGTGGGACATCTTCATCATCATATGCGAGGCGAACAGGCAGATAAAGACGCGGAGGTTGTAGCAGAATTCTGTAGTTCAAAAGGAATACCGGTTACTATAGGCCACGCCAATGTCTTTGGCTTGGCGGAAGATCTTGGGGTCGGGATTGAGGAAGCAGGCAGGATAGCCCGCTATAGGTTTCTTTTTCAGCTGAGTGAGGAAGTCGGAGCGAACAAGATAGCTGTCGGTCATAATATGAATGATCAGGCAGAGACCGTCATAATGCGACTGGCTCGGGGTGCCGGTACCCAGGGTTTGGCAGGCATACCTCCGGTCAAGGGTAAGGTTATACGGCCATTGCTCTATGTTTCGCGAAGCGAGATTGAGGAGTATTGCCTAAAGAGGCAACTTCCCGTGATAACGGATGTGTACAACCTTGACTTGAGATATACCCGAAATTTGGTGAGGCACAGAATAATTCCGCAGATGCAGGAAGTGTTTAACCCGTCCATAGTTGAAACTTTGTGCGATACTGCAGAAGTCTTGAGATGGGACGCGGAGTTCCTCGAGAACACAGCGAGGGACGTTTTTGAAGACGTCACAATCAAAGAAGGACGGGTGACTCTTGTGAATGAAGCGAGCCTAGATGCACTTCCGGAGGCAATAAGTTCCAGGGTGCTAGAACTCAGTTGGCGTGAGTGCAGTGGAAAAATTGACTGTCTCAACGTAGAACACGTGATCCGATTGATGGAGAAAGAAGGCCGTACCTTGAGTCTTCCGGAAAGCGTTACGGCTCATTCACACGGAGGATACCTAGGCTTTTATCCGCCCGCCCCGGAGGCTTTAGATGTTCAAGTCAAAGTGCCCGGAGTCACTCCTGTTTCTGAACTCGGCCTTACAATCAAAGCTAGAGTGTTTGATAAACCCGGCGATTTTACGCCTCAGGTTAGGAATGTCAATCGATCTAACAAAGGTGAGATCCCGGACTCGCTATTCATGGTGGAATTAACTGCCTATGCAGACTACAATATATGTAGAGACGTAATAAGGGTTAGGACTAGAAAACCGGGAGATAGGTTCAAACCTCTGGGCATGCGCGGCAAAGAGAAGAAACTGCAAGATTTCTTCGTATCAATGGGGGTTTCGCGTTACTACAGAGATTTTGTTCCAATATTCGTGTGTGGCGACCGTATTTTCTGGGTTGGCGGTTTTCGATTGAGCGACGAGTTTAAGGTCACCAAAAGTACCTCAACCATACTTGAACTGACCATTGAACCTTTCTTGCGACGAAGGCAGAATTGTGCTAATATTTAGCGAGTTGACTGCTTGTTTGCAAGCAGGAGAAGCAGGCAATGCTCATGGCAGTTTTGTAAAATATGCAGTTGCCTACTATGAAAGGGGGATTTGATTGAACAAGAAACTATGGAAGAGCCTTGCAGTCTATCTTGTGCTCATGTTTGTGGCAATTTCTATCGCTGATCTTTTTGCCCCCAAGGATCAGTACACCGAACTAGACTATAACCAATTTCTCTCATATGTAGAGAGTTCAAGAATAGCTGATGCTACTATCACAGACCAGAAATCACAAATCAGTACTGTTACAGGGACTCTAAAGGATGGAACCAAGTTTTTCACGGCCATTCCTGTGGATCCCGACCTCTATCAGAAAATGGTAGAATCCGGGGTTGTGGTTGAACTGAAATTGCCTCAGGAACCGTCGTGGTGGCTGACTTTGATCGCTAACTTGCTTCCTGCACTTCTTATGGTTGGTCTGTTTGTTTTTATGATGCAGCAAACACAAGGCGGTGGAAAGCAAGTTATGCAATTCGGCAAAGCTAGAGCCAGGCTGCAATCTGAAGCGCACGAAAAAGTTACTTTCGATGACGTTGCTGGTTGCGACGAGGCCAAAGAAGAGTTAGGCGAAATTGTAGATTTTCTTAAGCACCCAAAGAAATACCTTGAGATGGGCGCAAGGATTCCTAAAGGTGTCTTGCTTTTCGGAGCACCGGGCACAGGCAAGACATACATTGCAAGGGCCGTTGCCGGTGAAGCCGGGGTGCCGTTTTTGTCAATCAGCGGCTCGGATTTTGTGGAAATGTTCGTCGGAGTTGGAGCTGCTCGTGTCAGAGATCTTTTTAATGAAGCGAAGAAAAGATCGCCGGCTATTGTATTCATAGATGAGATAGATGCCGTAGGCAGGATGCGGGGAGCAGGAATGGGTGGCGGACACGATGAACGAGAACAGACGCTGAATCAGCTTTTGGTTGAGATGGATGGTTTCAGCGTTAATGAAGGTATCATAGTTATGGCGGCTACCAATAGACCTGATGTGTTGGACCCGGCTCTATTGAGACCGGGAAGATTTGACCGTCAGATAGTTCTCGACAAACCTGATCTAAATGCCCGAGTAGAGATTTTGAAGCTCCACACCCGCAGCAAGCCTCTTTCCAAAGAGGTCGATCTTGAGGTTTTGGCGAGAGCCACGCCTGGATTTACCCCCGCGGACCTGGAGAATGTAGTGAATGAGGCGGCTCTTTTGGCAGCGCGAAGCAAAAAGAGGCGTATTGGCATGCAGGAACTCGAGGAAGCTATACACAGGGTGGTTGCCGGACCTCGGAAAAAGTCAAGACTCATAAGCGATAAGGAAAAGAAAGTCATTGCGTACCATGAGTCGGGTCACGCTTTGGCGGCTTTGATGCTCCCAAATGCAGATCCCGTGCATGAAGTGTCCATTATTCCGCGTGGGGCGGCTCTTGGATACACGCTTCAACTGCCGATAGAAGACAGGTACCTTGTAACTAGATCCGAGATCTTGGATAAGGTTACCTCAGTGCTCGCAGGAAGAGCGGCAGAAGAGATAGTGTTCGATGAAGTCTCAAGTGGAGCTGCAAATGATCTCGAGGTGGCAACTCACTTGGTGCGTCGCATGATCATGGAGTTTGGGATGTCCGAAACTCTTGGCCCCCTTACATTCGGAAAGAAGGAAGGCCAGGTGTTTCTCGGAAGGGACTTGGCTAGAGAAAGAGATTTCTCTGAAGAAGTCGCTGCTGAAATCGACCGAGAAGAAAGGACCATTATCAATGAATGTTATGAACGGGCAAAGTCCATCTTGCTCGAGAACAAGGATAAACTGATTCTTGTGGCAGAGACCCTCATGGAGAAGGAAACGCTAAAAGGCAAGGAGTTTGAAATGCTAGTCCGGGGTGAGTCTGTTGATCAAGTAGAACCGGATAAGGAGCCTGTAGCCGAAGAGGTTTTCGACGGTGTCGAAGAAGGGCCCGAGAAAGCGCGAATGAGGGAACCAAAGACCGCCGGAGGTAGACCCGCTACTGTTCCTGAGGTGCGGTAACAAGAAGGTCGCCGTTTGAACTTGAATGTGCTTCAGCCGCTCTCAAATGGGCGGCTGTTTCAGTTTCAGGAGTAACGAGAGAGTCAGGTAGAGAAGGACTTTCGGGTTTTTGTGAAGAATTCGACTAAATCAGATGCGTGTTTATGGTGGGATATTAGAAAAGTGACACCCAAGCAGCCATACGTGGGCTTTGCAAGAATCTATGACGAAATAATGTGTGATGTTCCATATGATGATTGGCTAAATTATATTAGAACCATATGGGATCACGATTGTTTTCGCCCCAAGACGGTGCTCGATCTGGCATGTGGCACTGGAAACATGGCCATAAGGCTTGCAAAACGTGGATATAAGGTGACGGGAGTAGACAGTTCCAAAGACATGCTGGATGTGGCAAGAGACAAAGCTGCCCGAGAGGGACTTTGCCTTTCGTTTGTGCAGCAAGATATGAGGTACCTTGAAAGCGAGAAGCAGTTTGATGCGGCGGTTTGCCTTTTTGACAGTCTGAACTATCTATTGGAGCCAGAGGACGTAAAATCTTGTTTTCACGCTGTCTACAAATCCCTAAAGCCAGGCGGACATTTTGTATTTGACGTTAACACCCATCTTAGATTATCAACCGTAGGCAAAGATACTATTGTCTTTGACGGTTCGTGGTACTATGCGGTGTGGCAAGACTTTTGGGACAAGAGAAATCAATGGTGGCAAGTCAATTTGACAGGATTTATAAAGGAAGGCGACCACTGGGACAGGTTCGACGAGATCCACCGAGAGCGAGCCTTTTCTCTGGAGAGCATTGCTTTATGGCTTGAAGAAGCAGGATTTGTCATAGTAGGAACATATGATTCGAACTCTCTAGAGGCGGCTTCGCCTGTCACCATGAGAGCATATTATGATTGTTACAAACCGGTCGAGAAAACAAAATGTAGAGGAAGCAAATAGGTGGTGTAGATTGTGAGTCTAGTCGGTCGCCCCGGTTTTCAACCGGACGAATTCGGTCCAATGGTTGTTGCCCCAGGTGTGATTTTCAGATATTTACCGGAGTCAAAATGGAAGACGCTCTCAATTAATGTGTTCTTAAAGATACCTATCAATGAAGAGAGATTCACCTCGCTTGCCCTTGTTCCCAGGCTCAATTCCAATGGGACCCGCTCTCTGCCTTCGCTCCAACACATCGCAAGATTCTTAGAGTCTATGTACGGGGGGCATTTGGGATCTGATGCTTCCAAAGTTGGTCCCGTGCAGGTCATACGTTTTACTATTGAAATACCGTCACCTAAGTACTTGAATTCCGCGAAATTCGGAGAAGCACTGGGTTCAATCGAAGCTAAAACCTGGTCTTTCTTATGGGATATAGTTGGCAATCCTTACTTGGAGAATGAAGCTTATCCAGAGAGGACGTTTGAAGTCGAGCGGGAGGATCACAGACGAGATATCATAGGACTCATAAACAATCCCCCCTCATATGCAGTGGTTCGACTTATCGAAGAGATCTCACGGGGAGATCGCAGGGGCCTTCCTCCTTGGGGCTCTCTGGAACGGCTTGCATCAGCGGACCCTGCGGTTACTTGGAACGTATGGAAGGAAACCCTTTCTACCTGTCCGATAAGCATCTACGCTATAGGGGAGGGCGCTGACAAGGTAGGCGAGATTGTCTCTCGAAACGGGATTACTTTTCCGGCAGGTAGGCTTAGGGAGATAGTGGATATTTCCGAGGAACTGAAGCCGCCGGTTACGCCTGAAGAGGTAGTCCGTGTAGAGGAAGGGTTTCCGGGGCGCCAAACTGTAATTAGCATGGCATTTGACACAGGTGTGAGTCCAAAAGATCCTGAGTTTCCCGTTCTGCTATTCCTAGATGGCCTTTTAGGAGGATTTCCACACTCTAAAATATTTTCCGTAGTAAGAGAAAAAGAGAACCTCGCGTATTTTGCAGATACCATAGTTGATGCGTGGCGAGGTCTTGTTATCGCTATAGCCGGCATTTCAGATAGGGATAAAGATAGGGTTGAAGACCTAATCGCTTCGCAGATGGATGTCCTAAGACACGGAGATATATCAGACGAAGAGATGGATAACACAAGAAAAGGACTGATACGGCGGCTAAGGACCGAAGCAGATTATCAGGGAACTATCATCAATCGTATGCTTAACCACGAGATACTAGGTGGTGCTCGGACAGGTGAGGAGATCGTAGGTGGTGTCTCGAAAGTGACCAAAGATGACGTGATTAGCTTGGCAAATAAAACAGAACTAAAAGCGGTGTACGTTCTGAGAGCGGAAGGTGATAGCTAGATTGCTAAGTAGACTCCCAACACTTAGAGATCCCTTGCTGGATGAACAGATTCACGCAGCTCGCATCTACGGTATGAATGTTTTCATTCTGCCAAAACCTGCCTTTCAGAGACAATATGCTGAGGTTTGCGTCAATTACGGTTCAAATGACACCACATTTATCCCGCACGGTTCGGACGCCCAGGTCAGTGTTCCTGCCGGAGTGGCGCATTTCTTAGAGCATAAGATGTTCGAGAAGCCCTGGGGCGACGCTTTTTCAGCTTTTGCATCTTTTGGTGCCTCAGCAAACGCTTACACAACCAACAACTCTACCTCCTATCAATTCTGGTCCCTCGACAACTATGACAAAGGACTGGCCTTGCTAATGGAAGTAGTTTTCGCGCCATATTTTACCAAAGAGTCTGTCGAGAAAGAGAAAAACATAATCGCTCAAGAGATCAGTATGTATGAAGATCAGCCTGAATGGCGCATTTTTCGAGAAACTTTGGGCAGATTATACAAAGAGCATCCCGTGCGTCTAGACATTGCAGGTACTTATGAATCAATTCAGGCAATTGATGAAGATCTGCTGTATATGTGTCACAAGAACTTCTACTGCCCGGAGAACGCGACGCTTTTCATCGCAGGTGACTTTGAACCAGATGAAATCTTGGAATTGGCTCAAAGTGTCATTGAAAAACATGTAGATGTCGGAAGAGAGCCGCCAATCAGGATAAGGCCCAACGAGCCTCCGGACGTATCTGGCGATGTTCGGATAAACCTTCCTGTTCCTACACCTCTTCTCAACATAGGTTGGAAAGACAATCATCTTTTAAATGGCCGAGAGTTGCTCAGGCGTGAGATGGCGTGCGCTTTTTTTCTGGACATCACATTTGGAAAGAGTTCAGACTTTTTCGCGCAAGTTCATAAGCAAGGTTTGACAGACAATTTGAGTTTCTCCTATGAAGCATGGCCCGACTACGCCTTTTCGATTGTAGGTGCAGAAAGCGAGAACCCGGATGTCCTAAACGAGATGATTCTCGAAGAAGTGAATAGAGTTGGCATGGATGGAGTAGATGCGGCAGAGTTTGAAAGAAAGAGAAGGGCTGCCCTAGGTAGATTCATAACAGTCTTTAGCTCTTTTGAATCTGTCGGGATGAGCCAGATTCGCCTGTCCAACTTGGGTGAAAACCTCTTCTCTTATGGCTCTATCTTAGAGAGCCTTGATATATCAGACATAGATGCGAGTATGGATTGCCTCGCTCAAGGTATGAAAGTAAGCGTTATTGTCGCTAACGAAGGGTGAGTGTAGGTTTTCTATCGCTAAAAGCCATGAGTTAATGCAAAAACACGGAAGGTGATGACGAAATGACCGTAGCCATAAGCGGCAAGAATATGACCATAGGGGAAATAGTGAGGGTGGCGAAACACGAGGAAGAGGTAGCGATATTACAAGAAGCTAAAGAACAGATGCTTAAGTCCCATACCCTTATGGGCAAGGCGGTTGAAGATGGGAAAAGAGTATACGGTATCAATACAGGGTTTGGCAAGTTCGCCGACACCCCCATATCTTACGATGATCTTGCGAGATTGCAGGAAAACCTAGTCAGAAGTCACGCGGCAGGCGTAGGCCCTTTGTTTTCTCAAGAAGAAGTGAGGGCTGCTATGCTTCTAAGGGCAAATGCTCTTGCGAGGGGGATGTCTGGTATAAGGGTTGAGGTAGTTGAGACTATAGTAGACATGCTAAACAAGGGCGTGACCCCGTGCGTACCCGAGAGGGGTTCAGTGGGCGCAAGCGGAGATTTGGCACCTCTGGCGCATATCGCTCTGGTTATCATCGGAGAAGGGCATGCTTTTTACCAAGGCGACGTTATGCCTGGGAAAGAGGCTCTGGATAAAGCCGGTATAAGACCGTGCAAACTTGAGGCCAAAGAAGGTTTGGCCCTTACTAACGGTGTGCAAATGACCAACGGGGTGCTCTCCTTAGTTGTCGATCAAGGCCGGGTATTGGCTAAAGCGGCGGATATAATTGCTTCGCTCACGGGGCAGGTTTTGCAGGTTATTGTCGATGCTTACGATGATGGGATACTGAATCTGCGTCCCCAAGATGGGGCAAGAGAAGTAGGGAGCAATTTGAGGACCCTTTTAAAAGGATCTGGGCTATCTACAGTGTCGGGTCAGGTCCGCGTGCAAGACTCTTATGTCTTGCGGTGTATACCGCAAGTTCACGGAGCTGTTCGCCAGGGATTGAATCACGTTGCAAATATCGTTGAGATAGAGAGCGGTTCCGCCACGGACAACCCGTTAGTCCTTGAAGACGGCAGGATTCTATCTGGCGGGAATTTCCATGGACAGCCTCTTGCCGTCGCATCTGACTATCTTGGGATTTGCCTTTGCTCGCTGGGTAATATATCAGAGCGGAGGATAGCTAGGATGATGGATTCAGTAAAAAGCGGTCTCCCTCCTTTTCTCACAAAAGAAGGTGGTCTGAATTCCGGTCTCATGCTAATCCAGTATACCGCGGCCTCGTTGGTATCGGAGAACAAGGTTCTCGCCCATCCATCAAGCGTCGATACCGTTCCGACCTCAGCGGATCAAGAAGACCATGTCAGCATGTCGACGATTGCCGCGAGAAAAGCGCGAGATATTGCCGGAAATGTCTCATATGTGCTCGCCGCAGAATATTTGAGCGCATGTCAAGGCGTGGAGTTCCTTGCGAAAGAAAGACTGTCGCCTGCCGGCCGTGCAGCCTATGGCGTTTTGAGACAGGAAATACCTTCACTTGAGGAAGACAGGCCTTTGAATCCGGATTTGGAGGCTGCCAGGCGGTTAATAGTGTCCGGCAAATTGGAGGAGGCAGTCCTTCAAGAGAGCGGCGAGTTATTCTAACATTAGCGATATGCAAAGGATGAGGTAGGATGAAGAGCAATAGGAAACCCGAGGCTGACTTTGCGCTGATAAACATCGGCCAGCTTCTCACCATGGCTCCCGGCGATGGTCCCAAGAGAGGCCAAGATGCAAGGGATCTAGGGGTACTGGAAAACGCCTTTTTGGCCTCAAGAGATGGCAAGATTGTGGCCCTGGGACCAAATCCATCTCTTCAAAATGAAGTGGATCTCTTGGAGAATGCTAGAGTTGTGGATGCCGGAAGGAGAGTGGTTGCCCCAGGGTTTGTGGATGCACATACACATCTGGTTTTCGGGGGATGG
>Ga0208824_1001690_pt1 | contig 18985 bp, 27 predicted proteins | sample AD_JPNTR3_MetaG_FD_184447 | JGI IMG/M metagenome (GOLD analysis project Ga0208824, IMG submission 184447) | Active sludge microbial communities of municipal wastewater-treating anaerobic digesters from Japan - AD_JPNTR3_MetaG (SPAdes) (version 2) | ecosystem: Engineered > Bioreactor > Anaerobic...
TGCTTCATCTGGTAGGGGGTGTCATCGGTGTCGAGGATCGGCAGGAAACTGATCGACTTACCCTCCGGAGTGACCCTTTCGGTCGATGGCGAAAAGGTCAAGGTCAAGGGTCCCAAGGGAGAACTCTCGGTGAACCTCGTCCCGGGGATAGATGTCACCGTGGAGGACAACGCCGTCAAGGTTACGCGGCAGGGCGACGACAAGAGGACTAGGGCCTATCACGGGATGATGAGGGCCCTGGTGAATAACCTCGTCCAGGGGGTCAGCACAGGTTTTGAAAGGCGGCTGGAGATCGTCGGGATCGGCTGGCGCGCCCAGATGCAGGGAAACACCCTGGTCATGAACCTGGGCTTCTCTCACCCGGTGGAGTACGACCCCCCCAAGGGAGTGGAGGTCACCACCGACGGCCCTACGAAGATCACCGTGAAGGGGATAGACAAGCAGGCCGTCGGCCAGGCGGCGGCGGTCATACGGGGCTTCAGGCCGCCCGAACCCTACAAGGGCAAGGGTATCAGGTACGTCGGCGAGCAAGTGATCCGTAAAGCCGGCAAGGCCGGAGCCTAGCTAGCGAGGTGAAGGACAGGATGAAAAAGAGGACCAGGAACGATATGCGTTTGATCAGGCACCGCCGTCTCCGCAAGACCCTTTCGGGCACCGGGGAGCGCCCGCGCCTTGCCGTATTCCGCAGCCTGAACCACATGTACGCCCAGGTCATCGATGATACCCGGGGGCATACGCTGGCCGCCGCTTCGACGCTGGAGAAAAGCGTCAGGAACGGCACTGAGGGCGGCGGCGATATCGAGGCCGCCAAGGCGGTCGGCAGGGCGGTCGCCGAGAGGGCCCTGGAGAAGGGCATAACCCAGGTCCTTTTCGATCGCGGCGGTCACCTGTACCACGGCAAGGTCAAGGCCCTGGCCGACGCGGCCCGCGAAGCCGGCCTGAAGTTCTAAGGAGGTTGCAGGAAATGAGGGTCAACGAAGGCGGTCCTAAGGGTCAGGAAATGCTCGAAAGAGTCGTCTCCATAAACCGCGTGAGCAAGGTCGTCAAGGGCGGCAAGAGGTTCAGGTTCAGTGTTCTCGTGGTCGTGGGTGACGGTATTCAGAATGTGGGTATAGGCATCGGCAAGGCCAGGGAGATCTCCGAGGCCGTCAGGAAAGGCATCGAGAAGGCCAAGAAGGGCCAGGTCGAACTAAAGAGGGTCGGCAGCAGCATCCCCCATGATATCGTGGGTCGCTTCGGTGCCGCCGAGGTCCTTCTCAAACCGGCCGTCCCCGGGACGGGCGTCATCGCCGGCGGGGCTGTCCGGGCCATCATGGAACTGGGCGGTGTCAGCGACGTGGTGACCAAGGTCATCGGCAGGACCTCCAACCCGGTCAACGTGGCCTACGCCACCATGACGGCCCTTAAGGGGCTCCGCTCCCCGGCGGAGGTCATGAGACTCCGCGGCAGAGAAGCCCGGTCCGCCCAGGAAGCGTAGGGGGCGAGACGAAGATGGCCAAGCTGAAGGTCACGCTCAGGAAGAGCACCATAGGCCGCCCGCCCCGCCAGGGGGAGACGGTCCGGGCATTGGGCCTGAGGAAGATCAGGCAGACCGTTGTCCATGAAGACACTCCCCAGGTCCGAGGGATGATAGCCGCTGTGGAGCACCTTGTGGACTGGGAGATCGTAGAGGAATAGGGGGGGAGAGGCTCGTGGGAATTCATGAGCTCCGGCCCGCTCCTGGGTCGAAGAGAAAACCGAAAAGGATGGGACAAGGCACGGCGTCCGGCGCAGGCAGGACCGCCGGCAAGGGCACCAAGGGCCAGAAAGCCAGAAGCGGCGGGGGAGTCCGCCCCGGTTTCGAGGGCGGCCAGATGCCCCTCACGAGGAGGGTCCCCAAGAGGGGCTTCAGTAACGCCAGGTTTAAAAGGACCTTCCAGTTGGTTAACGTGGGAAGGCTCGGTGACCATTTCGAGAATGGCGGCGAAGTGGGCATACCCGAGATGCTGATGGCCGGGCTCATCGGGGACGCGAAAAGACCGGTGAAAATACTGGGCGACGGCGAGGTCACCGTGGCATTGACGGTTAAGGCCAACGCCTTCAGCGCCCAGGCGGTTGCGAAGATCGAGGCCGCGGGCGGGAAGACCGAGGTGATCTAGGTGCTCGACGCATTCAGGGATGCTTTCCGGTTGCCCGATCTCAAGAGGAAAATCTTCTTCACAATGGGGGTGCTTTTCCTCTTCCGTCTCGGCACCCATATCCCCACGCCGGGCATCGATCCCGACGCCATGGCCAGCCTGTTCGACCAGGGCGGGGTGCTGGGGTTCCTGGACCTCTTCGCCGGGGGAGCTCTCAGGCGGTTCAGCGTATTCGCCCTCGGCGTCGCTCCCTATATCAACGCCAGCATCGTCATGCAGCTGTTGGTGGTGGTGTTCCCCGCCCTGGAAAAGCTCCAGAAGGAGGGTGAACAGGGCAGGAAGAAGATCGTCCAGTACACCAGGCTCGGAACGGTGTTTTTCGCCGCCGTCCAGGCCATAGGCATGACCTTCTGGCTCAGGAACCTGGGTGTATTCTCGGGAGGATGGGTGGGCTTCGTCGCGGCGATCATCACTGTCACGGCGGGCTCCCTGGTGGTCATGTGGCTGGGGGAGGAGATCTCCGACCATGGTATCGGCAACGGCATCTCGCTTTTGATATTCGCCGGGATAGTGGCCCGACTGCCTGAGGCCGTGATCAGGACCTGGTCGCTCCTGAGGATGGGTGAGATGAACGTCCTTGTCATCACCTTGGCCCTCATCCTGATCCTCGTGGTCATCGCAGGCTGCGTCCTCCTCCAGGAGGGGCAAAGGAGGCTTCCCGTCCAGTACGCAAAAAGGGTCGTCGGGAACAAGGTCTACGGTGGACAGAGCACCTTCATACCTTTGAAGGTGAACCAGGCCGGCGTTATCCCGATCATATTCGCGTCGTCGGTGTTGCTGTTCCCCTCCACCATAGCAAGGCTTTTCTCGGGTGAGGTGTCGGCGATGATACAGCGCTTCCTGTCACCCGGCAGCCTGGTGTACATGACCCTCTACGTGGTACTGATCGTCTTCTTCTCCTACTTTTACACCGCCGTCGTCTTCGACCCCAACGACACGGCCGAGAACATGAAGAAGTACGGTGGGTTCGTCCTGGGCATCAGGCCGGGGAAACCGACGGCCGAGTACATCGAGAAGGTGATGTCGAGGATCACCCTCGGCGGCGCCGTCTTCCTCGCCGCCGTCGCCCTGCTGCCAACCCTGATGACCCGCCTCATGGGGATCACCACCTTCTACTTCGGCGGCACCGCCGTCCTGATCGTGGTGGGCGTGGCTCTCGACACGGTACATCAAGTCGAGGCCCAGCTGCTTATGAGGCACTACGAGGGGATTCTTAAGCGGTCGAAGGGGAAGACCGCCGGGCTCCTCAAATTCTAGAGGATACGGCGAGATCATGAGAGTCATCTTCCTCGGTTCGCCCGGCGCCGGCAAAGGGACACAGGCAGCGGTCCTCAAGGACCGCTACGGACTCGCCCACATATCCACGGGCGACATCCTCAGAGAGAACGTCAGAAGCGGGACCGCGCTGGGAAAAGCCGCCAAGGGGTACATGGACTCCGGCGGGCTGGTCCCGGACGACGTGATAATCGCCATGATGAGGGAACGCCTCCAGGAACCCGACTGCCGGGGCGGTTTCATCCTGGACGGGTTCCCCAGGACGGTCCCCCAGGCCGAGGCCCTGGACCGTCTCCTGGAGGAGATGGGCATCAACCTCGACGGCGTCATCCTTTTCGAGGTCCCAAGGCAACTGGTCATCGACCGGCTGACCGGCAGGAGGGTCTGCGGTAGTTGCGGCGAGATATACAACGTGCGCTTCAAGAACACCGCGACCCCCGGGGTCTGCGACCGCTGCGGCGGAGAGTTGACCCAAAGGGATGACGACAGGGAAGAGGTCGTCATCAGGAGGCTCGAGGTCTACGAGGAGCAGACGGCCCCACTGATCCGCTACTACGAGGAGCAGGGCCGGCTCATCCGCGTCGACGCGGGCCAGGAGGGCGGCCGGGTGGTCGCGGCCATAGAAAAGGCCGTTGGGTTATAGGGAATGGTCACGCTAAAGAACGAACAGGAAATAGCGAGCCTCAGGAAGGCCGGAAAGATCGTGGTCGATGTCCTTCACCTCGTGAGAGATATCATCCGGCCGGGGGTGGACACCCTGACCCTGGACACCGAGGCGGAAAAGCTTATCGTCGCCTCTGGAGCGCGACCGGCCTTTAAAGGATACACCGTTCCCGGCGTCCCCGTTCCTTTTCCCGGGACCCTTTGCGTTTCCATCAACGACGAAGTGGTCCACGGGAAGCCCGACAGGGACAGGATCCTCCAGGAGGGCGACGTGGTCAGCGTCGATGTGGGAGTCCGTTTCGAAGGGTTCTACGGGGACGCGGCCTGTACCTTCCCGGCGGGGGATATTTCGCCGGAAAGGGAAGCCCTGCTCAGGGTGACCCGGGAGTGCCTGGAAAGGGCCATCGCCGTATCCCGTGAGGGTGCCACGCTGGGTGATATCGGCCACGCGGTGGAATCATGGGCCGTTCCCAAGGGCTACGGGGTCGTGAGGGAATACGCCGGCCACGGGATCGGGAGGAAACTCCACGAGGCCCCGCAGATCCCCAACTACGGCGTTCCCGGCAAGGGCATAACCCTCAAGAAGGGTATGTCCCTCGCCATTGAACCGATGATAATGGCCGGGAAGGAGGCGGTAAGGACTCTGAAGGACGGATGGACCGTGGTGACGGCCGATGGCTCCGATGCCGCCCACTTCGAAAAGACCATCGTCATAACCGGCGACATTCCGGAGGTGATCACGCCTTGGGATTGAGAGATCGGGGCGCTGACCTCCCCGGGGTCGGCAGCCGCCCCGGCCTGGTCGAACGGGTCGGGTCGTCCCGCCGGGTGGGACAGAGAGGGTGAAGGAGCCGAATGCCAAAAGATGACATGATCGAGGTCAAGGGAAAGGTCTTAGAACCTTTACCTAACGCCATGTTCCGGGTCGAACTGGAAAACGGTCACAAGATCCTTGGCCACGTGTCGGGCAAGATGCGGATGCATTTCATAAGGATCCTGCCGGGGGATAGGGTCCTCGTCCAGATATCCCCCTACGACTTGACACGGGGAAGGATCGTGTATAGATATAAATAGCTTGGAACCTGGACGATGGCCGGGGTTTTCCCCGGCGGACGCGTAATACAGCTGCGTTGAGGAGTGTGGGATCAAATGAAAGTGAAGCCTTCTATCAAACCCATCTGCGAACATTGCAGGGTTATCAAGAGAAAAGGTGTCGTCAGGATCATATGCAGCAAGAACCCGAGGCATAAACAGAGACAGGGAGCGAGGAGGTAGTACCCCATGGCACGAATAGCAGGAGTCGATCTCCCCAGGGAAAAACGCATCGAGGTCGCGCTGACCTACATCTATGGGATCGGGCAGCCCTCCTCGAAGAAAATCTTGGAGGCCACCTCCATCGACCCCGACCGGAGGGTCAAGGACCTCACCGAGGAGGAAGCCCAGAAGCTCAGGTCGGAGATAGAGGAGCATTACAGGGTCGAAGGCGACCTCCGGCGTGAGGTCACGATGAACATCAAGCGCCTCATCGAGATAGGCTGTTATAGGGGCATGCGCCATAAATTCGGCCTCCCTGTGAGGGGGCAGAGGACGAAGACCAACGCGAGGACCCGCAAGGGACCACGCAGGGCCGTCGCGGGCAAGAAGAAACCCGCGGCCAAGAAGTAGCAAGGGAGGGAGTATTCGCGTGGCGAAGAGAACGCAACGAAGGGGCAAGAAAAAGGAAAAAAAGAATATCAGTTACGGTGTAGCCCATATCTACTCGACCTTCAACAACACCATAATCAGTGTCACCGATAGGCAGGGTAACCTGCTGTCGTGGGCCTCGGGCGGGCATGTGGGTTTCAAGGGGGCGAGGAAATCCACCCCCTTCGCGGCCCAGCTGGCGGCCCAGCAGGTAGCCAAGCAGGCCCAGGATCATGGTGTCCAGGAAATAGATGTCATTGTCAAGGGGCCCGGGCCCGGCCGCGAATCGGCCATCCGGTCCCTCCAGGGGGCGGGTCTTCAGGTGAACGCCATCAAGGACGAGACCCCCATCCCCCACAACGGTTGCCGGCCTCCCAAGCGTCGGCGAGTCTAGCGGGCTGATCTAAGGAGGACAAGGGTAATGAGCAGGTACACAGGTGCCGTTTGCCGCCTCTGCAGGACCGAGGGAACGAAACTCTTCCTGAAGGGCGACAGGTGTTACACCGAAAAGTGCGCCATCAACAAGAGAAACTACAAACCGGGGCAGCACGGTCAGAGCCGGAGGATAAAGGTCAGCGAGTACGGCCTCCGGTTGCGGGAGAAGCAGAAACTGAGACGGTTTTACGGGGTCAACGAATCCCAGTTCAGGAGGTTCTACGCCGCCGCCTCGAGAATGACGGGCCAGACGGGCCATAACTTCCTGCGGCTGCTCGAGACGCGCCTCGACAACGTGGTTTACCGGTTCGGCATCGGGGTGAGCCGCCCCCAGGCGCGTCAGTTCGTGAGGCATGGGCACGTCACCGTGAACGGGCGCAAGGTGGATATCCCCAGTTACCTCGTGAAGGCGGGGGATGTCATCGCCATTGGTGAGGGGAGCCGGGACAAGACCATCCTCAAGGAGAACATCGAAGTGGCGGCTTCCCGGACGATACCCGAGTGGCTGCAGTTCGACGCCGAAAAGCAGGAAGGCCGCATATTGGCCCTCCCGAACCGTGAACAGATCGAAGTCCCCGTCAAGGAACAGCTGGTTGTCGAGTTCTACGCCCGATAGGGTATGGCCGGGAGGAAAATGATGGAACATATCAAACCCGAGATCCGGATAGAGGAAAGCACTCCCCTGAACGGAAAGATCGTCGTCAGCCCCCTGGAAAAGGGGTACGGCGTCACCCTTGGGAACGCTCTCAGGCGGGTCCTGCTGTCTTCCATAGGCGGGGCGGCCATCACGGCGGTGAGGATCGAGGGTATCCTTCACGAGTTCAGCACCATCCAGGGCATGCGGGAGGATGTCATCGAACTGCTCCTCAACCTGAAGAACGTGGCGTTGAAAAGCTACAGCGAGGGGACCAAGATACTCAGGCTTGAGGCTAAGGGGCCCTGCGTCGTCACGCCGGCCCACATCCAGCCGGACAGCGACATCGAGTTCGTGGATCCCGACAAGTATATCTGTACCCTTGAAGAAGACGGCTCCCTGGAGATGGACCTCTTCATCGAAAAAGGGACGGGCTACCTGACCTCCGAAAGGGACAGGCCCTCGGACCTCCCCCTTGACGCCCTCGTCATGGACGCGGTGTTCTCGCCCGTCCGCCGGGCGAAGTACGAAGTCCAGGACGCCAGGGTCGGCCAGAGGACCGACTACGAAAGGCTGGTCCTCGAAGTATGGACCGACGGATCGATCATGCCCGAAAAGGCCGTGATCGACGCAGCGTCCATCCTGCAGAGGTCCTTTTCCCTCTTCGTCAAAGGGCTCAGTAAGGATGAGTCCGAAGGTGCCGCCGATGGGGAAGGCGAAGGGTCGGCTGGTCAGGGTAAGGATGTCGACGGTGTCTTCTCCAGGTCCATCAAGGACCTGGAGTTATCCATAAGGAGCGAGAACTGCCTTCTGCGGGGAGGAGTCCAGACCATCGGGGACCTCATGAGCAGGGGCAGGTCGGAACTGTTGAAGATAAGGAATTTGGGCAAGATATCCCTCAGGGAGATTGAGGAAAAGCTGGAAGCCTTCGGGCTGCAGATCTCGGAGGATGACCGCCCGTCAGAGGACAAGTCGAAGGAGGATGAAGCCCGATGAGGCATCGTGTTGATCGTCGCAGGCTTGGGCGGTACGGAAGCCATCGCATGGCCATGCTCTCAAACCTCACGGCGGACCTTTTCCTGGAGGAGCGCCTGGAGACCACCGTCACCAGGGCCAAGGAGGTTCGCAGGGTAGCGGAGAGGATGATAACAAAGGCCAAGGTCGGCGACCTCCACAACCGGAGGATCGTCGCTTCCAGGATGGGAAATGTCAAGGCCGTGCAGAAACTGTTCAACGATATAGCAGGCCGTTTCGGCGAAAGGCAGGGGGGGTACACCCGGATAACCAGGTTGGGTTACCGCAAGGGCGACGGCGCCCCCATGGCCGTGATAGAACTTGTCGAGAGGTCATGACGGCCGATTGCCTGGTAAGGTTTTCCGGTGTTTCTTACACCTACCAGGGTACAGACGCTCCAGCCATCGCGGATATTGACCTTGAGATCGGCGCCGGGGAGTGGATAGCCGTACTTGGGAGCAACGGGTCGGGTAAATCCACCCTGGCGAAGCACTTCAACGCCCTGCTGTTACCGACGCAGGGCGATTGTTTTGTTCACGGCCTCAACACAAAAACCGAAGAAGGCAAACGTTCGGCCCGAAGGTCGGTGTCTATGGTTTTCCAGAACCCCGAGAACCAGCTCATAGCGGCCGTGGTCGAGGAGGACGTCGCTTTCGGACCGGAGAACCTGGGACTGTCTCCGGGGGAGATCAGGGAAAGGGTGAGATGGGCACTGGAGGTCTCCGGCCTCGGTAAAATGGCCCGTAAACCCGTCTACGCCCTTTCGGGGGGACAGAAACAGAGGCTGGCCCTGGCGGGGGCCATCGCCCAGGAAACCCCTTGCCTCGTCATGGATGAAGCGACGACCATGCTCGATCCCAAGGGGAGGCAGGATCTCATGGCGGTGCTCTCCAACCTTCATGCCGGCGGCATGACCCTCGTCTCCATCACCCACAGGCTCGAGGAGATCCTGCCCTGTGACCGCTGCGTTGTACTCTATAAGGGCCGCGTGGCCTGGGAAGGCACCCCGGAGGCCTTGTTCCTCCTCGACGAGGAAATGGTGCGATGGGGGCTCGAGGTGCCGGGAATGGTGAGGGTGTGGCGGATGCTGCTCAAGGAGGGGCTCATCGGCAAGGAGACCCCCCCGCGGATGGAAGAAATGGTGGAGGCCCTATGTCGATAGCCGTGAGGGACCTGGTCCATGTCTATCACCCCGGATCCCCCCTCCAGACGAGAGCTCTCGACGGTGTCACCTTCGAGGCCGAAAAGGGCAACTGGGTCGCCGTCGTAGGTCATACCGGCAGCGGCAAGTCCACCCTTGCCCAGCACCTGAACGGGCTCCTCCTGCCGACGGAGGGCTCCGTCAGCGTCGACGGCATTCCGGTCCGCCACGGCGAAGGGTGCCTCCGCCGGGTCAGGCAGAAGGTGGGCTTGGTCTTCCAGTACCCCGAGCAGCAGCTTTTCGAGGAGACCGTGTTCAAGGAGGTATCCTTCGGCCCCAGGAACTGGGGCTTCCAGGCCGACCACCTTGAAAAAAGCGTCCGAGGGGCCCTCGAACTGGTGGGCATCGGCCGGGAGCTCTACGAAGCCAGCCCTTTCCGGCTGTCAGGAGGACAGAAGAGGAGGGTGGCCATTGCCTCGACGCTCTCTTCCGATCCCGATTACCTCGTCATGGACGAGCCCACTGCGGGGCTCGATTCCACGGGGAGGAGGCAGCTGCTCGGCCTTCTTTCGGAGCTGAAGAAACTGGGCAAGGGGATAATTCATATCACCCACGACATGGAACTGGCCCTGGGCCTCGCCGATACGATACTGGTCCTCGACGAGGGCAGGAGTACTCTCTGGGGTCCCCCGGGCGTGATACTGGGGGAACTCCTCGAACGGGACATACGGGGACTCGTCATCCCGGACCTCGTCCGGTTCGCCGGACGCCTCCGCGACCTGGGCTTCGAGGTGCCCCTCACCTGGGAGCCTAAGACGCTGGCGGAAGCGATAGGCAGGAGCCACGGAAGATGAAATTCCTGAACAACATGACCCTGGGACAGTATGTCCCCGTCGAATCCCCCGTCCACCACCTCGACCCGCGGTGCAAGATCGTGGCCGTCCTCTTTTGCCTCGTGGGCATCTTCATGGTCCGCGGCCTCCTGGGCTTTGCGATGTGGGGCCTCTTTTTCCTGACCCTGGTCGGGGCATCGAAAATACCCGCACGGCTGGTCCTTTCCACGGTGAAGCCGGTCTGGATACTGGTGGTTTTCACCGCCGCGATCCACCTCTTCTTCACCGGCGGCGAGCCGGTCTTCTCCTGGGGTATCCTGGAGGTGACCCGGGAGGGCGTGATCATGGCCGCCAGGATGGGTTCAAGGCTTATGCTGCTCATCATGTTTGCGGGCCTCCTGACGCTCACGACGAGCCCCACGGAACTGGCCGACGGCCTGGAGAACCTCTTCTCCCCCTTTCGCAGGTTCGGCTTCCCCGCCCACGAACTGGCCATGATGATGACCATAGCCCTTAGGTTCATACCGACCCTTCTCAACGAGACAGAGAGGATAATGAAGGCCCAGATAGCCAGGGGGGCCGAACTGGAAAGGGGCGGGCCCCTTAAGAGGATTCGGGCCTTCATCCCCGTCCTGGTGCCCCTTTTCGTGATCGTCTTCCAGAGGGCCGACGACCTGGCCACCGCCATGGAGGCGAGGAACTACACCGGCGGCGAGGGCAGGACCCGGATGAATCCCCTTCAATGGACCGCCGGGGACTCCGCCGCCTTCGCTTTCTCGCTCCTGTTCTCCCTCCTGGCGGTCTTCCTCGATGGCAGGGTGACCCTCCCATGAGGTTCGCCGCGAAGATAGCCTATGACGGATCCAGCTTCTCGGGCTGGCAGAAACAGCCGAAAGCTACGGAAAACACTGTGCAGGAGCACATCGAGAGGGCCCTCGTCACGCTGAACAGGCGGAGTACGCCCGTCGTGGCCGCAGGCCGGACCGACAAGGGAGTCCACGCCTTGGGGCAGGTGATATCCTTCGACATGGCCTTCCCCTGGGAACCACGAAAGCTCCGTAACGCCCTGGACGCCAACCTCCCCGAATCCATAAGCGTGTCGCTGGTGGCCCCCGTCCCCGATGGTTTCAACGCCAGGCGGAGCGCCGACTGGAGGGAATACGTATATTTCGTATGGAAAGGACAGGGGTGCCCGCCCCATATCCGCCCCTTCGTCTGGAGGAACAGTTCCGACTGGGACAGGGGTGCCTTGGGGGTGCTTTGCAACCTTTTGAAGGGTGAACACGATTTCGGCGCTTTCTGCCGCAAACTCGACCGCCCCGACGACGCGCGCAGGACGATCCTGGCCGCGTCGGTCTCGGGCAAGGGACCTCTCCTGCGGTTCAGGATAAGGGGTGACAGTTTCCTGACGAACATGATCAGGATCATCATGGGGTCGATGGATCTCGTCGCGGCCGGCAAAAGGGACGTCCCCTGGTTCCAGGGGCTTCTCGAAGGAGGCCGGAGGGTCGACGCCGGCCCCACCGCCCCGCCGGGCGGACTTTTCCTCATCCGAGTGGGGTACACCCCCTCGCCCTGGGTTTCTTGAGGGCGGAGGTCTTTTCGGATATAGTCTAACCGCGAACGCGGGAGTCACGAGGACCAAGGCGGTCTTTTTCGTCGACCCTTGAAGGAGGTAACCTTGCATGTGGGGTATGGATATCGGGATCGACCTGGGGACGGCCAACGTCCTCGTTTTCATGAAAAACAACGGGGTGGTCCTCAGGGAGCCCTCCGTGGTGGCCGTGGACCTGAACTCCGACAGGATCCTGGCCGTCGGCAACGAGGCTAAGAACATGCTCGGGAGGACCCCCGGAAACGTGGTGGCCATCAGGCCCCTAAAGGACGGCGTCATCGCCGACTACACCATGACCGAGGCCATGCTCAGGCACTTCCTGAAAAAGGTCATCAAGGGCTTCGGAAGGATGATGAGGCGCAGGGCCATGATATGCGTCCCCTCCGGCGCCACCGACGTGGAGCGCAGGGCCGTCCTCGAGGCCGCCGTCGAGATCGGCACAAAGGAGGCCTTCCTGATAGAAGAGCCCATGGCGGCTGCCATTGGGGCCAACCTCGATATCTCCGAACCCAGGGGAAACCTCATCGTCGACATCGGCGGCGGAACGACCGACGTGGCGGTCCTTTCCTACGGAGGCATCGTCGTGGCCGAGTCCCTGAGGCTTGGAGGCGACCGGTTCGACGAGAACATCACCCGTTACATCCGGAAGGAATTCAACCTCGCTATCGGGGAACAGACGGCCGAAGCGATCAAGATCAATGTGGCCAACTGCGCCCCCTCGCCGCGGCAGGAAGAGACCATGGTGATCAAAGGGCGGGATCTCGTTCACGGGCTTCCGAGGCAGATCGAGATCACCGACCGGATCGTCGCCAAGGCCATCGAGGAGACGGTCAGCATGATAATCGAGGGGATCAGGCAGGTCCTGGAGAGGACGCCGCCCGAATTGTCGGCCGACATAATAGACCGGGGAATAACCCTTTCCGGCGGTGGAGCCCTCCTGAAGGGGCTCCCCGAGCTCGTCACGAAGAAGACCCAGATACCCGCCTACGTGGCCGACATGCCCCTGGAATGCGTGGCCATCGGGACCGGCAAGGCCCTCGATGATCTTGACAAGCTGCGCTCCAGCGGTTCACTTATCGGGATCTCCAGGCGCAGGGAGAGAAAGGTATGGTGATATGACCTCGTGGTCGGATCCGCTTTTCGGGGTTGAAAAAGGGGGATCCAGTGCGTTAACATATAAACCGTGGTGGCAGGAAGGTTTATTTTTTTCCTGCGTCCGTTGCGGCCGTTGCTGTCGAGGTGAACCGGGGTCCGTCTGGCTCTCCCCCGGTGAGTTGGAATCTATAGCTGAACACCTCTGCATCGGGAGCGAAGCCTTCCTGAAGGACTTCGCGATCGAACGCCGGGGCAGGATCTCCCTCAGGGAGCGCCCGAATTGGGATTGCGTCATGTACCGGGGCGAGACCTCCCGGTGCGGGATCTACAACGTTAGACCCCTCCAATGCAGGCTCTTCCCCTTCTGGCCCAGCATACTCAGGACGAGACGGGGTTGGTTGGAGCGCTCGAAAGATTGCCCGGGCATGGGCCGCGGACGTTTTTGGAGCGCCGAGGAGATCGCCGACCTTTTGGCGAAGTCGCCCTTCCCGGATCTTTAAGGGTCGGCCCCGGTCGGATGAACGTAGGGTTGTCTCGCCGGTTAAATCGTGAAATAATAAACAAGGAACAGGCCCCTCCGCTCCAGGTGCCAAGTGGGATACCGGCGGGCATCCCAAGACAAATAAAAGGGAGGTAGCTCGAATGGCAAAGGTAGACAGAAGAGTGGAACCTGGACATGTTTTCGAGGAGATCAGCAAGTGGCTTTTGAGGGACGGCTTCGATATCGTCGTCGATATGGAGAAGTCTAAGGGCTCCCACATGATCAACAAGGTCAACGGCGAGGATTGGCTGGACTTTTACACCTTCTTCGCCTCGGCTCCCTTCGGTATGAACCACCCCAAACTGGACAATCCTGAATTCAAGGAGACCATCTTCCGGGCGGCCATCAACAAGGTGGCCAGTTCCGACATCTACACCGACCAGATGGCCCAGTTCGTTAAGACCTTCGCGGACGTGGCCATCCCGGAGGGGTTCAACCACGTTTTCTTCATCGACTACGGCACCCTCGCGGTGGAGAACACCTTCAAGGTCGCCATGGACTGGAAGGTCCGGAAGCTGCTCCAGCAGGGCAAGTGCTGCCGGGGGGACGCCGTCAAGGGGAGACGTGGGACCAAGGTCATCCACTTCAACGACGCCTTTCACGGCCGCAGCGGCTACACCCTCACCGTGACCAACACCCAGGACCCCAACAAGTACAAGCATTTTGCCCAGTTTGACTGGCCCAGGGTGATGAACCCCAAGATCTACTGGCCCCTCGAGGATAACCTCGGCGTGGTGACCTGGCTCGAAAGGGTGGCCATCAAGCAGATCAAGCAGGCCATCTGGGACAACCCCGATGACATCTGCGCCATCATCATCGAGACCATCCAGGGAGAGGGCGGGGACAACCACTTCCGCACGGAGTTCTTCCAGCAGCTCAGGGAGATCTGCGACGAAGAGGATATCCTCCTCATCTTCGACGAAGTGCAGTGCGGTATGGGGATCACCGGCAAAATGTGGGCTTTCGAGCATCACGCCCCGGTGAAGCCCGACATGTTCGCCTTCGGTAAGAAGGCCCAGATCTGCGGCCTCGTGGCCGGCCCGAGGCTTGACGAGGTGGAGGACAACTGCTTCAAGATCTCCAGCCGCATCAACTCCACCTGGGGCGGGACGGTGGTCGACATGGTCAGGGCCACCCGGTACCTCGAGATCTACGAGGAGGATAACATCCTCGATTATGTTGCGAACACGGCGGGCCCGGCCCTTTTGAACGGTCTGAAGAAGCTGCAGGAGGAGTTCCCCCGGCTGATCTCCAACGCCAGGGGCAAGGGCCTGATGTGCGCCTACGACTTCGAGACCACCGCGATGAGGGACAAGGCCCTGAAGCTCTTCTGGGCCAAGAAGATGCTGGTCCTGCCCTGCGGCGATGTCTCCATCCGGTTCCGTCCGGCCCTCAATGTCCCCGTGGCGGACCTCGAAGCGGGCCTGGCGATCGCCAGGGAAGTCTTCCGGGAGTGCTCCAAGTAACGGCTCCGTCACACTGGTGCCGGGTCCAACTTGACTTCGCGGCCGGAGGGGCGTCCCTCCGGCCTTTTTCATGAAAATAGGGCTCTCATGTGGTAACTTTGTCCTGAAAGCGGGGTGGTGGTGGTGTGGGATCTCCTTGCCGAGATGAACTGGACCCTTATATTGATCCTGGTGGCGGTGAGCGCCTTGGTGGCCTACATGGGCGATCGCGTCGGGATGAGGGTGGGCAAGAGGAGGGTCAGTATTTTCGGCCTCCGGCCCAAGTCCACCTCCTCGGTCATCACCGTCCTTTCCGGTGTTCTCATCACGATACTGACCCTGGCCGTCCTGGCCACCACTTCCCAGACCGTGAGGACGGCCATCTTCAGCATGAAGTTCGTCCAGCGCCAGATCACCGACCTCACCTCCCAGCTCCAGGGAAGCCGGGGAGAGCTGGAAGACCTCGAGACCAGGCTGATGGAGAACCAGGAGGACCTCATGGGCAAACAGCTCCAACTGGCTGCCGTAGAGGGAAGGCTCAATGAGAGCGAAAACCGCCTCAAGGAGATAGGCGAAGAACTGGATACCACCAGGAAGGAGCAGGAGAAGGCCCTGGCGAGCCTGGCCTCGCTGCAGCAGGAGAGAGACCGCCTCGACTTGGAGGTGAACGCCCTCAGGGCCGAATCGGAGAGGCTCAGGGAGGGCCTCGAGTACGTCCGGGAAGGACGTATCATAATCTTCGCCGGGGAGATGATTGCCCAGACCGTCGTTGTGACGCAACCCCGGGATCCCCGCCCTTCGCCGGAAGAGGTCGAGGAAACCCTCATGAGGTCGGCTAGGGCCAACATAGCCATGCGCTCGGGCACGGACCCGGAGCAGGTGGAGATCACCCTGGACCCCCACTCGGAGGAAATGATAAGGGAGTGCTGCTCGGGAACCCCGGGGAGGATGATCCTCAGGCTCATCGTGTCGGAGAATACCGTCCAGGGGGAACCGGTGAAAGGTTCCATCACGCTGCACGAGAGCAGGAAGGTCTACGACAAGGGCTACACCCTGGCCGAGGTGGGAGACATACCGGCGGGCCTCGGGCAGGAGGAGGCGGAGATGCGCCTCTTCGCCATCCTCAGGGGGGTCAATTCGAAGGCCCAGAGGGACGGAGTGCTCCCCGACCCCCTGAAGGGGACCGTGGGCAACCTCAGCGCCTCCAAGTTCTTCGAAGCGGTGGACCTTTTGACCCTTAGGGAAAAAACGGCCAGGGTCATTGTCAAGGCGGAGGATGACATTTATACTGAAGGGCCTGTCCGTGTGGAAATAATGGTCAACGATGAAGGATGATACGTTGTTTTTACGGGATGAAGGAGATGGGTAAATGCTTATCGTCGCCTGCCAGGTCTGCGGTGAAATGAGGATACTGCCCGGAACGCCCGACGCCGACGGCGTGGCTAGGACCGTCTGGACGTGCCCCTGCTGCGGGGCGGGCCAGGTCCTGCAGCTTCCGGTCAGCACCGATGCCAGCGGCGGAGAGCTCCGGCGCATCGTCGCCGGCATGGGCTTTTCACCCGACGCCCCCCTGGGGGAGGAGAAAAACGGGCCTTGAAGGACGTCGAGGAACGTTACTTTTACTACGACAGCAAGATGGCCGTCACCCCCTACGACCTCCAGGAACTCTACCGTTTCACCCGCTGGGGCAGAAGCCGGTCCATCGAGCAGATAGAGAGGATGCTGGAGGGGACCACCATGTGCTTTTCGGTCAGGTACGCGGCCAAAATGGTGGCTTTCTGCCGCGTCCTGACGGATTTCGTTTTCAGGGCTTCCCTTTGGGACATAATGGTCCATCCCGATCACCAGGGGAAAGGGCTCGGGTCGTCCTTGCTGAATTACGCCCTAGACCACCCCAAGCTGAGGGATATCCCCCTGGTCATCACCTATACGAGCGAACTCGCCCCCTTCCTGGCAAGACTAGGTTTCAGGAAGGAAGAAGGGGCGATGATGCTCCTCCGCAAACCCATAGAGTATTCCTGAGTTTTCCCTTGATCGGAAGCCATGCCGAACCCGGCGCTTAAAAGCCGGGGCGCGGTTATAAAGAAGGGGAGGTGGAAAGGAATTGGAGAGAAGGTATCTTGTTTCATCGGAATCGGTCACGGAAGGGCACCCGGACAAAGTGGCCGACCAGATCTCCGACGGGGTTCTGGACGCGATACTCGCCGATGACCCCATGGGCCGCGTGGCCTGCGAGATCCTGATCACTACGGGGCTCGTAATGGTCGCCGGCGAGATCACCACCAAATGTTATGTCGATATTCCACGCCTGGCGAGGAGTATCGTGAAAGACATAGGGTACACCAGGGCCAAGTACGGTTTTGACGGCGACACCTGCGCCGTGGTCACCGCCATTGACGAACAGTCCTCTGATATAAGCCGGGGGGTGGACTGTTCCCTCGAGATCAGGGAGGACGATATGTCCGACGAGGAGATCAACGGCGTGGGCGCCGGCGACCAGGGAATGATGGTGGGCTTCGCCTGCGACGAGACCGAGGAATTCCTACCGATCCCCATAGCCCTGGCCCACCGGCTGGCGAGAAGGCTCAGCGAAGTCCGCAAGGACAGGGTCCTGCCTTACCTGCGTCCCGACGGCAAGACCCAGGTAACCATAGAATACGAGAACGGGAAGGCCTTGAGGGTCGATACGGTGGTCGTATCGGCCCAGCATCACCCCGCGGTGGGCCCGGAGCAGATCCGGCGGGACATCATCCGGGAGGTGATAGAACCGGTGTTGCCCGGACACCTCACGGAGGCGCCTCCCAGGATCCTGGTGAACCCCACGGGCCGTTTCGTAATAGGAGGACCCATGGCCGACACGGGCATGACAGGGCGTAAGATCATCATCGACACCTACGGCGGCGTTGTCCCCCACGGGGGCGGCGCCTTCTCCGGCAAGGACCCCACCAAGGTGGACCGATCGGCGGCCTACATGAGCCGTTACGCGGCCAAGAACATCGTCGCCGCCGGGCTCGCCCGGGAATGCAAGATCCAGGTCGCCTACGCCATAGGCGTGGCCAGGCCCGTCTCCCTGATGGTCGACACTGGGGGCACCGGCTTGGTGCCCGACGGGATCCTCACTGACCTGGTGAAGACCCACTTCGACTTCAGGCCCGCGGCCATAATAAAGGACCTGGGTTTGAGAAGGCCCCAGTACAGGCGCCTCGCCGCTTACGGGCACATGGGGAGGATCGACCTTGATCCCATCCCCGCCTGGGAACGGATAGACCGGGCTGAGATCCTTAAAAAGGGCGCCGAAAAGAGCTGCTGAGGCGGCCCCGTCGATGGCGGATCCCCGGGGAGCGGCGATGTTGACGCCCTTCGACTGGGAAAGGGCAGCGGGTCTCCTTCTTCATTTCTTGTGGCCCCTGTCCTGCCCGGTGTGCGGAAAGCTGGGCTCCCCCCTGTGCCGGGAGTGCCTACAGGGTATCGTCGGCACCGAACCGGGGAGGATTTCCTGCTCCGAATGTCTGGGGCCCTACCCCTGTCCGGGTCATTACGACGCCTTTCCGGTGAGAAGCCTGACCTCCTTCGGGGGACTCTCGAGGGAGCTGGTCCATCGGCTGAAGTACGGTTCCCGGAAGTGCCTGGGCAAGCCCATCGGGGATATCATGGGCCGGAGGTTCCAACCCCCGGGGAGGGTTATCCTCGTGCCGGTCCCCCTTCATCAGGGGAGCAAGAGGGACTTTAACCAGTCCAGGGAGATCGCCCTGGGGATATCCCGGGCGTGGGGTTGCGTCGTAGCCGACAAACTAGCTTGGAAATCCCGTCGGGCCACTCAGGTGGGGCTCCCTCCGGGTTTACGCAAGAAACTTCCCCCGGGTTCGATGGCCTGGAAAGGGGCGATCGACAGGGGCCTGCCGGTGGTGTTGGTCGACGACGTCTGCACCACGGGGGCGACGCTGAGGGTGGCGGCGGGGGCGGTCAGGGCAGCCGGCGGCAAGGTGGAAGGGGCCCTTGTCTGGGCCCTCGCCGGGAGCCGCTTAACAGGAGCCGGGGGGCTTCATTGACCGGGGCAGTGGTAATCCAGGACCTCGATGGAGTGCTCCATCGCCAGCTGCCGTATCACGGGCGCCTCTTCCGCCTTGATGCGGCAGGCCAGGCCGCAAACGGCCCGGATACCCCTAGGGATCGGTACGATCCTGCAGGGAAAGCCCATGTTCCGGCACATCCTGTCGAAAAGGACCGCCATCTGGGCGTCCTCGAACGTGGCGATGCAGTCCATCCCGCGGCCTCCGTTCCGTCCTAGTCGCGCGGTCGCGACTAGATAATTATAACTGGACGTTCCGGGTTTGTGAGGATAGAATATTGACCTATCGAGTGAATTTAAAGGAGGTTCTTAAATGTCTCGCTCGCGGAAGATCCTTTCGGTTGTGGCAATAAGTGTCCTGGTTC